>Ga0075423_10005924_pt1 | contig 11448 bp, 12 predicted proteins | sample SoiMethybrSBSTD2_FD_80114 | JGI IMG/M metagenome (GOLD analysis project Ga0075423, IMG submission 80114) | Bulk soil microbial communities from a Populus tree surrounding site in Tennessee, USA - Soil MetaG P. TD hybrid SBSTD2 | ecosystem: Environmental > Terrestrial > Soil > Tree plantation...
AGCCTGCTGGACAGCGCCGGAGTGCTGGAATCGGCAGACAGCCGCGCCTTAAAAGCGTCGGGCCCGCAAGGGCATGAGGGTTCGAGCCCCTCCTCCGGCACCCCGAAATCCCGTCACTGACCAGCGCCTTCCCGCATCGGCGCGACCAGGCGAGCAGGCCGCCGCGTCATCGGTCAGGAATCAAGAAGCACCGCCCCCCGAGCCGCGGCTACCGTGACTGCCATGGACCTCACCATGCACGCGAGCTTCCTCCCGCACGACGATCCTCCGGCAGCCGGCAGGCAGGTCGTTCATTGCGCGTGGGCGGTCGGAGAACGGCCACGCGGAGCACGAAGCCAGCTCGGAGGAGGAAGCCAACGAGATGACGACAAAACCCAATCCGCCCAGAGGGGATAGATGGTATGAACTCGCATGTCAGCTCGATCCTGCTTGGCGTCCACGACATGGAGCGATGCAGGCGCTTCTATATGGAAGGGCTGGGCTGGAAGGTCCAGCACGACTACAAGATCTCGGTGTTCTTCGTTCCCCACGGCGGGTCGATGGTCGGCTTCTACCGCCGCGACGGGCTCGCCGACATGGTGGGGGTGAGTCCTGACGGCAACGGCTTCAGCGGCATCGTCTTCACCTACGTTGTGCGCCGCGAGGACCGCGTCGACGAGATTCTGGACGAGGCCAGCAAGGCCGGCGGGAAGATCCTCAAGCCCGCGGGGAAGCTGAAGTGGGGCGGGTACGGCGGATCCTTCGCCGACCCCGATGGCTACATCTGGGACATCGGCTACAGCGCCGAAGGAGAGGACCAGCCCTACGCCGAGTAGCGCGGTGGGGTCGATGCTCCACGAGCGACGCACGCCGCCGTGACGGTCGGAGCGCCATGTCCCTCGACGAGTACAAGCAACTCTCTACCGCCGGTGGCTGCTCGAGCTATGGAACGGCCTGACCGCCGGCTGGCCTCGGCCGGACAACTGCCGCGCCTCCTTTGGGAGCGTTGCTTGCCGGGCTGAGCCGCCGTCGGGATGTGCCGCCGACGGTCAGCAGGGGTAGCCGGTCACGACGTTGGTGGTGCTGGGGCCGGTGCTGGGGGCGGACCGGTTGCCGGCCGCGTCGACCGCCTTGACCGTGATGGTGTTGGGGCCGGTGTGGGTGAGGTGCTGGATGCTCCACACGCCGGACTCGCTGCCGAGGTCGGCCATCGAGCCGATGCGGCTGCCGTCGGCGAACACGTCGTAGGTGAGCTGGGCCTGCGGCGTCTGGTCGTCGGTCGACCGGTTGACGCCGACGATGAGCGTCAGGCAGTAGTAGCCCTGGGCGTAGACGATGCGCGGCGCGCTGGGCGGGGTCGTGTCGGCGCCGGCGGCCAGCGCGGCGGTGCTGGCCGCCGTGAGGGACAGGAGGGCTACTGCCGTGACGATCGCAGTGCCGACGAGGCGTCGCCCTGCCATGTGGCCCTCCCTGTAAAGGAAACTCGATTATGTTTTAGAGTTCCCCTGGCCGAGGCCGCCAAACGTGGCTGGCGGTTGCGGACAGCGGCGCCGAACCAGCCGAGCACGCCTCGACCCCGGGAGCCGGTCTCTCCCGGGGTCGTAGGCTCGGACCGAGCTGCCGGGGGGTCAGCCTGGTCCCAGGCCGCTGAGCGGCCTGGTCGGCTGGACGGAATCCAGCCCATAGAGACCAGAGATCACCGACCAACCGAAGCAAGACAGATACCCCACCATCGAGGGCCGCAAACACAGACGCCCGACCCCGCGGGATCAGCGGTCAACCACTGGGGTCCCCAGGGCCCTGACCACGCGCCGCAAGCCCTCGTCGAGGCTGGGGGCCTGGGTGGGGAGGGTCAGCAGCAGGCCGCGCAACTGGTTCAACTGCCAGCGCCGCTCGCGGTCGGTGCGGGCGATCAGGGCCTGCTCCAGCGCCTGGTCGATGGCGTCCAGGGTCGCATACACGGTCTGCTCGTCGACCAGGCCGTGGAGTCGCCCGCCATTGGTTCCCGCCATCGGTGACCCCCACCAGGGTCCATCCCATGCGTACCGCATCGTCGTCTCTTCGTTCGATGAAGCCAAGACGTGCAGGCGGTCTTAGCAAACTCTTTATGTCCGCGACAGCCTCTGCATCTGGAGGTGCCACGACCCCGGAGCCACCTCCTGGCCCCGGGGTCGTAACCCGGACCGGACCGGTGCGCTCTTCCAGCCTGGTCTCCGGGCCGATGGCGTCCCACCCGAGGTGCTCGGGGGACCACACCCCAACCACCGACTTGAGAAGGAACGCCGGCGACGCCGCCGCCGTTACGGGCCCGCACACGGACACCCGATGGTCAGGCGTTGCCTCGACCGTCCCGCGGCTCACGCCTCGGGAGGCGTTCCTCGGCCTCCAGCAGCCGACGAATCACCAGCAGCTTGCCCACCAGGTCGTCCAGGGCCTCGCTGGCGGCCCGCCGGTCCGGATCGGTGACCACCGTGACCAGCAGCGCGTGGGCCTCGCCATGCTCCTCAGGGGTCATCCGCCGCGGGTCTGCCATCCTCGCCCCCCTTGCCAAGCTCCCCGTGCCCCTCCCCAACCATATTCTGGGTCATCGGTAACGACCTGGTCATGGCGAACGGCCGCGACGACCTCGGACACGTCAACATGATGGGCATCGGAGCCGCCGCCCTGGTGGCGCACCTCGGCGGAGACAGGCTTACGGTTGCGGCATCCCAGCGGTCGGCACGGGAACTTCTCGCCGGGGAGATGACCGGCTGCTGCGGCGCTGAGCAGGCCTCGGCCCCGAAGGTTTCGGGTCCCCGGATCAGGGCAAGCAAAACGGTGCTCGGAGGTCTCCGTGCTGACCCGTCCGCGGCCCTGTGGGACAGGCCCCTCCACGGAGGCCCCGAGCACCTGGCTGGCCCCACCTTGGATCGTATCGGCCGTCGAGATCTTGGCAACCCGAAGCGGTGGCGGCCACCACGGGCGCCTCCTCATCTAGGCGGCATCCAGGCGGCGCGGCGGTAGCGGCGCACCGCGGCCGGCACGGACACCGGGAGGATGGCCGCGCTCCAGGCGAGGGACTGGAGCACGTAGGAGGTGGTGGGCCCGCCGATCACCAGCGCCCGGACCGCCGAGGCGGTCACCGCGACACCGGCTGGTGCTCGGCGAAGGGGCTGCAGCCATCCGGGCATGGTCTCGACCCGGACGAAGGCGGAGGAGGCGGACACCAGCGGCGCCATCACCGGGAAGGCGGCCGCCTGGGCCGTCTCGGGGTCGCCGACCGCCAGCCAGACAGTGGAGGACACCCACGACAGGCCGTAGCCGAACAGCAGCACCAGCGCCATGCCGAACAGGAAGGGCAGCGCGCCGGTGTGCACCCGCAAGCCGACGGCGAAGCCGACCAGGACCATCAGCGCCGTGACGAACACGTTGCGGACCAGGTCGGCCAGGTCCGGCCGCCAGGACGCCCGAGCGGGCCATGGGCAGCGACCGGAACCACGGCTCGCGCGCGGCCAGGGTGGCCGGGGCGAGCTCGTGGTCGTCGAGCAGGCGCGGGGCGTCGATCGGCAGCCGGGAGCCGTCGTCGGTGGCCAGCCGGACGGTGGCGCGGTCCCGCTCGGGCTGGGCGGCCAGGCGCTGGCCGAGCAGCTCGTCGGCCTGCACCGCTCGGGCCGCCTCGCCCATCCCCAGCTCGATCACGGTGCTGCCGAGCTGGGCCTTGAGCGCCGCCGGGGTGTCGTTGGCGATCGCTTCAACGTCGGGATGCTCACGAGAGCTCCGGCTTGCGGACGGCGTGCAGCACCCGGTCCAGGACGACGCCGGCCTGTCGGAGCTCCGCCTCCCCGATCTCCGCACCCAGGGCATCGGCCCACGCCCGCTGCGCGGTCTGGATGGTGCGCAGGGCGGTGCGGCCCGGTGGCGTGAGTCGCACGAGCTTGGCACGGCGGTGGGCGGGGTTGTCCTCGTACGCCGCCAGGCCGTCACGCACCAGCAGGTCGGCCAGGCGCTGCACGCTCTGGCGGGCCAGGTGCAGGCTCCGCGCGATCTGCGCCACCGTCGCGGGCGCGCCGTCGACCGCCTCGAGGACCAGCCAGCGCGCCAGCGTCTGGCCGGCGGGCTTGGCCAGCGCCTCCCCGATCACGGTGAAGCGCCGGGTGAGCCCGATGACCTGGCCGAGCAGGGAGGTGAAGGCCTCCCCCGCGGGCGTCCCCGTCGGTGGCGGGGCCTCGGCATTGACAGCATACTGTCGAACAGCTATCGTGGGTTTCATGACAGCATTCTGTCAAATTGCTCCAGCATCCGCCATCCGAGAAGGAGGGGAGCCGCGGCGATGACCACCAACGACCGTTCCGACTCCACGATCCGCCCGTTCCGCATCGACATCCCCGAGGCCGACCTGGACGACCTCCGCGACCGCCTGGCCCGCACCCGTTGGCCCGACGAGCTGCCCGGGGCCGGCTGGACCTACGGCGTGCCGCTCGGCTACCTCAAGGAGCTGGCCACCTACTGGCGCACCGCCTACGACTGGCGCCGCCAGGAGGTCGAGCTCAACCGGTTCCCGCAGTTCACCACCACCATCGACGGAGCCAACGTCCACTTTCTGCACGTGCGCTCCCCCGAACCCGACGCGCTGCCGCTGATCATGACCCACGGCTGGCCCGGCTCCATCGTGGAGTTCCTGGACGTCATCGGCCCGCTGGCCGACCCCCGGGCCCACGGCGGCGACCCGGGCGACGCCTTCCACCTGGTGATCCCCTCCCTGCCCGGCTACGGCCTCTCCGGCCCGACCCGTGAGGCCGGCTGGACCACCGACCGCATCGCCAAGGCCTGGGCCGAGCTGATGGCCCGCCTCGGCTACCAGCGCTTCGGCGCCCAGGGGGGAGACTGGGGCGCGTTCGTCTCCCCGGAGCTGGGCCGCATCGATCCCGACCACGTCGTCGGGGTGCACGTCAACGCGGCCACCGCGGGGTTCATCCCGTTCGGGCCCGTGGACCCCGAGGAGCTGGCCAGCTTCACCGAGGCGGAGAAGACCCGCCTGGAGCGGCTCAACCGCTTCCTGTCCGACATGAGCGGCTACTTTCAGATCCAGGCGACCCGGCCGCAGACGCTGGCCTATGGGCTCACCGACTCGCCGGCCGGGCAGCTGGCCTGGATCGTGGAGAAGTTCAAGGAGTGGACCGACTCCGCGGCCAAGCTGCCCGAGGACGCCGTCGACCGCGACCACCTGCTCACCAACGTGATGCTCTACTGGCTGACCGGCACCGCCGGCTCGTCGGCCCGGACCTACTACGACAACATGCACGCCGGCTCGTGGGGCAAGCCGCCCAGCGCCACCCCGACCGGGGTGGCGGTGTTCGCCGAGGACGTCGCCATCCGCCGCTACGCCGAGCAGGGCAACAACATCGTGCAATGGTCGGAGTTCGACCGCGGCGGCCACTTCGCCGCCATGGAGGCGCCCGACCTCCTCGTCGGCGACGTACGAGCATTCTTCCGCCGCTTCCGCTGACAGGGGGAGGCGCGCTCCTGGCCGGGTGGCCGCTCCCGCTCCCGGGGGCGGCCATGACCCCGGGTCGCCGCCGGGCCCGTCGGCCTCCCCGAGCGGCTGCTGATCCCGTTCCAGGCGCCAGCAAGCCGGCCGAGTGGACCCCAACCGCTTGTCCTGCCGGAGCCATTCCCGCTCCAGCGCCGGGTCCTGTCCCACGGCCACCGCCCTCTCAAGGGGGGATTGGCGGAGCGAGCCGGCCCTACCTGCCGAGCAGGCCGAGCTGTTGGGCGTGGAGGACCGCCTCACTGCGGGAGGTGACGCCGAGCTTCCGGTAGATCGACATCGCCTGGGACTTGATGGTGTTGGTCGACAGGTAGAACCGCTCGCCGATCGCCCGGAAGGTCAGGTGGGTGGACAACAGCGGCAGCAGGCGCAGCTCGGCGGTGGTCAGCGACGAGGCGCCGAGGCCCGTCCGTCTCGTGGTGGCGAGCCGGGCGCGGAGCTCGTCGGCCTGGCCGGGGAGCACACCGAGGTCGGGCCGCTGACGAACGATGTCGTCGGCCTGACGGAGCACGGCCGACGCGCCATCGGCGTCGCCGAGGGCGAGGTAGGCACGGGCCAGCTCCAGCAGGGCCTGGACCGACACCACCGGGAGGGCGTGGGTGAGCAGCGGCCGCAGGCCCGCCGCCCGCGTGAGGTGCGCCCGGGCCGCGTCCAGGTCGCCGCGGTGCACGGCCGCCCGAGCCGCCCAGGCGTAGACCAGGGCGCTGGTCCAGTAGGCGTCGAACTGGCCGCCCCGGATGAGCGCCAGCGCCCGGTCGGCCAGCGCCGTCGCCGCCGGCCAGTCCTCCCGGCCGGCGGCGACGATGCACCGCTCGGTCAGGACGACGGCGGCCAGCGGCGGCGCACCGGCCTCGGTCGCGGCCTCGAAGGCACGGGCGAACACCGCATCGGCGTGCTCGGGGTCACCATCCAGCAGGAACGAGAGTCCCTCGGCGTGCAGCATGGTCGCCCGATAGGGACTCACCGGGCTCAGCCCGTCCCAGGCGATGCGCGCGTCGCGCCGCATCCCGGCGACGCCGTTGCGGCACAGGTTGGCCCGCAGGTAGGCGAGGTGGCTCTCCATCGTGCTGCCGTCGGGGAGCCGGCCCTCGGGGGAGGCTCGTTCGGCGGCCGCCGCCCACTGCTCGGCTCTGGTCGCGTGACCCAGCAACGCGACGATCAAGGCGCCGTGCACGGCGACCGCCGGATACCGCTCCATCAGCTGCTCGCGCTCGAACCACTCCATCCACCGCAGGACCGTGTCGACGCGTCCGCTGGCCCACGCCGGCTGCATCACCTTCAGCACCAGCCGCGCCACCTGGTCGGCGTCGCCGGCGGCCTCGGCATGGTCGATCGCGGTCTCCTCCAGCCTGTTGGCCTCGCACCAGGTCGCGGCCCGCCGATGCAGCTCCGGGATGAGCTCGGGCTCGCGCCGCTCCAGCTCGGCCCGGAGCAGGTCCCGGAACAGGTGGTGGTAGCGGTACCACTGCCGCCGGCGGTCGAGCGGGAGCAGGAGGAGATTGGACCCGGCCAGCGACTCCAGCACCCTGGCCGAACCGGTCGTGTCCAGGACCGCGTCGCAGAGCGGCCCACACATGCGGTCCAGCACGGCCGTGCGGGTGAGGAACGAGACCCTCGCGGCGGGAAGCCGCGACAGCAGCTCCGAGCGCAGGTAGTCGACGATGAACCGGTCGTCCCCGGCGAAGGCGACCCCGGCGTCGCGCGTCTCCTGGGGGGTTCCGGCGGCCTGGAGCGCCAGGGCGGCCAGGTACAGCCCCGCCGGCCACCCCTCGGTCTGGCGGTGCAGGTCGGCCGCGTGCTCCTCGGCGAGGCGCACCTCCGCCCCCGCCAGCAGCGCCCGTGCCTCCCCCAGGTCCATCGCCAGGTCGGCCGCTCCCACCTCCACCAGCCGGCCCTGACCACGCAGCCGGGCAAGGGGCAGTCGCGGTCGGGTACGAGAGACCAGGGCCAGCTGGCAGCCGGTGGGGAGCTGCACGGCGAGCTGAGCGAGCGCGTCCAGGCACTCGCGGTTGTGGAGCAGTTCGACGTGGTCAAGGACCAGGGCGACCGGTTCGGTCATCGCCGACATGGCCGCGGCCAGCCGGGGCACGACCGTGGGCGCCACGGGGGTGGCCGGCGAGGCCAAGACCTGGAAGATCTCGAGGCCGATGGGCCCGACCCGGTCCAGCGCCGCCGCCATGTAGGTCAACAGCACCGACGGGTCGTTGTCGTGGGGATCGACGGTGACCCAGCCGACCCGATCGCCCTTGTGCCTGGCCCACTGGGCGAGCAAGGTCGTCTTGCCGTAGCCCGGCGGCGCCACCACGCAGAGGATCGCTCCGGCAGACGCCGCCAGCAGCCGCTCCACCAGCGCGGTGCGGGCCACGATCCCCGGACGCAGCCACGGCGGGTGCAGCTTGGACTCGATCAGCTCGAACGACGGCCTGTCGGGGGGACGCTGGCCATCCGCTGGCCGGGGCGACGCCGACGTCGGGGACGGGGAGGTTGTCTGCACCCTCGGAGGGTAGCCATCTGCTAGGGCAGCTTCAACAGCCTCCCCCGCCGGGACATCCGGCCGGCGGGCCCTCGACTCCGGCACTTGACGGACGCGCCGGGGTCGTTTATTTTCCCGTTGGGTTAATTAACTGAGAGGTTAAGCAGGATGCGGACGGACCGGCTGAACGACACCTTCGCCGCCCTGGCCGACCCGACCCGGCGGGCCATCCTGGCCCGCCTCATGGCCGGGGAGGCGTCGGTGACCGAGCTGGCCGAGCCGTTCCCGATCAGCCTCCCCGCCATCTCCAAGCACCTCAAGGTGCTGGAGCAGGCCGGGCTGATCGCGCGCGGGCGGGAGGCCCAGTGGCGGCCCTGCCGGCTGGAGGCGGACCCGCTCAGGGAGGTGGCCGACTGGGTGGAGGGATACCGCCGGTTCTGGGAGCAGAGCCAGGAACGCTACGACCGCCTCGACGACTACCTGCGCGAGGCGCAGGGGGAGGAGCCGCCAGACGACCAGGAGGCCCCGTGACCATCGGCACCCGGAGCGACCGCACCATCCAGGAGAGGAGCAGTCCCATGGCCGACCTGCAGGTCGTCGCCGACCCCGGCACCCAGCAGATCGTCGTCACCCGCAGCTTCGCCGCCCCCCGCGAGCTGGTGTTCAAGGCCTTCATTGACCCGGACGCGGTCCGGCGGTGGTGGGGCCAGCGTGACAACGAGACCATCGTCGACCAGCTCGAGGCCCGGGCCGGCGGCCGCTGGCGCTTCGTCCAGCGCTCCCCGGACGGCAACGAGAACGGGTTCCACGGCGTCTTCCACGAGGTCACCGCCCCCGGGCGGGTCGTCTACACCTTCGAGTGGGAGGGACTGCCCGGCCACGTGCTGCTCGAGACCGTCACCTTCGAGGAGCAGGACGGCAAGACCCAGATGACCGACAGCTCGGTGTTCCAGTCGGTGGCCGACCGCGACGGGATGCTCCGGTCCGGCATGGAGAGCGGGGCCGCCGAGTCCATGGACCGCCTCGACGAGTACCTGGCCGCCAGCCGATGACCCAGGCGACCAGCGGGCGGGCCGGGGCCGGGGGGCCGCCGGCGGCGGTGCTGGAGCGGTTCGCGGTGCAGAGGGTGGCCAGGCTGGCCACCCTCTCGGCGGCCGGGCCGCGGCTGGTGCCGGTGACCTTCGCCTGGCACCGCGGGTCCGCGGTGTGGGCGGTGGACCGGGTCAAGCCCAAGCGGCCCGGCCCGCTGCGGCGCGAGCGCGACCTGGCCGCCGACCCGCGGGTGGCCATGCTGGTCGACCACTACGAGGAGGACTGGAGGGCGCTGTGGTGGGTCGAGCTCCAGGGGACGGCGGCCACCCTCGAGGGCGAGGCGGCCGAGGCCGCCCTGGACGCCCTGGCCGGGCGCTATCCCCCGTACCGGGCCGCCCGTCCGCCGGGGCCGGTGGTGGCGGTGACCCCGCGCCGCTGGGCCTGGTGGTCGGCCAGCTGATCCGGCCGGGGATCGGGTTTATCTCGGCGTGGAGGAGGACAACCTAAGGTCGATAGGCATCTGAGCAGGTCCCGCCCTGTCCCCGCGGGCCGACCGCACCTCGTGGAGGTCGCTATGTCGTCCGCGGTTGTCGACCTTGGCGTCGATCCGTTCGATTCTCCAGGCATCGGAGCGTCACCTGACGCGCTCGAGGTCCGTCCCGAGGACGAGGTCGCCGTCCAGCGCGTCGAGCGGTGGTTCCGCGACTACGCCCAGAGCCGTGACCCGGTCCTGCGCGAGCGCATCATCCTGGCCTACCTCGGCCTGGCCGACCGGTTGGCCGAACGCTACCGGAGCAACCGGGCCGTGCCCCTGGAGGACCTGCGCCAGGTGGCCCGGCTGGGGCTGGTGAAGGCGGTCGACCGCTACCAGCCCGAGCGGGCCAACCCGTTCATCCCCTACGCCGTGGCCACCGTGGTCGGCGAGCTCAAGCGCCATCTGCGCGACTCCAGCTGGCGGCTGCGGGTGCCCCGGGGGACCAAGGACCTGGCCCTGCGGCTGTGCCGGGCCGTCGACGAGCTGCCCCAGCAGCTCGGCCACTCCCCCACCCTGGCCGAGCTGGCCGAGTACCTCGGGGCCAGCACCGAGGAGGTCCTGGAGGCGATCGAGGTCGCCCAGACGCGCTCGGCGCCGTCCCTGGACCAGCCGGCCGGGGAGGACGGCGAGGCGGTGCTCGGCGACTTCGTGGTCGACAAGCGCCACCGCGAGGAGCCGGAGGACCTGCTGGTCCTGCCCGAGCTGCTCGGGCGGCTGCCGGAGCGGGAGCGCCGGATCGTCCTGATGCGCTATGTCGAGGAGCTGACCCAGGACGAGATCGCCGCTCGCATGCGGATGTCCCAGATGCACGTCTCGCGGCTGCTGCGGCGCGCGCTCGAGCGCCTGCGCTGCCAGCTCGTCGACCCCTGAGCGCCGGCCGCGCCGGGGAGTGGCGCCAGCGGGCGGTTTGGAAGCCTCCCGGCTGGCAACGCCCCCCGGGGAGGGCCGAGACCCCGCCCTCCTTGCCTCGGGGGCGCTTCGAGCGGGCGCCCTCGAGGCGCAGTCCCGACGACGCCGGTTCGTGCCGGTCGGCGCCCACACGGCGGCGCTCAGTGTAGCTTCGTCACATGGCGGCACCCATCGAGGACTACGCGCTGATCGGCGACACCCACACGGCCGCGCTGGTGAGCCGGGAGGGGTCGATCGACTGGCTGTGCCTGCCCCGCTTCGACTCCCCGGCCTGCTTCGCGGCCCTGCTCGGCGACCCGTCCAACGGCTACTGGCGGCTCGCCCCGGCGGGGCCGGTCCGGGAGGTCCGGCGCCGCTACCAGGGCGACACCCTGGTGCTGGAGACCGAGCACCAGACCGATGACGGCGTGGTCCGGGTGGTCGACTACATGCCTCCGCGCCAGGCCGACCCGGACGTGGCCAGGGTCGTCGAGGGGGTCAGTGGGCGGGTGCCGATGCGGATGGAGCTGACCATCCGCTTCGACTACGGCTCGATCGTGCCCTGGGTGCGGCACGTCCAGGGGTCGCTGCACGCGATCGCCGGACCGGACTCGGTCTGGCTGCGCACCCCGGTGCCGGTGCACGGCGAGAACTGGACCACCCTGGCCGACTTCACCGTGGCCGAGGGCGAGCGGGTCCCGTTCATGCTCACCTGGCACGCCTCGCACCGGCAGGCCCCCCGGCGCATCGACCCGGTCAAGGCCCTGGGCGACACCGAGGCCTGGTGGGGCGAGTGGGCCAGCGGCATCGGCTACTCCGGCGGCTGGCAGGACGCGGTGATCCGCTCCCTGCTCACCCTGAAGGCGCTGACCTACGCCCCGACGGGCGGGATCGTGGCCGCCCCGACCACCTCGCTGCCCGAGTGGCCCGGCGGGGTCCGGAACTGGGACTACCGCTACTGCTGGCTGCGGGACGCCACCTTCACCCTGTCGGCGCTGATGCTGGCCGGGCTGG
>Ga0075423_10005925_pt1 | contig 11447 bp, 13 predicted proteins | sample SoiMethybrSBSTD2_FD_80114 | JGI IMG/M metagenome (GOLD analysis project Ga0075423, IMG submission 80114) | Bulk soil microbial communities from a Populus tree surrounding site in Tennessee, USA - Soil MetaG P. TD hybrid SBSTD2 | ecosystem: Environmental > Terrestrial > Soil > Tree plantation...
CACCGCGACGCGAAGTCCGTGCAGTCGCTCGCTGCGACGCTGCCATTGCGTGCCGCAGACGGGGCACACGAACTCACCATCGGACATGCGTTCGCCGTGCGCGAGGAGGATCTTCGCGCAGCAACGATCGACCTGTGGCTGATGTCCGTCCGCCGATGCGAGATACGGGAACGAGGCCTGCGGTCCGACTCTGGTGCGCCGCTGGAAGACGCGTCCATCAGCGCGCCGGAACGTGTCCGCGCCACTCTTCGACCATTCGGTCGCACATTCGGGGCAGCGGAACGCGCGATCGGGCTTGTAGAAGCCGCCCCACTCGATGATCCAGTCCTCGCAACAGTCAGCAAGGATGACGCGCTCCGTCACGCGTCCTCAAGCAGCCAGCGAAGAATCGCCTTCTGGGTGTGGAGACGGTTCTCGGCCTGATCGAACACCGCGCTCTGCGGACCATCGATGACATCGTCGGTGATCTCCTCGCCGCGATGCGCGGGCAGATCGTGCATGACGATCGCGTCGGGCTTCGCGTGCCGTAGGAGTCCCGCGTTCACCTGATAGCCCTGGAAGGCGCGGCGGCGCCGCTCGTACTCCTGCTCCTGCCCCATCGACGTCCACACATCGGTGTACACGACATCGGCGTCGCGTACCGCCGCGACCGGGTCGCCGACGAGATCGAGCGAGCCTCCGGTCTTGCGCGCGATGCGCTCGGCGAGCTCGCGGAAGCGCGGGAGTGGCTCGAATCCGGCGGGCGTCGCGACACGCATGCGCGCGCCGCGCAACGCCGATGCGAGCATGAGCGAGTGGACCACGTTGTTGCCGTCGCCGACGTAGGCGATGGACACGTCCCGCAGGTCAGGGCCCTTGCGCTCGACGATCGTGAAGATGTCCGCGAGGCCCTGACAGGGATGTGACAGGTCCGAGAGCCCGTTGATGACGGGGACGCTCGAGAAGCGGGCGAACTCGTCGATCGTCTCGTGCGAGTGCGTGCGGAGCACGACGGCGTCGACCATGCGAGACACCACGCGCGACACGTCGGCGACACTCTCGCGACGACCGAGCCCGACCTCCTGCGGCGAGAGGTAGATGCAGTGCCCGCCGAGCTCGGCCATGCCGACGTCGAACGAGAGCCGCGTGCGCAGGCTCGGCTTCTCGAAGATCTGCGCGAGCGTGCGCCCCCGGAGATGCGGCTCGCGCCGACCGCGGTTCGCCTTCAGCGACGCGGCGAGCTCGAGCAGGTGGTCGAGCTGCGCCGGATCGAGATCGCCGACCGAGACGAAGTGACGGACGCGCGAGGCGACCGCCATCAGCGGCGCGTCACGAGAGCGCTCGCAGCTGCGGCCTGCGCCGCTCTTCGACGAGCGACACGAGCGCGCGCGCCGTCCGTTCGGCGTCGTGGCGGATCGTGTCCTGCTTGAGCCAGAGCTCGCGCGGTCCGCTCCACTTGTCGATCACCGGCGCCCGCGCGGGACGCACGCCGAGCGAGCGGATCTTCTCGAGCTCGATCGCGCTCGGCTCCATGTACTCGAGGCCCTCGTCGGCGTAGTGACGTCGCAGGTGCTCCGGCGGCGTGTCGTCGTTGATGAGGACCGCGTCGAGGCCGGTGCCACCGAGGTAGTCCCGCACGACACGCACGTGGTCGCTCAGGTCGAAGCCGTCGGTCTGCCCCGGCTGGCGCGTCGTATTCGCGACGTAGACGACGAGGCCCTGCGCGTTCGCGATCGCGCGGGCGATCTCGGGGACGAGGAGACACGCGCACACGGTCGTGAAGAGGCTGCCCGGTCCCAGCGTGATGAGGTCGGCCGCCTCGATCGCCTCGACGCTTCCCGGCGTCGCGGCGACGTTGTCGTCCTTCAGGTAGATGCGCTCGATCGCCGCCTTACCGACGGCGCGCACGTTCACCTCTTCCTCGACGATCGAGCCGTCCACGAGCTCGGCGCAGAGGTGCGTGTTGTAGAGGGTGACAGGGAGCACCCGGCCGCGCAGCTTCAGCAGCCGCGACGCCTCCTCGACCGCGCGCAGGAACGATCCCTCCTGCTGTGTGAGCGCCGCGAGGAAGAGGTTGCCGAAGGCCATGCCGTTCAGCTCCTCGGACTTGTCGGTGTCGAAGCGGTGCGCCATGAGGCGCGTGAGCACCGGGTCGCCCTCCGCGAGGACGATGAGCGCGTTGCGGATGTCGCCCGGCGCCGGAACGTCGAGCGCGATGCGGACCTTGCCGGTCGAGCGGCCGGAATCGGTGACGGCGATGAGGCCGGTGATGTCTGGCGTGTGCGCTCGGAGGCCGGCCATGATGGTCGGCGCGCCCAGCCCGCCGCCGATGCACACCGCGCGCAGTGGCTCGTTCATGCGCCGAATCTTGGCAGATATGCAACGGGGCACGCCGGTTGCTCGGCGTCCGGGCTATGAAGCGGATCGTGTTGCTCCCCGGCTGGGCGTGGCAGTTCATCGCGGGCATCGTCGTGATCCTTTTGGCCGTCACCGTGTTCTCGCTGCTCCTCGGCGCCGCGATGCGCGTTCCGAGCGCGTTCCTGGACGACGTCGGCAAGGCCGTCTCCCGCATCGCGCCGCAGCCGGGCGCGGACGTCGAGCAAGAGGATCAGCTCAAGAAGGTCATCGCCGCGATGCCGGGCGGCAAGCTGCGCGTCGCGACCGTGGACAGCGAGCACAACCGCGTCGTGTTCACCGTCACCGTCGAGCGCTCCGCCGTCCGCGCCGCCGTGCAGCCCGGCGACGAGCTGCGCGTGGGGAAAGACGGGAATGTGGAGATCGCTCCGACGGGCGTTCCCGCCCTCATGGAGCAGCTCGGCCGCGCGATGGAAGAGTTGAAGAAGAAGTGGTTCGGGCAGTAGCGCTGCGTCCGCAAGCGCGCCGGGCACTCCGGCGGCACGCCTGTCGAGCTTCTCGGCCGTCCCCCTCTCCTCGCAACGGGCTACGCCGGCCTCGTAGTCGTGAGCTGGGCGATCTGCGCACCGGCCGGCTGGGCCTCGACGCTCGTCGAGGGGGACGGCCTCGCGCTCGCGGCGTGCCGCCATTCGCGCTCGCGGCGCGACGCGCTCGTGCCGTGGCTCGCTCGCTAACGCAGCGCTACTGCCCGAACAAACGGAAAGGCCGCCCGAAGGCGGCCTGTCCGTAGCTAGAAGGAAGCCTTCGCTCCCTATGAAGCCTTGCGGTAGCCCGCGAGCATGCGCTGCGCGGCCGCTTGCCGTGCGACGAGCTCCGTGCGCCATGCCTTGCGGCGGTGAAGCGCGTCGTTGAAGCCACGGTCGTACGCCCCGACCGCGAGGAAACCGACGACGATCACTCCGAACGCGACGCCGATCATGATCCCGACAACGAACGCTTCCATCTGCTTTGTCCTTCTATTTACCTGCCTTCTCGAGCGATCCAGGTGACCGGGGCCCCAAGCAACCGGCGTGCCACGTCCTCGGCGAGTCATCGCTCGATACGCTTGCCTGTATGCCGCGACTACTCTTCGTTTCCCGCGCGACACATCTCTCTCGTGGAGCGCTTGCGTCGTGATGAAATCGCCCGGCGGCACCGCGGTGCAGGCACGCGGCGTCCGCAAGCGCTTTGGGACGATCGCCGCGCTCGACGGCATCGACCTCGAGATCCGCAGGGGCGAGATCTACGGATTGCTTGGCCCGAATGGCTCAGGAAAGACGACGTTCATCCGCTGCCTTGCGGGCCTCTTGCGCATCGACGCCGGCACGATCACGCTCCTCGGCACGCAGCCGCGCGACGCGGTGGCCGGCGGGCGTATCGGATACATGACCCAGACGGCCGCGCTCTACGCCGACCTGTCGGTCGACGAGAACCTCGCGTTCTTCGCTCAGTTGCAGGGCATCGCGGACGCGGCCGCGCGCGTCGACGAAACGCTCCGTACCGTCGAGCTCCTCGACCGCAGGCGATCCACGGTTTCGACGCTTTCCGGCGGCATGAAGACGCGCGTCTCGCTCGCCGCGGCGCTGCTACACCAGCCTGACGTCCTCCTGCTCGACGAGCCGACCGTCGGCGTCGACCCGGTCCTGCGGCAGGAGTTCTGGAGGCACTTCCGCGAGCTGTCCGCGCGCGGCGTGACCATCCTCGTGTCCAGCCACGTCATGGACGAGGCATCGCGTTGCGACCGCCTCGGGCTCATCCGCGCCGGCCGGGTCCTCGCGGAGGGCAGCGCGGCCGAGCTGGTGTCCCGCGCCGGCGCGCGCGACCTCGAGTCGGCGTTCCTCTCGCTGGCTGGGACGGATGCAGCCGACCAGGCGACCGGGGACGGCCGCGCATGAACGTGCGTCGCGTCGTCGCCGTCGCGGAGCGCATCGCGCTCGGGTTCCGGCGCGACCGCCGCTCGCTCGCCCTGCTCCTCGTCGCGCCGCTCGTCGTCCTCACGCTCGTCGGCCTCGTCTGGGGGTCCACCGCGGAGACGATCCCGAACATCACGTTCGTCACCGACCGCGGGAACCTGCCGCCCGCGATCGCGAGCCGCGTCGCGGATGCGTTCGCCCGATCGAGCGCCGTGCGCGCGCAAAGCGGCACCTTCGACGACGGCATGGCGGCGCTGCGCGACGGCCGCACCGACGGCATCGTGTGGCTCGAAGGCGCGACGCTGCACATCACGATCGAGGGCTCGGACCCGCTGCGCAGCGGGTCGATCGCGAGCGCGGTGCAGAAGGCGCTCGGCGAAGCGCTCGCGGGCATCGGCGCGGCGATCGGCGCGAATCTGCCCATCGCGGTGACCGCGCCGCGGATCGAGATCGACCGGCTGTACGGGAGCGCGGACTACACGCTCCTCGACTACCTCGCGCCGGTCCTCATCGCGTTCTTCGCGTTCTTCTTCATCTTCCTGCTGTCCGCCGTCTCGTTCCTGCGCGAGCGCACGAGCGGCACGCTCGAGCGCCTTATGGCGACGCCGCTGCGACGCGGCGAGCTCGTCGTCGGATATCTCGCGGGCTTCAGCGTCTTCGCGCTCCTGCAGGCCGTCGTGATCATCGCGTTCACGGTGTTCGTGCTGAAGGTGCAGTACCGCGGCAACCTGGCGACGATCTTCGTCGTCGAGGCGATCATGGTGATCGGCGCGGTGTCGCTCGGGCTGCTCGTGTCGGCTGCGGCGCGCAACGAGCTGCAGGCCGTGCAGTTCGTGCCGATCGTCCTCCTGCCGCAGGTCTTCCTGTCCGGCCTCCTCATACCGATCTCGCAGCTGCCCGATTACCTGCGGCCGCTCTCAGCGATCCTGCCGCTCACCTACGCGAACGAGGCGCTCAAGGCCGTGATGATCAAAGGCTTCCCGATCGGCGATCCGCTCGTGCTGCGGGACATCGCCGTGCTCGTCGCCTTCGGCGCGATCGTCGCCGCCGGCGCGGTCGCCTCCATCCGGCGCGAAGTCGCGTAGAGTTGCGGCGCTCGGTCAAGCGTCGGAGGAGGACGGCATGCCGCGTCTCTCGCTGATCCCGAGGCGGAACATCTTCTTCACGCAGTTCAGCCAGCACGCCAAGAACGCGCAGGAGGCGGCCGAGGCCCTCGACAAGCTCCTCTCGAACTTCACCGACGTCGAGAAGCAGGTCCGCAACCTCCACGCCATCGAGCACTACGGCGACAAGCTCACGCACGAGATCATGCGTGAGCTGAACGAGACGTTCGTCACGCCGCTCGACCGCGAGGACATCATCGGCCTCGCGTCGCGGATCGACGACGTCACCGACGTCGCGTACGACGTCGCCGAGCTCGTGCATCTCTACAAGGTCCGCTCGGTGCGGCCCGCCGCCATCCGCCAGACAGGCACGCTCGTCTCCGCGACGAAGGAGATGGTCGCGATGATGGACCAGCTGCAGGCGCTCAAAGATCTGGAGCCGCACTGGATCAAGCTGCACACGTTCGAGAACGAAGGCGATCAGATCTTCCGCGAAGCGATGGGCGAGCTGTTCGAGAAGGAACACGACGCCATCGAGATCGTGAAGTGGAAGGACATCCACTCGCTCATCGAGAACGCCCTCGATCGCTGCGAGGACGTCGCGAACATCGTCGAGACGATCAAGATCAAGCACTCATAGCCCGGGATGGCCGTGGACAGCGCCGTCGTCCTCGTCGTCCTCGTCGTCGTCCTGGGCATCTTCTTCGAGTACGTCAACGGATTCCACGACGCCGCCAACGCGATCGCCACGGTCGTCGCGACCCGCGTCCTCACCCCGGCCCAGGCCGTGCTCATGGCCGGCAGCCTGAACCTCGTCGGCGCGCTGTCGGGCGTCGCCGTGGCGAAGACCGTCGGCGCCGGAATCGTCGACTCGAAGATCGTGACGCAGGACCTCGTCGCCGCCGCGCTCATCGCGGCGATCGCCTGGGACCTCCTCACTTGGTGGTTCGGCCTGCCGACCTCATCGAGCCACGCGCTCATCTTCTCGATCATCGGCGCGTCCGTCGCGATCCACGGAGTTGGCGTCGTCATCGTCGACGGCCTGGGCAAGACGAGCTTCGGCATCGTGTACTCGCCGACGCTCGCGTTCATCTTCGGCTATGGCGTGATGCTCGCGCTCTATTGGATCCTGCGGAACGCTTCGTGGGGCGGAGTGCAGCGGTTCTTCGGCCGCGCCCAGATCCTCTCGAGCGCGTACATGGCGTTCAGCCACGGCGGCAACGATGGTCAGAAGACCATGGGCGTCATCGCGCTCGCGCTCGCCGCGTACGGCGGTGACTTCCTCGGCCTCGGGAGGGTCGGCACCGGCAGCGCGTTCTTCATCCCCGACTGGGTGAAGTTCGTCTGCGCGATCTCGATCGGCGTCGGCACGGCGACGGGCGGCTGGCGGATCATGAAGACCATGGGCATCCGCATCACGAAACTCACGCCGGTGCAGGGCTTCGCGGCCGAGACATCGGCCGCCACGGTCATCGAGATCGCCACGCGACTGGGCATCCCGATCTCCACCACGCACGCGATCTCCGGCGCGATCCTCGGCGTCGGCGCGACGCGGCGCCTCTCGGCGGTGCGTTGGGGCATCGCCGGCCGCATCGTCACCGCTTGGGTGCTCACGATCCCCGGCTGCTTCGTGATGGGCTACGTCATCGCGATCGTCTTCCGCACCATCGGCGTCCATCCCTAAGTCGCGGAGGCATCCGGCCCGCGCCAACTAGCGGATGCGGCCTACCGCATTTGAATGAGGCGGTATCGCAGCGGTCTCGACACATCCCCTGCTCCCCCCTCTTGGGTGATGAACGGACTACCCCGATACGGCACAAAGACAGGCGCGCGATGAGGCGGTTGGGGGGGCTCCGAGGATTCCTTGCGGCGGCACTGGCCGTCGCGATCGTTGCTCCTGCCCTCGACACCGCGTGGACCTCACGGGGTCCCGCGCACGTTTCGCTTGTCGACCCCTCCCTGCGCGCCGGCGAGGTCGCCCTCGTCCACACGACGGCAGGCCGCGCCGGCGCGCTCTCCACTTCGCTCTCACGCCACGGTGCGACGGTCATCGAGACCGACGCGGCCGCCGACGCGGTCATCGCGCGGCTCTCGACCGAGGCCCTCGTTTCGCTCAGCACGGATCCAAGCGTCACCGTCGCGACGCGTGACGTCGCGATCGTGGCCACCGGCTCGGGCAGGGGCGGCAAGGTGGTCTTCGAGAAAGACCGGGAGGGGGACGACGATCACGGCGACACGACGAGCGCGTCGCGTATGCCGTTCGCGTCGCTCAATGCGATGCGCGCGCCATTCGCGTGGACGCGAACGCGTGGCGAGGGCGTCACGGTCGCGGTCATGGACAGCGGCATCGCCGACCACCCGGACCTCGCGGGCAAGGTGAAGACGCGCGTCGACTTCGTCAACGACGGCAGCGCGCTTCAGGATCCGGGCGGCCACGGAACGTTTGTCGCCGGCCTCATCGCGGCGAGCGGTGGCACCGTCGGCGTCGCGCCGGCCGCGAGCCTGGTGTCGCTTCGCGTGCTCGACGTTCAGGGCAATGGGACGCTCGCGCGAGTCACCAAGGCGTTCGACTGGCTCCTCCGTAACGGCAAGCGCTACGGGGTGACCGGTCTCAGCATCTCGTGGGGCGCGCCGCAGGCGACGACCTATCACAAGGACTTCCTGTCGGCGCTCGTCGAGGCCGCGTGGTTCAGCGGCATCACCGTCGTGGTGGCCGGGGGCAACGACGGGCCAGCCGCGGGCAGCGTGACCGCGCCGGCGACCGATCCCTTCGTCATCGCTGTGGGCTCGTACAAGGACAACGGCAGCCCATCGAGCGACGACAACGAGCTGTCGACGTTCACGGGCCGCGGCCCGACGCTCGACGGCTTCGCGAAGCCCGACACCCTCGCGCCAGGCGAGCATATCCTCGGGCTCCGCGTTCCAGGCCTGACCTACCTTGACGCGAGCGGCGAGCCGATCGGTTCGCCGACGGACCGCTATGTCCATATGACCGGTACCTCCGCCTCCGCTGGATACCTGAGCGGCGTCGCTGCGTTGGTGAAGTCAGCGCGACCGAGCTTCGGGCCGAATGACGTGAAGGCCGCGATCGTCGCAAGCGGCCGCAGCGTGCGCGGCACGACGGTGACCGCGGTCGACGCGCCGAACGCACTCGTGCGGACAGGCACCGCGAACGCGGGGCTCGCGCCATCGCGGCTGCTGCTCGCGATCCTCACGAGTTCGCACCAGTTGCGCGTGAACGGCGTTTCGTGGGACGGCGTGAGCTGGGACGGCATCAGCTGGGAGACCGTGAGCTGGGAAACAGTTAGCTGGGAGACGGTCGCATGGGAGACGGTGGCGTGGGAGGGTGTGTCGTGGGAAGACGCGGTGATCACGGAATGAGTCGCGTGCAGCTGTACGTGCTCGCGGTGGCGTTCGTCGGCTTCGTGTCGGTGGCACAATCGCTGCGCACGATCCGCCTCGACTCGGTCGACCCGCTCATGCTCCTCATCCTCCTCGGCCTTGCTGCCCTCACCCAGCGCCTGCCGGTCTTCCTGTTCCGAAGCTCGGCGATCTCGGTGTCCTTCGCCGCGGTCATCGCGAGCTTCGTGCTGTACGGCACCGGCGTCGGCGTGTTCTGCGCCCTCGTGCAGGCCGCTGTGAACGCGGTGACGCCAAAGCGCAAGCCTGTCGTCAAGGTGGCCTTCAACTTCGGGTCGTTCGCGACATCGGCCTTCGTCGGCGGCGAGGTCTACGCGCTCGTCGCACCGGCGAGGGGCGACATCGCCGCGACGTGCCTCGCGGTCGCTCTCGCGGCATTCGCCTACTTCCTCGTGAATACGTCGCTCACCGGCGCCGTCATCGCCCTCTCGGAGCGCCAACCATTCGTGACGGTCTGGCGCACCAACTACGCCTGGATGCCGGTGAACTTCCTCGCCACCGCGGCCCAGGGCGCCGCGCTCGCCCTGGCGAGCCAGGCCCTGGGCGTCTTCGGGGTGCTCGTCTTCACGCTGCCGCTCGGCGTCGCCTGGTACAGCTTCCGCCTCTACATGCACAAGTCGAGTGAGGTGCGCGCGCGCAACGCCGAGCTCCAGGCGGTGAACGACATGCTGAAGCGCACGAACGACGAGCTCGAGGAGTCGCATCTCTCGGTCATCGGCGCGCTCATCGGCGCGCTCGAGGCGAAGGAGAACGAGCGCGCGAAACAGGCGGCGCGCACCATGACGCTCGCCGTCGCGGTGGCTGACCGCCTGGGCCGTCCGCAGGACGAGATAGCGGCGATCAAGCTCGGCGCTCTGTTCCACGACATCGGCACGATCGGCGTGCCCGAGACGGTGCTGCGCAAGCCGAGTGCGCTCGACGAGGACGAGTGGCACGCGGTGAAGGCGCACGCGACGATCGGCGCGAACCTCCTGGCGAACGTCCCGATGCTCGAGCGAGTCCGCCCGATCGTCCTTGCGCACCACGAGCGCTACGACGGCACGGGCTACCCCAACGGGCTTCGCGAGGATCAGATCCCGCTCGCCGCGCAGATCATCGCCGTCGCCGACGCGTACATGGCGATGACGTCGGAACGGCCATACCGATCGCAGATGTCGAGCAAGGCAGCTCTCCGCGAGCTGCGGGCGAACGCCGGGACGCAGTTCAACCCCGTCGTCGTCGAGGCGTTCATCGCGACGGTCATCGGCGAGCGCCGCGCCGCGCTGCACGGCGCGATCGACGGGACGCAGCAGGTATTCCAGCAGGCCCTCGAGGCCGTAAGGGTGCGTGTGTCATGAAGAAGCTGATCTTCGCCGCTGCGCTCTTCCTTTCGTTGCTGGCAGGCGCGGGGCAGGCATCGGCGGACACGGGCGTGACCCCGACCGCCGGCGTCAGCTGGGAAGGCATCGCCATCACGCTCACCGCGGGGGTCAGCTGGGAGTGACGACGACGTCGCGCTCGCTCTTCGGCATCGTCTTCGCGGCGCTCCTCGCGCTGTCGCTCGTCGCGACGACGCAGGACGCCATCGCGAAGACGATCGGGACGAACGCGCTCCCGGCGCTCTTCGATCAGGGCTTCAACGATCAAGGCAGGCCACACGCTCGGCCCTGGGGCCGGTTCGGGATCAGCTGGGAATGAGTCCTCTAAGCGCCGCGGAAGACGGGAAGGGCAAACAGGTCCTCGAGCGAGCGGACCACATGATCCGGCGACGCCTCGCCGTTCGCGCGCTCCAGCGCCGACTCCTCCGTGAGGCCCGTGAGGATCAGCACGCCAACGGCTCCGACGCGGTGCGCCGCGACGATGTCGTAGTCGGTCGAGTCACCGACGACGACGACACTCTCGACGCCACCTAGGGCCCTCCCGCCCTTCATCCCCGCGCGCCGCAACACTTCCTCGAACAGGAACGGCTCGGGCTTCCCGATGCACACCGCCGTCTGTCCGGTCGCGACCTCGATCGCGGCGACGATCGTCCCCGCGCCTGGCAGGAGCCGTCCCTCCACGGGATAGGCGCGATCCTTGTTGCTGCAGACGAATCGCGCTCCCGCGAGGATCGCGCGCTGCGCCTCGGCGATCTTCGCGTACGTGAGATGGAGATCGAGACCGACGACGACCGTGTCCGCCGGCGGCGGCAGCGGCACGCTCACGAGATAGCGACGCATCGCTCCAGGGCTCACGCCGTCGGCGGCTGCGTCAGGCGGCGGATGCATGCCCGGAAGTGTGTTCGCGTCGCGGACGCTGATGCCGACGTCGCGGATCTCCGTGCGCAGCCCGTCGGCACCGACGACGAAGACGTCCTTCGGCGCCGGATCGAGGCGCTCGAGGTAGTGCGCCGTCGCGTACGCGCTCGTCACGACGTGCTCGAGGTCGCCGCCCAGCCCGAGTTGCGCGAGCCGGCGCACGTATTCGTCGCGCGTCGCGGTCGAGTTGTTGGTCGCGAAGAAGACCTGCCAGCCGGATCTCCGCAGGCGGTCGAGCGTCTCTTTCGCGTACGGCATGAGCGCGCTCCCGCGGTAGAGCACGCCGTCCATGTCGAAGATCGCGATCGGCACGCGCGCAGGCTAGAGGAAGCGGTGCGTCGCCCTCACATCGCGGCGCGGTA
>Ga0075423_10005926_pt1 | contig 11447 bp, 8 predicted proteins | sample SoiMethybrSBSTD2_FD_80114 | JGI IMG/M metagenome (GOLD analysis project Ga0075423, IMG submission 80114) | Bulk soil microbial communities from a Populus tree surrounding site in Tennessee, USA - Soil MetaG P. TD hybrid SBSTD2 | ecosystem: Environmental > Terrestrial > Soil > Tree plantation...
CTGATTGCGAGCGCGAATGTGCTGGGCCTCTTCCTGGCCCGAGGACTTGGCCGCGGCCGGGAGATGGCCATCCGCGTGGCGCTTGGCGCGAGCCGATGGGATCTTGTTCGACTCTGTCTCGTCGAGGCCCTTGCCATCGGGCTACTTGGAGCGTCTGCCGGCGACGTGGCCGGTCTCGCAGCAGCGCGTGGTCTGGCGACCGTGGCCGCACTGCCTGGCTTTCCGTTGTTTCTCGATGTCAGGCTCGACTGGGGAACGCTGGCGTACCTGGCTGCCCTGCTGCTCGCCAGCACGCTGCTGATCGGATTGTTGCCGGCAATCCGGGCGTCGCGCGTCGGACCGCGAAGCGATCTTTCTGAAAGCAACACCTCGACGAACAGCCGGCGGCGCCAGCTGATACGCAAGGGGCTCGCAGCAGCCCAGATGGCAGGGTCTGTCGTGCTTCTGGTTGTGTGCGGGCTGTTCATTCGAAGCCTGCAGGGTCTGCAGTCGGCCGACCTCGGCTTCGATACCTCGCGTGTACTGCTGGCCTCGGTGGATCCTGGCGCGGTGGGCTACGACACGGGCAGAGCGCGATCCTTCTACGAGTCGATCGACGCGGCATTGAAAGCGCTGCCCGGCGTGGAATCCGCGGCCACGTCGGTGTTCGTCCCATTCGGCTCCGGCAATTCGACTCCCTACGTGGCAGCCGACGGCCAGCAGCTTCCGTCGAGCACCACGGGCCTGCTGGTCGACAGCCATTTCGTTAGCGGTGATTACTTTCACGTGATCGGGACGCCGGTGCTACGGGGCCGCAGCTTCACCAGCCTCGACACCGCCGGATCGCCGAAGGTGGCGGTCGTCAACGAAACCCTGGCGGCGCGTCTCTGGCCCGGCAACGATCCTCTCGGGCAACGGTTCCGAACGAGTTCGGACCCTGACTCGCGGTTCGAAGTCATTGGCATCGTGCGTGATGCTCGCTACCGCCGCGCCGAGATCGGCGGTCCCGCGGTGCCGCGGTATTTCGTCTCGTTGGATCAGTTCAATGCCGCCACGCGTACTGTGCACGTGCGTTCTCGCTCGGCAGCACCTGAAACGCTGGCGGCAGCCGTGCAAGCCACGATACGCCGCCTGGATCCTGCCGTTCCGGTTTACGACGTCTACACGCTGGAGCGGCAGATCAGCGACAGCGGTGGCGGGTTCGGCGGTGCGAAAGGGGCCGCGATGGTGACCGGAGTTCTCGGCGCGCTGGCACTGGCGCTGGCGCTGGTCGGCACCTACGGCGTTCTGTCCTTCACGGTCAGGGCACGTACTCGCGAAATTGGGATTCGGCTGGCATTAGGACTGGAGCCTGGTCGGGTGTTTCGGATGTTGCTTCGGGAAACCTGGAGCATCGCGGTGCTCGGTGTCTCGATCGGCCTCGCTCTGAGCCTCGCAGCCGGAAAGGCGATGGAGAAATTCCTCTTTGGTGTCGTCCCGTACGACCCCGTGACGCTGCTCGCGGTCGCCATCGTGATGGGCAGCGCGTCAACGCTCATCGGTTTTCTTCCTGCGCACAGAGCCGCACGCGTGAATCCGATCGAAACGCTGCGATACGAATAGGCCCCAGCCCGCCGGTTCGATTAACTATTTGGGATTCACACCCCGATCTTTGAGGACTACTCCCGTGTAGTCGCGGGGTAGAGGGACCGGCGATCGGTCGCCACTTCGCCGTTTACCAATCCTTCCCCAGCAACGGCATCCCCTATAATCCCAGACACTTCCCGTGGACCTCTCTCCTGGTACGCGTCTCGGTGTCTACGAGATCACCGCGCCGATCGGCGAAGGTGGCATGGGGCAGGTCTATCGGGCCGAGAAGCGGCACCGCGCGGTCGTACGAGTAGACGGACAAAACGGTGTCGGATCAGCGTCGCTCTCATGGCGCCCCATGCCCCTAAAATGACGAGAACTCGCGCGCAAAACTCCAGAATGTCCGTGGAGATAGCACGGCGGGCTATTTCAGCGCCGATAGCGTGGGCCCCGAGGCGCCTCGCGGCAGCAGGCTCGGTCCCGACGGCGAGAACAGGCTCGCCGTATTGACCTTGGGATCGACAAGCACGCCGACGAAGCAGTTCTGCATCTCGTCCCAGTTCTGATCGCCCCAGTAGATCGTCTTGTCCGGATCGGGATTGAACTTGTTCGCGGTGGAGTTATCGAAGTGCGCGACGCCGATGATGCGCGTGCCTTTCGGCAGCGACTTCGCCTCCGCGAGGTCGTATCCCATCTGCCAGTTGAAGTCCCACTTCGCTTTGAACACCGTTTCCGTTCTGCCCGTGGGATACACGAGCCGCAGCTCGTAATCCTTGCCGCGCAAATGCATGTGCGGCTGCACGTACACGAGCTTCATGTCGACGTTCGTGGTCATCTCCGAGACGATCTCGGCATTGTCGTCGCGGGGCGGAATCGCCAGGTTGGTGGCCGTCGGGCCGTTGTGCATCACGTACCGCAATGTCGGGGGCTTCTTGGCGAAGACGAGTCCGACGCGCGAACGGTCGGTCGCGGTCTTGCCCATCGCGGTGTAATGCATATTGAAAACGAGATCCGATCCTTTCGGGACGAACTTCGCCGACTCGAACTGATTGAAGTCCTGCGGGCCCAGTCCCGGGTTGAACTTTCCGAGCGTCTCCGCAGTCTGCTTGTCCGTCAGCCCGATGCTCGTCGTGTCGTACGCTTCGCCCGGCACTGCGTCCTTCATGAATTCCGAGCCAGGCAGACGGACCAGGACGCGGCCGTGGTGCAGCACCTGGGGATTCCCCGGACGCATTTCCGCTGCAACCACCCAGACGTCTTCCGGAAAACTCACCTTGACCAAGATGTTCTTGTAGTTCACCGTGCCAGCCGCCGGAACGCTGAAGTCCTTCGGCATCTCGACGATCATGTCGGGCTCGATGTTCCAGCCGTCGTGAAACGCCATTGGCGCCGGTCGATCCTTTGCGTCACCTTCCACTGCTCCGCCATCGACCCAAGCGCCGAGCGTCGCGATATCCGCGTTCGTCAGGCGCTTGTCGTTCGCGAAGTGTCCGTAAGCGGGGTCGGCAAACCACGGCGGCATCTGACGCTTCACGACGGCGAGTTTGATCGCCTTAGCCCAGGGGCGCACGTCCTGGTAGGTAAGGAACGACATCGGCGCGACTTCTCCGGGCCGATGACAGGCTTGACAGTTCTTCTGCAGGATCGGCAGTACCTGTTTGTTGAACGTCACCGCACCTGTGCTGGAATCCTGTTGCGGCGCTGCGTGGATTGCGGACACTGCTCCGAGAGTCCCAAGCATCAGCGCGCTCAGCATGGCGATGTTTCTCAGTCGCATAACGCCTCCCAGACGGTCTCCGGCGATAGAAGATATTAAGGCCATTCGGGCAGGAGCGACCTATTCGTCACCGATCTCCAGTTCCCTTGCCAAGGTCGCCGCGCCGACGTGACGTGCGCGCCTACTCAAAGAAATCGGCACGCTGCTGCAGCACATCCGCCACCGCCTCCTCGAACCGACGAATCTCGTCGTCGCCGATCGCAAGCGACAACGCGATGAAACCGCGTCGCGCAAGGTAGAAGCCGCGCTTCAGCATGTCGAAATAGAGCAAGTCGCGAAGCAACGGGTCGACCGCGGCGGCATCGGCCGCCGTCTGGATCACGCCGTTGACGGGATGCGCGCACATCAGCGAACCGATCCCCGTGAAATGCAGTTGTCGGCCGTTACAGGCGGCGTTCAGCCGTCGCCGCAGTTCGTCACCGCGGGCGTTGAGTGCTTCGGCGGCGGTGGGAGTGAACACGTTCGTCAACCCCGCGACACCCGCCGACATCGTCACAATGTTGTTGTTGAACGTACCAGCGTGCGGCAGCGCGTTCGGCCGTCTTGGATCGAACTGCCCCATGATGTCCTGCCGGCCACCAAACGCGCCGAACGAAAGACCGCCGCCGAGGTATTTTCCGAGGGTCGTGAGGTCGGCCGCGATGCCGAGCGCCTGTTGCAGGCCTCCCGCCGAGAGCCGAGACGTCATCACCTCGTCGAAGATCAGCACGGCTCCGCAGGCCGATGACGCATGGCGCAGCGTCTCGAGGAAACGTCGATCCCCAGGGATGCAACCACCAGATCCGAGCATTGGCTCGACGAGAATCGCCGCAAGCTCATCGCCGTGCGTCTCGATGAGCCGCTGTGTCCCGGCGACGTCGTTGTAAGTCGACACGAGGAAATCGTGCGGCACGTTGGTGGCCGACCGGCCGCGCGTGAAACTCAGAACGGCGCCGTGGTAGCCGCCTTGGAACACGAGGATCTGCCGACGGCCCGTGAACGCGGTCGCTGCGGCAAGCGCCATCAAGTTCGCCTCGGTTCCCGAATTCGTGAACCGCACGAGTGCAATCGACGGAAATCGGTCGCAAATCACGCGCGCGAGCTCGGCCTCGGCGACGGTATGTCCCGAGAGATCGATGCCGCGCTCGAGCGCCGTGATCACGGCGGAGCGAATGACCTGGTTCGTATGGCCGAAGATGCCGGCCGTGAACTCGCCGAGCAAGTCGACGTACTCATGTCCGTCGAGATCCCAGAGCCGGCAGCCGTCACCGCGCGCGATGGTGAGGGGGAACGGATCGTGATAGAGAACCGTCCGCGTGTTCCCACCCGGCATCACCGCCGTCGCGGCGGAGTGTTGGGCAAGGCTCTTCGGGTTCGTGGCGCGAAACCTTTCGGTCGCTGCGGCCACCGCGCTCTGAAGATCGTCGGAACGTGTCACCGACTGCGCCGTCTGAACATCGGCGTTGTGGGTCATTGTCGCCTGCAATCGTTCATGATCCGACGGTCTTGTGACTAGATGATCGCATCGTTTGCCCGACTCTGGAAGGCTCGCGCTGGCGGCAGGCGCTGCCGTTGGCATATAGCCTTAGTCGCCAGATCAGCGTTAGGCAGCAAGTATCCGCCCCGCGCGGCGGGCCCGGTACGTATAATCGCGTCACCGTAGCGACCTTCCCTTAACTGCCAGAGGCTTCGAATTGCGTCTAGCCGGAGGCGTTTCATGTCTGATCGCCGCGAGTTCCTGAAGTTCCTAACCGGCAGCCCGCTGTTGCTTGCGTATCCCTCCTTACTCGAGGCATTCACACAGGCACCCACCGCGCAAGCGGCCGCCGCGACTCTGGCGAGCGCAGCCGACGCGCTGGACGTCTACGATTTCGAAGCCATGGCGCGCACGGTGCTGCCACCCGCACACTGGGGCTACATGGCCACGGGCGCCGACGGGGAGGAGACGCTCCGGGCGAATCCGCGTGGCTTTAATCGTTATCAGTTGCGCGTGCGCCGGTTCGTCGACGTGAGCCGGATCGACATGGGGATGAAGCTGTTCGGGCAGACGTTCAGCTCCCCCGTCATGCTCTGTCCTGTAGGCAGTCAGCGGGCGTTCCATGCCGAAGGCGAGCTGGCCGTGGCACGCGCTGCCCAGGCGCAAGGGCAGCTGCAGATTGTCTCGACGCAGTCGTCTACGGCGATCGAGGACGTTGCCAAGGCTCGAGGCGGCAGCGGGTTGTGGTACCAGCTCTACACGACGAACAACTGGGACGTCACCACGAAATTGCTGAAACGTGCCGAGGGGGCGGGATGTCCCGTAGTGGCGATAACCGTCGATCTGCCGGCGGGCCGCAATACCGAGACAGATCAGCGAATGGCACGGGTCGATTCGCGCGCGTGCGCCAGCTGTCACGGCGCGGCCGGCCCGGCCGCCGACGGACGCGCGGTCGGTGTCAAGCCGATGTTCACTGGTCTCGACATGAAGGATGTAACACTCACATCAGCCACGCTGACGTGGGACTTCGTGAAGCGAGTGAAAGATGTCACGAAGATGAAGGTAGTCATCAAAGGACTCGAGAGCGCCGACGATGCGACGCTCGCGGTCAGCAGCGGCGCTGACGGCATCATCGTATCGAACCACGGCGGCCTGGCGACCGAGACGGGCCGTCCCACCATCGACGCCCTACCGGAGGTTGTGCAGGGTGCGAGTGGTCGCATACCAGTGCTGCTCGACGGTGGCGTGCGGCGCGGCACCGACGTATTCAAGGCGCTGGCGCTCGGCGCCACGGCCGTCGGCATCGGCCGCCCGTACATCTGGGGTCTGTCGTCGTTCGGTCAGGCCGGCGTCGAGCGCGTGCTGCAGATTCTCAATACCGAGCTGCGGCTCGCGATGTCGGTTGCGGCACGGTTGCGCTGAAGGACATCACCGCGAAGGCGCTCATCGACACCGGTCTCAGATTGTGAAAGGCCCTTGGCACCCGTGTGGAATCCGCACCGAAGAGAGAAACGGCTCACGCGAAACGATTGCCCCTGCCTTGTCGCGCTGTATTCACGGACTGGGCCGTCGGCCGCGGGACAATCCTTCTCGTTCGGTGACCGGCTTTCGCTTTGAAATTGTTGTGCGCCGACCGTGAACGTGTCGAACCGCTCGAACAGTCGTCTACTTTGTTTCTTTGAAGATCAGGTCGGCATCGGCCTTTACGCGCACCAGGACGGGCATCGCTTCGTAGCCGCCGTACTTCGCAGGCGTTTTCCATGCGGCGGCCACCTCGTCCACAGTCTTGCCAGACCGCTTGCCTTCCTGCACCGCGGTCACGAAGTCCTTCACGTACGAAATGAACTCCCGAAGATCGGCGCGCGTCGTCGTGGTCTCGTTGTGCCCGTTGACGATCTTCTCGACGTTGTTCTTGTCGGCGAAGTCGGCCGCCTTCGTCAATGTGTCGGCATAGCCGACGCCGGTCCCGCCGTTGTTGGAGTCCATGCCCGGCAGCCCCTTGTTGGCGAATACGTCGGCCATGTGGAGCACGCGCGCCGCGGGGAAGAAGACCATCGCGTCGCCGTTGGTGTGCGCCCGCCCGAAGTAGTGAAGCTCGATCCGATCGGCGCCGTTGCCGATCGTCATCGTATCCTTGAAGGTCCGTTTGGCCATGCCCGCGCCGTCATGTTGCGTGAAGATGTTCGGCGGCGGGCCGCCCGCCGGCTGCGCAACGAACGATGCCGGTCGCATCGCGCCCATGTTCGCCTTCGTGTTCTCCTGAACGATGATGTCTACGTTGGCCGGGAACTCCACGTTGCCGCTCACATGGTCGCCGTGCGTATGTGTGTTGATGATTGTCGTCACCGGCTTGTTGGTGATGGTCTTGATCTTGTCGAGCAGCGGCTGGCCCCAGCCGGGATTCTTCGTGTCCACGACGACGACGCCGGTTGCGGTGATGAAGATCGAGGTATTGCCGCCACTACCCGCCGCGAGCGCGTTGAGGACATAGAGGTTGTCGGAGAGCTTCTCCACCTTGATCGCCGACGCCGACGGCTTCGGCGGTGCCTGCTGTTGTGCCGCCACCGCGATTGAGAGCGCGCCTGCCATCAGCAAGCCCACCTGAACGATACGTCTCTCCATTGGCCGTCCTCCGTCACACGACGGGATCATACGCGATGACCCGTGTTCTGGAAATCGTTCGCCGAATAAACGCCCCGACGGAGTTAGAACCGCACGACGATGCCGGCGCTGATGCGCCAGTTGTGAATGAAACGCGCGCCGAGCGCGGGCGCGCCGGCCGGCGACTCGTCGAACCGCGAGCGGAAATAGCGCAGATCGGCGCGTACCGCAAATCGCGGCCGCACGGTGGCGATCGCACCCGCCCCGCCGTTGAGAGCTGCCAGACTCGTGTCGGTCGGGAATACGTCAGCGACGTCGAAAATCCGCACCGACATCACGCCGGCGCCGATCGTCGCGTACGGCTGAATGCGTTCCGTCCGCCATGGGCTCACCAGGATGTTTCCGTTCGCCGTGATCATCCGGCTCGAGACAACGAGGCCGGCATCGGTCTCGAAGAACGCCGGCAGCAGCGTCAATTCGCCCTCGATGCCGAACCAGCTCCTGCTCCACCAGCCGGCTGCCATTCCAACCGCCGGCTTTCGCTTCGACGCGGCGCCGTCGAGGTCGATGAGCCCCGTTTCCGTTCGCGCGGTCGCGCCGACAAATGCCGCGACGAAGAGCTCTCCGGCAGCTGCCTCGCGAGTGCACAGCAACACCAGCAGCAGTGTTCCCGCGCTGCGGACGATCGTCACGACCGGCCCCGCACGATGCCGAGAAACGCCTCGGCGAATGGCGACACGCGAACCTCGCCGGCGGCGAGCGCAAAGCGAGCGCTCAAGCCATCGCTGTTGGCCAGCAGGATTAGTGTCAGCCCGCGTTCAGGCAGCTTCAGGATCAGCGAGGAGTAGGCCTGACCCCACAGGCCGTAATGCCATACGGCGCGTTCGCCGCCGATGCGCTCCGTGAACCACCCGAGACCGTAGGGGATCGACTGCCCGGCCGTCGTGATCGTCGGCGTCCACGCCAGCTCCTGCGTCTCGCGGCGCAACAGGATGTGATCGGAGAGCGCGCGATCGTAAGAGGCCAGATCGCGCACGGTCGAGACGAGCCCTGCCGATGCGTTGATGCCGCGCGGCGGAAACGTTGACCGCACCGCTCGTCCACGCGAGGCAAGGGTGTACGGGTATGCGATCCCCGACAGCACACTCTGGTATCGCAGCAGCGAGCTGATGTCGAAGAGCGCCGCCGTCGCGGCATCCGGCTGCTCGAGGTCGTGGCCCGGCACGGAGTCGCGCATCGCGAGACGACTCAGGATCTCTCTGGCCAGAACGACCCGGAACGGCGCCCGCCAGCATGCTTCGACGACGGGCGTCAGCGCCGCGTACCGATCGCCGTCGTACTTGAATCGTTGTCCGGGCACCCCCTCCGACGTGTGCGTGAGCACATGACGCACAGTGGCGCCCGGCTCCGGGATCTGCGTCGTGTAGGCTCGAATCGGCTCGTCGAGGTCGAGGGTTCCTCGCTCGACGCATTGCAGGAGCAGAACCGATGTGAACGTCTTGGTCAGCGATGCAATCGAGTACGGAGTGTCGGGAGTCGCGGGAACTCCGCGTTCGACGTCCTGCATGCCGAAGCCCGCTTCCCATGCGACCTGGCCGTTCTGGACGATTGCCGCGGAGAGACCGGGGATGCCGGTCTGCCGGCGCAGTGCTTCGAGATAGCGACCAAAGAGCACCAGCGGCTCCTCGAGCGCGGCAGCGGTCGTACAGATGATGGCGGCGATGGCGGTGGAGAGCAGGCGCGCGGCGATTCCCATGGATCGGCCTCCGCAGGAATTGACGCCGGCATCGACGGCTTGGTGGCGCCTATGGAACGGCGGAGACGTCCAGATTAAGAATCCGGACGTGTATGTCTTGCCCGGAAGTCCGACGGCGTCGTCCCTGTCGCCTTCTTGAACACTTCGTTGAAGCTCGACTTCGACCGGAAACCGACATCTTCCGCCACACCCATGATCGAGTAATGATGCCAGGCCGGATCGACGAGCCGGCGCTGCGCTTCCGCGACCCGATAGCCGTTGATCAGGTCGGTGAAGTTCTGGTTCATCCGCTGGTTGATCGTTTGCGAGAGGTGCGGCGCTGGAATCCCCAGCCGCTCGGCCAGGCTGTTGAGCGTCAGAGTGGAATCGAGGTACACGCGGTCGACATCCAATGCGTGTGCGAGCGTGCGCACGATCTGCTCGGCGCGATCCTCCCGCAGGCTGGACGTCTCGTAGCGGCGAACGCCATCGAGCACCATCAGCGGCGACTCCCGCAGTCCGAGGTACGCCATCCCGACCAGCATCATCGTGCCGGCGATCGGCAGCAGATGGCTGGTCACCGGCATGTAGGCGGGAAAGGATGCGTCCACCACGTATCGGCCGGCGGCGATGGCGAGGATAATCGCGAAGGCGATGCCGAGAAACTTCAGCTGCTGCACGACCGCACGCGGACCATGCGCGCCAGCGCGATGCGCGCGCACGTATCGGCCGGCGCGCGCCGCGGCGAGGACGATGTACGGGCCCGCGATCAGAATCGCGGCAGCCGACCGCACGAAATACCACGTGGTGAAGGTCTGAGAGTGGAGGTCGGCGAGCTTGTCGACTCCGCTGCGCGCGTAGTACGGCAGCAGGTACATCAAACACGCCGCGGCCGGCAACGCATGGATGGCGTCGCCAGGGCGCAGCCTCGTCCTGCCTGTCAGCGCTCGCACATAGAGATAGAAAAGCGGCGCCGGCAGAAAGTCGATGGGGTGGTTGACGCGGATCAGATGCGGCAGCCGAGCGACCAGAGGCGACCGGATGACGACATTAAGGCCGACCATCGCGCCGATCGTCAGCACGAGCGCGGCGAGCAACCGGTTCTCGATGCGGCGCTCGCCTCTGGCGGTCAGAATCACAGCGCCGAGGAGAAGCGCCTGAGTAGCGGCGAGCAGAGCGAGAGCCATGGACCGAGCCTCGCCGCTAAGCTTAACCCGCGTCTTTGCGGGGACAGAAGGTCGGCGTGAAGCAGACCGCCAAAGGCTCGCTTCGATGCCTCGTTGACCAGTACAACCGGGAGCGGCTTCATCAGGCTTTGAGCATGAAAGTCCCAGCTGTTCGCAGGGCAGAACGTCGGCGTCACGCAGGTGGGCGAGCGCATCGGGCTCGTCACCTTCATGCGCTACGATTTGGGTTACTTCGACGACGAGACGTGCCGGCTCGAACCGATCGAGAATCCGTTCGCGCCGAAACTGTTACCCATGTCTCCGGAATGAAGTGTTACCTATGTCTCCGGAATAGACCTGTGAAAATTGGTCGGGATGGCCGGATTCGAACCGGCGACCCCCTGACCCCCAGTCAGGTGCGCTAGCCAGGCTGCGCTACATCCCGTTGAAGTCTGAGGCTGTCAGTTCTCGGCTATCAGCGCTCAGCGTGAACACGCTGAGCTGATAGCTGAAAGCTGGAAGCCATTCTTACACCGACCGCTTGCGACGCGCGTGAGGGGCGCGCGCCGATCGACTGCCGTTCTTCGCTGCCGGCGCCTTGCCACGCACGACCTTGGCGCGATTGACCGTGGCCGCGGGTGACGCCCGGCGTGTCGGCACCGATGGCGGCGGCGCCAGCTCGAAGTCGTGTCCGCCGTTCGACGACAGCAGATCGAGAATCGATCGCAGGCCGCGCTTGACGGCCGTCAAGCGCTCGCGCGCGTTGCGGCCGATGAGCTCGTCGATGATCGGCTCGTCGGCAGCGACCGGCGCGCTTTCGTCTTCGAGCCGCTTCCGTGCCCCCGCCAGCGTGAGCCCTTCGACCAGCAGCAGATGCTTGATCCGCAGCACCTGCTCGACATCCTGACGCCGGTAGGTCCGCGGCGCGCCGGCGCCCTTCGCCACGCCAAGCGCTGGAAATTCCGCCTCCCAGGACCGCAGCACGTACGGCTGCAGCTTCGCCAGCTCGCACACTTCAGCGGCTTTGAATAGCGCACGCTTGGGGATGTCGACGTGATCCATGCTGATAGTCAACAGTCGACAGTCAACAGTCGACAGAAGTTCACAGCTTCGTGACTGTAAACTGTTGACTGTCAACTGTCGACTCGAAGTATATCAGACGCC
>Ga0075423_10005927_pt1 | contig 11447 bp, 13 predicted proteins | sample SoiMethybrSBSTD2_FD_80114 | JGI IMG/M metagenome (GOLD analysis project Ga0075423, IMG submission 80114) | Bulk soil microbial communities from a Populus tree surrounding site in Tennessee, USA - Soil MetaG P. TD hybrid SBSTD2 | ecosystem: Environmental > Terrestrial > Soil > Tree plantation...
CCGCCCCGCGGGCAAAGCGTCCCTCGATCATCGGTCCGTGAAACGCGACGAGACCGCAGACCTGGTTGAACCACGTCAGAAGGGAGGTGTTGTCACTGTAGCCGACGAAGATCTTGGCGTGCCGCCGGATGACCTCAGCATCGAGGAGCGGCAAGAGATGGACACTGCCGTATCCGCCGCGCGCGGCCACGACAGCCGCGATCGACGGGTCCGTCCACGCGCTCACAAAATCCCGCGCGCGCACGTCCGCGGGGCCCGCGAGGTACTCGGTCCGCCTGAAGACCTCCTCGGAGAACACCGGCTCGAACCCGAGCTGCCGCAGCTCGGTGACCCCGGCGTCGAACTGATCTCTTGCGAAGGGGCTGGCGGGCGCCACGATGGCTACACGGTCGCCGGCGCGAAGCGCGCGCGGCTTGAGGTCAGGACGCAAACCGCGCCATCTCCGCCGCGACCGCCTGGTGTTCGTCGCGGCCGAGCAGCGTACGCAGCGCGCGGCCGTCGAGCGGCCGCGGCTGCGGCGCCGCGAGGAACCGCTCCTTGACTCTTCGCTGCCGGCTCAGCGCGTCCTCGAGACGAGCCACCGGCAAGGTGCCGTCTTCGGCGGCATGGATGACGGCTTCGAGCGCCGCGAACTGCGGCTCCTGCGCGTCGGCGCACATCAGGACCGTGTCGCAACCGGCCGCGAGCGCGCCCACGGTGGCCTCGGCGATCGAGTAGCGGGCGCTGATCGCCTTCATGCCGATGTCGTCGGTGAAGACGACGCCCTGGAACCCGAGCTTCTGCTTCAGGAGGCCACTGACGATTGCCGGCGAGAGCGTGCCGGGCCGCTCCTCGTCTATCGCCGGCACGAGAATGTGCGCGGTCATGATGCCCGCCACGCCGCTGGCGATCGCCTTCCTGAACGGCACGAACTCGATGGCTTCGAGCCGATCCGGGGGATGCTCGATGAGCGGCAGCTCGTGATGGGAATCGGTGCTGGTATCGCCGTGGCCCGGGAAATGTTTGCCGCAGGCCGCGATCCCTTCCGACTGGAGCGTCTCGATGATGACCGCGCCCAGCCGGGCCACGTCGTCGGGAGTGCTGGCCAGCGCGCGGTCGCCGATGACCGGATTGCCCGGATTGGTCAGGATGTCGAGGACTGGCGTGAAATCCAGATTGACGCCGACGGCCCGGAGCTCGGCTGCGAGGGCTCGGGCGAAGCGCGCGGCAAGCGCCTCGTCGCCGCTGCGGCCGAGCGTGTGCATGGCCGGCCAGACCGTGAAGGGCGATCGCAGCCGCGCGACGCGCCCCCCTTCCTGATCGACGCTGATCCACAGCGGCAGCTCGTCGGCCAGCGACCGTGCTTCACGCGCAATCTCGACCACCTGCTCGGGCGACTCGACGTTGCGCGCGAACAGGATGATCCCGCCAAGGTCGAATTCCCTTGCCAGCGCTTTGAGGTCCGCCGGGATGCTGTGGCCGGCGAACCCGGCCAGCGCGAGCTGACCGGCATGCCGGCGTATGTCGCGGATCGACATCAACGCATTATATAAACGTAGTGTCCCGCCTCCGCTGGTCGCGTAAGTGAGAGCGACCAGCGGAGGCGGTCTCGCCGTAGCGCGCCAAGTGTCGGACGCGCGCGGAGGCGGATCTTCATGGACAACCTCGCGATTGCGCGCGTGCTGGCGGAGATCGGCGATCTGCTCGAGATCAAGAACGAGAACCCGTTCAAGATTCGCGCGTATCGCAACGCCTCGGAGACGATCGCGCACCATCCCGATCGCGTGGCGGCGCTGGCGCCGGCCGAGCGGCTCGCGCTGCCCGGGATCGGCAAGGATCTCGCCGCGAAGATCGGCGAGCTCGTCGATTCGGGCGCAATCGCCTATCACCAGGATCTGCTGCAGGAATTTCCACCCACCATCCTCGACCTGCTGCACCTCCAGGGGGTGGGACCGAAAACCGTCGCACTGCTCTACCACCAGCTCGGAATCAGGACGCTCGACGACCTCGAGGCCGCGCTGCGGGAGGGACGGCTGCGCGGGCTCAAGGGCATGGGGGCGAAGAAAGAGTCGCAGATGCTGCGCGCCCTCGAGGAGCGCACGCGCGTCGCCGGCCGGCGATTGATCGCCGAAGCCTACGACACCGCGGCCGCGCTGGTCGCGACGCTCCGTGAAGAGGCGCCGGGCGCGGTCATCGCCCTCGTCGGCAGCCTGCGCCGCGGCTGCGAGACCTGCGGCGATCTCGACATCCTCGCCGCCGGCGCTCCGGCCACGCTGATGGAGGCGTTCACCGGCTACCGCCAGGTCGAGCGCGTGCTCGCCCATGGCGACACCAAATCGAGCGTCAGGATCTGGGGCGGATTCCAGGCCGACCTCCGTCTCGTTCCGGGTCCGAGCGCCGGAGCGGCCCTGCAGTACTTCACCGGGTCGAAGGCCCACAACATCGTGCTTCGCGATCGCGCCATCCAGCGCGGCTTCAAGCTGAACGAATACGGGCTCTATCGGGTCGACGACGGCGCCTTGGTGGCGGGAGAAACGGAAGAAGCCATCTACGAGGCTCTCGGCCTCGCGCTGGTGCCGCCGGAGTTACGCGAGAACCGCGGCGAGATCGCCGCGGCGGAGGCCCGCTCGCTGCCCCAGCTGATCGTGCAACAGGACCTGCGCGGCGATCTCCACATGCACACCACCGCCACCGACGGCCGGGCCGACGCCTGGGCGATGGCGCGCGCCGCCCGCGACTCGGGCCTCGAGTACATCGCGATCACCGATCACAGCAAGGCGCTGGCGATGGCCAACGGGCTCGACGAGCGCCGCGCGCTGGCGCACGCACGCGAGATCCGGGCCCTCGACGGCCGCGACGACCTGGGCGGCCTGCGCGTGCTCGCGGGCATCGAATGCGACATCCTTCCCGATGGCCGTCTCGATCTCGCGGCCGACTGCCTGTCCGAGCTCGATATCGTGATCGCGTCCGTCCACTCCGCTCTCGATCAGGATGAGTCCCAGATGACCGACCGGCTGCTGCGCGCGATCGAATGCCCCTGGGTCGACGTGATCGCACATCCCACCGGGCGCCGAATCCTGCGCCGCGAACCCTCACGGGCCCGCATGGACGTGGTCTTCGACTCCGCCCTCGCACACGGAGTCGCGCTGGAGATCAACTGCCAGCCCGATCGGCTGGACCTGGACGACGGACTGGCGCGCCGGGCCCGCGATCGAGGCATCGGGATCGTCATCGACACGGACGCCCACTCGCCGACCGCCCTCGGGAATCTGCGCTGGGGGGTCACGGTCGCCCGCCGCGCGTGGCTGCAGGCGGCCGACGTGCTCAACACCCGGCCGTTCGATTCGTTCCGCGCGTCGCTGCGCCGCAATCGAGGCGCGCGCTGATGGCGCGCCGCATCGTTCTCAACCCGGTGCCGGAGGATCGGCCGGTCGCCGAGGTCATCGCCGAAATCCGCGGACTGTATTTCAAGACGACGGCCAAGACCATCGATCGGGACTTCGACCGCGCCATCGATCTGCTCAAGAGCATCCGGCTGCCCGAAGACCGCCAGCGGGCGACGGTCTTCATGGAAGGACTGGCCGAGATGCGAAAGGAGTGGAAACAGCGGAAGCGGTAAGGACGCTACTTGAGCCCTTTGACGATGAACTTGCGCGCGGCCAGACGCAGCGCTTCGGGGACGTTCCGGTCGACGGTCAGCATCTTCATGTCGCGCTCGTTGAGCCGCTGCAGCAGCTGCATCGAGATCGCGGCCGGCGTCTTCGGGTTCTTGACCAGGCCCAGGATCACGCCGTAGTTCTTCAGCCAGCTGCGGTTCATCCCGATCACGCGCAGGACTTCCTCGCTGACGTTCCCCATCTTGGTGAACGCCTCGACTTCGGCGTCGGTCAGCTTCGGGCTGCTCAACACCGCCGACGCCACGAGCTTGTTCGGATCGCGAATCAGCTGAGAGCGCTGCTCGCGCGTGCCCTTGAACGCGAGCTTGACCTTCCTCTTGACCGGCAGCCCGGAGAGAATCTTCGGCTCCGCCTTTGCCGCGCCGGATTCCGGCGCGTCGGCGGCCGAATCCTCCTCGTCCTCATCGTCATCGCCTTCGGACGGCAGGTCGATGAGCGGCGAGGACGCGTCAGCCGCCGGTTCGGCACCCGGAGCGATCCCCCGATCGCCGAAGAATCGCTTCATCTCCTCGGGCGCATCGCTGCGTGCCAGAAACGCTCGGAGCGGCTCGGCGGGCAGGGCGCCAATCGTCGACTGGACCGCATTCGCGATCTCAGTGTCGGGATCGTCCGACAGCAGCATCAGCAAGGCGACCTGCTCGTGAGCGGTGGCGGCGACGCCGCCCTGGGCGGCGAGCAGCTTCATATCGCGGGCGGTATCGCCGCGGCGGAAGAGATCGATCAGCGGGGAACGGTAACCGGGATCCATGGCGGTCGGCTCGGGTGCGCTTCGATACCCTACGAGCTTACGGCACTCGCGCCGTCTTCAGCTGCGTTCGTCCGTCAGCGGCCCACCACGCCTCGCCGGAACGCGCTGCGCAGTTCGGCCACGAGGGTTCGCAGCGCGGCATCGACTCCGGCTTCTGCGGCATCCTTCTGCAGCTCCGCGAACAGCCCGATCGCGGCGAACCCCGCCGCGCCGGCTGCCGCTATGCTCCCAACCTTATCGGCCGTTACTCCGCCAATCGCCAGCAACGGCACCGGCGTGGCGCGCGACACGCGTTCTACAGCCGAGAGCCCGAGCCATGGGCCGCCGCCGGGCTTGCTCGCCGTCGGATATACGGTTCCCAGAATCAGGTAGTCGACTGGCGACGTCGCAGCCCGGAGCGCCTCGTCTTCGCCGTGCACCGATCGCCCGAGCACGAAGCCGGGAGGGACGATCGGACGCACGCGCTCGGGAGGCGCCGAATCTGCACGCAGGTGCACGCCCGCAGCACCGGCGGCGAGGGCCACGTCGACCCGGTCGTTGACGATGACGCGCGCGCCGGTATCGGCTGCCGCCCGGACCGCGCCGCGGACCAGCGACAGCAGCCGGCGGTCGTCGAGACCGCGTTCGCGGATCTGAATCAGATCGACGCCGGCCACGGCCGCGGCGCCGAGAAACCGCACGTATTCCTCGTCATCGCGGCTGGCGGCGCGGCGTCCATCGGTGACGAGACAGATGATCGGCCGGGGCTCGGCCGGGGTCATCGGCCCGAGGGCAGCGTCGGGGGCGAGGGAATGTCGGAGGTCGCGCGGCGCGACGCGAACGCTGCGCCGAGATCGGCGACGCCCGCGAGCAGCGTCACCACGCCGACGCCGGACACCGCCCCCCGGGCATAAGGGCTGGACGCGATCGCGTCGATCATCGGGAGCGCCGCGGCAAAGAAGTTGCGGTCCCAGAAGCCAGACCACGGCGCCACGATCAGGATCAGTCCCGCTTCGAGAAAGTAGGCGGCGAAGAGCAGCCGGGTCGAGAAGGAAATGATCAGCCTCCGGTTTCCACCCGCGCCAGCCGCTCGATCCGCTCGGCGATGTCGCGATAGTCCCCTGCCTCCGACTGCAGCTCCATGAAGACGGCGAGCGCACGCGAGGTGTCGCCGCTCTCCTCGATCAACGTGCCGAGATCGTAGAGGACGGCATGAGCCTCGTCAGCGGTCGGCGCCGGCGCCTCGGCTGCACGCTCCAGCCATTCGATCGCGTCCGGGGTCTGACCGTGCTGCATGTAGAGCCGGCCCAGCTTCGATGCGGCCTCGAAGCGGAAGCGCGTGCTCTTCGCCGCGCTCTTCAGCGCCGTCAGCGCCTCGTCCGGCATGTTCATGTCCAGGTAGGTGCTCGCGAGCGACATCTGCTCCGCGGCGTCTTCCCCGCTTGCCGACGAGAACTCGTTTTCCGGTGCGGCGGGTGCCCTGGGCGTGAAGTCGAGCGGCGCCGGTTCCTGTGCCCGCGGGGCGGCGGGAGGCGGGGGCTCGACGATCGGCGGCGGCTCGGGTGCGGCCTCGACAGGAGCGCTGCTCAGCGGCATCGGCGCCTCCGGGGCCGGCGCGACCGGCGTCGTCTCCTGAAGTGTCACGTCGGCGAATACGTCTTTCGCAATGAACGGTTCCTGCCCGCTCAGCCGCTCGGCAATCACCGTGTCCGGGTCGTGGACCTTCAGCATCATCAGTGCGCGGCGGAACCGATCGATGTGCTGCCGCTCCCAGGGCTCACGCGCGACGAGATCCTCGGCGATGACGCGCGCCTCGGTCGGCTGACCCGTGGCGAGATACGCATCGGCCAGTTCGGCCTGCGTCTCGTACATCGTTTCCTCGAGCCCGCCGTCGACGGATACCTCCACGAGTTTCAGCAGCGCCGGAATCTGGCGCGGAACACGCGCGACGAATTCCTGCAGCAGCGCCGCCGCGTCTCCGTAATCGCGCCGCGCCGAGGCGGCATCGACCGCCGCGTCGACGACGACGAACGCCGCGTCGGGATGCGATCCGGCCAGCGCCCATGCGATGTCGACGAGCCGCTGACGCTGATCTGCGTCGCCGGCCAGCAGCGGCGGGAGCAGCTCGCGTGCGGCGTCGAATTGGCCGGCCTTGAGATCCATCTCGACGAACGCGATCTGCAGGACCGGATCGTCTCCGGCCGTGCCCCGGTCGAGGAAACGGCGCGCGGTCTCGAGGTCGCCGGCCTCGACCGCGGCCTTCGCCAGCACGACGCGGCCTTCGCGGTCGTCGGGGTTCAGCTCCACCGACTGCCGCAATGCCGCCAGCGCTTCCTCGTGCCGGCCCTTCTCGATCAGGTCGTCGTAGATTGCGCGGAAGCGCCCCGCGGCCTCCTCATCGCGTCCCATTTCCACGAGCGTGCGCGCTCCCGCCTGGCGCGCGTCGAAGTCGGCGGAGTCGAGCGCGCCGAGCAGGACGACGATCTCGGCCGCGCCGGCGCGGTCGCCGCGGCTGCGCCGTTTGGCCGCGACGGTGTTCAGCCGCGCCTTGGCGTCGGCCAGCAATCCCTGCTTCTGGGAGATCTCGGCGAGATTGAGCTGGGCGGCTTCGTCGTCCGGGGTGAGCTTGAGGAGCTTCTTGTAGATCGCGCCGGCCTTCGGGTAGAACCCCTCGGTCATGAAATGCTCGGCGATGCGCGCGTACTGCACCACGGCTTTCTCCGGCTGGCTCGCTCGCACGTAGAGATCGCCGAGCGTGTTCGCGGTCGCCCAGTCCCGCGGCTGCTCCTCGACGACGCGGAGGTACTCGGCGATCGCGGCGTCCAGGCGCCCCTGGCGGAGCAGTTTTTCCGCTTTCTTCAGCGTATCTTCGCGATCGATGGGCACCTTGGGTTTCTCCACGAGCCGGAGGGCGCGGGCGGGAGACTGCAGGCCGCTCTTGGCCTACGGCTCCATCCTATCAAACAGGGTCGGCGGCCGGAACGAGCGCCGGTGCACCTCCGAGTAGCCGAATCGCGCGACCGCGTCGAGATGTTCGCGGGTCGCGTATCCCTTGTGCTTGTCGAAGCCGTAGCGGGGATCGCGCGCATGAAGCTCGTGCATCAGGCGGTCGCGCGTGACCTTGGCGACGATCGACGCGGCGGCGATGGCGGTGCAGCGCGAATCCCCGTGAATGACCGCGCGCTGCGCCATCAGCAGATCCGGAATCCGGAACGCGTCCACGAGCACGCAATCGGGTGAGGGGGCGAGCAGCAGCACCGCGCGCTGCATGGCGCGGAGCGAGGCCTGATGGATGTTGATGGTGTCGATCTCCGCCGGATCCGCCGCGGCCACGCCCCAGGTCACGGCCGCGCGGGTGATGCTGTCGTAGAGGCGCTCGCGCTCGAGCGCGGTCACCGTTTTCGAGTCGCAGACGCGAGGCACGTAGCGCTCCGGGTTCAGGACCACGGCAGCCGCGACCACCGGCCCGGCGAGGCAGCCGCGGCCGACCTCGTCAACGCCGGCGACGTGGTTGAAGCCCATGCGCCGGAAGCTGTTCTCCAGCGTCCTGAATGCCCGTACCTTCACCATGGCAAACGCCCGGCCGGAAGTCCCCGCGTCGCGACGTCGAAAGCGGCGGGGCTCAGGCGGGCTGCTGCCGCTTCTGTTCCTTCATGCGCGCCGCCTTGCCCTTCAGGTTGCGCAGGAAGTAGAGCTTGGCGCGGCGGACGCGCGCGGTGCGGACCACGTCAATCTTGTCGATGATCGGCGAGTGCAGCGGGAAGATGCGCTCGACCCCCTGGCCGAACGAGACCTTCCGGACGGTGAACGTCGCGCGGGCGCCGCCCCGATGCATCCCGATGACCATGCCCTCGAAGACCTGGATGCGTTCCTTGTCGCCCTCGCGAACCTTCACGTGCACGCGAACGGTATCTCCGGGCTTGATCGCCGGCCGGGTCGCGAGCTGCGCCTGTTCGACGGTTTCAACGGCAGTCATTCCAAAGCTCCCTTCTCACCTTGTTCCAACAATTCCTGCAGCAGCGTGCGATCGTCGGGATCGAGTCCCGCCAGGTCGCCCAGGAGATCCGGCCGCCGCTCGAGCGTCCGCCTCAAGGCTTCGCGCCGCCGCCATCGCTCGATCTCCGCGTGATGCCCGGACAGCAGCACCGGCGGCACCGCGAGTCCTCTGAACTCGGCCGGCCGCGTGTACTGCGCGAAATCCAGCAGACCCCGCGCGAACGTGTCGCGCGCCACCGAGCCCTCGTCCCCCACCACGCCGGGCACGAACCTGGCCACCGCATCGGCGATCACCAGCGCCGGCAGCTCACCACCCGAGACCACGTAGTCCCCGATCGACAGCTCCTCGGTCGCCAGGCCCAGACGCACGCGCTCGTCGACCCCTTCGTAGCGGCCGCACAGGATCACGACGTGCCGGAGCGCGCTCAACCGCGCGGCGTCCGCATGGGTGAACCGGGCGCCGTCCGGCGAGGTCAGCACGATGGCCTCGGGCTCGCCGGCCCTCTCGCGAATGCCATCGACCGCCCGAAACAGCGGCTCGGGCTTCAACACCATCCCCGGTCCGCCGCCGAACGGCACATCGTCCACCACGCGGTGGCGGTCGGTGGTGAAATCGCGGAGATCGTGCACCACGATCTCCAGCAGGCCGCGGGCCATGGCCCGGGCGACGATCCCCTCCTCCAGCGGCCCCCGCACCATCTTCGGAAAGATGGTGACGATGTCGATTCTCACGCGTCGCCGCCGCGTTCGTTCAGCTCGAGGAGACCCGGCGGCGGCGCTACGACGATCCGTCGTCCCCGCACGTCGATCTCCGGACAAATCTCCGCGACCAGAGGGATCAGCACCTCGCCGCGGTCGCCGGCGACGACGAGCCGGCTCATCTCCATCGTGCCCTCGATCCCCGTCACGTCACCGATGGCGCGCCCCGCTGCATCCACGACGCTGCAGCCGATCAGGTCGTAGTGGTAGTAGGTGTGCTCCGGCAGCGCGCGCGCATCCGGCGCCGGCACCTTCAACTCCGCTCCGGCCAGCGCTTCGGCGTCGTTCATCGTCTCGATGCCTTCGAGCGCGATGATTGGACGGCCCTGATGGAACCGCACGTCGCGAATCGCCCGCGCCGTGGCGGCGGCGCCAACCATCACCACGGCCCCCACGCGAAACCGCTCGTCCGGGAAATCGGTCTCGAGGTTGACGATGACCTGTCCCCGGTTACCGTGCGCCCGCGCCACCCGACCGACGAGAACGAGATCATCCATCGCCGCCTGCCTTCCGCCTGACGGCGGAAGCCATCAACCCGCTAATCGCGATCGCGGAACTCGAGGGTCACTCGCGCCCCTTCGAGCTCCGCGACGGCGGCGACCAGCGTGCGCAGCGCGGCCGCGGTCCGTCCCTGGCGCCCGATCACGCGTCCGAGATCGCCCGGCGCCATGAACAGCTCGATCAGCGTCTGGCCGCGATGCGGCTGCTCGACCACCCGGACTCCGTCAGGCTGATCGGCGAGCTCCCTCGCGACGACTTCGACGACGTCGCGCGCGCGGCTCATCAGGACGCCGGCTGCTCGACCGCAGCGGCCTCCGCGGCGGCCGGTGCTTCCGGCATCCGCGCCACCAGCGTGCGCACGGTATCGGACGGCTGCGCGCCGGCCTTCAGCCAGTGATCCAGCCGATCGCGCTTCAGGGTCAGCGTCTCCGGCTTCGTGCGCGGGTTGTAGAACCCGAGCACCTCGACAAAGCTGCTGTCGCGCGCCGTGCGCGAATCGGTCACCACGACGCGGAAGAACGGCCGCTTCTTCGAACCCGTACGTCTCAGTCGAATAGCTAACATTTCAGCTCCAGAATAGCTGTCAGCGATCAGCTGTCAGCTGTCAGCTGTCAGCTGTCAGAAATCTTCCGGCTCCTGAGAGCTGAAAGCTGACAGCTGACGGCTTACTTCATCATCCCCTTCATCATCCCGAGGCCGCGCATCTTCTTCTTGCCGCCAAGGCCGGCCATGCCGCCGAGCTGCTTCAGCATCTTCTGCATCTGCACGAACTGCTTGAGCAGGCGGTTCACGTCCTCGACCGAGGTGCCGCTGCCTCTGGCGATGCGCTTGCGGCGGCTGCCGTTCAGCACCTGATGGTTGCGGCGCTCCTGCGCGGTCATCGAGTTGATGATCGCCTCGACCCGCGACAGCTGCTTGTCGTCCACCTTCTCGCGGTTGGCCGCGAGCTCCTTCAGGTTGCCCATGCCGGGCAGCATCCCGAGGATCTGTTCGAGCGGCCCCATCTTCTTGATCGTGCGCAGCTGATCCCGGAAGTCCTCGAGCGTGAACTCGTTCATCCGGATCTTGCGCTCGAGCTTTTCCGCGTCCTCCTGCGTGACCGCCTCTTCCGCCTTCTCGATCAGCGACAGGACGTCGCCCATACCCAGCACGCGCGACACCACCCGGTCGGGATGGAACGGCTCGAGATCCTGGAGACGTTCCCCGCTGCCAACGAAGGCGATCGGCACGCCGACGACACCCACGACTGACAGCGCCGCGCCGCCGCGCGCGTCGCCGTCCATCTTCGAGAGGACGACGCCCGAAATCCCGATTCGCCGGTTGAACTCGCCGGCGCTCTTGATCGCGTCCTGCCCGGTCATCGCATCGGCGACGTACAGCAAGTCCGAAGGCTGAACCGCGGCCTTGATCGCCTGCAGTTCGTCCATCAGCTGGTCGTCGATGTGAAGCCGCCCCGCCGAGTCCACGATCACGACGTCGAAGCCGCCGTTGCGCGCCTCGGTCAACGCGCCGCTCGCGCGCTTGACCGGATCCATCTCACCGGCCGGGTCGTGAACCCGGACGCCTGCCTGCTTGCCGACGACCGTCAGCTGCTCGATTGCCGCGGGCCGCCTCACGTCGGTCGACACCAGCAACGGATGCCGGCCCTGCTTCGCGAGCCATCGTCCGAGCTTGCCGGAGGTCGTCGTCTTGCCCGACCCCTGCAGGCCGAGCAGCAGGATCACCCGCGGCCGCGCCTGCGATGCCGGCAGCCCGCCCTGGGTATCGCCGAACAGCGCCAGCATCTCGTCCCGCACGATCTTCACGAC
>Ga0075423_10005928_pt1 | contig 11446 bp, 7 predicted proteins | sample SoiMethybrSBSTD2_FD_80114 | JGI IMG/M metagenome (GOLD analysis project Ga0075423, IMG submission 80114) | Bulk soil microbial communities from a Populus tree surrounding site in Tennessee, USA - Soil MetaG P. TD hybrid SBSTD2 | ecosystem: Environmental > Terrestrial > Soil > Tree plantation...
GCAGCTTTTACCCGAAGTACAGGGCGTCGTCTCGTGGAAGACGCTCGCGCAAGTCGAGCCCGTCAAGCAGGGCAACAAGATGGTGCCGCAGTTCTCGCGCGACATCATGGGCCTGGACAAGAAGGACGTCCGCGTTCAGGGCTTCATCATTCCGCTCGACATGGGCGACAAGCAAAAGCACTTTCTGCTCTCCGCGGTGCCGCCGCACTGTCCGTTCTGTCTTCCGGCGGGGCCCGACGCAATCGTCGAAGTATTGGCCAAGAAACCGCTGGCGTACGGTTTCGAGCCGATCGTCGTCGCCGGCAGGTTCGCGGTGCTGAAAGACGATCCGGCTGGTGTGCTCTACCGCATGACCGACGCCGAGCCCGTCGCCGCGTCGTCGCGCTAGTTTCTCTCGATCACTGCAACCAGCGCACCGGGGATCGAGCCCGGTCGCGCTGCGTCGATCCGCTATAATTTCTCGTTTGCGCTGACGGCCTCGCCGATGCAACTCGCGAAAAGCTTCGAGCCGCGCACGATCGAGGGCAGGTGGTACGCGTACTGGGACTCGCACGGGCTGTTCAAGCCGTCTCTGCGCGAGAACGTCCCCGCGTACTGCCTCCAGCTCCCGCCGCCGAACGTCACCGGCACGCTGCACATGGGGCACGCGTTCCAGCAGACGCTAATGGACGTGCTGATCCGCTGGCACCGCATGCGCGGCGACAACACGCTCTGGCAGGTCGGCACCGACCACGCCGGCATCGCCACGCAGATCGTGGTCGAGAATCAGTTGAAGGCGGAAGGCTTATCGCGCCGCGATCTCGGTCGCGCCAGGTTCATCGAGCGCGTCTGGGCGTGGAAGCAGGAATCGGGCTCGACTATCACCAACCAGATGCGGCGGCTCGGCGCGTCGGCCGACTGGTCGCGCGAGCGCTTCACCATGGACGAGGGGCTGTCCAACGCGGTGCTCGAGACTTTCGTGCGCCTCTACGACGATGGCCTCATCTATCGCGGCAAGCGGCTCATCAACTGGGACCCTGTATTAGGCACCGCGGTGTCCGATCTCGAGGTCGAGAAGGAGGAAGAGGACGGCACGCTGTGGGAAATTCGCTACCCGCTGGTCGACAAGTCCGGATATCTCACGGTCGCGACGACGCGGCCGGAAACGATGTTGGGCGATGTCGCGGTCGCGGTGAATCCGGATGACGAACGCTACGCGCGATTTGTCGGCAAGGAAGTCGAGCTGCCGCTCACCGGGCGCAGGATTCCGGTCATTGCCGACGCGTCCGTCGACAAGGCATTCGGCACCGGGGGCGTGAAGATCACGCCGGCGCACGATTTCAACGATTACGAAATCGGCAAGCGGCACGGACTTGCTCCGCTCGAGATCTTCACCCTCGACGCGAAGATCAACGCCAACGCGCCGGAGAAATACCGCGGCCTCGACCGCTACGCAGCGCGGAAGGCGGTGCTGGCCGACCTCCGCGCCGCGGGGCTGGTCGCAGCCGAAAAACCGCACAAGATGGTCGTGCCGCGCTGCGGGCGCACCGGCGAGATCGTCGAGCCCATGCTGACCGACCAATGGTTCGTGGCGATGACCACACCCGCGCCTGCCGGACATCCTTTCTTCCCGAGCCAATCGTTCCGGGACATCTGCCTGGCGGCGGTCAACGCGAGTCTCCCCGATCCGCAGACCGGAGAGCCTGTCAGCATCGGCTTCGTACCCGAGCACTGGACGTCCTGGTACAACAATTGGCTCGAAAACGTCCACGACTGGTGCATCTCGCGCCAGCTCTGGTGGGGCCACCGCATTCCGGCGTGGTACGACGATGCGGGCAACATCTTCGTCGCGCGCAATGCGGAAGAAGCGGCGAAGAAAGCGGGCCAGCCCGCGAGCGCGCTCCGGCAGGACGAGGACGTGCTCGACACCTGGTTCTCGTCCGCGCTGTGGTGCCACTCGACGCTCGGCTGGCCGCAGGAAACGCAGGAGCTGCGCTTCTTTTTGCCCTCGTCGATGCTGGTCACCGGCTTCGACATCATCTCTTTCTGGGTCGTCCGCATGATCATGATGCCGACCTACTTCACCGGGAAGATCCCGTTCCGCGACGTGTACATCAATTCGATCGTGCGCGATAGCGAAGGGCAGAAGATGTCGAAGTCGAAGGGCAACATCCTCGACCCGCTCGATCTCATCGACGGCACGAACCTCGAGGACCTCGTCGTCAAGAGCGTCTCCGGCCTGATGCTGGAAAAGCAGCGCGAGACCATCGAAAAGCGCATGCGCAAGCAGTTCCCGCAGGGCATTCCGGCGTTCGGCGCCGACGCGGTGCGCTTCACGTTCGCGAGCCTCGCAACCTTCGGCCGCACGCTCAACTTCGATTTGAACCGCTGCGAGGGCTATCGCAACTTCTGCAACAAGCTGTGGAACGCGGCGCGCTTCGTGCTGATGAACGTCGAAGGCAAAGACGTCGGACTCGACGAGGCAAAGCCGGTGACTTTGTCGATCGCTGACCGCTGGATCATCGCCGAACTCCAGGATGTTGAAGAGCAGGTCGCGGAACAGCTTGAACAATATCGGTTCGACCTCGCTGCAAGAGCGATTTACGAATTCGTCTGGAACTATTATTGCGATTGGTATGTTGAGCTTGCCAAAGTCGATCTCGCGCGAGGCGACGAAGCCGCGCAGCGAGGGACGCGGCGGACGCTAGTCCGTGTGCTCGAGACGATTCTGCGGCTTGCCCATCCGATCATCCCGTTCATTACGGAAGAGCTATGGCACTCGATCGGCCCATTGGCCGGCAGGGTCGGCAACTCGATTTCTGTCGCGCCGTATCCGAAAGCGGACTTCAGCAAACGCGACCCTAGTGCAAGCACGCAAATTGCAACCCTGATCGCTTTGGTCGAATCATGTCGTTCACTTCGTGGCGAGATGGGCATGTCGCCGGCACAGCGAGTTGCTGCCCTCATTACAGGCGACTTCGCCGCAGTTGATGTCGGCGCAATCAAGGACTATCTTCGAGTGATGGCTAAGCTATCCGATGTTCAGTTGGTCGATCAGCTGCCGCATTCGGATACGCCGGTGCAAGTGGTCCACTCGCTGCGTCTCATGCTCGATGTGAAGGTAGACCCAGTTGCAGAGCGACAGCGTTTGTCGAAGGAGGTGACGAGACTCGAGCGGGAGATTGCGAGCATCAACGCCAAGCTCGCCAACGCATCGTTCGTCGACCGCGCGCCGGCGCAGATTGTCGCGCAGGAGCGCGAGCGGCTGGCGGGATTTCTTGCCACCCTCGAAAAGCTCAAGCCGCAGCTCGAGCGGCTATCGGCGTAGCCCGGGCTGACCCCGGACTTGATCCGGGGGATGCCGGGAATCCATCCGGCCTCGCTACCGCGGGCCGCTACTTGGTCGCGGCCGTGCAGTCGCCCACGCGTTTGCCGGTGAACGTCATGTCCATCGCGTCGTTTGTGTTTTTCATCGCCATGTGCATCCGGCCGTCGTAGGCGTTGTCGCCGAACGTAATTGCGCCGTCCACGAGCGCAGAAAATTTGCCGGAACAATCCATCTTGTAAGTGAACTTGTTGCCCACGCGCTTGCTCTCGAGCATGCGACAGTCGCCCTGCTTGGGAACAAATTCCTCGTCCTTCCGATTCTTGCCGATGCAGAAGCGGTTCGTCTGCGCCGGCATAGCCATCGGCATGCCGGGCATCTCCATCTTGGTCGAAACTTCCCAGAGGTCGTCCTTGCCCTGCGCCGATGCTGGCAGCGAGGCGGCGAGCGCGAAGGCCAGCACGATGCCCGCGTAGACGCGGGGCGTGAATCGTTTGCAGTTGTTCATGCGTTGTCTCCTCGAAGGCGTGGAATGGCGGTAACGGCGAACATGGGAACGGGCGACTGGGGGAAAAATTGTACCGCGGCGTCGAAGTGGCAGGCGCGAAGCGAAAGCCGACCCCGGGCTTCGTCCCACACCGGTCTTCGTAGGGCCGAATTCATTCGGCCGCGGCGGTCATTGCTACGCTGCGTGCGAATTAGTCGCGCCTACGCAACCCGGGCTACGATCTAATCGAGCCGCGCGCAATACCCAGTGATCTCCTCGCGGTCGTGATAGAGCTGCTTGAACCGCAGCATATGACGTAAGCGGCGGCGCGACAGCACATCACCGATCAGCGCCGCACAGCGCTCGACTTCGGCGTAGCGTTTTTTCATCGGCAGCTTGAGGTTGAAGATCGTGCGCCTGCACGCGCCGTCGGCAACCCACGCGGCGACGAGCGCGGCGATGCGCGAAGGTTGCTCTACGATGTCGCAGACCATCCAGTCGACGGGACGACGCGGCCGCCAGTTGAGCCCGTCGGCGCGCAAGTGCTCGACCTGCGGGTCGCGCGCGACCTCGCCGCGCAACAGTCCGTTGTCGATCGCGGTGACGCTTAAGCCCCGCTGTGCGAGCTGCCAGGTCCAGCCTCCGGGCGCGGCGCCCAGGTCGACCGCGCGCATGCCCGGCTTCAGCAACCGCAAGCGTTCGTCCTCGGTCAAGAACGTCATCAGGGCTTCGGCGAGCTTGAGGGTCGACCGCGATGGCGCCGAACGCGGCAGCGCGAGCCGGGGAATGCCCATCGGCCAGGGGCTTCCCGTCGCAGCGCGACTCGTGCCGACCCACGCGCGCGTTGCAGCGACGAAAACGACGTGCAGCCGCAAGCCGCTGGGATCGTCAGGCGCGAGCAGCCCCGCGCGGTCTGCGGCCACGGTCAGCGGCGCGGACAGCCGGCGGCACAGGCCCGAACGCGTCTTTCCCTCATTGGTGTCCGGGGTTTCCAACCAGATCGCGCGAAAGGGCGGTTCGTGCTCGGCCGCGATGGCTAGTAGCGGCGTGATGCGGTCGCGCTCGGGCAATGCGTGCGGCCCGTCGCCGACGAATAGGGAGCGCGCGAACCAGGGCGGAGTTGCTGCCATCGCGGTTTGCCAGCGCGCGTTGTCGAGCGCGCCGCAGGCGCCGATCACCAACGCGCCGCCGGCGACGGCGTCGCACGCGAGCTCAATGCGGGCGCGTGTGGCGATGCGCAGGATGTCGGATACGCACTCCGCCTCGAAACCGGAACGGCAGTGCGCGACGATGCTCCGTTCCACGGCGACCAAGCGCCGCGAAAGGCTACACGCTTTCGGGCTCGGCAACCCGGCGTTTCATCAACAGCGCGGGGACCGGGGCGGATTTCTTGTGCCAGTGTCGTCCCGGCGCGCTCGCTGTCGCGGTCAGCGCCGCAGCCGGCTGCGGGCGGTGTTGAGCCTGCGCCCGTGGAGGCTGATCGGGATTGCGATCGATCGGTTCAGGGTGCGGGATGTGACGCTGGTCGGCATTGCGATCGATCGGTTCAGACCGCGGGATATGGCGCGCGTGCGTCGCTGCGCGATCGTGCGGCTGCCTCGGAGGCCGCGCTTCGCGCGCGTCGCGCGGCGGGCGACGCCCGGCAACGATACCCTGCGCCGCCACCACCGGGATCGAGCGTTTGAGCAGCCGCTCGATCTCGGCGAGCAATCTCTCTTCGTCGGGCGCACAGAACGAGACGGCCTCACCCGCGGCGCCCGCGCGGCCCGTGCGGCCGACGCGATGAATGTAATCCTCGGGGACATGAGGCATCTCGTAGTTGACCACCAGCGGCACGTCGTCGATGTCGAGCCCGCGCCCCGCGACGTCGGTCGCGACCATCACCTGCACCTTGGCCGCCTTGAACTCATCGAGCGCCTCGAGCCGTGCGATCTGACTCTTGTCGCCGTGGATCGCGGTGGTCTTGAGGCCGTCCTTCTCCAGCTGCCGGGCGAGCCGCGACGCGCCGTGCTTGGTGCGCACGAAGCAGAGCACCTGCCACAGGTTCCGCGAGGTCACGATGTGTTCCAGCAACGCGCGCTTCTGATCGGCAGGGAGCTTGTAGACGCTCTGCGTGACGGTCTCGGCCGTGGTATTGCGCCGCGCGACCTCGATCAACTGCGGCTCGTTCAACAATGCGTCGGCGAGCTTTTTGATCTCGTTGGAGAAAGTTGCCGAAAAGAGCAGATTCTGGCGCCGCGCGGTCGCCGGCAGCAGGGCCATGATGCGCTTGATGTCGGGGATGAACCCCATGTCGAGCATCCGGTCCGCTTCGTCGAGAACCAAGATCTCGACCTGGCCCAGGTAGAGCGACTTCTGCTCGACGTGGTCGAGCAGCCGGCCCGGCGTCGCCACCAGGATTTCCACGCCACCGCGCACGATCGGGAGCTGCTGTTTGATGTCGACGCCGCCGAAGACGACCGTCGAGCGCAGCCCGGTGTACTTGCCGTAAGTTCGGAAAAACTCCTCGACCTGGATCGCCAGCTCGCGCGTTGGCGCGAGGATGAGCGCGCGCACGGGGTGCCGCGCCGGCGACGGGCTCGTATTCGCGGTGGGTGCCAGCTTGTGCAGTATCGGCAGCGCAAACCCGGCCGTTTTGCCGGTGCCGGTCTGGGCGCCACCCATGACGTCCTTGCCGGCGAGTATCAGAGGGATCGCCTGCGTCTGGATCGGCGTGGGCGTGGTGTAACCGGCTTCGGCGACGGCGCGGAGCAATTCCGCGCGCAGGCCGAGCTCGGCAAAGCTCGAGGGACTACCCATTCAAATGGACTCCTGGACGCGGCCCACTCGTTACCCGAGTTCCGGTCCAGGCGGCGACTCTTTACGTTGGCAGGTGGCCGCGAGGCCACCCGGGGGATCGGCGGTGACCGGAACGGCCGCCGAGTGCCGCGCATCATAGACCTAAATGTCGGATTTAGCAAATGTTTTTTGCGATAAAAGCACCTAAAGTGGTAAAATTGCCCGCTTTAGGTTCTGCAACGCAGCATCAGCCATATGGCGGCTCCCCGGCCCTTGCGCAACATCGCGATCATCGCCCACGTCGACCACGGCAAGACGACGTTGGTCGACAAGCTGCTCGTCCAGGCGGGGACGTTTGCGGCGCACCAGCACGTCGTCGAGCGGATGATGGATACCAACGATCTCGAACGCGAGCGCGGGATCACGATCTTCGCCAAGAATTGCGCCATCGAGTACCTCGGCACGCACATCAACATCGTCGACACGCCCGGCCATGCCGACTTCGGTGGCGAAGTCGAGCGCGTGCTGTCGATGGTCGACGGCGTGCTGCTCTTGGTCGATGCCGTTGAAGGTCCGATGCCGCAGACGCGCTTCGTCACCCGCAAGGCGCTGGCACTGGGGCTGCAGCCGATCGTCGTCGTCAACAAGGTCGACCGGCCGGGCGCACGGGCCCAGTGGGTCGTCAACCAGACATTCGAGCTGTTCGACAAGCTCGGCGCCAGCGAGGCGCAACTCGATTTTCCCGTGGTCTACGCCTCGGCGCTGCTGGGCTACGCTTCGCTCGATCCGAATACGCGCGGGACCAATATGCGGCCGCTGTTCGAGGCGATCCTCGCGCGGGTGCCCGCACCTGTCGGCGATCCGGATGCACCGCTACAGCTGCAGATCAGCGCACTCGACTACTCGAGCTATGTGGGCCGTCTGGGTATCGGCCGCATCCGCCGCGGGCGCATCGTGCCGGGGCAGGAGGTGATGGTTCTGCAAGGCCAGACGCAGGGCACGAGAGCCAAAATCGGCGAGCTGCTTGGCTTCGCGGGGCTCATGCGCGTCCCGGTCGAAACGGCCGCCGCGGGCGACATCGTGCTTGTCACCGGTGTCGACGACCTCCACATCGGCACGACGCTCTCTGCGGTCGACACGCCCGAACCGCTGCCGATGATCGCCGTGGACGAGCCGACGCTGTCGATGCAGTTCCAGGTCAACACCTCGCCGCTCGCCGGTCGCGACGGCAAATACGTCACCAGCCGCAATTTGCGCGAGCGACTGGCCCGCGAGCTCATGACCAACGTTGCGCTCCGAGTCGAAGATACTGCCGACACCGACGTGTTCACCGTCTATGGCCGCGGCGAGCTGCATCTGACCATCCTGCTCGAGAACATGCGCCGCGAGGGCTACGAGCTCGCAGTGTCGCGGCCGCGCGTGGTCTACCGCGACAGCGGAGGCGAGCGTTGCGAGCCCTTCGAGCAGCTGACGGTCGACGTCGAGGACGCGCATCAGGGCGCCGTCATGGAGGCGCTCGGAGCACGCCGCGGCGAGTTGGCGAACATGGAATCCGACGGCCGCGGCCGTACGCGTCTCGATTACCGGATTCCCGCGCGCGGACTGATCGGGTTTCAGGGCGAATTCATGAATCTCACCCGCGGCACGGGGTTGCTCTCGCACGTGTTCGACGGCTACGCCCCGGTCAAAGGCGACATACCGGACCGGCGCAATGGCGTTCTGATCTCCGCCGAACGCGGCGAGGCGGTCGCGTATGCGCTCTGGAAGCTGCAGGAGCGCGGCCGCATGTTCGTGAGCCCCGGAGAGCGCGTCTACGAGGGCATGGTGATCGGCATCCACAGCCGCGACAACGACCTCGTCGTGAATCCGATCAAGACCAAGCAGCTCACCAACATTCGCGCCGCCGGCAAGGACGAAGCGATCCTTCTTACGCCGCCGATCACGCTCACGCTCGAATACGCGGTGGAATTCATAGCCGACGACGAGCTCCTGGAGATCACGCCAAAATCGATCCGCATCCGCAAGCGTCACCTGGTCGCGCACGAGCGCAAGAAGGCGAGCCGCGAAGCCGCCTGAAGACAGGTGTTGAGTTCCGATGCCAGTCGGGTCCCTTTCGTCCGGTGGTCGACATCCTGGTCGGCAAGAAACCACCGATAAGCTGCTGACACCTACGCAAGCGTCGGCATTTGCCCGCCTCGCGCTCGCGAACGTCGAGCGCGAGTTCCCGAACAAGCTCGATCACGTCATGGCGAGTGCGGCGGATGTCGCGTCTCCGCGTGCGCTCCATCCGGCGTTCTCCGGCAGCTTCGACTGGCATTCCTGCGTGCATGCGCACTGGCTGCTCGCGCGCATCCTCAGGCTGCAGGCGGGCATTTCCGAAACGGCGTCGATCCGCAGGACGCTCGACTCGCACCTTTCGGCGGCGAACGTAGCTGCGGAAGTCGCGTACTTTCGCAGGCCGGAAAGCCGCGCCTTCGAGCGCAGCTACGGCTGGGCATGGCTTTTGAAGCTCGCGGCGGAGCTCGCGCACACAAGCGATGTCGACGCGCAACGCTGGTCGCGCCAACTCACACCTCTCGCGCAGGCGGTCGCCGACGGCTATCTGGACTGGCTTCCCGACGCGACGTATCCGATTCGCCACGGCGTGCATTCGAACACGGCGTTCGCGCTCGCCTTCGCCCACGATTACGCCCACAGTTGCGCGGCAACGGCGCTGCGCGAACTGGTCGTCGCCAAGGCGCGCGAATGGTATCTCGCGGACACCGACGCGCCTGCCCTTTGGGAACCATCGGGCGCGGATTTCCTCTCTCCCGCGCTGGTCGAGGCCGATCTGATGCGGCGTATCCTCGATGCGAGCGAGTTCCGGGACTGGCTCGCGCGCTTCCTGCCCGGGATCGAGAAGCGCGAGCCGGCGACGTTGTTCAATCCCGCCGTGGTCAGCAACCGCAGCGATCCCTATATCGTGCATCTCGACGGCCTCAATCTGTCGCGCGCCTGGTGCTGGCGCGCGATCGGCCGCGCGCTCCCGCACGACGATCCGCGCGCGATGATCGCAACCGCTGCCGCCTACGCGCATCGCGCGGCCGGCATGGCGGGAATCGCGAGCGGCGAATACGTCGGCGATCACTGGCTCGCGACCTTTGCCGTCCTTGCACTGACGACGTAAACTCCGCCGCGTGGAATCTTCCTGGCTGATTACCGCCCTCGGCGTTGGGCTTGGAGTGCTCGCGGTATTGCTCGCCGTGGCGCTGGCCAGGATCGGTACGCTCAGGCGCCGCGGGAACGACGACGCCGAGCTCAAGGGGCGACTGGAAGCGATCGGCGCGCAAAACGAGCGACTGGAACGCGAGCTTCGCACCGAGCTCGCACGATCCAGGGCCGAGACGAACCAGAACGCGAAAATCGCCCGTGAAGAGCTCACCGGAAACTTGAGCCATTTCGCGCAAACGCTGCAGAGCCAGCTCGCCAGCGGCGCGAACGTGCAGAACGACCGTCTGTCGACGCTGACGCAGAGCAACGAGCAGCGGCTCGAAGCGGTGCGCGCAACGGTCGAACAGCGACTGGAATTGCTGCGCACCGATAACGCGCAGAAGCTCGAGCAGATGCGCATGACGGTCGACGAGAAGCTGCATGCAACGCTCGAGCAACGCCTCGGCGAATCGTTCAAGCTGGTGTCCGATCGCCTCGAGCAGGTGCACAAGGGCCTGGGTGAAATGCAGACGCTGGCTACCGGTGTCGGTGACCTCAAGCGCGTGCTTACCAACATCAAGACGCGCGGCACCTGGGGCGAAGTGCAGCTCGAGAATCTCCTCGAGCAGATGCTGACGTCTGGCCAGTACGAAAAGAACGTGGTGACGCGACCCGGACGCTCCGAACGTGTCGAGTTCGCGATTCGCTTGCCCGGACGCGGTGAGAGCCGAGCTCCGTGCTGGCTTCCGATCGACGCGAAGTTTCCGCTCGAGGATTTTCAGCGCCTGCAGGACGCGCAGGATCGAAGCGATGCCGGGGCCGTGGAACTGTTCGGGAAGGCGCTCGAAGATCGCGTCAAGAAACAGGCAAGGGACATCCGCCAGAAGTACGTCGAGCCGCCGCATACGACCGACTTCGCATTGTTGTATCTCCCCGTGGAAAGTCTGTACGCCGAGGTCCTGCGTCGCCCGGGCCTCGCTGACCTGATTCAACGCGAATGCCAGGTCACGCTGGCCGGGCCCACGACGCTGGCGGCCATACTCAACAGCTTGCAAATGGGGTTTCGGACGCTGGCGATCGAACAGCGCTCGGAAGAGGTGTGGCGGTTGCTCGGCGCGGTCAAGACCGACTTCGTCACCTTCGGCGACCTGCTCGCGAAGACGAAAAAGCAGCTCGACACGGTCAGCAATACGCTCGGCGACGCGGAAGTGCGGACGCGCGCGATCGAACGGAAGCTCCGGGGGGTCGAGGCACTGCCTGAGGCCGAAGCGGCACAGCTTCTGGCCCACGACCAGGGCTCCGTGATCGACATCGATGCGGATCCCGACCTGGACATCGAGACGCCGACGCCTGAAAAGGGCTGTTGAACATCGATTCGCGAGTAGGTCGAGGTCCGTCCGGCAATGTTCGAAGCGATTCGCAGATGGAGACAGAACCGGATTCTTGCGACGTCGGCGATTCCCGAGGTGTTGTGGCGCGAGGCGCTGGAGGCGTTGCCGTTTCTCGCGATCTACACCGAAGCAGAGCTCGGGCGCCTGCGCCGGCTTGTCGTGCTGTTCCTGTCGGAGAAGAGCATCGTTCCCGCGCGGGGCTTCGAGGTCACTCCGCTGATGCGCGCCATGATCGCGCTCCAGGCATGCGTGCTGACGCTCAATCTCGGCCCGCACTACTACGACGGTTGGGAAAAC
>Ga0075423_10005929_pt1 | contig 11445 bp, 8 predicted proteins | sample SoiMethybrSBSTD2_FD_80114 | JGI IMG/M metagenome (GOLD analysis project Ga0075423, IMG submission 80114) | Bulk soil microbial communities from a Populus tree surrounding site in Tennessee, USA - Soil MetaG P. TD hybrid SBSTD2 | ecosystem: Environmental > Terrestrial > Soil > Tree plantation...
CTGCCACGGGCACATCGTGGAGACGCACGGCGTGCCGTTCACCTCGCACTGATCGGAGACCGGATTGGTGGTCTCCGGCGTGCTCGCCACCAGCATGAGATCGACCTTGTCGGTGAGGATGAGCCGCGAGGCCACCTCGGCAGCGCGATTGGGATCGGACTGGCTGTCGCGCACGAGTACCTCGATGGGATGCAGGCGCCCGCCGATCCCGAGCCCCTTGCCGAGGGCCTTGCGGATCCCGCCCACCACGAAGCCGTCGGCCTCGCCGAACCCGGCCAGGGGGCCGGTCTGCGGGCTCACGTAGCCGATCTTGATGGCGCGCCCCGCGCTCTGGGCCCGCGCGGCCGCGGGACGCAGCACCGCCAGGGCGGCGGCGGCGCCGGTGGAGGCGACGCGCAGGAAGTGGCGGCGGGCGACGGCCCTGTCCTCGGCCATGACGATCTCCTCTCCCTCTCAGAACTGCACGGGGGTGGGGGGCATCTTGCCGCTCGCGTAGAGGGCGGGCAGCTCCGGGCTGGCGTTCTCCCACACCAGCAGCATCGAGCGCTTGGGCGAGAAGCCGCGGTGGCGGATGTCCGCGGGCATGGCGGCCACGTCGCCGGCGCGCATGGTGACCCGCGCCCGCATGGCGCCGGTGTCGCGATCCTCCACCTCCCACTGGATCTCGTCGCTCAGCTGCACGAACCACTCCACGCGGTCGTTGCCGTGGATGACGGGCAGGATGTACTCCTCCGTCGTCGGGCAGTAGAGGCTCGCCTTGCACACCGACACGATCGACGGGTTCCACGTCACGTCCGAGCGCGAGAGGTAGGCGAAGAGGTTGAACGCCACCACCTCGCCCTCGAAGCCGGGCTCGGCAAGGATCTCCGGCTTGTCCTGCGGCACGTCCTTGAAATGGCGATTGATCGGGAAGCCGCTCTCGTCGCTGCGCACGGGCTCGTCGCCGGGCGCGCTGACCATGCGCTTGGCGGTGACGCGGTGGCGGGTGATCGCCTCCTTGTTGCTCCCGTTCTTGGGGCCGAACGCGCTGCCGGTCTCCTGCGGGCTCGCGAAGGGATCGAAGGTCTTGTTGGTCCAGTCCTCCAGCATGGCCTCGAACACGCGCTGGATCAGCGGGGTGTCGAAGCGCTGCATGTGGTCCATGCCGGCCTTGCGGTAGTGCGCGTTGAAGCGGCCCGCGAAGAGATCGACGGAGCCGTAGTGGTTCATCGTCCCCACCACCGCGTCGAAGTTCACGATGCCGTAGAAGAAGCCCCAGGCGATGTCGCGCTGCAGCGCGCGCAGGAACGCGTCGGCGGCGATCATGTGGCTGCCCTTCGGCCACGCGATCTGCACGAAGTACTCGTCGCGGCTGAAGCCGAAATCGCCCAGCGTGAAGGTGCGGTAGCCGTGCTTGTTGGGCTCGATGGAGCCGATCTCGGGAACGTTGCTCGTGGTCTGGCTCATGCGTCGCCTCCTATCTGATGGGACGCGTGGTGGTTTGGCAGATGTCGGCCCACTTCTCGACGGTGTCGGCCCCGGCGACGGTCTGGAGCAGGAGCACGCCGGGCCTGGCGGCGTGGAACTGATACGCGCTTCCCACGGGGAGCAGGGTCATATGCCCGCGGCGGGCGCGGACCACGCCCATTTTCTTGCCGGCGGGCGTGCCGGGAATGGCCACCGAGCCCTTGGTGGCGCCCGCGGGCTTGTCCAACTTGAGGAGGCGAATCTCCACCTCGCCGTCCATCACCAGCGCGAACTCGTCCTGCGCGGGGGCGCGCCAGCCCGACGTGCCCTCGGCGCGAATAGCCTCAATGACATAGTCGATGTTCTTGCCGACGGCGACCTTCTCGTATGGCTTGGAGCGAGACGCCACCTCGAAGACGTTCGAGAAGACGTAGTTGCGCGCATCGTCGTTGATGACCTCGACGCCGCCCTTGGCATAGTCCTGTAGCGATCCGAAGCGCGTCTTGTGCTCCATCGCGTCCCTCCTGTTGGCTCGGCGGTCGTGCCTCCGGAGAGGCAAGATGTCGATGATGAGGCGCCGCCCGACTCGGACCGCGCCACGGTCTGATAGCGCCGCTCGTCCTTTCGACTGTGCGCCGCACGAGCCCGCGGCGCAACAAATTCGAACGATCTTTAGTCCGGTCCCCGAGCCCTTGTCAAGGGCCCCAGTAGCGCCAGGCGTAGACCGCCGTGAGCACGGCCCCCACGGTGATCACGAGGCCGCGCAGGAGGGGGGGCGGCAGCACGCGCACCAGCCGCCCGCCCAGCACGCCGCCCACCAGCACGCCCGCCATCATCACCACGGTCGGCAGCCACGCGACCACGCCCTGGGAGACGAAGACGATCACCGCGACCAAGCTGGTGAGCCCGGACAGGAGGTTCTTGAGCACGTTCACCGCGCGGAAGTCCGCATCCAGCGTGATCGAGAGCAGCGCCAGGATCATCACGCTCATGCCCGCGCCGAAATAGCCGCCGTACACCGCCACCGGCGCGAAGAGGAGCAGAGGCCCGGCGCCGGAGGTCCCGCCGCCCCGCGCGCGGCCGCCGCCGCGGGCGAGCCGCGCGCGAATGCGGTCCGACAGCGCGAAGAGCAGCGTGGCGAAGCCGATCAGGAGCGGCACTAGCGCGGTGAAGGCCTTTTCCGGCGTGGCGAGCAGCAGCGCCGCGCCCGCCGCGCTGCCCGCGATGGCCACGACGATGAGGCCCAGGAACGAGCGGTCCCAGGGCGGCCGCCGCTCGAGGTCGGCGAGGCCGGCGGCGAAGTTCCCCGGCGTGAGGGCGACGGTGTTGGAGGCGTTGGCCACGATGGGCGGCAGCCCCGCGGCGAGCAGGGCGGGGAACGTGATGAGGGACGAGCCGCCCACCACGGCGGTGACCACGCCGCCCGCGACGCCCGTCCCGACCAGCATCACCGCGGTGGCGCCGTCCACGGTCGAGCGCTAGCCGCCCAGCTCCGCGCGCACGCGCCGCGCGCCCTCGCAGAGCGCGGTGAGCTTGTGGCGCACCACCCAGCGTGGCGTCTCCCAGAACCCGCAGTCCGGGTTCACCCAGAGACGCTCGGGCGGGATGTAGGGCAGGAAGGCGCGGATGCGCTCGGCCACGTCCTCGGCCGTCTCCGACTTGAACGCCTTGACGTCGATGACGCCCGCGCCCAGCTCCTTGTCGGGCGGGAAGTCCTTCCAGCGCCCGGGGTCCTCCATGCCGCGGTTGGCGAACTCCAGCACGATCTGCGAGCAACGGAGATCACCCAGGATGGGGAACACGTTGCGGTAGTCGCGCACCGCGCTGAAGGGCCGGCCGTAGAGATTGCCGAAGCAGACGTGCACGGCGATCTTCGCGTCCAAGCCCTCCACCGCGCGGTTGATGCCCTTGGTCACCTCGTGCACGGAGCCCGAGTACATGCCGTGGTGCGGCTCGTCGATCTGGATGAAGGTGGCGCCGGCGGCGACGAGCGCGCGGCACTCCGCATTGACGATGTCGACGAGATCGGCGAGCAGCGTGTCCTTGTCGCGGTAGCCCCCGCCGAGCTTGAGCGGCACGAGCAGGGTGTAAGGGCCCGGCACCGTGGCCTTGATCAGCTTGTCGGTGAGGCTGCGCGCCAGGCGGAACTCCTCGACGATGCCCAGGCCGCGCGGGGCCGCGACCTTCTCGGTGACCTCGAACGGCGTGTTGGTGTCCCAGAGCGGCTGGCCGAGCTGCCGGGGCGCGGGCAGGGCGCGGATGCCGGAAATGCGGTCGTAGAAGCCGATGATGAAGCGCACGCGCATCATCTCGCCGGTGGAGAGCACGTCCACGCCGGCGCGCTCCTGATCGAGGAGCGCGACCTGGGTGGCGTCCTCCATCAGCTCGCGCAGGTCCAGGGCGCCGAGGCGGCCGGCCTCCATAGCCTCGCGGGCGAGCCACACCCAGCCGGGCAGGCCGTGGCTGCCCACCACCGAGGTGGGAAGGATGCGCGGGGTCGCGATGGTCGGGCTCATGAAGGCTCCGGCGCCCGCCGCGCTTCGCGGAACGCCGCCATCGCCGCCTTGTGCTCGGCAGAGTCGAGCATGGGCGCGAAGGCCGCGTTCATCCGCTCGCGGAACGGGTCGCGGTCGAGGTCGAAGGCGAGGCCGGTGAGGCGCTTGGAGGCGCGCACGGTGGTGGGGGGAAGCGCGAGCAGGCGCTTCACCGTGCTCTCCACCGCGTCGGCGAACTCCGCCGCGGGCACCACGCGGTTCACGACGTTCAGGCGCTCGGCCTCGCGGGCGCTGATATTCTCGCCCAGCAGGATCAGCTCGCGCGCCCGCGCGAGGCCCACCAGGCGCGGGAGGCGATAGAGCGCGAGCGAGGGGATCAGCCCCTCCTTCACCGCGGGCAGGCCGATAAGGGCGGCGTCGCTGGCCAGGCGATAGTCGCAGACCAGCGCGAGCTGAAGCCCGCCGCCCAGCGCATGCCCGTTGATGGCGGCCAGGAACAGCGTGTTCATGTCCTCGATGGCCACCATGGCGTCTTCCCACGCGCGGAAGTCGGGGAAGCCGAACTCGCCCCGCGCCAGCGCGCCCAGGTCGACGCCGGTGCAGAAGGCCCGGCCCGCGCCGATGATCACCGCCACGCGCACGCTTCTCGCGTCGCCGATGCGCGCCACCGCCTCGGTGAGATCGCGCACCCATTCCCGGTTGCCGGCATTGAGGACATCGGGGCGGTCGAGGGTCAGCCGCGCCACCTCTCCCGCGAGCTCGAGCCGCATCGTGCGCATGCGGCCGGAATACTAGCACTGGGAGACGCGACGCGGACGCCCCATGTCGGGTGCCTGGGAGTGTCGGGTGGACGACCGACTCGGAACTAAGAGAGGCTTGAATCTGGCGCGCCCGAGGGCGGGTTATGAGATAGTCGCCGGCGAATGACGCCGGTCCTCGTTACCATCGGGCCGCTGTCCATCCCTAGTTATGGGGCCATGCTGCTGCTGGCCTTTCTGGTCGGCGGAGTGAGCCTCGCCCTCGAGCTGCGGCGCCGGGCGCTCGACCCTCACCTCGCGCGCGGCATCGTGCTCCTCGCCGTGATGTTCGGCCTGCTGGGCTCGAAGGCGTTGGCCCTGGCTGGTCAGCTCGCTGGTCATGCAGCGCCGGGACTCACCGCGGCGTGGCGCGACACCATGACGTGGCAGGGCGGCTTGCTCGCCGCCCTCGCGGCCATCGTCGTGTACGTGCGGGCCAAGGGCGTGTCCATCGGGCGCGTCCTCGACGCCGGCGCCCCCGCGCTGATGCTCGCCTACGGCATCGGACGCCTCGGCTGCCATCTCGCCGGTGACGGTGACTACGGCCTGCCCACCGATCTCCCGTGGGGCGCACGCTACAATCACGGCCTCGTCCCGCCGTCTCAGGCCTTCGCCGGGCTGCCCGAGCTGGTGGCACAGTTTCCCGGGCGAGTCGTGCCCGATACCACGTTGTGTCATCCCACGCCGGTCTACGAGTTCTTGGGTGGCGTGCTGGGGTGGCTGGTGCTCCGGGCGGTGGCGCGGCGAGGGCTGCCAGATGGGCAGCTGTTCATGGTGTACCTGGTGCTTTCTGGAGTCGCGCGCTTCGCCGTGGAGTTCCTGCGTCTGAACCCACGTGTCGCGCTGGGGCTCACCGAAGCTCAACTGCTCGCCGTTGCGATGGCCGTGGTGGGACTCGTGGCATTGGTGTTGCGCGAATGGCGGTCCGGCGCTCACCCGTCGGTCGACCGCCTAGGAGGGACGCGATGCCCGATGTGATCTGGCGCGGGATCCCGAAGCGCTGGCGCCTTGGCCTCGAGCTGCTCGTTTTCTTCGTCGCCGGATGCGCCTTGCTCGCGCAGATCGGGTGCGAGAGTGCGGCGTTTGTCACGTCCGGGAATCTCCACCTCAGGGATGTCGAAGTCCGCCCAGAGTTCGTGATGGCTAATGATAGTCCACCCGCGACGCTTCGATACTGGGTCGGTCTCAACCAGCCGATCCACGTGCGATGGGGGCAGATCATCCTTACCTCGGAGAGCGGGGAATGCAATGTCTGTCCGGGGCAGCCCTGTGCGGGGAACATGTCGACGTTTACCGCCGATCCGACCATCGTCGTAAGCTACCGGAACCAGGCCGGCGCTGAGGTCGAGGAGCACACGTTCGCGTATGGCGCCAGCTGTGGCGCGAGTGCATGGAATGCCGTATTCACGCCGCAGGCTCCTGAGCTGGACAGTAGTGAGGAGCGGCAATATCTCGCCTCGATTCGGTTCCCGAACGCGAGCCCGATCCCCGGTGATTCAGTCGCCAGTGGAGACGTTCGCATCATCCCGAAGAGCACCACGATGCCGCCTCGTCGTCTGCATGCGAAGGATGCCACGACGTTTCAGTGGCCTGCTCCGTTCGACGAGCGACAGCCACAACTCTACGAGACCTTCGAGCGCAAGCTTCAAGTCGGGAAGGTAACAGTCGTCCAAGGTCGATGCTCTGCGCCGATGCCCCCAATGCCGCCGCCAGACCTGGAAAGGGAGCGACTCTTCTTCGAGTGCGGAGACGACAAGTCCGACATCGATGAAGCCGCGCCCGTCATCCCCTACCGAGTCATCGTGACCGATATCACAAACGCGGATGACTACCAGAGATGCGAGAGCCGCAGCGGCGAGCCGGACGGTGGTATCAGTCTCGGGCGTGATCCCAATAACGCGCATATCTCCCTCTGTTTCGAGAACGCCTCGCCGCGCATCTTCAGGCCACTGACGCCGACGTTTCTCTATGACGTCGGCGCCCCGGATCGTCGCCGCCTCGTCTGGAAGGTCGAGTTCGACGAGGAGAAAGGGTTTCCTCCGCCCCCTATGGGCGCGGAGCTCTGGATCATCTTCACGCTGGAGCCCCTCCGGTGAGGCGGCTCCTGGCGATCACACTCCTCGGCGTGGTCCTGGGCGGCTGCACCTCCGCCTTCTACCTCTCCGATGCGGATGTGGCGACGTACACCGCCCAGCTCGGCACCGAGACCGGCGCAAACGAAACCCTCGCCATGTGGAACGGCGCGATCATCCGGATCGAGTTCACCATGACCGGATCAGGGCCCACGCAGATTCCTCGGATCCAGTCGAGCAATCTGCGCGAGGTGTTCCGCGAGCGGGGCGTCGGTCGCTTCCCTTCGGAGTCCCTCGAGAGAACCGGCGCGGAGGTGGAGCGGGAGCTGGACACGTGGATCGGGCCTGAGATGGCTTCGCTGGCTGACCGCCTCGGCGCCAAGCTCAAGTCACTGAGGCGTGTAGCCCTGGTCGTGACGGGGGCGCCCGTCTTTGCCTTCGACCCTGCGCGTGGGGTGGTGACTTTCGCTCTCACGGTCCAAGCCTCGGTGACGGGCGATGTCGACGTCCCTGACGTCGGAAGCTATTCCAACGTCCGGCTGGATGTGAGTGACTATCGAGTCACCGGTGCCCTTTCCTTCGGAGCCCCGCATCCCCAGGGCACTCGGGTGCGTCTCACTGCCACTCCGCGGCCGGGCCGGCTGTCCGTTGTCGGCATTGACGACCGCCGTGTCAGTGACGCGATTGAGAGCCGATTGGCGGCGCCGCTCTCAGCGTCGGTCGATGTGACGCGCACGCTGTCCTACGGGCAGTTGGCGGTGCCAACGCTCCAGTTCGTCCAGGACCCGCCAAGCGGCGGGCTCTGGGCAGGGCTCGCGACGGCTCCCGCCCGCGCGGGCGAGTCCTGGATGTACCGGACGTCGCAATGGGACCGGTGGGCCACGTACCCAGAGTCACAGGTGCTTACCGGCGATTTCAACGGCGACGGCAAGACCGACGTGCTCAGCATCGACATGCCCGCGTCGGGCGCTGGGCCATATGGGATCTGGGTGGGGCTCTCGGACGGCCAGCAGCTCGCGACGAGTCGCTGGGCCACCTGGGTGGCGTCACGCCGGCTCACTGTGCTGACAGGGGACTTCAACGGTGATGGCAAGACCGACATCCTCCTCAGCGATCCGGGGCGGCCCGGCCTGTGGGTGGGGCTCTCGGATGGCCGCTCGTTCACATTCAGGGAATGGGCACCGCAGCCGGTCGAGGCGGAATGGCGGGTGCTCGTCGGAGACTTCAACGGGGATCGCCGGACCGACGTCCTCATCGTGGAGGTTCCACGGACCGGAACGGAGTCCCGTTCGCTCCGGGTCGGACTCTCGGACGGCAATGGCCGCTTCGTTTTCGACCCGACGCCCTGGGCCAGCTGGGACACGAATCGAGACATCAAGCTGCTCGTGGGCGACTTCAACGGGGACGGCAAGGCGGACGTGATGAAGTTCGACGTGCCGTCCAGTGGAACCGCCACCCTCGGGCTCTGGGTGGGGCTGTCCGATGGCAGCCGATTCACGACGAGCGAGTGGGCGCGGTGGGAAACGTATCGCGAGATGAAGGTGCTCGTCGGTGACTTCAACGGCGACGGCAAGGCCGACGTGATGAAGTTCGATGTGCCGTCGAGCGGCAACGCCTCGCTCGGACTCTGGGTGGGATTGTCGGACGGGAGTCGGTTTGCGACCAGCGAATGGGCGCGCTGGGATAGCTATCGTGACGCGAAGGTCCTCGCGGCCGACTTCGACGGCGACGGGAAGACGGACGTAATGAAGTTCGATGTCCCGGATATGGGCAGCCAGGCGCTCGGTCTCTGGGTCGGCCGATCCGACGGCGGCCGCTTCGTTACCAGCGAGTGGGCGCGCTGGGACAACAGTCCGGGCATGAAGGTCATAGCCGGCGACTTCGACGGGGATGGGAAGGCCGATGTCATGAAGGTCGATGTCGGCAGCGCGTCGGCGCCCCACCTCCAGTCCACGTATCTCGCCCGCCCGGATGTGCCGGACCCGACGCTGCATGTCGTGGCGCGGTCTCCGGCCGGACGCCTCGTGCATGGACGGCGCGAGGGCGGCGCATGGAGCGCGTTCGCGCCGTTGACGATGACGGAGGCGGCCTCGAGCGATCCCGCCATGGTCGGGAGCGGGAGCGACCGCCTCGATGTGGTGGCGGTGGCCACCACGGGCCGGCTCCTGCACGCGACGCTACGCGAGGGGGTCTGGGCGGAGGTCGTGACCTCCACCCAGGCCGGCTCCGTCCGCTTCGCGGCGTCCCGGCCCGCGCTGCTGGCGACGGCCCCCGGTCAGCTGGAAGCCGTCGCGCTGTCGGCGGACGGTCTCCTGCAGCATGTGCGCCGGCTCGATGGACGGTGGGTCGCTCCGCGTGCCGTCGTGAGCGATCTGCAGATAGGGAGTGGCCTCGTCACGCCACCGTTTCGTGATCCCGTGCTCTCGCAAGCCGGCAACAAGCTGCTCGTGCTGTTTGTCGACCAGCGCGCGCGGCTCTTCTCGGTGCTCTTCGATCTGGAGGTGGGATCCTGGGGATACGCCTACGAGGTACTCGGCGCCCGAGTCCGGGGCGTTCCCGCGCTCGCCAGTTGCGGGGACGGAAGCCTCGACATGGTGTACGCCCGGCAGTCGGACGGCGCGCTCGTCCATCAGCGACTCTCGTTGTTCACGGGGAGCGTGGGCAGCGAGGTCCGGTCAAATCCCCTCGCCATCGGGAGGCTGTCCGCAACCGGCGATCCGACCTTGGTGTGCTCGGGATACCGGCGGCTCGAGCTCCTCGTCCCGGGGCCCAATCGCGAGGTGTTTCACAACCACTACACCATCTCGGGTGGTAACGCAGATGGGCGCAGCTACATCGACGGATGGCAAGAGTGGCAGCGGGCTTCGGACCAACTCGTCAGATCCGAGCATTCGCCCACTCTGCGAGGGCTCGGTCCGATGGAGGCCGTCACGTCGAGCACGGGGCAGGTGCACGTCGTGGGACCGGCGTGGGTGGCCTGGCGTGGCACCTCGCGAGCCGGACAGCCGCTCACGATCTGGCACAACAGCTTCCTCGCCCAGCGGTGGGGACGAGAGCGCTGGGTGACTGTGCACTGGCGCGGGTGGCAAGAGCCCGCGGGCCCGTCAGTGCTGGGACGGCCCGCGCTGGCTCTCGTCGATCGTCATGTGGACGTGGTGCTCACCGGTCGCGATGGTGGCCTGCGTCGCGCTCCGATCGCCGACGGCATACCGGCCCGTTTCACGGGTGGCCCGGCGATCGCCAGCCCGCGGCCCGACGCGGTGCCCATGGCAGTGGCCACCGCTCCAGGTGTGCTGGATGTTCTGTACCTCGGCGTGGACGAGCGACTGCATCATCTCCGTTACCTGGATGGGCGCACGGCGATCGACGTACGTATGGATCAGCGACCGGGACTGACGTCGCCGGCCCGTCCTGGCGCCGTCTCGGTGGCCGGCCATCTGGAGGTGGTGGTGCGGGCGAGCGACGCGACGCTCAAGCACTGGCGGTATCGCGCGGGACGCTGGGAGGGGCCCCTCGACGTTCCCGATGGGGGCAACGTGATCTCTGCGCCCGCGCTCGTCGGTACGGGCGCCGGTCGGCTCGAGCTCTTTGCCGTGCGTGGGGACGACCAGCGTGTCTATCACTGGCGCTTCGAGAACGGCCACTGGACACCGCCCCGCGTGCTCGTGAGCGATGTCCCCATGAACGCCGTCCTGTTCACCGGGCTTGCCGCCTCCAGCTGGGGCGACGGTAGCGTTGATCTCATCGTCGCCGAAAGCTCGTCTCGACGGATGCTGCATCGCCACGTGGCCCCGGGTCAGCCGACGGCCACACCCGGCTTTGTGGCGATCGGGGGCCCTCCGGCGGATTCCATCGCGCTGATCGCGCTCGGTCCCGCGAATCTCCGGGTGCTCGGGTCGACCGCAGGGGATCGACAGTTCTCCATGTGGAGCGTCGCGCCGCCACTCACACGACAACCGGGGCTCCGCGATGTGGAACGCTCTGCGCCGCCCGTCACACCGCGTCGCGGTCCAGTGGGACCGGAGATCGGCGCCCCGCTGGTCTGGTCCTCCGAGGTCTTCTCTGGACGGCGCCTGGAGATCGCCGGCATGGCGGCCCTCGGCGCGCGAGACCTCCTGGCCGGCGCCATGGACAGCCAAGGGCGCGTCTACCTCGGCCGGTTCCTCGATTGGCGCTGGTCCGGTTTTGCTCCTCTCTATGGGCAGCCCCCGGAGGCGCAGCCTACCTTGTTCATGCTACCGGGGTTCACCGGGCGCTAGGGCTGCGTCAACCTCTCGCCGGCGCGGCCATCGTGTATGATTCCTCCGCGATGAGCACTCCGGTTGAAGCGGCCATGCCTGCGCTGCGTCCTCTCTTCTGCGGCTGTGACCTCGCGCATCGCGAGCACGCCGTCGTGCGCGCGGCGCGGCGCTCGCACGGCGGCAGCGACCGCGGCGGGCGCGCGCGGTCCGCGCGCGGCGGACCGGCCGGAAGCGCCGAGGGCGCGAAAGCGGGCGCGGGTCCGGGCGCCGCCGCCAACGCCAACACCGGCGTGCAGGGCTATTCTCCGCCGCCGCCGCTGGTGAGCCCGATCCGCGGCCTCATCGACTTCCACACACATGCCGCGCCCGACATCTTCGGCCGCGCGGTGGACGA
>Ga0075423_10005931_pt1 | contig 11438 bp, 7 predicted proteins | sample SoiMethybrSBSTD2_FD_80114 | JGI IMG/M metagenome (GOLD analysis project Ga0075423, IMG submission 80114) | Bulk soil microbial communities from a Populus tree surrounding site in Tennessee, USA - Soil MetaG P. TD hybrid SBSTD2 | ecosystem: Environmental > Terrestrial > Soil > Tree plantation...
CCCTTGTCCTCGAGCCGGTCCAGCGACGTGTAGAGCGCGCCTCGCGAGATCCGCCGGCCCGCACGCGCTTCGAGCTCGCGCGAGATCTGCACGCCGAACGCGTCGGATCCGAGACGCAGGATGGCGAGAAGGAGGAGCTGTTCGAATTCGCCGAGATAGGCCGCCTGTCCCACGAGTCTACTTTGTAGACTCGTTAGACGGGCGGCCAGGCGGAAAGGTTTACTTCTTCATTTCATCCTGGAGGCGCTGCAGCCGGCCCGCGACGCCGCCGAACAGATTCGAGACCTGCGACGAGTAGCCCTGATACTTGTCGGGGACCTTCCAGTCCGCGGCCGCCTGCTCGGGCGTCTTGCCGGACTTCAGCGCCCCCTGCGCCCACGTGACGAAGTCCTGGTTGAACTCCGCGAACTGCTTGAGATCGGCCCAGGTCGTGGTCGTGTTGCTGTGGCCGTTGATGACGGTGTCGACGTTCTTGACGCCGTTATAGCCCTTGTTCAGCGTCTCGGGATAGTGCAGCACGCTGCCGCCGTTGTTGCTGTCGACGAGGGGCAGGCCCTTGCTCGCGAACAGGTCGCCGACGTGCGCGGTCCGGAGCGCCGGGAAGACGACCCACGCATCGCCGTTCGTGTGGCCCGGCCCGAAGTAGTACAGATCGATCTGATCCGCGCCGCGGCCGATCGACATCTTGTCCTTGAACGTCTGCTTCGCCATCCCGCGGTTGTTGTTCTGCTTGAAGATGTCCATCTTCTCCATGTTCGCCTTCGTGTTCTCCTGGACGACCACGTCGACCGTCGCCGGGAATTCCACGTTGCCGCTCACATGGTCGCCGTGCGTGTGGGTGTTGATCAGCGTCGTGATCGGCTTGGGCGTCAGCTCCTTGATCTTGTCGAGAATCGGCTGTCCCCAGCCCGGGTTCTTCGCATCGACGACGACGACGCCGTTGCCGGTGACGAACACGGCCGTGTTGCCGCCGCCGCCCTTCAGGATGAACAGGTTGTCCTTGACCTTGTCGACTTCGACGACTTTCGGTCCCTGCGGCTGGGGCGGCTGAAACGCCGTCACCGTCAGCGACAGGGCGCCGAGGGCGAGAAGCGCGCCGAGCACGAACGATCGTTTCATGAGACCCTCCCGGCGGGCGGCGGCCCGCGTACACGAGGCTAAGTTGGAAAGAATACACGCTGCACGAACCAGAACGCACCAGCGGCGATGACGACAATCGACCCGGCGTACGCCAGCTGACGGCCCGCCGCTTCGTTTCGCGACCGCAGCGCCCCGAGCGCCGACGCGACGGCGACGACGACGGCGAGCTGGCCGATTTCCACGCCGACGTTGAACGAGAACAGCGACCAGCCCAGGGCGCGCGCCGGCAGGTCCATTTCGCGGAGCACGCTCGCGAACCCGAAGCCGTGGATGAAGCCGAACGTGAACGCGATCCAGGCGCGGACGTCGCGCCCGCCGCGAATCAGCAGGTTGTCGGCGCCGACGTAGACGATGCTGAGCGCGATCGCCGGCTCGATGATCCGTGTCGGCGGCGTGACGATGTTCAGCGCCGCGAGCGACAGCGTGATGCTGTGCGCGACCGTGAAGGCGGTGACGACGAGCGCGAGCTGCCGCAGCGTCCCGCCGAGCAGGAGCAGGCCGACGAGGAACAGCAGGTGGTCCGGCCCGATGAGGATATGGTGGATGCCCGCCGGGACGAACTTGCGCATCACGGCGAACGCGCCCTGCCGCGTGCCGGCGAAGTACTCGAACTGCGGCCGCCCGTGGTCGAGGATCGCCTGCGTGAGCGCCGTGCCTTCGTAGACGTTGAGGAACGTCTGGTGATTCGAGTCGTACGGAAAAAGCTGTGCGACGACGGTGACGACGCCCGCCGGACCGGGCAGGTCCCATCGGACCTGCAGGCGGATCGACTGCCGCTCGGGGAGCGCTTCGACGCCGGACCATTTCGGCGCCAGCGTGCGGCCGTCCGCGGCGACCGACACGCGCGGCGAGACGAGCGCGACGATCGCCGCGGCGCGCGATTGCTCCAGCGCCGGATCGAGCAGGCGCTCGGGAGGCTCGACGATCAGATCGTGGCCGACGTCGAAGATGTGGACGACGAGCGACCCTTCGACGGCGTCGCGCTGCACGCGGAGGTCGAGATAGCTGAACGGAACCGGATGCGCGGATGCGACGGCCGCGATCATCAACAGGCCCAGCGCCGTGCCCCCGGCGCGGAAGCCGCGGAACCCGCAGAGACTGTTTCTCTGCGCGTTCTGCGAGTTCTGCGCCGCGGGTGCGATCGCAGCGCGGACGACGCGCGCCATGGAGGGGAATCGTAGCCGCGGCGAATCCCGATGTAAATGTCGACGACAAAAGTCTGCTTCTGTTGCGCGATGCGTTGTTCAGATCGTGAGCACACGCGGCGCTGGTGGCCGGCCGATCTCGGCCAGACTGGCGGATTCATACGAAGACTGCTGCACAGATCCTGAGCAGGAATGGGTTGAAGCCGGCCCGGAAGCTGCAAGACGCCGCGCGTGCTCATGACCGCTCACCTCGCCGCGATGCTGGTTCTCGGGACCGCCGCGGCGCAGCCCGACGCACCCGGCAGCATTCGCGGCATCGTCCGCGACCAGCAGGGCGGCGTCATCGCCGGCGCGCGCGTGGAGATCGTTTGTGGATCGGAACGACGCCGCACGATGACCGGCTTCAACGGCGAGTTCGTCGAAAACGGTCTGCCGGGCGGCCGCTGTACGGTGAGCGCGGACTCGCCGCTGTTCGCGCCGGCCGCCGCGTCGGTCGACGTCGGCGGACCGGACAGGCGCGTCAGCCTTGTGAGCCTTGTCCTCCCGCTGCGCGGCTTCGCGACGGAGGTCGTCGTCACGGCGACGCCAGGGATTGTCGAAGAGCGGCTCGAGATCCCGCAGGGCACGTCGGTGACCACGAGAGAGCAGATCGACGCGCGTCCCTATCAGCTGCTCGCGCAGTCGCTGCGCGAGGAGCCGGGCATCCTGCTGCAGCAGACGACGAGCGCGCAGACGTCGCCGATCATTCGCGGCTTCACCGGCCAGAGCAACGCGTATCTCGTCGACGGCGTGCGGCTGAACACCGCGTCGTGGCGGAGCGGGCCGAGCCAGTATCTCGCGTGGGTCGACGGCGCATCCGTCGATCGATTCGAGATCGTTCGCGGACCGGGCTCGGTCCAGTACGGCAGCGATGCGCTCGGCGGAACGATCAGCCTGTTCACCGCGCGCCCGCCGTTCCTGCCCGGCGGCGTGCGCGTCAGCGGGGACGTCGAAGCGGGCCTCGGATCCGCGGAGCGCAGCGAAGCCGCGAAGGCGAATCTCACGCTGCAGGGACCGGTCGCGGCGTTTCGGCTCGGCGCGAGCGGGCAGCGCGTTGGCGACATCCGGCCGGGCAGAGGCATCGACTCGCACAACGCCGTCACGCGCTTTCTCGGCCTGCCGTCGACGGTGCTCGGCGATCGCCTGAAGGACACGGGCTACGACCAGACCGGCGGCTACATCTCGGGGCACGTTCGCGCCGGCCGGAACGCGACGGTCAGCACGGTCTACATGCACGAGAGCCAGCGCCGCGCGACGCGGTACGACCGCATCTACGGCGGCGACGGGCTGTATCGCAGCGGGTTCGATCCGCAGACGCTCGACTTCGGCTTCGTGCGATACGACCGGCGGAACGCCGCCGGCTTCGACGCGCTGTCGGCGACGCTCTCCGTCAACCGTCAGGCCGACGGCCGGTTCGAGCAGACGCGGCCGACGGCCGTCCTCGATCGTCAGCAGGGCACGACGACGGCGGTCGGGTATCAGGTGCAGGGCAATCGCCGCATCGGCTCGCGGCAGCGCCTCGCGACCGGCGCCGAGCTCTACGACGAGAGCGTCCGATCCGCGTTTCGCGAACAGGTGAATCCGGTCACCGGCGCCGTCGCCGCGCAGCGCCCCGACATCCCGAACGGCACGACGTACAGCAGCCTCGGCGCGTTCGCGCAGGAGATCGTCGACGCCGTGCCGGGCCGCGTGAACGTCCGCGGGGGCGTACGGTTCGCACGGTTCGCGTTCGCGACCGTCGCGGATCGCGCGCTCGGCGTCATCGACGAGCGCGTGATCGTGCACGCGGTGACGTTCAACGCCGGCACGGCGGTGACGCTGAACCGTCACGCGACGGCGACGTTCAGCGTGAGCCGCGGATTTCGCGCACCGAATGCATCGGATCTCGGCGGCATCGGGTTGAGCGGCGGCGGCGGATTCGGCATCACGCCGTCGCGCGCGGCGGCGCTCGGCGGCCTCGTCGGCACCACGGTGGGAACCGATGCCGTCTCGACGGGCCAGCCGGTTCCGGCGCTCGGGCCCGAGGCGCTGTACGCGTTCGAGCCCGGCGTCCGGTTCCGCGCCGGGCGCGTCGCCGGCTCGCTGACCGCCTACGATCTCGAGTTCATGGACACGGTCCAGCGCCGCGCGATCGTGTTTCCGGCCGGCATCGTGGGATCGACGATTTCCGGGTATCAGGTCGTCAGGCAGGACGCGAACGGTCTGGCCTACATCGCGCAGGACATCCGGCCGATCGGAACGTCCGTGAACGTCGATCGATCGCGGATCGTCGGTTTCGAGGCGGAATCGAGCGCGCAGCTCGCGGCGCGGTGGACTGCGTTCGGGTACTTCTCCATGTCGAACGGGCGCCTGCTCGCGACGTCGGAGCCGATCCGACGCATGCCGCCGCCGATGGGCGGCGCGCGTCTGCGGTGGAGCGGCGCACGGACGTGGGTGGAAGGCGTGATGACTTTCGCGCGCGCGCAGACGCGGCTGAACAGCGGCGACTCGACCGACGCACGCATCGGCGCGGCGCGGACGCGCGCGTCGATTGCGACGTACTTCAACGGGACGGCGACGGATCTCGGCCTCGTTCGCGGCGGCGTTCTCGCCGCGACCGGTGAAACGCTCGCGCAGGTGCAGACGCGTCTGCTCGGATCGGCCGCGTCGGCGCCACTCTTCACCGAGGCGCCCGGCTTCGTCGAGCTCGGCGCGCGAGCGAACGTTCGCGTCCTGCCGCAGCTGGACGTCACCGTCATCGGCGCGAACCTCACCGACCGGAACTATCGACTCTACGGCTCAGGCGTCGACGCGCCTGGCGTCAACATTCAGATTCGGACACGGTACCGGTTTTGATGGTCGTGATTTGGGATTTGGGATTCGGGATTCGCATTTCGGGATTCGGTTACGATCCAGCCAAATCCCAAACCCCGAATCCCAAATCACGACCAGCATGACGGTCACAGTCCCCGGCGCGTTTCACTTCCGCCGTTATCTCTCGCTCGAGCGGCAGCGTGCGCTCGTAGACGAATGCCGCGCGCTGATCGACGGACCGGTGCCGGCGTACGTGCCGACGGTGCGCGGCGGCGCCAGGATGCACGTGCGGATGCTGTGCCTCGGCCGGCACTGGAACGGCAAGACGTATCAGTACGAGCCGACGCGCGCGGACTACGACGGCCTTCCGGTGCCGCCGCTCCCCGCGTCCTTCCGCGCCGTCGCCAGCGAGATTGCCGCGGCGGCGGACATGCCGCTCGACGCCGATCTCTGCATCCTTAATTACTACGACGCCGAAGGGCGAATGGGCCTGCACCAGGACAAGGACGAGAGCGAGCGATCGATTGCCGCCGGCCTGCCGGTCGTGTCGGTGTCGCTCGGCGACACCGCGCGGTTCCTCTTCGGCGGATTGCGCCGCCGCGATCCGATCGAGACACGGCTGCTGGAATCGGGCGACGCGTTCGTCTTCGGCGGACCGGCGCGGCTTCGCTATCACGGCGTGTCGCGGATCCTGCCCGGGACCGCGCCGCCGGAGCTCGCCCTGCAGGGCCGCTTCAATCTGACGTTCCGCCAGTACGACGTGAACCAGTTGTAGGCCGGGTCCTTTTGGACCCGGCTTAGGTAGGCCGGGTCCTTCGGTGACCCGCCGTAGGCCGGGCCCTTCGGACCCGGCGAGGCGGGTCTAAAGACCCGCCCTACATACGGTCACTCCTGAAAGATGGACCAGGCCGAGACGAACAGATCCGGCAGCACCATCGATCGGATCGTTGCGGATCCCTTCGCGATTTGCTCGCTGAACGGCGTGGCCGTCAGGTTGCCCACCCAGACCTGCTTCTCGCCGCGATCGATCAGCCAGCATTCCCGGACGCCGTACTTGTGGTACCACCCGAGCTTCTGGCCGCGGTCGAAGAGATGGTTGCGGACCGACAGCACTTCGACGACCAGATCCGGCGCGCCCCACACCTGATCCCGGACGATCGAGGCGCGCGATTGCGACACGAACAGCACGTCGGGCTGCACGATCAGGTGCTGTTCGGCGTCGAGAATCACGTCCACCGGCGCGACCGCGACCTGCCCGAGCCGCCGCGAATCGACGTGACTGGCGAGGATGCGCGCCACCCGGAGCACGAGCGACTGATGCGGGAAGAAGGGAGCCGGCGGCTCGCTCACCCTGCCGTAGTGGAGCTCGCGTTTACAGCGGCTCTCTTCCGTGTCGTAGAGATATTCCTTGACCGTCATGACGACGACGCTGCCATCGTCGTCGGGGAAGGTCAAGAGCGGTTTGCACTAAAACGTCAGCCGTGCGCCGATTTCGACGCGGCGCGGCGGCGCGGCCGACGTCGCGCGTCCGAAGAACGGCGATCCCACCACGCCGCTGAAGTTCAGCGCGTTGGTGTGGTTGAGCAGGTTGAACGCCTGCGCGTAGATCTCGACGGCGTAGCGGCGGCCGGGTTCGCCCGTCATCATGTCGCCGAGCGGATTCGAATCGGCGCCGCCGCGCACGAGGCGAATCTGCGGCCCGCCCGAGGGCGCGGGCGCAGGACCGCCGAATCCCACGCGCCACGACAGCCGCGTGCTGATGTCGACCGTCGTACTGCCGCGGCCCGTGTTGCGCGTGACGCCGGCGGGGCGATCGTTGCTGACCGTATCGCCGTTGTCGTCGCGGCCCGTCGTGATGTTGTAGGGAAGCGGCGACTGCACGCGAAACGACGTGCCCATGGTCAGTTTGCGAAAGAGTGGAAAGTTCGCGAAGCCCATCGCACGATGGCGTGCGTCGGTGAGCGCCGGCCCGCGCTCTGCCGCGAGGTCGCCGGCGCTGGCGGCGAGGCTGAACGGCGAATCGGTCTCGTTGACGGACTTCGCCACCATGTAATTCGCCGCGATGAACACGCGGCGCTCGGGCCGCGCGAGGTTGAAGTTGAGGCTCAGCGCGTCGAACGACGATGACGCCGTGGTTTGAATGTCGGTGATCGTCCCGGCGGTCGGATCCGGACGCGAGCCGTCCGCGCGCGGCGCGTTGACGTTCACGCCGCGCAGGGCGTGCGACCCGCGCCGGTGGATCAGCATCGCATTCAGCCGCATCGACCGCGGCAGCTGCTGCTCGACGCCGATGCTCGCTTCCTTCAGCACGGGCTGATCGAGATCGCCGGCGAGCTGCACGCGGCCGTTCGGCAGGAGCAATGCGCGTCCGCCTGCTGCCGGATCCGGATAGCCGGGCTGAACGGTCGTCTCGATCTGCTGGCGCGTGCCGTCGAGCTGAATCGCCTGCAGGTACGCCTGGGCGTCGAACCAGTCGAAAAACACCCCGCCGCCGCCGCGCAGCGTCGTTTTCGCGTGTCGGAACGGCGACCACACGAAGCCGCCGCGCGGCCCGACGTGCAGGCCGCCGACGTGCGACTGATATTCGTCCCGGATGCCGCCGCTCAGTGTGAGCGACTTCGCGGCGCGGTATTCGTCCTGCACGTAGACGCCGGCCTGAACCTGCGAGACCGACGTGCGCGGATCGCCGACCGTCCGCGTGAAGGTCGTCGGTCGGCCGGCGGCGAACGCGTTCAGGTCGGCGAAGGTGAACGTGCCGCCCGCGTTGCGCCGTTCGTCCGTGCGATAACGGCCGCCTTCGAGCAGGAGCCCGGTGCGGATCGCGTGTTTGCCGACGGCGATGTCGAGATCGTTGGCGACTTCGATCTCCGAGGTGGATCGGCCGCCCTCGATTTGCGCGCCGCCCGCGTTGAACGCGTTGAGGACGAGCGTCGCCGGACTGGCGTTCGCGGACCCGAACGTGAGCGTCTGCGATCGCCACTGCAGCCGGAGCTCGTTGAAGAGCGACTTGCGCAGCGAGCCGGCGACCGAGCCGCGGACGACCGTTTCGTCGCGCGTCTGATGGTAGGCGCGTTCGGCGAGATCGAAGTCGCCGACGCCGAGGTTGTCGCTGTACGTGTGGTTCCGCTGGACCTCCGCGCGGACCATCTGCGTGGTCGTCCACGCGTGCTCGACACGCGCGGACGTGTTGAACGCGTCGTTCGGTTTGCGGATCGAGTCGGCGAAATAGCCGGACGGCAGGGCGGCGACGATCGTTTTCGTATCGAACGCGTTGGTGCCGTCGAACGACAGCGACATCGACGTGTGCTTCCGCCACAACGGACCGGTGAGCGAGAAGCCGACGCGCTCCTGCCGCTCGTCCCCCTTCACCGGCGCGAAGGCGTTCTTCGCGTTGAACACCGAATCGCGAAATCCGGTGCTCGTCGTGCCGCGCCAGTTGTCCAGGCCCGGCTTGGTGACGATGTCCACCGACATGAAGCCCGGCTCGTGCACGTCGGCGGCGAACATGTTGCGGCGGAACCGGATCTGCGCGATCTGATCCTTGGGGGGCAGGCGGCCGCCGCGAAAGCCGTTGACGCGCATCACGGCGCCGGGGCCGGCCATGTCTCTCAGCATCTGCTCCATCTGATCGGGATCGTCGGGCAGCTCGTTGATCTCCGCCTGGCCGAGCACGGTCGCGAAGGCGTCGCTCCGCGGATCGCTGGCGCGCTCGCGCGGATCGCGTCCCACGTCGACCGTCTCCGAGACGCGGGCGATCGCGAGCTTCACCGTCCGCGTGTTGTCGCCCGCGCGCAGCCGCACGTCGCGCGCGTCGTACGCCTCGAAGCCGGGCGACTCCACACGAATCGAGTACCGTCCCGGCTCGAGCAGCGGGAACGTCGCCGTCCCGCGCCCGTCGGTCGCCAGCGACGTCGGCGTCGCCGCGCCAGCCGCCGGCTTGACGTCGACTTTCGCGCCGACGATCACCGCGTTGCTCGGATCGACGACGGTGATGCGCCACGTCGCCGTCTGCGCGAATGCCGCGACCGGCAATGCGAGACCGGCGATCAGCCACGCGCAAATCCGCCAATCAATCTGAAATCTGAAATCTGAAATCTGAAATTTCACGTTACCTGGCCCTGAACGTCTCCGGCTTGAACGCCGGATTCACCTTGATCGACCTGAACGTCCACTCCTCGTTCGTTTGTCCGCCGACCGCGCGCGAGATGTGATGCGGCAGCTGGATTCCGTCGACCGGCTTGTAGTCGTCGAAGAACAGGTTGATGTCGACGATGTCGGGTGGCGGCGGCGCGGCGGGCTCGGCGTGCGATGGACTACCCGGCGGCGGCGCCGGCCCACGCTGCGTCTGCATCACCATGCGGGGGACCGCGCCGCGATACGCGATCATCAGCGGGCGGTGGCTCGTCTTGTCGAGAAACAGCTTTCCGGCGAAGCTCGCTTCGCCCTGCATGTCGAGCACGTCGGCCTTGCCGTCGGGAGATTCGGCCTCGCCGGCGTAGGAGAATTCCACCGGCAGGACTGACGGCGGTGTGAGCAGCATCGCGACGACGAAGCGCGCGAACTCCGCGCGCGTGTTGCGAATCGCCTGCGCCTCGGCATCGCTGCCCGGCGCGGGCGGCGGCGGCATCCGGATCACCATGCCGGGCGGGCCGTTGATCACGCGCGAGCTGCGAATCAGGATGTCGCCGTTCAGACCCTGTTCGGTGACGACGAGCGCCGAGTCGCCCATCGGACTGATGCTGTCGGCGCGGACGATCTTGTCGGGCATCTGGAGATCGATCGTGAGCTCGCCCGAGACCTGCCGGTCGCCGATCGATCGCTGAACGGTGCCCGCGCACGCGAGTCCTTTCACTGTTGCGATCTGCTTCTCGCCGCCGATCGCCGCCCGCGCCTGCGCGAGCAGCTCCGCCGCCTTTGCATCCCCCGCCGCGCGCGCCGCGTAGCTCCCGAGCGTCATCGCGGCCGCGATGATGAACGTCACAATCCGATTCATCTGCCACCTCGATATTCAGCAATTTGCAATTGCAATTAGCAATTAGCAATTCTTCGTTGAGTATGACGACGCCCGTTCGCGGAAGTTGTTATCCGTCCGCAATCGTTTTGTAAGAAATGTAAACCGGCACGATCGCGCGGACTTTTCGCGTAGAGTGGAGTCGTGCGCCGCACGGTCTGGTCGGTCGCCGTCGCCGTGACGCTGCTGGTGCTGCTCGCCGTGCTCGCCACGCTGCAGTACCAATGGCTCGGCGAAGTGAGCAACGCCGAGCGCGAGCGTCTGCGCGCGAGCCTGCGCACGCGCGCGAGCGACTTCAGCCTCGCGTTCGATCGCGAGATCACGCGGCTCTACCTGACGTTTCAGCCCGAGGCCGACGCGCTCGACGGCGACCCGGCGGGCACACTGAGCGAGGCCTACGCGCGGGTGGCGTCCGAGTCGCCCGGCGGCAATCTCGTGAAGGCGGTCTACCTCCTCGAATTTCGAGGCCCGCGCGCGGGCGTTCTGCAGCAGCTCGATCCGGCGACCCGCACGCTGACGCCGACCGACTGGCCGGCTCCGTTCCAGAGCTGGTGGAGCCGCGTCGAGAGCCATCTCCCCGCACGGGGCGTGCTCGCGCCGATGCTGCTGTCGGACGCGATCGACGCGAGGGCCCCGGCGCTCGTCGTCCCGCTGCCCGCGCTGCGTCGCATTCCCACCTCCGACGGACATTTCATGTTCGGTCCGGATCCAGACGGCGCCGCGCGCGGCATCATCGTCTGGCTCGACGCGGCGCGCCTTCGGCAGCGCGTCGCGACGCTCGTCGACAGACATTTCGGATCCGCCGAGGCATCCGAGTACTACGTTCGCGTCGTCACGCGCGACGAGCCGGTGGAAACCGTGTACGCGTCCGGCGGCGCGGATGTGACCCCGCGAAACGCGGACATCGCGATGGGTCTGTTCGACCTGAGGCTTGACGATCTCGATTCCGTGAACGCGATGATCCCGTCAAGGAACGGTCCCACCGGTCCCGTCGCCGTCAAGGATCGCGTGGCGATCACCATCGTCCGCCGGCCGAACGGACCCGACCGCGCGCGCGTGCTGATGACCGGCGGCGATCGGCAGAGTGCCTGGCAGGTGCTGGTCCGCGGCAAGAGCGGATCGCTCGAGGCCCTCGTCGCGCAGTCGCGGCGCCGCAATCTCGCGATCGGCCTCGGCGTGCTCGGCCTGCTCGCGGCGAGCTTCGTGTTCATCATCGGCTCCGCGCAGCGGCAACGCCGCCTCGCCGAGCAGCAGCTCGAGTTCGTCGCGGCCGTGTCGCATGAGCTGCGGACGCCGCTCGCGGTGATTCG
>Ga0075423_10005932_pt1 | contig 11438 bp, 11 predicted proteins | sample SoiMethybrSBSTD2_FD_80114 | JGI IMG/M metagenome (GOLD analysis project Ga0075423, IMG submission 80114) | Bulk soil microbial communities from a Populus tree surrounding site in Tennessee, USA - Soil MetaG P. TD hybrid SBSTD2 | ecosystem: Environmental > Terrestrial > Soil > Tree plantation...
CGGGGCACCCCCCTGGGGTTCCCCGGACCCCTCCCGATCCACCGGGGCACCCCCCTGGGGTTCCCCGGACCCCTCCCGATCCACCGGGGCACCCCCCTGGGGTTCCCCGGACCCCTCCGGCTCATTGAACCCGCTCCAGCGCGTCGGCGAGCCGGCGCAGGGCGGGCAGGGCGCCGGCGATCGCCTCCCGGTCGGGGGCGGCCAGCGAGCCCATGGCCTGGGCGACCAGGGCCTGGCGCCGGTCCCGCCAGGCGGCGATCCGCTGCACCGCGGCCCTGGTCAGGTGCAGTCGGGCCGCGCGCCCGTCGCTCCGGTCGCGCCGGCGCTCCAGCAGCCCGGCCGACACCAGCTTGTTGACCAGCGTACTGACCGTGTTGGGGGCCAGCCGCAGGGCCGCGGCCGCCTCCTGCACGCGCAGCCCGGGCCGTTCGCTGACCAGCCGGAGCAGCTCCAGGTGGGTCTCGGGCAGGGGAGCGTGCGGCCAGTCCTGACGGACCCGCCGGCGGACGCTGCGGCGGAGCTGGCCGACAACCCGCATGAGGTCCTCGCCGTGGCCCGTCGCGTGGCCCTCCTGGGGGGTGTGCACCGCGGTGGTCATGCCCCAATATTACCTCTGTTACAGAGCTATCGCCCGTCTCGGGGAGCGGGGACCAGCGTGAGGCCTGGCGTCGCGGCCGGCCGGCTGACCCTGCCTAGCCGTCGCCGTGACGGCCGGCGGCATCCAGGCGCTCGCGGACGTCGTCGTCCAGGCGCAGGTCGACGGCGCCGAGCTGCTCGTCGAGCTGGGCCACGGTGCTGGCCCCGACGACCGGGATCATCGGCGCCCGGCCGCCCATGAGCCAGGCCAGCACCACCTGGGTCGGGGTCGCGCCCAGCTCGGCCGCCACCTCGCGCAGGACGGCCAGCCGGGCCCGGTTGGCGGGATGGTCGTAGGCGGCCGGTGGCGCCTGGTGGGGGCGGGCGTAGACGCCCTTGAGCAGGGGCGAGTAGGCCAGCAGGCTCAGGCCCTCGGCTCCCGCGTAGTCGACCAGCTCCTCGGTGACCAGGTTGAGCTGGCCGGGTTCGGGCAGGGCGAGCAGGTAGCTGTGCTCCTGCTGCACGCAGGAGTAGGCGGGCCGGCCGCCGGCCCGGGCGATCGCCCGGGCCCGCTCGACCCGCCAGGTGGCGTGGTTGCTGGCCCCCAGCAGCCCCACCGTGCCGGCCTCGGCCAGCTCGGCGAGGGCGTCCACGGTCTCCTCCAGCGGGGTGGCGCGGTCGTCGATGTGGGCGTAGTAGAGGTCCAGCCGGTCCACCCCGAGCTGGCGCAGGCTGGTCTCGGCGTCCTCCCGGATCGTCTTGGCGCCCAGGCCCTGCCAGTGGGCCGGGCTGGGGTCGCCGGGCACGAGGGTCCTGGCGCCCACCTTGGTGGCCACGACGACCTCGCCGGTCACGCCCCGGGCGTGCCGCCAGCGGCCGATGACCCGCTCGCTCTCGCCGGCGTCGCCGTGCCACTGGCCGTAGTTGTTGGCCGTGTCGAGGAAGGTGCCGCCCGCCTCCAGGAAGCGGTCCAGGATGGCGAAGGAGGTGGGCTCGTCGGTCCGGTAGCCGAAGTACATGGTGCCCAGGCAGAGCTGGCTGACCTGGAGGTCGACCCTGCCGTCGCCGAGCTGACGCTGCTGCACGGTGGTGGCTCCTCTCCGCGATGCGCGGGCGATGACGGGTCCCAGGCTAGCCCGGCCATTGGTGCGGATGTATGGTCCGATCAGATGTCGAGTTCCCAGACCAATCTTGCGTGGGACACCCTCCTCGAGCTGGGCGAGGGGCGCACCGGGCCGCTGCACGCCCGGCTGTCGACCTCCCTGCGGGAGGCGATCCGCGGCGGCCGCCTGCCCGCCGGCAGCGCCCTGCCGCCCAGCCGCCAGCTGGCCGCCGACCTCGACTGCTCGCGCTGGGTCGTCACCGAGGCGTACGCCCAGCTCGCCGCCGAGGGCTACCTGGAGGCCCGCGTCGGCTCCGGCACCCGCGTGCGGCCCCTGGGCCCGGCGGCCACCGGCCAGCCTCCGCCCGGGGCTCAACCGGCCCGGGCGTCCCGGATCGACCTGGCCCCCGGCCTGCCCGACCTGCGTGCCTTCCCGCTCGGACGCTGGGTGGCGGCGCTCCGTTCGGTGGCCGGCACCCTGCCGCACGCCGAGCTGGGGTACCCGGACCCGGCCGGCCACCCGCGGCTGCGCCAGGTCCTGGCCGAGTACCTGGCCCGGGTGCGCGGCGCCCTGGCCGACCCGGCCCAGGTGACGGTGTGCCGCGGCGTCACCGACGGGACCGGCCGTCTCTGCCAGGCACTGCGGGCCGCCGGCGTCGCCGCCGTGGCCGTCGAGGACCCCGGCTGGCACCAGCTTCGCCGGGCCGCCGTCGCCGCCGGGCTGCGGGTCGTGCCGACCCGCGTGGACGCCCACGGCCTTCGGGTCGACGACCTCGACGACGACCCGCAGGTGCGCGCGGTCATCGTGAGCCCGACCCACCAGTTCCCGACCGGGGTGGTGCTCTCGGCCGAACGCCGCGGCGCCCTGCTGGCGTGGGTCCGCCGCGTCGACGGCCTGATCCTGGAGGACGACTATGACGCGGAGTTCCGTTACGACCGCCGGCCGGTCGGGACCTTGCAGGGCACCGACCCCTCCCGGGTGGTGCTGCTCGGGTCGCTCTCGAAGACGCTCTCGCCGGCGCTGGGCATCGGCTGGATGGTGACGCCGCCGGCCTGGGTCGAGCCGCCGCGCGCCGGCCCCGGGCACCTGGCCGGGCCGTCAACCCTCGACCAGCTCGCCTTCGCCGCCTTCCTCCGGGCCGGCGCCTACGACCGGCACCTGCGGGCGGCCCGCACGCGGTACCGCCAGCGCCGCGACCGGCTGGTCCGGGCGCTCACCGAGCGCCTGCCCCAGGCCCGCCTCCTCGGCGTGGCCGCCGGCCTGCACCTGCTGGTCCAGCTCGACGGCGGGGTCGACTGCGCCGGGGTGGTCGCCCGGGCCGCGGCCGGCGGCATGCGGGTCGCCAACCTGGACACCTACCGTTGCCGCGTCGACGCGATCGGCCCGGGCCTGGTGCTCGGCTACGGCAACCTCGCCGACGGCCAGGTCGAGGAGGCGGCGGCCCTGCTCGCCGCCCTCGTGGCCGAGGGCCGCCGCTGACGTCCGCCGCCGACCTCACGCCGTCAGGACCACGGCCGGCAGGGCCAGGATCTCCAGCGGCGACCCGCCCGGTGCCAGGCCCGGTCCCAGGTCGCGACCGCCCTCAGCGGGCGGTCGGCCGGTAGCCGCGGAGGTGGTCGACGACGAACTCCTTGGGATGGGGAGGTGGCGGCCGGTCCGCGTCACCGTCGTCGGGGAACTCGTAGATGCCGAGCATCAGCTGCATGGGATAGCCCGGCGACTGCTCGACCACCTTGACCAGCCGGTGGTCGACGAAGAAGGCCACCTGCTCGGGCGTCCACTCGGCGGCGTAGAGGTGGAAGTCGCGGGCGTCGATGGCCAGGTCCTCCACCGAGAACTCGTCGCGGATCCCTGGATCGCCGAAGGGGTGCAGGCCCATGCCGACCCCGGCCCGGCCGGCGGTCAGGTTGCGGCCGAAGATCTCGCAGATGCAGATCTCGGCCGACCGGTCGGGCTCGTCCTCGTAGCCGATCATCCACAGCGCCACCATGCAGCGGGGATCGTCGACCGCCTTGGCCCGCAGCTCGAACAGGCCGTAGCGGGGGGTGTAGAGGCGGGCGTCGTCCTGGGCCTGGCGGACCACCACCTCGGGCTTGAAGCGGTGCTGGCCCACCGTGCCGCCCACCGGCCCGGCGAACACCCCGGTCTGCAGCGACGACACCCTGGTCCGGCCGTCGAACTCCGGGCACCAGGGCGGCTGATCGGCCTGGATGACCAGCCGCAGGACCCCGTCGCCGAGCCGGTACCTGGCCGCCGCCTGCTCCCGCGAGCTCCACTGCGGCAGGTGGTAGGGCAGCCAGCGCGTCCCGTCCAGCGTCTCGCCGTCGAAGGTGTCCTCGAACTCCAGCTCGTAGCCGGCCTTGCTGACGGGGTCGACGACGCGGCGTGCCCTGGTCGGATCGGTCATGGCGGCCCTCCCCTCGGCGGGGCGAGCTTACCGGCCGTCACCGGTTGACGGGCATGGGGGCCGGGAGTAGCGTTCCCAAACCGATTAGGAAACTTTCCTAATGATGACTCCCATGGTCCGGCCCCGCTTCGAGGAGGGCACATGGGACAGCGGCGGGCACGCTTCGGACACCGCTCCCTGGTCGCGGTCCTCGGGGTCGCGATGGTCGCGGCCGGCCCGGTCGCCGGGTCGCCGGCCGCCGGGGCCGCCCGGTCGACCGTCCGCGGTGTCGTCCGGGTCGACCAGGTCGGCTACGCCGTGGGCGAGGTCAAGCGGGCGTTCCTGCTGGCCGAGGCGCCCGCCGGGGGGCCCGGTTCGCGGTCGTGGACGCCGGCGGGCGGACCGTGCTCTCAGGCCGGGTCGGCCGGCCGACCGGCGGCTGGAACGACCGCTACCGGGCGGTGCACCCGCTCGACCTCAGCGCCCTGCGCCGGCCTGGCCGCTACCGGATCGTGGTCGACGGCCTTGCCGCGGGCTCGCCGCCGTTCCGGGTCGCCAGCCGCCAGGCCCTGCTCGGCGGGCTGGTCGACGACACCGTCCGCTTCTTCCAGGTCCAGCGTGACGGCGCCGACGTCCCGCGGCGGCTGCACCGCAAACCCTCCCACCTGACCGACCGCCACGCCACGGTGTACGCCACCCCGGTGTTCGAGGGCGACGGCGGCGACGTGCCCGCGGCGCCGCTCCGGCCCATCGGCGGCCCGGTGGACGTCGAGGGCGGCTGGTTCGACGCCGGCGGCTCGTCAAGTTCACCCACGCCACCGCCTACTCGGTGGCCGAGCAGCTGGTCGTCCGGCGCGACCTGCACCGCCGGGACCGCGCCCTGGCCGCCGAGACCCGCCACGGCCTGCGCTGGCTGGACAAGGTCTGGGACCAGCGCCACCGGGTCCTGTACGCCCAGGTCGGGCTCGGCACCGGCAGCGAGCGGTTCGGGTTCGCGGGCGACCACGACGTGTGGCGGCTGCCCGAGGCCGACGACGCACTGCGGGTCCGGCCGGGCGACGCCGGGTACTTCATCAAGTACCGCCCGGTGTTCCGGGCCGCCCCGCCGGGGGCGCGGATCAGCCCCAACCTGGCCGGCCGGGTGGCCGCCGCCTTCGCCCTCGGCGCCCAGGTGGAGGCCCGGGGCGACCGCCGGCGGGCGCGGGCCCTGCTGGGGGCCGCCGCCTCGGTGTTCGCCCTGGCCAAGACGACCCACGTGGGGGAGCTGGTGACCGCCTTCCCGCACGCCTACTACCCCGAGGACTCCTGGGAGGACGACATGGAGTTCGGGGCCGTCGAGCTGGCCCTGGCCGCCCGGCGGCTGCACGACCGGCGGGCCGCCGGCCGGCTGCGGGACGCCACCCACTGGGCCGGGCGCTACCTGGGCAGCGAGCACCGCGACGCCCTCAACCTGTACGACACCAGCGCCCTGGCCCACGTCGACCTGGTGCGGGCGCTGCGGCACACCCGGCGGACCTCCGGGTTCGAGGTCGGCCCCCGCGACCTGGTCGCCGACCTGCGGCGGCAGCTGGACTCCGGCGCCGTCCCGGCCCGCGACGAGCCCTTCGGCTCGGCGGTGGACGTGACCCAGTTCGACGCGGCCACCCGCACCTTCGGCTACGCGGCCACCGCCCGGCTGTACCGCCGCCTCACCGGCGACCGCGCCTACGACGCCTTCGGGACCGTCCAGCGCAACTGGGCCCTGGGCGCCAACGCCTGGGGCACGACCTTCGTGATCGGCGAGGGCACCGTGTTCCCGCACTGCCCGCAGCACCAGGTCGCCAACCTGGCCGGCAGCCTCGCCGGTGGCCGCCATGTGGTCGTGGGCGCGGTGGTCAACGGCCCCAACGGGGCCGAGAACTTCGAGGACATCGGCATCCCGGACGGCGCCCGGGCCTGCCCGGTCGACGGCAGGAACCGCTACGCCGCCTTCGACCGCCCCGACGCGCGCTTCCTCGACGACGTGCGCGCCTGGCCCAGCGTCGAGCCGGCGATCGACTTCACCTCCACCGGCATGCTCAGCTTCGCCCTGGCCGCCGCCCGCTGACCGCCGGGGAGGTGGCGATCGGCTGAGCCGGCGCGCCGCTCGTGCTCGCCCGCGGCCTGGACGAACGGGGTCAGTCGGCGTCGCGCTCGAGGTCGGACACGCCGTCGTGGCCGTAGTAGCGCAGCGACGAGTAGCTGTAGTCGGCCAGCAGCCCGACCAGGTGGGTGGCCCGGTCCTTGGTCCGGGCGACCAGCCACAGGGCGGCGCCGCCGGAGCGCGCGTTGTCCAGGAACCGCCGCCTGGCCTCCGGGTCGGCGACCAGGGCGGCGACGGCCCTGGCCAGGATGGAGCGTTCCTCCTGGAGCCGGGAGATGTTGCGCAGGATCTCCTCGGACTCGTACAGCCGGAGCTCCTCGGCAGCCACCTCGCGCTCGATCAGGCCCATGTAGGCCCGCTGGGCCTCGGCAGGGTCCCCGAACAGCACCACCAGGTAGCCGGTGGCCGTGAGGTACCAGGGACGCAGGGTTCCCTCGGCCGGCTGCTCCAACGGCCAGTCGGGCGGCTCGGTCACGGCGATCACCTCAGCGCGACGGGTCGGCGGGAGCGGCGCTCGCTGAGCACCAGCAGCGCCCCGCCGAACAGGCCGACGTTCTTGAAGAAAATGGACGCGCGGAGGAGAACGCCGATCCCGGCCGCGCGCAGAGGTCCCCGAACCACCTCCATGGCGCTCCTCCCGTCGATGCCTACGATGCGCGGCAAGCCTACGGTGCGCCATCCCCCGGCGCACACCGATCAGGTGGTGTCGGCCAGCAGGCGGGCCCGCTCCTTCTCCACGTCGAAGTCGCCCTTGGGCCAGGTCAGCTCCATGGCCTCGAGCTGCTCGACCAGCAGGCTGGCGACCGCCCAGTTGCGGTACCACTTGCGATCGGCCGGGACCCGGTACCACGGTGCCACGTCGCCGTTGCAGCGCTCCAGGGCGGCCTCGTACGCCTCCTGGTAGTCGGCCCAGTACGCCCGCTCGTCCACGTCGTGGGGGTTGTACTTCCAGTGCTTGGTCGGGTCGTCGAGCCGGCCCAGCAGCCGCTGGCGCTGCTCCTCCTCGGAGATGTGGAGGAACACCTTGACCACGCGGACGTCGCGCTCCACCAGCTGGGCCTCGAAGCGGTTGATGCTGGCGTAGCGCCGGCTCCAGGTCGACCTCGGCACCAGGCCATGCACGCGGACGATCAGGACGTCCTCGTAGTAGGAGCGGTCGAACACCCCCAGCCTGCCCGGCCCGGGCAGCCGCCTGCGGATCCGCCACAGGAAGTCGTGGGCCAGCTCCTCGCGGGTCGGCGCCTTGAACGAGGCGATCGCGCAGCCCTGGGGGTCGACCTGGCCGATGACGTGGCGGACCACCCCGCCCTTGCCCGAGGTGTCCATGCCCTGGAGGATCAGCAGGAGGCTGCGCGACCCGCCGGTCACACCCTCGGCGTGCAGCCGCTCCTGGAGGTCGGACAGGCGCCGGCCGAGGTCGGCCAGTGCGGCCTTGCCGGCCCCCTTGCCGCCGTCGAAGCCGGGGGTGGCGCGGGTGTCGAGCGCGCCCAGGTCGACCGGACCGGCGGGGACCCGCAGCAGGTCCGAGACCCGGGCGGCCGGCTTGGAGCTCTTGCCCATGCGATGCCCTTTCGAACGGGGGACCGATGGCGGGCATCGTCGCACCTCGACCTGGCCCGCGCACGCGGGCGGCAGCCCCGGGGCGATGTTGGGAGACTTGGCCCATGGCCGGGTCGTGGACGGCCAGGTCGGTGTCCCTGCTGGCCGACCGCTCCTCGCCCCGAGGGGTGCGGTTCCAGGACCTGGCCAGCTTCCCGCTGGAGGGCTGAGTGTCAGCAACCTGATTGGCAGGTTCGCCGGGGCCGGGCATCATCGTGGTCTCGGACGACCGCCGGAGGTGCCATGAGGAAGCGGCAGGACTCCTCTGCCAGCCTGGACGACGACGGCCCCAAGCTGATCTCCCTGCAGGACAAGCACGACGCCGACCGGCTGCTGCACCAGGCGTACGCGGCCGGCCAGATGGACGAGGAGGAGCTCAAGCGCCGCCGGGGTCGGGTCTACGCGGCCGTGACCCCACGCGACCTCTGGAAGGCGAGCGGCCACCGGGCCGGGTCGCGCGGACGGGCCGACAAGGCCGACATCTGGCGCTCGCTGCGGCTCCAGCTGGCCATCGTGGTCTTCGCCGCCGTGATCATGATGTTCGTGCTGCTGGGGACCATCCTCAACAACCAGGGCGGGACCAAGAACACACCCGTCTTCCCCTGGGAGTGGGGCCGCAAGGACCAGCCGCAGGAGCAGCCGGCCGGGCGTTGACGTTCAACGCTGCTCCTGGCGGGACAACCGCGGCGGCGAGGGCGCCGACGCGTGGCTACAGAAGCGACAGCTGGTCGCCGACGCGGGGCTGGGGGCGGCGGGCGGGGGAGCGGGCGTGGTCGAGCAGCGCCGCCTCCAGGTCGGCCAGGAACGGTGACGGCTCGGCCTCGCGGACCGAGCCGCGCCAGGCCCGCCGGCGGGCGTTGCTGAGGAACAGGTGGGACCGGGCCCTGGTCATGCCCACGAAGAACAGCCGCCGCTCCTCGGCCGTCTCCGCCGGCGACGGCCGGGCACCGAAGCGCAGCGGCAGCAGCCCGTCCTCGCAGCCGACCAGGAACACCACCGGGAACTCCAGGCCCTTGGCGGCGTGGAGGGTGAGCAGCGACACCCGGTCTGCCCTCGGGTCCCAGGTGTCGACCTCGTCGCCCAGGGCCAGCTCGGCCAGGAACCGGTCCAGGTCGTCGCCGCAGCGCTCGGCCAGCGGGGCCAGCAGCTCCAGGGCCTGGTCCGCGTCCTCGGCGGGCCCGGGCGCGGCCGCGGCGGCCAGGCGCGCGGTCAGGGAGCGGTCGCCGGCCGGGACGGTCGGGGCCCGGAGGGCGCGGACCAGGGCGCGGACGGCCGGACGGTCGAGCAGGCGGTCGTGCGAGCGCTTCTGGAACGGCATGCCGGCCCGGCCCAGCGCCTCGGCCAGCGGTCCCGCCTGGGCGTCGGTGCGGTAGAGCACGGCCACGTCGGCGAACGACAGCCCGTGCTCGGCCTCGCCGTCGGCGCGGCCCGAGTCCAGCGACAGGAACGAGGCGCCGCCCAGCAGCCGGTCGATCGTCTGGACCACGAACTCGGCCTCGGCCAGGTCGCTGGCTGCCTGGTGGACGGTGATCTGGGCCGGGGCGTCGAGGCCGGCCACGGCGGCCAGCTCGCGCCCGGCGACCAGGGTCGAGGGGGCGATCGCCTGGAGCGCCCCGGCGACGATGGCCGGGCTCGACCGGTAGTTCCGGGTCAGCCGGACGGTGGCGGCGGTCGGGAAGTCCTCGGCGAAGCCGAGGAAGAAGCCGACGTCCGCCCCCCGGAAGCCATAGATCGCCTGGTCGGGGTCGCCGATCACGCACAGGTTGGCGTCCGGCGTGGTCAGCAGACCCAGCAGCCGGTACTGGAGCTCGTCGACGTCCTGGTACTCGTCGACGGCCACGAACCCGAACCTCTCCCGGTACCGGGCGGCCAGGGCGGGGTCGCCGGCCAGGAGCATCACCGGCAGGGCCAGGAGGTCGTCCAGGTCGACCAGGTCGAGCTTGCGCATGGCGGCCTCGTAGCGGGCCAGCGGGCCCGCGACCTCGGACGGTCCGGCGTCCGGGTCGGACCGGCGGGCGGCCATGGCCCGCTTGTGCCGGACCAGCTCGGGGAGCAGCCGCCGCGCCTCCCGCTCCGGGCGGCCGAGCAGCTCACCGAGCAGCTCCAGCCGCTCGGTCTCGTCGGCCACACGGAACCCGGGCCCGAGCCCGGCCGCCTCGTGCTGCTCGCGCAGGATCCGCAGCCCGAGGCCGTGGAAGGTCGTGACCAGCATCCGCCCGGCCTCCCCGGGCACCAGGACGTCCAGCCGCTCCTGCAGCTCGGCACAGGCCCGCCGGGTGAAGGTGATGGCCAGGCACCGTTCGGCCGCCAGCCCCCGCTCGGCCACCAGGTACGCCAGCCGGTGGGTCAGCGTCCTCGTCTTGCCCGTCCCCGGCCCGGCCACCACCAGCAGCGGCCCTGGTCCGGCCCCGGCCGCCACCCGCTGCTCGGGGTCGAGCCCCCCGAGCACCCCGTCGACCGGGTCGAGGTCGAAGCCGGGGTCGGCCGGCCCGGGCGAGGGGGTGTGGACAACCCTACGCACTCCGTCGCCGGGTCGCCTACCCTCCCGTTCGGGGGCCCCAGCAGCCGGGGGGTGGGGTGCCGGCGCGCCCCGGGTGGGGGTGGTTGCGCCCGGGGTCGGGGTGGCTGCGCCCGGGGTGGGCTCCGGGAGCGTGGGGTCGGGTTCGAACAGGGTGGCCGTGGAGGGGGAGGGGCGGAGCTCGTCGGGGGCGAAGACCCGGATGATGCCGTACTCGCCGTCGTAGCCGGCTTCGCGGATGACCTCGCCGCGGCGGACGCGGGCGATCGCCTCGGCGAGGAGCGGTGGCCCGGTCCTGGCGATGTCGTCGGTGGGGACCCGCTCCAGGATGTCCAGCTCCGGGCCCAGGCGGTCGACCAGGCCGGCGACCACGGCGGTGACCGCCTTGCTCCTCGGGCCGACCCCGAGGACCTCGCCGGCCAGCTCGGGGAGCTGGATCAGGTTGCGGAAGCCGGCCGCCCCGGGCGGGCGGGCGCCCGGGGGGCGGTCGGCCAGCTCCTCGACCCGGTGCAGCACCCCGACCGTCGGCGGCTTGCCGCACACCGGGCAGCGCCCGCCGTGGCGCCGGGTCTCGGCCGGCTCCATGCGGACGCCGCACCTGCGGTGGCCGTCCAGGTGGTACTTGCCCTCCTCGGGGAAGAACTCGACCGTCCCCTCGAACCCCTGGCCGGTCTCCAGGGCCCGCCGGATGGCCCAGTAGTCGAAGTCGGTGTCGAGCACCGTGGCCTCCCGGCCCAGCGCCGGCGGGGAGTGGGCGTCGGAGTTGCTGACCAGCCGGTAGCGGTCCAGCCCCGACACCCGCCAGCACATCTCCGGGTCGGCCGACAGCCCCGTCTCCAGGGCGAAGATGTGCCCGGCCAGGTCGGCGTAGCAGTCCTCGACCCGGTCGAAGCCCGACTTGGACCCCAGCGGCGAGAACCACGGCGTCCAGGCGTGCGCCGGCACCAGGTAGGCGCCCTCGCCGCTCTCCAGGGTGATCTCCAGCAGGTCGCGCGAGTCCAGCCCCAGGATCGGCCGCCCGTCCGAGGCCAGGTTCCCGATTCGGCGCAGCGCCGCCGTGCACCGCGCCGCCGACGCCAGATCGGGCATGTACAGCAGGTGGTGGACCTTGCGGGTCCGCTCGGCCCGCTTGTA
>Ga0075423_10005935_pt1 | contig 11434 bp, 7 predicted proteins | sample SoiMethybrSBSTD2_FD_80114 | JGI IMG/M metagenome (GOLD analysis project Ga0075423, IMG submission 80114) | Bulk soil microbial communities from a Populus tree surrounding site in Tennessee, USA - Soil MetaG P. TD hybrid SBSTD2 | ecosystem: Environmental > Terrestrial > Soil > Tree plantation...
CAGTCCCGCCCTGAAGTGAATGTTGCCCTCCACGTCGGCCAGGTTGCCGAGGCAGTCACGGTGACTTCGGAAAGTCCGCAATTGGAGACGGAAACTTCTGAACTCGGACAAGTCGTCAGTGGCAAGCAGGCCACCACTCTTCCCCTGAATGGCCGGAACTTCGCGCAACTCGCGCAACTGGCCGCCGGTGTAGCTCCTGCTGAACCCGGATCGAGAACTGAAACGAGCTTCGGATTCAGTTCGAACGGGGCACGCGCACTGCAGAACAACTACCTTCTCGATGGCATCGACAACAATGCCAACCTCGGCGATGTGCTCAACGGCAGCGCTTATGTGATTCAGCCTTCGGTCGACGCCATCGGCGAATTCAAGGTGCAGACCAACTCCTACAGCGCCGAATTCGGCCGCGGCAACGGCGCGATCATGAATGCGGTCATCAAGTCGGGGACGAACAGGTTCCATGGCAATGCATATGAATTCTTCCGTAACGACAAACTCGACGGACGCAATGCCTTTGATTTCCTCGGGCGGCAGCCTTACCAGCAAAACCAGTTCGGTGCGACTTTTGGCGGTCCGATCATTAAAGACCGCACGTTCTTCTTCGTCGATTACGAAGGCCTTCGTATTCGGCAGGCGCTGCCTCAACTCTTGCTTATCCCCACCCCACAGCAGTTGTCCGGCGATTTTTCCAGTTTCTTGGATCTCGGCGCCCCGGTTCTGGATCCGACCAGCGGACTGAACGTTCTCGATTGCAATGGCAAGCCGACGTACCAGGGCGAAATCTTCGACCCGCACCTGACTCAGACCGTTACAGCAAGCGGCAACTACCCGATGGGGATGTGCGGATTCCCGATCGGAGTTACTGCCGGCGGAGTACCCACCAATATTTTCCCGGCTGGCTCAATCAATCCTGTCGCGGCCGGTCTCGCGGCATTGTTCCCCGCCCCTTTGCCTGGCTTTGACATTGGCGGCAATAATTACTTGGTAGACCCGAAAAAAAGTCTGAATCAGAACAATTTCGATGTTCGCGTCGACCACCGATTTACCAACAGCGATGATTTTTTTGTGCGCTTCAGCTACGAAGATCAACCCATTGTGACTCCCGGTCCGTTTACCAATTTTCTAGATGGTGGAGGTTTCACGGCGGGCGATCAAGACAATTCTTATCGAAGCGCCGCGATCAGCGAAGTCCACACTTTTACGCCCACTCTCATCAACGAATTCCGCTTAGGCTACAACCGTATCAACTCGCACCGCCTACAGCCATTCTCGAACACGGACGTCTCCGCCCAGTTGGGTCTGAAAGGTGTCCCCTTCTCGCCCAGCATCGGCGGCCTTCCGAACATTTGTTTCGTCAACTACTCGTGCATTGGCGCTTCGGGCTTCTTGCCGTCGGTGGAAAAGCAGAATAGTTATGTCATCAATGAGAACCTGATCTGGATTCGTGGCCGTCATTCGATGAAGTTCGGCACGGAGATTCGCCTCGAGCAATTCACGATTTTTCAGGTTTCGGCACCCCGCGGTGACATGTTTTTCAGTCAGGATTTCACCGCCAACCCGGCCTTGCCGGTCAACGCGGATGGTTCGCCGACGGGTGGCGAAGACATTGCTTCCTTCTTCGTTGGAGCACCTGATGGGGCTGACATCGTGAACCTGCACGGGCCTGACTATCACCGCAAGATTCTCGCCTTCTTCGGGCAGGACGACGTCCGCGTAAGCGGCCGCCTCACGCTGAACCTCGGACTGCGCTATGAGTTGTTCCGACCAGTCACCGACGGCAAAAACCAGATGGCGACCTTCGACTTCGCATCTGGATCTCTGATCGTGCCCAAAGGGCAAAATGCGGAGCTGACGCCGACGATTGCGTCGTTTCTTCCTATACAGCGAACCGGTTCGGCCAGTCTCGTAAATCCTGACAACAAGACGTTTGCTCCGCGCATCGGCTTTGCTTACAAAATTTCCGAGCCGTTGGTCCTGCGCGGAGGATACGGGATTTTCTACGGTGGACAGGAGAGCGGTCCCTTCTCCTTCCCCAGCCCCGGCTTCAATCCGCCGTATTTCTTGAGCCAGAGTTTCAGCTCGCCGTGTGGCGCACCAGTCCCAGCGAATGCGAATGCAAGTGATCCGGGGAATTGCGCCATTGGCCTGAAGCCGGGAGACTCCAGCCAGATGATCGCTAACTTCTGGACTCAAGGCTTCCCGGCCAACTCTTTGTCTGATCCAAATAATCCTCTGCTTTATTCCGTCGACCGGAATCTGCGGACTCCGATGATGCATCAGTGGCATCTCGGGCTCGAATACCAGTTGCCCGCCCAGACGGTTCTGGGAGTTTCTTACGGCGGATCTCATGGCACACATCTGTATGGCTTCTATAATGGAAATCAGGCTGTGCCGAGCGCAGATCCCAATCAGCCTCTGGCGCCGCGCCGTCCCTTCCCAGCGGTTGACGGAACGATCGATGCCTTTCGCTCGAATACCAACTCTAATTACAACTCTCTCCAGGTGAGCCTGGAAAAACGGATAACGCACGGGCTCATGTTCCAGTCGTCATACACCTACGCACATGCCCAGGATGAGGCGTCGAGCGCGAGTCTGGGATCGCTGAACAACAGCGATTTTCGTGATCAACGGTTCCCGGGAATGGAGTATGGGAACTCTGATTTCGACGTTCGCCATCGCTTCGTGATCAGCTATTCCTACGACCTTCCTTTGGGTAGAGGCAAGACATTTGGCGGAAATGCCAGCGGCGTTCTGAACCAACTGATTGGGAATTGGCAGATCGCCGGCATCACGTCGGCTTCTACCGGGAACTATTTCACGGTGACCGATCCGTTCGTGAATAGTGCAAATAATGACTGCGGCGGGACGGTCAGTTTCAATTGCACTCGACCAAACGTCGTGGGCGACCCAAATGGCACACCCTGTATCGCGGGAACCTTCTTCAACACCTGTGCATTCGCTAGCAATCTCGTCCAAGGTACTTACGGAAACGAACGCCGCAACATGGTCCATGGACCCGGCTATCAGATTTGGGATATGGCCTTCAACAAGCTATTTCCGATCAAGGAACAAATGAGGCTAGAGTTCCGCGCTGACTTCTTCAACATATGGAACCACACGAACCCGCTCTGGGGTCCGATTGGCGCGGCCGGGCAGGTCGAACCAGTTGCCATCGAAGTGGGAACTCCGCAAGAGGGGCAGTTCCAGGCAGCGCGTGATCCGCGTCTGATTCAGTTCGCGCTGAAGTTCTATTTTTGATGCAATGTGTTAGAGCTATAGAAGTGTTTTCGTAGAACTACAGGCCGAGGGCCGAAAATATCGGCCCTTTCTTTTGCAGGAACTCATGTCGAGTGCACAGACTCCCAACTCTTCAAGTATTAGCCTGCGCCGTGCACTTAGCCTTTGGGACTTGATTCTTTATGGAATGATCGTGATTCAGCCCACGGCCCCCATGCCGGTTTATGGCGTGATGAGCCAGCGCGCGCATGGCCATGCCGTCACGACGGTGCTGATCGCAATGGTGGCCATGCTATTCACTGCAATCGCTTACGGTCGGATGGCCCGTGCCTACCCGAGCGCCGGCTCAGCCTTCACCTACGTTGGGTCTGAAATTCATCCCGCACTCGGTTATGTGACAGGGTGGAGCATGGCCATGGACTACATGCTTAACCCCATCGTTTGCACTATTCTATGCAGTAAATTTGCTCTCAATTTCTTTCCTGAAGTTCCCTATCCCGCATTGGTGGTTCTCTTCATTTCATTGTTTACCGGCCTGAATCTTTTCGGAATTCGCACCTCGGCACGGATCAACGAGATTCTCGCCGCCAGCATGGGTGTTGTGATCCTCATCTTCCTCGCGGCTGCTGTGCGTTATGTGTTGCGTACGCCACATGATGGCCTGGCCTTCTTCACCAGGCCTTTTTACGACCCGCAAACCTTCAGTACCTCGGCGGTCCTCGGAGGAACATCGCTTGCCGTCCTTACTTACATCGGGTTCGACGGGATCTCGACACTATCGGAGGAAGCCGAGAACCCGCGGCGCAATATCCTGCTCGCGACCGTCCTGGTCTGTCTTATCACCGGAGTCCTTGCCTCGGTGGAAGTCTACGCGGCGCAGTTAGTGTGGCCCGGGACGCAACCGTTTCCTGATGTTGATACCGCCTTCGTCCACGTCGCTGGACGCGCCGCAGGACCGTGGCTGTTCCTGCTGATCAACGTGACTTTATTGGTCGCAACGATCGGATCAGGAATGGGTTCGCAACTCGGAGCGGCTCGACTCCTGTATGGCATGGGCAGAAGCAACGCGCTCCCGAAGTCGTTTTTTGGAGCCATCGAACCCAAACGCCGTATCCCCCAAAACAATGTGATCTTCGTCGGTGTCCTAGCCCTCGCGGGCACGGCCGTTCTCACGTTTGAGCGCGCTGCCGAGTTGCTCAACTTCGGAGCACTGCTCGCTTTTATGGGAGTGAATGCTGCGTCATTCACCAGATATTACTTGCGAGAACACCAGAAGTCGCTCGGTAATTTACTTCCACCCATTCTCGGTTTTACGATCTGTCTGCTTCTCTGGCTGAACCTGAGTCGCCCAGCCAAAATCGCCGGCACGATCTGGATGTTGTTGGGGATCGCCTACGGCGCTTATCGCACGCGCGGATTCCGCTCGGAGCTGGTTTCGTTTGATGTACCAGATGAAACTGCGGACGGCGTGGAAGTGATCGCCAACTAAATCTCGCGCTTATTAGGAGGATGTGTGGCCATCATCTTGCGTCTGGTACAGCAGTTTCAGCATGCCAGGAAAGAAGAGTTCATCGCCCTCGAGAAAGAGTTCGCTCAACTGGAACACCGAGGAATTCTGCCGCGCGGCGAACGTCTCATGCCAATATCATCCCGCGATCCTGCCAACACGATCATTTGGCAAAGACGCTTCGAAAGCCTCGCCGAGGCCGAAGCTGCACTCACGCTTTTTGAGTCCAACCCCGAGCATACGGAGCTCGCCAACAAACAGAAGCATTTTTTTGAGGGGACCTGGGTCGAGTTCTTCGAAGTGCTGGACTGGTAATTTCGCTTTGTGAAAACTATTTTCGGCCTTCTGGGCAGGTCGACTCGCGTACCACCAGTTTCGGGATCACTTTGCGATGTTTTGGTGGCAGGGTTCGTTGCTCCACCACTCCTCGGATCAACTGCTCGACGATCTCAGCTCCGAGAGAACCCTGCATTTCCAGCTGCTGCTGGATCGTAGTGAGGGGTGGATTGTAGAAAGCAGCACTCGGAATGTCGTCGAATCCCACTACGGAGCAGTCCTCCGGTACGCGACGTCCAGCCTTAGTAAGCGCCCGGATGGCAGCACACGCACTGAGGTCATCAAATGCGATCAGGGCGGTGAAGTCGGAACTGCGGCGCAACAACTCTTCGGTGAGATCGTAAGCCTCTCGAAAGGTCGAGTTACGCCCTTTGATTTCTACCATCAAATGCGGATCCAACTCGAGCCCCACTTCCCGGGCAAAATTCTCCAATCCTTGCCAGCGCTGCACGCTATCCACCAGGATGTCCGGCCCCTTGATGAAAGCCATCTGGCTGTGCCCCAGATCGTACAGATGTTGAATCGCAAGCCGGGTTCCAGCAGCATTGTCCACCACGACTGAACTCACCGGAACATTCGAGAGCTCGCGCCCTATGACCACTGCCGGGATTCGCCGTTCAGAAAATTCCGAGAGAAGCTTGCTATCCAGGTAAAGGGGGTTCGCGATGGAAATTATTCCTTCCACCCGGCGGTCCAATAGCATGTCGAGACAAGTCTGGAACTGGGAGCGGTCGTCCTGCAGGTCTGTCACTATAGGAAAGAGCCCGCTTGGCCTGATGTGGTTCTGAATGCCCCGTAGAATCTGCGTGCAATACGGATCGGTGAGATCGAATACCATCACGCCCAGAGTCTGGCTACGATTGCTGCGCAGGGACCGCGCGTGTAAGTTCGGCCGATAACCCAGTCGTCGCGCAACTTCCCAGATGCGGTTGCGCGTACGCTGTGGAATCCGGTCCACACCGGCGCCGTTGTTCAGGACCATGGATACAGTGGTCGCGGAAAAACCACTTTCTCCGGCCACTTCCCGAATCGTAATCACTGCAGTTCCCCGGTGCAAGATGGGCCTTTTCAGAAGGTCATTGAGGCAGTGAAAAGACGCTGCCCGACAGGATATTGTACCCTCGTAATCAAGCGTCCACAGTATTGAAGCGAACGCTGTTCCCGCCGCAAAATCCAGGAATGTGAGGCGAGTCCTCACCAATATGCCCACTAAGGAATATCAATGCCGACATACCAGCCCTCCCTCAAGATAGTTCTTGCGTTCCCGGACCCTGAAACGCGCATTGCCTTGTCGCTTCCCCTGGCTGCCATCATCACGGGCGCTTTATCACAGGTTGAGACGAACCGAGTTTGCGATTCGGTATTTCACCGTTCAATCAAGACGGTGACCGATTCGGCGATTCGTTCCTCAGTTAAAGCGTAGCTGGCGCAATCAGCGATGTCACTTACAACCCTTCAGGCAGGGTAGTTGGTGAAATGGGTTTTGCAACAATGGACGAGAGTCGGACATAATTCCAGAGTGTTCGACCCAAATGCTGACCCGCCCAATACGCTGTCGGCCGCAGAAGAAAAATTCAGAACGTTGCTTGCAGCCCAAAACTATCCCACGACAATTTACTGGTTGATGCCCGGTGACGTGGTGGCAGACAGGAACCGTCACCTCTGGGTATGGAAGCGCGGACCAGAAGGGACAAGGGATGCCTCGCTGCAATATTCCGTGGGGCTTGAGCGCAACTTCGGCATCGAACTGGAAGGGATTTGCGCCACTTGAAACGAAAACTTTCGCGCCCGTTTTTGCGCGCTCACAGGACTGAGTTTGTGCGCGCTATCCTGGGGGATCAACGCGACTGCTGAAGGCCTGGCGATTCCTCGTAACGAGAGGATTCCGTTTCGGAAATGAGCTCTTCTCCTTTTGATCGATTGGACTATCCCACTTTACGCCAGAGTGTCTATTTGAATCAGGCGTCCTTGGGATTGATCGGCCAACCAGCAGTAAAGGCGATGCACACATTCATGGACAACGTTGCCAGGCATGGCAACTTATACATGTCCGATGCGGATGAGGCGGCATACTGTGAAGTGCTCCGCGAAGGTGCGGCGCGATTGCTTCATTGCCATTCCACGCAAGTCGCAATTGTTGGTAGCGCAAGCGAGATCTTGGGGCAACTTCCGATGCTGCTTCAGCCGAGGTCAAAAAGCAAAATTCTGGTCGTTTCCTCAGATTTCCCAGCGATAACTCGGCCGTGGCTGCGACTGGCTACGCAAAAAAGCCACAAATTGCACTTTGTTGACGACCAGCCTACGCGCGATTTGACCGATACCCTCATCGAGGCAATTGATGAGCGTACTTCTGTGGTTGCAGTGAGCAGCGTGCAATACGCCACGGGTTCGGTGGTGAATGTTTCTCGACTACGCCGAAGAACACTCGAGGTAGGTGCCAATTTGATTGTGGATGCGACGCAAGCAGCGGGCGCAATCCGGGTGGACGCAGCTGCATGGGATGCCGATGCCGTCGTTGCCAGCGGCTATAAATGGCTGGGTGGGCATGGAGGCGTTGCAATAGCAATTATGTCGCCGCGCTTGCTTGGGCAAATCCCCCCTTTACCGGGGTGGATGGGCGCATCGAACCCCTTTGAATTTGATGCGACCTCCGTGTCGCTGGCTGATGATGCCAGACGCTACACGCAATCAACGATGTCGTACGTCTCAATGGCTGGTCTGGTGGTCGCAGTTGACCAATTGTTGTCCGTGGGGATTGCTCGAATTGAGGCACATGCACGCAGTTTGGCAACAATGCTAGTTAGAGATGCCAGCAAGTATGGGTGGCAACCGTTTCGTAATGTTGGCGACCCCGCCGCGTCTCCACACATTATTTCATTGGCCCGCGCTTACGAGAGTATGCAACCAATTGTTGAGGAACTTCATAGGGAAAATATTGTGTGCGGTACACGTGGCGGACGCATTCGGATCTCACTCGCGGCGTACAATGACGCCGGCGATGTCAACAGTCTTATTGAAGCATTGGCAAGAGTTCGTTCGAGATGATGGCTAAACATTTTAAGGGGAAGCTAATTAGGAAAGCCGATTTCGAAGAAGGCATTGTTATTTGGTCAGGAGAAGAGTTGTGAGCTTGTGGGCTTTTCTCTCGCGCCGGATCGTGACACCGGACGGAATGCGGCAGGGCGCGGTATTGGTACAGGACGAGCGCATCCTTGGGGTGACGGGGCTGACGGAAGTTCCGGCCGAAGCGACGATTCAGGATTTTGCCGAGGCATCGTTGCTTCCTGGCCTGGTGGATTCGCACGTCCACATAAACGAACCCGGGCGAAGTGATTGGGAAGGATTTCGGTCGGCAACGCGCGCTGCAGCAGCCGGTGGCTACACGATGCTCGTGGATATGCCACTAAATTGTGTACCGGCGACCACAAGTGTAATGGCGCTCGAGGCCAAGCGGCAGGCCGCTAAGGGACAATGTCGAGTAGACTGGGCCGCATGGGGCGGAGTCGTTCACGACAATCAGGCTGACATTGGGGCTCTCGCGGCCGCGGGAGTACTGGGGTTCAAATGCTTCCTCGTGCAGCCGGGAATCGAGGAGTTCGCCATGGTTCGCGAGCCGGAGTTGCGAGCTGCTCTGCCGCACGTGGCGAGAACAGGACTACCGCTCTTGGTGCATGCAGAGCTACCCGGCCCGATAGGTGCTGCGACAGAGCGGTTGCAGAAATCGGACTGGAGCCGATATGCGACCTATCTGGAATCGCGGCCAGACGAGGCAGAACTTGCGGCGATAAGGTTGATGCTCTCTTTGTGCAGCGAATATCGGTTTCGACTGCATATTGTTCATCTGGCAACAGGCTTGGCTCTGGAAGAATTGCGGACGGCGCGATTGGAGGGGCTGCCGGTCACTCTGGAAACCTGCCCGCACTACCTGCACCTGGAGGCAGAGTCGATTGCAGACGGAGCAACCCTATGTAAATGCGCACCTCCGATTCGAGGTCGCAGCAACCGCGAAAAGCTTTGGGCCGGATTGAAAAACGGTGTCATCGATTTTGTCGTAACCGACCATTCCCCATGTCCAATCGCGATGAAATGCATTGAAACGGCGGACTTTCGGCGTGCATGGGGCGGTATTGCGAGTGTTTCGATGGCTTTGCCGGTGATGTGGACCGAGGCGCGGAGACGAGGTTTTGCGCTAACTGACGTGGTGCGATGGATGGCGCGGGAGCCTGCACGCCTGGCGGGATGTGACACACGCAAAGGACAGATTGCCCCTGGATATGACGCCGACTTCGTCGTGTTTGATCCGGAAGCTGAGTTCACAGTTACGGCAGACCGACTGTATCATCGCCATGCGATATCGCCCTATCTGGGCGAACGACTGTGCGGAGTGGTGAAGAAAACCTACGTGCGTGGCCACGCCGTCTTTGATGATGGTGTATTTCCGGGAGAGTGTTTGGGCCAAGAGTTTCGTCCTTGACTTCATCGTTGCCATCAGCCTTTGAGAATTGACCCGTGAACACCAATCGCATCGTCGGAATGCCGGTTCCCCGGAAGGAAGGGCGAGACAAGGTCACAGGGCAAGCACTTTATATCGATGACATGTCGTTGCCTGACATGCTGTACGGCGCAACCGTACGCAGCCGGATTCCCCGCGGAAAAATCACGAGAATTACATTCGGTTCGAATATACCCTGGGATGAGTACGTGGTCGTATCTGCAAAGGACATACCCGGAAAGAATTGCATTGCGCTGATCGCGGACGATCAGCCTTGTCTCGCTGACGGAGGAGTCAATCATCCGGAGGAGGCAATTCTGCTGCTGGCCCACCCCAACCGCCATCTGCTTGCGCAGGCTGTGGAGGCTGTGACGATCGACTACGAGGCTCAACCGACCGTGTTCAGCATTGAAGAAAGCGAACGCTGTGTAGAGGCTATCTGGGGACAGGACAATATCTTCAAAACATACCTTATGGAAAAGGGAGATGTGGACAGCGTCTGGTCGAAAGCCGATTACATTGTAGAAGGTCAATACAGCACTGGCGCACAGGAGCAGCTTTACATCGAAAACAATGGAATGATTGCGAGCTTTGACCGGGAAAAAGGAATTACCGTTTGGGGTTCGTTGCAGTGCCCGTATTATGTGCACAAAGCATTGATGAAGTTGTGCAACTTGTCTGAGGACAAGGTTCGTGTGGTGCAGACTGAAACTGGCGGAGCCTTCGGGGGGAAGGAGGAATATCCTTCCATGATCGCTGGACATGCCGCGTTGTTGGCGATCAAGTCGGGCCGGCCCGTAAAGATCGTTTATGACCGCAGGGAAGATATGGTTTCTACAACCAAGCGTCATCCTTCGCGGACAAGGCACAGAACCGCCGTCAGTCGCGACGGCAAGCTTCTGGGCGGTGAAATTGAATTCACCCTGGATGGCGGAGCGTACACAACGCTGTCGCCAGTGGTACTGTCTCGCGGTGCGATCCACGCCGGTGGCCCGTACTACTGGCCGAACATCCGGATTCGAGCAAAAGCAGTGGCGACCAACGCACCTCCTCATGGAGCGTTTCGCGGTTTCGGAGCACCGCAGAGCCTGTTTGCTATGGAAAGGCACATGGATCGCATCGCCGCCGTCGTAGGCTTATCACCGGTTGAAATTCGGAGACGAAACTTTCTCAAGATGGGTCAGACGACAACGACGGGGCAGACGGTGAGCGAGCCGATCGACCTTGAGGGTCTGCTGCGCCGCGCGCTTACACTCGCGGACTATCAGGAGAAAAAAGACCACTTTCAACAGGAAAATAGGCTAGGAATGCGCAAGAGGGGAATTGGCATCGCGGCGTTCCTGCACGGAGCCGGATTCACCGGTTCTGGCGAGCGGTACCTGAGTTCGCTGGTGGGAGTGGAAGGTTGCGCGGATGGGCGAGTGCGAGTGCTGGTTTCGAGCACGGAGTTCGGTCAGGGAACAAAAACAGTGCTCTGCCAGATCGCGGCGGAGACTCTCGGATTGCCCTATGAGACTGTCGAAATCGCACAAGCAGATACGGATGAGGTACCGAATAGCGGGCCAACCGTTGCATCGCGTACGGCAATGGTTGTGGGCAAACTAGTGCAATCCGCGGCAGAGGGAATTCGTCAAACACTCATTTCCTCAGGTTTGCTTGCCGAGCGCTATTCAGCGGAAGAGTTTCGCCATGCGTGCAAGAGCTATGTTGCGGACCATAAGCAGTTCGTATCCTGGGCCCGCTACGAGGCGCCCCGCGACATCTACTGGGACGATGCGACCTACCGCGGCGCGGCTTATGCTGCATACGCATGGGCAGTCTACACTGCCGAGGTAACAGTCGACTTGGTCACCTACAGCGTC
>Ga0075423_10005940_pt1 | contig 11430 bp, 12 predicted proteins | sample SoiMethybrSBSTD2_FD_80114 | JGI IMG/M metagenome (GOLD analysis project Ga0075423, IMG submission 80114) | Bulk soil microbial communities from a Populus tree surrounding site in Tennessee, USA - Soil MetaG P. TD hybrid SBSTD2 | ecosystem: Environmental > Terrestrial > Soil > Tree plantation...
GCCATCGCCGAGTTTCGCAAGGCCATCGAGAAAAACCCAGTCGCTCTGAATCTGCACTTTAGGCTGGGGCGGGCATTGCTGATGGAGTCGCACAGCGCCTCCTCGCTCGAAGGAGCTCGCCAAGAGTTCGAAAGTGAACTTAAGTTGAATCCGTCTGATGCGGCTGCCGAGTACCAGATCGGACAGATCTTGTTGGCCCAACAGAAGGCCGAGGACGCAAGCAAGCATTACGAGCGCGCAATAACGCTAAACCCTAATTTTGGCGAAGCGCTGCTGGCGCTTGGCAAGTTAAGGGCGGGCGAGGGCCGGTCGACGGAAAGCCTAGAATTGCTGCGGAGAGCGGTCGGCCTCCTACCCAAGAGCGAAGCAGCACACTACGCCTTGATGATTGCTTACCGGAACTCAGGTAAGATCCAAGAGGCTTTACGTGAAAAAGAAATCCTGGAAAAACTTCAGCGCCCTCCCGAAGGTGAGTTCACAGATTTCCTCAAGAAGCTCGGTGAAGGTCCACAAAAGTCCAAGGAATGAACGCCGTTGAAACGCCGGAGGATCGAGGATCGAAGATGGAGGATTGCAAGGGCCTTCGATCCTCCATCTTCTACCCTCGATCCTCGCGGTCTTGCCTGCTTTTGCTGGTCACGATTGGCTGCGTCGCGCTTGCAGAATCCCAGTGGATTCCCAATTTCCATAACATCGCGTCACAGGCCGGCTTGGTCGAGCCCTTGCCCAACGGCGGCACAGAATCCAAACAGTTCATCATCGAGACTACCGGCAGCGGTGCTGCTTTTATCGACTATGACAACGACGACCGGCTCGACATTCTTCTGGTAGCCGGACCGGATCCCAAATCTCCTAAAGCCGTCACGAATCGCTTGTATCGAAACCTCGGCGACAACCGATTCGCAGAGGTGACGCAGCAGGCCGGGCTGACAAAGACAGGCTGGGGCCAGGGAGTTTGCGCAGGCGATGTGGACAGCGATGGATTTGTTGACCTTTTCCTGACCTATTGGGGACAGAACGTCCTGTATCGAAACGTCGAGGGTAAGCGGTTTGAAGACGTGACAGCAAAGGCTGGACTGCTGCAGGACCGCGTTCGCTACAACACAGGCTGCGCATTTCTTGATTACGACGCAGACGGAGACCTGGATCTGTTTGTTGCCAATTACTTGAAGTTTGACTTGGCCAATAGTCCCAAGCCCGGAGAGAACCCTTATTGCTGGTATCGTGGACTCCCTGTTAATTGCGGTCCGCGTGGCCTGCCTTTCGATCGCAACGTTCTTTATCGCAATAATGGCGACGGTACTTTCACCGATGTCTCCGACGAGTCCGGGGTCGCCAAACCGTTCCAGCACTACGCTCTCGGTGTAGTGACCGGGGACTTCAACCACGATGGACGCGTTGACATCTATGTCGCTTGCGACCAAACTCCATCACTCCTATACATCAATCAGGGCGAAGGCAAGTTTCGAGAGGAAGCCCTATTACGTGGCGCTGCGCTGGACGAGAGTGGCCGGGCCCTCTCCGGCATGGGTGTGACGGCCGGCGATTACGACGGTGATGGGGCCCTCGACCTGTTTCGTACCAATTTCTCCGATGAACGCGAGACCCTGTACCATAACCGTGGCCAAGGACAATTTGATGATGCAACGCAAAGCGCGGGATTAGCTCATAACACTCGGTTTGTCGGCTGGGGCTGCGGCTTCTTTGATCTCAATAATGACGGCTGGAAAGACCTGATGCTCGTCAATGGCCATGCCTATCCCGAGGTCGACCGGCTCGGCATCGACATTCGTTACAGAGACAGGCCCGTGCTTTATCAGAATCTCGGGAAGGGGAGATTTGCCGACTTGTCAGAACAGGCAGGTCCGGCAATACTCGAAAGACACGCTTCGCGCGGAGCGGCCTTTGGGGATATCGACAACGACGGCACAATCGAAGTGCTCGTGAATCATCAAAACGAGCCACCCAGTCTTTTGAAACTTCATAACCCTACCTCCCATCACTGGATAACGCTCAAGCTTCTGGGCAAAGGTTCCAACTCAGCGGCTGTGGGAGCCGCAGTGAAACTGACTGCTGGAGGTAGGTTCCAGGTGGAGGAGGTTAGAAGCGGAGGCAGTTATCTTTCGCAGAGCGACCTTCGCCCCCATTTTGGGCTTGGAGAAGCCAGAAGAGTCGAGAAGATTGAGATTGCCTGGCCAAGCGGCTGCCGACAAACTCTGCGCAATCTGCGCGTCAACCAAATAGTGACTATTCGAGAAAATTGTGTGGATAGGAAGTAAAGAAGAATACGGAAACGCTGGCCTTTAATTTCTTGACGTGAGAATATCTGCATAATATAACGCCACCAGTTAAGCTGCTTGATTAAACATATATTTCCTAAAATGACTTTATTGATCGGAACAATAAGAAAGCCACAAATTCAATAATGGGAGCTTTCGAGTTCCGTAACAGATTGGGAGGTTTGATGGACGATTCTTTGATCACTGTTAAGGAAGTTGCTGATTATCTCAAGCTAAAAGAACAGACCGTCTATCTCTTGGCACGCCAGAACAAGATCCCTTCGCTAAAGGTTGGCGGAAGTCTGCGCTTCAAGAAATCACAGATTGATGCTTGGTTGGAAACTAGCCCCAAGACCGGGGGTCAAGACCGACAGCGAGCGTTGATTGTTGACGACGAAGAAATGGTGCGGGAAACTTTGAAACGAATGGTTGAGGCCCACGACATTCAAGCCGTGGCGGTATCAAGCGGGGCCCAAGCGGTGAAGGCAGCACAAGAAGAATCCTTCAGGATGGTCTTCCTTGACTTGAACATGCCAGGAATGAATGGCGTCGAAACCCTGAAGGCCTTGAAAGAAGTCGACAAAGAGCTTGTGTTCGTCGTGGTCACGGGTTTGACTGGGGAAGACGATTTGTTTCGAAGTGTCCTCGACCACGCTCCCGTATCGGTCGTTCCAAAGCCCTTCACAATGCAGCAAATCGGGGGCGTATTGAGTCTTCATTTTGAGAACGTGAAGGGCGTTGCTTACGCGTAGGGCGGAACCCCAAGGACCGCTGCTTGTTTTGACGTAGGTCTGCTTCATCCATTTTTCAACTGCCTTCGTTTTGCTATCGCCTAAAGCTCCCAATGAATTGGTCGAAACTGCTCGACCACTTGGCGATTGTCTTCTCTGGACCCGTGAGTTTGAAAAACCAAGGGCCATCGCTTGTTTCGGCGACGGCAGCGAGCAGTCGATATCCCTGCCGCGGCGGAGCATTGGACATCATGCCCGCCGAGTAGGTGCCACTTACGTCGACCAGCGTGAGGGGCATCCCACCAATCTCCTTCTTGTTGATCTTGGCTTTGTCTTTGGAAGACGATCCATCTGCCTGAGAGATTTGTCCGATCCAGCGGTCGATGTTGGCCTCGACCGAACCTCCCTGGCCTGGCCCAAAGTAGAAAACTGCAAGTTCACCGTCCTCACTGTCTCCCTCCGCCTTTGGCAGCGCGTACTGCCCTTTACGCATGGAAGAAGAAGGAGTCTGCTCAGTCCATTCCGCGGGGACCTGAGCCTTGATCGCGCCAAAGCTTCTTTCGACGGTGCTACCGCCTGCGACTGCTGCGTTTGCAGTCGTGTGGGACGAAACCGTGGAGGCCGCCGGCTGCGTGGGCTGTCTAGCTGGCTCAGGCTGTCCGTTGCAAGCGAGCATCAACAGTAATATCAAGATTGGAAAGCCAATGGTTCCGGCCCGGTTCCAGCCCCTTGTGTCAGTTACTTTCATTCCGTAAGCTCCTTGTTCGTCCCAACCAGGCATCCGATTTGGTATCCGGTCAGGCTCACATCCCCATGATGTTGTAACCACAATCAACGTACAAAACTTCGCCCGTAACCCCAGAAGACATTTCGCTGGCCAGGTAAAGTCCGGTGTCGCCGAGCTCCTTCGCCTGGACGTTGCGTTTCAGAGGAGCATGATCCGCATGATACTTCAACATGTCCCCGAAACCGCCGATGCCCCGAGCCGCAAGAGTATTCACGGGACCAGCGCTAATGGCGTTGACCCGGATTCCCTTTGGCCCGAGGTCGTAAGCAAGATAGCGCACGTTGGCTTCAAGCGCCGCTTTAGCGACACCCATCACATTGTAATGCGGAACCACCTTTTCGGCGCCATAGTAGCTCAACGTCAAGATGCTTCCTCCTTCGGACATGAGTGGCACCGCTGCCCGTGTGATTCCAAGCAGCGAGTAAGCACTCACATCCAAGGCGATGCGGAAAGCTTCGCGCGAGGTGTTGACAAAACTTCCCTCTAAAGCTTCGCGAGGCGCAAAAGCGACGCTATGCAGGATGAGGTGGATTTTCCCGAAGTGTTGGCCAGCTTGATCAAACACCGCTTGGATTTCTTCGTCCCGCGTGACGTCACAAGGAAAAACGAGGGTTTCCGCACCCAGGGTAGTAGCGAGTTCCTCCACATTCTCTTTTAGCCGTTCACCCTGATACGTGAAGGCGAGCGTTGCTCCGGCCTGGTGCCATGCTTGAGCAATGTTCCAGGCGATGCTGCGTTTGTTAGCGACTCCGAAGACGATGCCTACCTTGTCTCTAAGCATAAATGCTCCTGTCTGAATTCGCGCGCCAGAGAGTATCAAGAGGCCCGGCATGAGGCAAGCGCGAGTGGTCCAGGTTTGAAGGCAGGAACACTACCTCATATCAACTTTAAGCGTAAATATTTAGCAGAAAAGGGCCGATGAGGTATCCAACAGCAGGACCTGAAAAGCGCAAAGGACAACTTGATGGACGACAAGTCTGAACGCCTAAGAATGAATCGCTCCGCTCGCCGGGTTCGGCAAAACTCCAAGCTCATCATCGACGGCCAGGATCTGTTGGGTTATCCCTTCAGTGAGAATGCCCTCACATTCGACATCAGTGCCAGCGGTGTTTCCTTCTACATTAAGAACCGGCCTTGGATCGAGGATTCCTTGGAGATTACCATCTATCCAGCAGAGGCTCGCGATACAGCCTACCTGTCTGGTCGCAAGAGGCGCGGCAAGGTCGTACGAACCGGGGTGATTTCCGAGGATAAGGTGTTTGTGGCGGCACGCTTCGAGAACTAACGTTGGATCTCAATCTTTATCTTCTCCTGAACTATCCCGCGATAGAAATCGGCTAGGGTCAAACCAAGCAAGTGGCAGTGACGTACACCCCTGAACAATGATCTCGCGCAGCAACTTGGCTGTGATGCAGACAAGCGGAAGCCCATTCCCGCTGAAACCTGCCCCAATCAGAACATTTTCATGTCCAGGCAAACTTCCCACAATCGGTTTGTAGTCAGGGGTAAACGCCATCGTACCTGCCCATGATTTTTCGAATTTGATCCTCGCCTGCCAGTCAGGAAAGAGGGTGAGAAATGTTTTCCTAAGCCCATCCTGCACTTCTGGAGTCGTATCCGTGGAGTCTGTTCCCTTACCAAACGGCTTTTCCAACTCCAGACGGCGACAGCCCCCAAACAGAATCTGCCCCGAGCCGGTTTGCCGCCAGTACTGCAGATCGTGGTCGGTGGCACATGCAAAGGGAAAAGCTTCAGAGACTGGTGCGGTCAATAGCACTTGACCCCGCGTCGGGACAATCCAAGGTTCGAGCGGTGGCCACAAGCGTGCCGAGTACGCGTTGGTCGCAAGAATGATGGTCTGCGTGAAGATCTCTTCAGTCCGAGTTCGTACTCCCTTAATGGTTCCAATCTTGTCTCGAACGAACTCGTGCACGACGCTGTTGGTGCGCAACTGCGCCCCCTTCCGCCGAGCTGCCTCGGCAAAGGCTAGAGTCAGCCGGGAAGTCGAGAGCTGAGCGTCGCTCTCAATGAAACGAGCGCCAATCGCCTCGTGCGTGAGCATGGGCAGAGCCCTTCGGAGTTGTGCGGTGTCCCAAAGCTCCGCAGTCAGGCCCGCCGAGCACATCTGCCGAACCTGACGTTGAGTGAAAGTCCAGTCGTTCTCAAATGCAATGTAGAGACTCCCACCACGGATGTACTCTACGTCTGCCTGGGTATCTTGAAGGAAGGTTTCCAATAGCTGTTGGTTAGCCAGCAGATGCGGGACAATCGGTGGCGCGAAGACATCTGTGGCACCCTTTAGCAGCAACCCGCCGCCGCGGCCGGATGCTCCTGCGGCCAACTCTTGACGCTCCAGCAGCAAAGTCCGTAGTCCGGCCCCGGCGCACTCGTAGGCACAGCAGGTGCCAGCCATGCCGCCACCGATAACGACGACATCAAACATCACCATCGACTCCTTGGGACTTCTCAATCGCGGGAGGATAAACTTCGCTTGGAAAGGAGCTATTCGATGGACTTCAAGAAGGCGGCCAACCGTTCGTTGAATCGCTTAGGATCATCTATAAACATGGCGTGGCCCAACCCCTCAAACACTGTCAGCTGCGAGTGCGGTATTTGGCTCTTCATGAACTCTCCGACTTCCTTGTTTTCGGCAGTCATGGTGAGAAGAGTTGGGACCGCAATGTTGGCAAGGAGTGGACGACGATCCGACGAAAAATAGTCGTAGCCCATGACGGTCGCAATCGTCGTGGGTGTCCGCATGGCTTCTTTGACCATCCATTCAAGTTCGGGATCAGAGCGTTCCGTTGCGAACATGTTATCGATGAATTCGTTGGTCTTCGCCATGCGATTGTTTTCCCAGTCCAAGACCAGACGGTTCGTTTCTTCGGCCGTCAAGCCGCGGGGCCAGTCATCCTTCTTCACCATCGATGGCCATCCATCCACCAGAACCAAGGATTTTAAGCGATCGTTTCCAAACTGTTTTACATATTCCAAGACGACCGCAACTGCCATAGACCAAGCCACGACCGTGACCCCAGTGAGTTGAAGGCTCTCAATCAAGCGGCGAAGATCTTTGGCTTGCTGCTGCAGCGTGTTTCCCGACAGAACTTTGCTTGAGTTGCCCTGGCCACGAGGATCCATAACGATGACACGATGGGATTTGGAAAACTCAGCCACTTGCTGTTTCCAGACTCCCGCCGTCATCATCCATCCCGGAACGAAAAGCAGCGGATCGCCTTGGCCCGAGCTCTCATAGTAGATCTTGACCTGCGGAGCAACTTCGACCATCTCTGCCCAAAGCGACCGGGGTATTAGAACCAGCAAGAGCATCCAGGCAAGACGGACTCTGGGAATCAAAGATCGCATGGGATACCTCCATCAACGAGGTGGCAGCTAGGGGTCTGAGATTCCTATCGTTGGACGGAAGGGGTTGCTTTACCTCCAAAAAGGAGCAGCAATCAACCTTCTGAATGTGGGAGGCAGGGAGGGATCAGCCAACGCGCACTCACTTGACGTGGGCCATTTGGATTTCGGCAGCGTCCTGAACCCGCTGGGAGGCTTCAAACGCCAACTGGATGTACTGACGAAACTGCTCGGCCGCCTTATCGAGTGCTTGCAACAGCGCAAAGTTATACTTCTTCATGGCCTTGTGAAGTTGTAGCAAAAGTTTCTTGTAGTTCTTCCCGCCTTGCTCCTTGGCTACGCAGTCGTCCGCCGATGTTACGGCAGTACGAAAGCCGGCCGCTGCTTTGGAAGTGGCGTCCTTGTCCAGTTTCCGGGTAGATAACACAATCTCCTTCAGCCTGTTTTCAGCGATTCCGAGCCACAGTTTGAGTTGCTGCTCTGGGTCCTTTGCTTGCTGCAGCGTTTCTTTCTCCTCGTCTGACAATCCCTCCTGAGCTGCCAGTAACGCAGTTGGTCTACAGATTGATCCCAATAGAAGGACCAGTGTCCCCGTCAAAACGCACTGTCGAGAAGACCATGAAATCTTTCGGGATTCTTGCATCCTATCGCTCTGTCATTGGGACGTAAGGCGCGGGGTACTTGGGTCCCAAGTATTCTGCACGGGGCCGGATTAGACGATTGTTTCCGAGCTGCTCCAGGATATGAGCTGTCCAGCCGGAAATGCGGCTCACCGCAAAAATGGGAGTAAAGAGGTCTACCGCGATTCCTAGCGTGTAGTAAACCGTAGCAGAGTAAAAATCGACGTTGGCGTTAAGGTTCTTCTCGCGCTTCATCGTTTCCTCGATCAGCCGTGACATTTCGAACCATTTGCCATTTCCCGAACTCTCGCAAAGTTCCTTAGACATGGTGCGCAGGTGCGTGGCGCGAGGGTCTTCAGTGTGGTATACACGATGACCGAAGCCGCTGATCTTCTTCTTGCTGGCGAGAGCGTCCTTCAGCCAGGGGCGGACCTTGCTAACGTCACCCATTTCGATCAGCATGCGCATCACATCAATGTTGGCGCCGCCATGCAACGGTCCCTTGAGCGTGCCAATCGCGGAAGTCACGGCTGAATGGATGTCTGAAAGCGTTGCAGCTGTTACGCGGCCTGCGAAAGTGGACGCATTTAGCTCGTGGTCAGCGTGCAGAATCAGAGCGACATCCATCGCTTTTTCTGCCGCAGCGGACGGCTTATTTCCGGTGAGCATTTGCAGGAAGTTCGCTGCATGGTTGAGGGTCGCGTCGGGTGCAACACGGTCCTGTCCATGACGAATCCGGTCAATGGCAGCAACAATTCCGGCGATCTGCCCCGTGAGCCGGTACGCTTTGCGGAGGTTTGCTTCACGGTCGCCTGCCTGCTGGTCAGGATCATAGAGTCCAAGGGCTGAGACGGCAGTGCGCATCAAGTCCATCGAGTTTGCATCTTTTGGGAGCGACCTCATAAGAGCAAAAACTTCCTTCGGTACCGTGCGATTCTTCGCCAAATCCTCGGTCAATTGGCTAAGTTCCGCTGGCCGAGGGAGCTTGCCAAACCAAAGCAGATAACAGACTTCTTCAAAAGTGGACTTTTCAGCGAGATCGTGGATGTCGATGCCACGGTACGACAAAACACCCCGGTCGCCGTCGATGAAACAGATGGAAGAAGTTGCAGCGACAACATCCTGCAGGCCTTCCTTGAACGTAGACATGGTACTGCTCCTGAATGTGCTCGCGAACTTGATGAATGGGCTGCCGGATTAGATGATGATTTTGAGGACCAGCTTAGCGACAACAAAAAAATTTTAAACCAAACTCAGACCATCTGGAAGAGATTATTCGGGGAAGTCGGCTTTGCTTGCGAGGCTGCGGAGAATTTGATCATTTGGTCAACTTACTGGCCAGAAATGAAGCTAGAGCTTCGGCTGTTGGCGAGCTCGAACGGGGATGCGGTCTGCATGCGTAAGCGACGCTGTGATCGTTCCGATGTTCATCTTTGCTTTTAGCTGGACAGGTCTTCGTATGGCGTCTGTAGTCAACCAGACGAAGAGCCTGCCTTTGCTCTTGAAAAGCCCATCGAAAACCTTGGGTTCCAAACGAAAGGCCTCAAAGGTTCCTGCCGGAGTTCGGACATCCTCCTGTGCCTGAACCTCCACGGTGACATCGAAGGTTCGTCCGCCATCGTTGATCGGAAATTGCACCAACTCTCCAATGCGAAGCGGCTTGGTTCGTATGACATAGAGGGCCGAGATGACGTCCTGCACGCAGGTTGAAACCGGAGATTCAGTCCGCTTGAGTGGCAGATCAGGCCGATTCAAGTCGCGGTCTTCCATTCGCGCCAGATGTGCCTTAGCATCAAAGGTCACTACTGTTTCATGATGCCGTTGGCCTTCCTGCACATTCTTCGTGATCCTCCGCGAACACAAATCCTTGACATGAAAAAACGATTCGAAGACATCGACCACCTTGAACAACGCAGAGACGATCCCAGTGGAAAGAACAGTTGCGTTGATCCGGTAAGCATCTTCGTTTTGGAAGGTCGTCCTTTCTGCCAATGTCATCGTAGCGATTCCGGCGTCAAAGACCTTCCAGGAGACATTGTAGGTAAGTCTTTCTCCCACCTCGAATGGCACAGCGGTCAGACTGGGTTTCTGTGCTGCCACTGTATTCCCACCTGGAACAGCAAAGCGTAGTAGCAACATGCCTGCAATCCCGGCTAGGCTGGCCAAGAACGCGTGATGAACGTATCGAAGTCGAGAAAAGAAATTCATACGCCCCTCAAGAAATATGAAGCTTCAAGATCAAAAAGCTGATCGCGGCGACGAAACCAGCCAGGGCCCGATACTCTCGGTGCTTCAAATAAAGGTGAAAGCTGAAATCTCCTTGGCCGAAGCTTTCTGGAGGAATCCGTGGAAAGAACAAGGGCACTGTGGCTTGATAACGCCCATATTCTCCGGGAAATCTTTGTTTCAAGTACTCCATCTCTCGCTGAATCACAGGAGCGTAGATCGTGGCGAAACAGGGCAGGAACACAGCTGGGATGATGAGATTCCCGCCAGCGACGGAGAACCCCAGGCCGATGACCAAGCTCCCGAAATAAAGAGGGTTGCGAGTGAGAGCGTAGGGACCAGAAACGGTCAATTCGTCGTTCTTTCGGATATGACCTGTGGCCCATCCTCTGATAAGGATCCCAACAAAAGCCAAACTGCCCCCTATCCAAAGACTCTGGCTCGATGGCGTCGAGAAATACAAATACAGGGCCGCAAAAACGAATCCTGCCGGAACCCGAATCCTGGACAGTGTCGCCTTGGAGTCAAAGGTCATCAGAAGAATTTGATTGCTTAGAGGCAACTATCGCCAGACGTAACCGGTGGATGCCAAACGAGGACAACAGTCCAGCGTTGCAATCCAGTTTCTGCCGAGTAGAATCTATTGCATGAAAGTGATTTCCATCGACGCGCCTTGTAACGGCTCCGGAAAGACCTCTCTAATTCTCTCGATCTTAGGTGCGTTTCCGAACACATTCGCATTCACCAAATTCACAACGATCTATGGCGAGGAGCAATTCTGCCCGGCCAAGGATCACGATTGTGCCTGTCGCAGGCTGCGCGGAGACTACAACATCTGCACAGACGAAGAAGTGCTCTCTCAGCCCGACACTGACACTGGCAGAATCTGGCGGGCTGGCGCCCTTCAAACGCTGTGGTGTGTTTCCAGGCCGGAAGGTTATCCGGAAATGCTGCGAGAGTATACAAAGAATCACTTGCGAAGCGGCATACCCGTGCTGATGGAAGGAACCACGGTTGTGAGACATCTGAAGCCCATTCTGCACATCGTTGTCGTCAATCCGCTGTTACCCCGATCGTGGTGGAAAGCGAATGCGAAGCAAGCGGTCTACGCGGCCGATTTTGTGGTCGTCAACCGCCACCAGACAGGAGTGCAGGAAGGCGCGGTTTCATCGGACGAGATCGATGGAGTACTGGATCGAGTGCGAGAGAAATCCGTGGGAGGCTCCTTGGAGCCCCTCAACCAATGGGGAGATCGGAGGCTGTTTGAAGCGGTGTCACGAGTTCTGGAATCATAATAGCTGGGATAAAGGGGTCGACCCAAGGCGTTCACTCGTAGTGGATTTCAAACCGTTTGTTTGTGATAAAGACCACAGTGGTATCTCCGCTGGCACTCGCCCCGTGTTCCATCGTTGTGCCTTCAGGGA
>Ga0075423_10005941_pt1 | contig 11428 bp, 7 predicted proteins | sample SoiMethybrSBSTD2_FD_80114 | JGI IMG/M metagenome (GOLD analysis project Ga0075423, IMG submission 80114) | Bulk soil microbial communities from a Populus tree surrounding site in Tennessee, USA - Soil MetaG P. TD hybrid SBSTD2 | ecosystem: Environmental > Terrestrial > Soil > Tree plantation...
AAGGAGAAGCGGCCGACATTGATCGAGATGAAGACGTATCGCTTCATGGGCCATTCGATGTCAGACGCGGTGAGCGGGACCTACCGGAAGAAGGAGGAGCTCGAGGAGAACATGAAGCGGGATCCGATTCTCGTGCTCCACAACCGTATGTACGAGGCTGGTGAGCTCACCGAAGGCGAGATGCACAAGATGGACGACGAAGCAAAGGCGATTGCCCAGGACGCCTGGGATTTCGCCGACGCCAGTCCGGAGCCGCCGCTCGATCAGCTCTACACCGACGTCTATTCGGATACTACCTCATAATGGCGGTACTGACTTATCGTGACGCTTTGACGCAGGCGCTGCGCGAGGAGCTGCAGCGCGACGACCGCGTCTTCCTGATGGGAGAAGAGGTCGCCCAGTACAACGGCGCCTACAAAGTGTCAAAAGGATTGCTCGACGAATTCGGCCCGATGCGCATCGTCGACACACCGATCACGGAGCTCGGATTCGCGGGCATTGGCGTCGGTGCGGCCATGGTCGGCCTGCGCCCTATCGTCGAGTTCATGACGTGGAACTTCGCGTTGCTGGCGCTGGATGAAGTGGTGAACGCTGCCGCGAAGACGCTTTACATGTCTGGCGGCCAGTTCAAGATTCCGATGGTGTTCCGTGGGCCCAACGGCGCGGCCTTGCAGCTTGCCGCGCAGCACTCACAGGCATGGGAGAGCTGGCTGGCGCACATTCCCGGTCTCAAAGTTCTCACGCCTGGAACCCCCGCTGATGCGAAGGGATTGCTAAAATCCGCCATCCGCGACGACAACCCTGTCGTGTTCCTCGAAGGCGAGATGCTCTACAACACCAAGGGCGAAGTTCCTGAAGAAGACTATTTGACGCCGATTGGTGTCGCCGAGCTGAAACGCGAGGGCGATCACTGCTCGTTGATTACGCACGGCAAGATGGTGCTCGTCGCGATGCGCGTTGCCGATGACCTCGCCAAGGAAGGAATCAACATCGACGTCGTCGATCTGCGCACGGTGCGCCCAATGGATGTTGAGGCGATTTCGCGCTCGGTTCAAAAGACCAATCGCGCGGTCGTGCTAGAGGAAGGCTGGGAGATCTGCGGCATGGGTTCGCAGGTCGTCGACTTCATCCAGCGCGAATGCTTCGACGACCTCGACTCACCGGTGCTGCGAGTTCATCAGGAAGAAGTGCCGATGCCGTACGCCAAGAACCTGGAGAGAGCGGCCAAGCCGGACGCCGGCAAAACCGTCGCGGCAATCAAGAAAGTCATGTACCTCGACTGACCTGACATGGCAACCAAAGTAGTGATGGAGGCGCTGTCGCCGACGATGGAAGAAGGCCGCCTCGTCAAGTGGAACAAGAACGAGGGCGACGAAGTGAAGTCGGGCGACGTCCTCGCCGAAGTCGAGACCGACAAGGCGGTAATGGAGCTCGTCGCGCGCGGCGATGGCGTGCTGCGCAAGCGTTTGGCAAACGAAGGCGATGCATCGCCGGTTGGAACTCTGATCGCCGTCATCGCTTCTCCTGATGAGAACATCGACTCGATTGTCGGTGGCGCGGGCGCACCTGCAGCAGGGAGCGGCGCTCCAGCGCCGGCGGCGCAGACCCAACAGCCTTCGCAAGGCGCCGCGCCTAACAAGGCGGTCGCCGATACCAGAGAAACCGCGGGCAAGAGTCCGGTTCCGCAGACGCCGGCGCAATCGCAAGGCGAAGCATCGACGCCGCCACAACAGAAGACCGCCGCTCCGCGCCCCGCTGCGCCGCCTCCACCTCCGGCATCGCGGCCCGCTCCTCCGCGGCCGCCGGCGCCGAGCGCGCCACGCGGTAACGGCGCGTCCAAGGCTCCAGCGGATGGCCGTCAACGCTCGTCACCGCTCGCCCGCAGACTCGCCACCGAGAGAGGAATCCAGCTCGGCTCAGTTCAGGGCAGTGGCCCAGGCGGTAGGATCGTCAAGCGCGACATCGAGAACGCGCGCGCGACTGCTGCTGCCGGCGTTGCGGCCGGGCGTTCCGCCGCTGCTGAAAGACTCGCTAAAGAGGGCGACTATAAGGACGTTCCTCTCACTCAGATCCGGAAGACTATCGCGCGCCGGCTCTCCGAGTCCAACGGCCCGATTCCAACGTTCTTTCTCACCGCGGAATTCGATGCCACTCGCGCTGCGGAAATGCGTTCACAGCTGGCGGAGATGGGCGACAACTACAAGGCGTCCTTCAACGACATCGTCATCAAGGCTGTCGCGCTCGCGCTGACCGAGCACCCGGAAGTCAATGCGCATTGGCTCGGCGATGCTATTCGGCAGTTCAACCGGGCGCACGTCGCCATGGCGGTGGCTGTCGAGGACGGGCTTATTACGCCGGTATTGTTTGACGCCGATCAGATGACGCTTTGGGACATCTCCGCGAAAGCACGTGATCTCGCCAAGCGCGCGCGCGAACGGAAGCTACAGCCGGATGAGTACACGGGGTCCACGTTCTCGGTTTCCAACCTCGGCATGTTCGGCATCGATCAATTCACGGCGATCATCAATCCGCCTGAAGCGGGCATTCTCGCCATCGGCGGCGTCGAGGAAAAACCAATCGTGATTGATGGCCAGCTCGAGGTGCGATCACGCATGCGCGTGACGATGAGTTGCGATCACCGGGTGATCGACGGTGCGACTGGAGCGAAATTCCTTCAGACCGTCAGACGCTACATCGAGAATCCACTTTCGCTGCTGATCTAGACGGCGTGGCAATCCCACACCCGCGGCCCGAAACGCCTCAGATTCCTTCTCCGGAATCTGGGGCCCTTTCGTTTGGTACGTGCGGTAACTGCGGGGCGCAGCTCACCGGTCCGTTTTGCGCCCAGTGTGGCGAAAAGAAATTCTCACCGCACGACTACTCTGTCGCGCATCTCTTCGAAGAGGTTCTCGATGGCCTCACACACTTTGACACGCGATTCCTGCGCACACTCAAAGTGCTTTTATCTGACGTTCTGGACCACGTAACGCACCATCACCGGTACCGTCTTTACGCAGCAGCTAGATTTAACTCGCACTCACACCCAATCGAATAAATGGCTTCGTACGACGTGATTTTCATAGGCGGAGGGCCGGCAGGATACATCGGCGCCATTCGCTCCGCACAGCTTGGATTGTCGGTAGCGGTGGTCGAACGCGAGGGACTCGGCGGCACCTGTGTGCTCTGGGGCTGCATCCCGGCAAAGGCGCTCCTCGAGTCCGCTTCGCTAGCCACCAAAGTGTCTCATGCAAAGGACTTCGGTATCACGGTGGGAGACGTAAAGCTCGACTACGGCGTCGCCATGAAGCGTTCGCGCGCGGTCAGCAATCAGAATTCCAAAGGCGTCGAGTACCTGTTCAAGAAAAACAAGATCACCTGGATCAAAGGCACCGCCCGCCTCGCCGGAAAAAACGCCGTCAGCGTCAAGGCAGATGGCAAGGAAGAAAAGCACGACGCAAAAAAAGCGGTGGTGATTTCCACCGGCTCGCGCGTCAAAGGCCTGCCACAGATCGGCCTGGAGCTGAACAAAAGCACCGTCATCTCGTCCGACGAAGCGCTGATCCTCGAGACGGCGCCAAAGACGATGGCGATCGTCGGAGCCGGCGCGGTCGGCTGTGAATTCGCCGACGTCTTCACGGCTTTTGGAACGCAGGTGACTCTGATCGAGGTGCTGCCTGGGATCCTTCCGCTCGAAGATGCCGATTGCAGTGCTGAGCTGACCCGCAGCTTCAAGAAGCGGAAGATCGATGTGCTCTCCGGGGCCAAGATCAGCGACGTCAAAGTCGGGAAGAGCTCCGTCACCATGACGGTCGACGTCGGCGGCAAAAGGCAGAACCTCGAAGTTGAAAAAGTCCTTGTCGCCGCCGGTCGCGCGCCAAACATTGAAGACATCGGAATCAAGGAAGCCGGCGTCCAGATGACGGAGCGGGGATTCATCAAGATCAACGAGCGGATGGAAACGTCGGTCAAAGGCGTCTACGCGATCGGCGACGTCGCCGGTCCGCCGATGCTCGCCCACAAGGGCATGCGCGAGGGAGTCGTCTTCGCCGAGTACCTCACCGGTCAGAAGCATGTGCACCCGGTCAATTACGGCAACGTCCCCAGCGCGACCTATTGCCATCCTGAAGTCGCGTCGATCGGCATGACCGAAGCGCAGGTCAAGGAGAAGAAGATCGACTACAAGATCGGCAAGTTCCCGTTTATGGCGAGCGGTCGCGCGCGGACCTCAGGCGAGACCGAGGGCTTCGTAAAGATCATTCGCGACTCGAAGTACGGTGAAATCCTCGGCGCTCACATCATCGGCGCGCACGCGACCGAAATGATCCACGAGCTGGCCGTGGCGCGCGAGAACGAGTTTACGGTTGAAGAAGTCGCGCTCGCAATCCACGCTCACCCCACCCTATCGGAGGCCGTAGACCAGGCGGTGTTGGATTCGATGGGAATGGTGCTGGACGCGTGATTCGGATGGTGCGCGGTGGCTGAGAGAGAGTTATGGACTGTAACGCTTGGTCGCATGCCGTATGGCGATGCGCTCGAGCTGCAACGTGACATCGCCCGCGAGAGGATCTCTGGCGCAATCCCACAGGATGTTCTGCTCCTCCTCGAGCATCCGCCGGTAGTTACGCTGGGACGAGGCGCCAAGGAGAAAAACCTTGTTGCCTCACCCGACTTTCTGCAAAGCAAAGGAGTCGAGGTGTTCGAGGTCGAGCGAGGCGGCGATGTCACCTTTCACGGTCCGGGGCAGCTTGTCGGATATCCCATCATCGATCTCAAGCGTCACCGCGAAGATCTGCACTGGTATCTGCGAAAGATCGAGGAAGCGCTGATCAATAGCCTCGCTGACTATGGAATTCCGGGCGAACGAAATCCCGCGTTCACCGGTGTCTGGACTCGCGGTCGCAAGATCGCGTCGATCGGCGTCCACGCTCGCGACTGGGTGACCTGGCACGGCTTCGCGCTCAACGTGACGACAGATCTCTCGTTTTTCGATCTGATCGTGCCCTGCGGTATCGACGGCGTCGTCATGACGTCGATCGCGCGCGAGCTTGGCCTGGAAGACATGGCAGCTCAGGATGTCCGTGACCGCGTCACCGCAAAGTTCGCCGAAGCCTTCGACCTCACCGCCGTCGTCACTTCCCGCTCGGCTCTTTTCGAAACTGTAGCTTGATGGACACGCTCAAGGTTTATCCGCCCCGTCCGATCGCCGATTCGACGGGAGCGGGAGCGCCACGCGACTTTGCCGCTGAGCTGAATCCACAACAAGCAGCGGCTGCGACACATGGGGATGGACCACTGCTCATCATAGCCGGAGCGGGAACCGGAAAGACCCGCACACTCATCTACCGCGTCGCGCATTTGATCGAGCGTGGCATCCCCGCGGAGCGAATACTGTTGCTGACGTTTACGCGACGTGCGGCGCAGGAAATGTTGTCGCGCGCCGAGCGACTCGTTGGCGGTAATAGCAAACGTGTTCACGGCGGAACGTTCCACGCTACCTCGCATCGACTGTTGCGGAAATACGGTCAGGCCGCGGGATTGCCCAAAGATTTCACAATCATGGATCAGGGCGATTCCGAAGATCTGATGCAGCTCTCCCGCGCCCAGCTCGGCTACGCATCCAAAGGCAAGCGATTCCCGAAGAAGGAAAGCTTACAGTACGTCTATTCCCGACACATTAACACCGGGATTTCGATCGAGGATATCGTTCGAGACTCGTACCCGCAGTTCGTCGACTACCTCGAGGATTTCGGGAAGATTTACGCCGACTACACGCGGCGTAAGACGGAGCGGAACCTCGTCGATTATGACGACCTCCTGCTGTTCTGGGCGCTGATGCTGGAAGCGTCGCCCGAGCTGGGTAAGAAGATCTCGGGCCTTTACGATCACGTACTCGTCGATGAGTACCAGGACACCAACGTTCTGCAGGCGCGCATCCTTCGCGGCATGTGCCAGACGCACAGCAACATTACCGTCGTCGGCGACGACGCGCAGAGCATTTACTCGTTCCGCGGCGCCAATTTCCGCAACATTCTCGACTTTCCGAAGCAGTTCACCGGTGCAACGGTTGTCGCGCTCGAGCAGAACTATCGCTCGACTCAGCCGATTCTCAATGTCACCAACATGGTGATCTCTCGCGCGCAGGAGCGGTTCACCAAGAACTTGTGGACCAACCGCACTGGTGGTGAGCTGCCCTGGCTGGTCGCGGCGCGCGACGAACAGCAACAAACGCAATTCGTGGTCGACCGCATTCTCGAGCTGCACGAGGAAGGAACTCCGCTCAACCACATCGCCGTGCTGTTCCGCGCCGGCTACATGTCGGCTGAGCTCGAGATCGAGCTCACCAATCGCAAAATCCCATTCGAGAAATGGGGTGGTCTGAAGTTTCTGGAGGCCGCGCACGTCAAGGATGTGCTCGCGTTTCTTAGAATTCTCGAGAATCCTCGCGACGAAGTCAGCTGGTATCGGATCCTGCTGCTGCTACCCGGGATTGGCGACGCGACGGCGAGAGCCGCGATCGATACGATGGCAACGGCAGCATGGGAATCGGCGGCATTCGGCCGTTACAATCCGCCGGCGCGCGCACGGGCGGCGCATGCCGCGCTTGTCGAGCTTCTCGATGCGTTGCGTGTAGCACCGCTGCTCGACCGTGCGCAGGTCGCGGCGGACATCGCCCGCGTGCGGTTGCTGTACGACAACATTTTGCGTGAGCGCTATGACCGCGTCGAGCCGAGGCTCGCTGATCTCGACCAGCTGCAGGTCATCGCCGCCGGCTACCCCGACCGCGCGTCGTTTCTTTCCGCTCTCGCACTCGAACCGCCGCAAGCAACACAGGATTTACCGAGTGGCACAAAAGAAGACGAAGACGCGCTCGTTCTCAGCACCGCGCACTCGGCGAAAGGCAAGGAGTGGGACGCGGTGTTCGTCATCTGGGCAGTCGACGGCTGGTTTCCTTCAGCCCGCTGCCTGAACAATGACGAGGAAACGGAAGAGGAGCGCCGCCTGATGTACGTCGCGCTCACGCGTGCGCGAAATCATTTGAGTGTGACATACCCGCTCAACGCCTACTCCTCACGCCGCGGAGCCGAATACACCATCGATCAACTCTGCAGGTTCATCGATCGCGGTGTACGTGACAAAATGCAGCGCGTCGCAGTGCGCAGCGATAACAAGCCCGTAGCCGAGGAAGAGGTAAGGAAGCAGCCGATGATCGATCTTCGGGCCCTGCTCAGATCGCGATTCGGCGGCTAAACGCCCGCCTCTCGCCTCTCGCCCCCCGCTTCCCGCCTCTTCCCGCAAAAACACTGGCCAGCCCACTGCACCGAACGTAGCTTCAACCGAGACGGTCGCTTCCATGGAGGTTGGATGCGCCGAGTGCTCTATCTCTCATCACGGATCGCTGTCGCAGCGTCTCTAGTCGCGTGCGCCACTGCACCACGCCATTCCGCCGAGTCGGCGGCCTCGCAATCGCAGACATTCACGGCCGACGAGATAACGCACTCGGGATTCACGAACGCCTGGGATTTCCTGCGTGCAAAAGCGCGACGCTACGACTTTTATCAGGATCGTTACGGTCGCCCTCGCGGAATCAGGACGCGACGCGGACGCAGCACGATCAACATCGCCGATTCCGATTCCCCGATGATCGTAGTCGATGGCGCACGCGTGAGCGATTTCAGCGCCCTCCGCGACCTACCCTGCGACGCAATATCCAGCATCGAGATCCTCAGCGGTATATCGGGAACCGTGTCGCAGGGAACCAATGCGTCCGCGGGCGTGATCTACATCCATACCTGGGAAGCATCAGGCGGCAGCTAGCTACGGTCGCGCACTAAAAAAAACCGCCGCGGTGGTCTGCGGCGGTTTTTTTAGTTTTACCGTTTTTCGCTACGCCTGGTTCTGCTTGCAGGAACCAGCAACATAATTCGGATTGTTCTGCTCCTGCTGGGGCACTGGCAGGTTCACATCAGTGCCGTAAGTCCCACCTTTGAAATAGGCACCGTTCGGAAACACGGAGTTCACACTACGCCCGTACTGGCGAATGAGCCGGCGCATGTCACCCAGGCGATGTGATGTCAGGTACAACCAGTAAGCGCGCTCGTGGAACAGCTGATCCACTTGCGCGGGCGTCGTAGCTTGCAGCGCCAACGGCGGTAGCGAATTCGCCGCATATCCGCGTAGCGACAGAAGTGCGCTGTTGCTCCGCAGACCGTTGAGAATCGTCAATGCTCCGACCGCGTCGCCGGTGCTCAGCGCGGCTTCGGCTTGGATTAATCTCGCCTCGACACCGTCAGCAATCGTTATTGAAGACGATCGCAACGGATATTTGGCCTGCACCATCTGATTCGTCGCACCGTCGAAGCCTTTCGGATTCGCGTTCGAGCCGCGGCGCGCCAGACTGTCGGCAACGCGCGGATCATGAGGACCAGTCGCATTTTTCAGATCGCCGTCGGAAGCGAACGGCAGCCCGACGCCGGCCTCGGCGTCGGCCTCTCCGAAGCGACCCACGCTCTGAGTGAACCCCCATGTTCCGTTATTCTGGCGGCCACTCGTTTCCGAATGTTGATAGTTGTACTGGAACGTCGTCGGCACGTTAGCAACGGCAAGGGCCGCGTTCGCGTAATCGCCCTTGTCGAGCAACGCCCTGCCTTTGCCCACCGATGCGAGGTTGAGAAATGTTGCGGTGAGCGGTGCGCCGGTTCCCGTTCCTCGAACTGCCAGCGCCTGGTTGAATTTCGAGATGGCACTATCGAGCAGCGTATTCGTCGCCTCTGGAGCGCCGAATGTGAACGACCCATCCGCTTCCTGTCTGCTGATCGGCACTGCACCACAGTAGTTCTCGGCAAACAGCACGTAGGTGAGTCCGCTCAGCGCAAGAACCTCCGGATATCCGGTGCTGTCGCCGGCAGTCTTCGCAAACTCCTTATATGCGTCCACAGCTTGATCAGCGGATGCACGTGCGCGGTTGATATCGAAATACGTTCCTCCGCCAGTGTTACCGTTATTGGCAAGACTGGTGTTGGTCAGGCTGATTGCACGCTGATCGATTTCGATCCTCGTCGGAAATGTCTCAGTGTTGATGAACTCATCGGTGAGCAGCGCAGACGCGTGAACCTGAGCTACGTCGGACACGCCACCGTTGTAGGCGACGCCGAAATTTCCAATTGCTCCTGCACGCAGAGTCGGCAGCGCCGCCACCCCGGTCAGTGCTTCGGGTCGGGCCACGTCGGGATCGTTCACCTTCAATAGTTGTTCAGTATTGCATGCCATCGTCGTGACAGCGACGACAAGGCCTACTCGCCTCATCAAAATCGCTCCGCGACGGCTATTTGAGTTGATATCTCGCATTTGTCGTCTCTCGCTCTTTGAAGTCGGCATTAGAAGCTCGTCGTCAGTCGTACCGTCCAGTTGCGCGTGGGCGGCAGAGTCAGGAAGTCGGACGTGCTGAAATTCAGGCCCGGGGTCGAGTTAATCTCCGGGTCGAAACCCGTGTAATTGGTCCATGTGTGCAGGTTGGTGCCTGCGACAGTCAGCTGCATGTTCCGACCACCAAACGCGCGCGTCCACGAATCCGGCGCGGTGAGCGTAAACGCTAGCTCGCGCAGCTTGGTGAAGGTCGCATCCTCGATGTAACCGGCGTCGGTTCCCAGCGAGATGCCGATCGACGCTGCCTGGTCAGCAGCCGGCGCCGTCGGGTCATACGCCTCCTGACAATTGCCAAAGCTGCAGCGGAACCGCCGCGTGTTGTTGAACAACTTGTACTGGCCCTTGTGATCGAAGAGCGCAGAGACGCGGAAGTACCGCAGCAAAGTCAACGTCGGCGTAATCGAGTACTGTTGTTTTGGAAATGGATTGCCGAGGTAGACCGCAGTGTCTGACAACGTCATTTCCGACCTGGCGATGATCCCGTCCTTGTTGGCATCGTTGAACGTGATCGAGCGCTGCCAGTATCCGCCGAGCGGATAGCCTTCGCGATGCTGCTGCTGCGTGTTCACGATGATTGCTGGCACCGGAACGCCGGGCGCAAGCTCGCCCAGTGACACCAGAACGTTGTGGTTGGTCGACCCTGCGAACGTCAGGTCGAACGCCACCGGGTCCATGTCGAGTACCTTGGCATTCAACACGTACTCATTACCGCTGTTGCGCACCGTGCCGAGATTCTGGAACTGGGTGGTCGTAAGACCCAGCGACGGCGGCAACGGGACAGCAATCAACAGGTCGTCCGTCTTCTTGTTGTAGTGAGTGAACTCGAAACCGATGCGCTCGCCGAAAAAGCCGGCGTCAAAACCGAGCTCGGTTTCGCGTGACCGCTCCGGTCGCAGGTTGGGATTGCCCGTGCCACCGACTACGATGCCAGCCACATCGGTTCCGCTTTGCGTTACAGTCTGGGAGTTGTAGTAGGTAATTGCGTCACGGAAGTTGGGTTTCTGACCTGATTTTCCGCTGGCCGCGCGCAAACGCAGCGAATTGAAGAAATTCGTGCGTGGGAAGAATGGCTCCTCGTTTACCACCCATGACAACGTTACGGACGGGTAGTTGATACTTCCGAAGTTCTGACCGAAAGCGCTGTTCTTGTCGTTTCGAATAGCTCCGCTCACGAAGATTCGATCGCGGAACGCCAGATCTTCGCGGATCAGCTTGCTCGCCGTCTTGTTGTCGGTGTTTGTCTCCGACACTGCAAAACGCGCTGTGGTACCACTGAGTGACGTGGTTCCGGACACCAGCTTGGCGCCAAATGCTTGCGTACCGCGAATGAGCTCCTTGTTGAACAGGCCGCTTACCTTTGTCGTCGACTTGATACCAGCGATCGGGCTAAAAACCGCCGACAGGGTTGCATTAGCACTGTAGTTGTATATCTGATATGGGTTTGATGTCCGCTGTCCATCAGGCAGCGAGCCAAAAACCACTTGGTTCGGAGGTACTACCTCGTTGTCGTACCGATTGAGATAATCGAGCCCGGCAACACCAGTCGCAGTCAGCCAGGACAGGGGCTGATAGGATGTGTTGAGGGTGTTCTCAAACCGGTTCACATCCTGTCGCGTGTTGATCGCGTATAGCGCCTGCGGGATCTGGCCGCTCAGATATCCATGCGCTACTGGATCGTCAAATGCGTTGCCCAGCAACGCTGACGACACAACGCCGAGCACGTTGTTGTCGTTTTGCGGTAGACGAGTATGCCCGGCCAGATAGCTCGAGCCGACTTGCACGTTCCAGTTGTCCCGCAGTTGCATCGAGAGATTGGCTCGACCGGATGCGCGCTGATCCTGGCTGACCTCGAAGACGCCCTGCTCACGATCGTAATTGCCTGAGAGATAATAAGTCACCTGGTCGGTGCCACCGCTCACGCTCGCGCCGTAGGCGCCACGATGTCCGTTTATGAACGGACTGTTTGCCACCAATGGGTTGAAGACCAGCAGCGAGTCGGGATTTG
>Ga0075423_10005942_pt1 | contig 11422 bp, 8 predicted proteins | sample SoiMethybrSBSTD2_FD_80114 | JGI IMG/M metagenome (GOLD analysis project Ga0075423, IMG submission 80114) | Bulk soil microbial communities from a Populus tree surrounding site in Tennessee, USA - Soil MetaG P. TD hybrid SBSTD2 | ecosystem: Environmental > Terrestrial > Soil > Tree plantation...
CACTTCGCCGTGGGCCACCCGATCGCCCGCCGACGCGGTGATCGGATAGCTCCCGGGCTCGGTCGCCACAAACCGGCCGTCGGGATCGATGGACGCGCCACGCCCGGTCACGCTCCAGCGCACGCGCGCTCCCGTTACGGCCCGGCCCCCACTGCCCCGCGCCGTGGCCTGGAAGGCGACCACATCCCCGACGCGGGAGTCCCTTGGCGCGTTGATGCGCAGGCTGACCACCGGATTGGCGCGGACGCTGACATCCTGTCTGGCCGTGAGCGAACCGAGCGTCGCCACGATCGTGGCGCGCCCTGGCGCGAGCGCTCGCACCAACCCGCCCGGGGACACACCGGCGATGCCGGTGGCGAGGGAACGCCACTGCACGCCGGGAACGCCGTGGGCGTCCGTTGTGCCGAGCGGGTCCCCCACGGAGGTGTAGGCGCGGGCCTCGAGACGGGTAAGGTCTCCCACGACCAGATCCGTGCCGCCGTCCGGGGCCGCGATCTCGAGCCGCGCCGGACCGCGCTCGGTTACGTCCAGGACCGCGAATCCGGGCGTCCCGCCGACCAGCGCGAACACGAAGCTCTGCCCGGGCCGGGTGGTCGTGACGAGTCCGGTCGAATCGGCGCCTGCCACATCGAACGAGGCGGCGATCCACAGGACGGGCGCTCCCGTCACGACGCGCCCGGCCGAATCCTTGGCCGTCACATGAAACCGGATCGTGTCGCCCGCCGTGACGCTGGCACGGGCTGGGCTGACTTCGACGACCGTGGCCTGCCCGGAAAGCCGCGCCACGGCCGTGACGGCGAGCAGGGCGATCATCGCGAGATGGGACGGCTGACGCATGTGCGACTCCAGTATCATCGGGGATTGAGGATGCGATCGATCCGGGCCTGTAGATCCGTCACGTGGGCCCTGGTGGTGCGATCGGTGATGCGAAGGAGCGCTGCGCTCAGGGCCGTCTGCACGTCACGCAAGGCGAGGCGCGCCAGCGACCGCGCATCGACCGGGCGCGGCGGGGGCGGCGTGAACCCCGGGAACGACGTGAAGTTGGGTGGCGGCGGAGTGACGAGCGGCGTGTTGATCAGCCGGTCCATCTGGTCCACGAACGTCTGCTGCAGGTTGCGGCGGTAAGCATCCACCACCGGCCGCGCGCTCCGCAGCTCGGAGAAGATCCCGGCGCGAACGTCATCGAACAAGTCGGTCAAGGTGTATGCGGTGCCGGCCGGCAGCGTCGCGCCCTGCTCCGCCAGTCGCGAGAGCCGCACGTCCTGGAACAGGATGGTGAGGACCGCCGCCTGACGGACACGGATCCGCTCCACGAATCCCGTCGGCTCGATGCGGCGCAGCACAGCCGTGTCGAGGAAGTAGGTCGGGGTGGCGAATGCGTTCTCATTCAGAAACCGGACCGCCTCGGCCTGGCGTGCGCGTGGGACGGGGCTGTGAATCACTCCCGCCTGGTCGGGATACTTCTCGTGCCGCCACACTCCGCCCGGCACCACGGCGACATGGCCCATCTCGAGCGCCCATTGAAATACGAGACGATCGTAGAAATCGTCGAGCAGCGAATAGTCGTCGAGCGCGTCCGTGGTCGTTGCGGGAAGCAGCATCGGGACGAGTCGTTTGATGTTCGCGAGGCCATACCGCGTGGCCTTCACCGGATCATCCCCAAGGGCCTCGGTCTGCGTGCGCGGGTCGATGCCGTCCGGGTTCCCGAACCGGAGCCACGGCATCGTGTCCTGTTTGCGGGCCAGCGAATCCAGCACGCCGCGCTCGGCATCGGGCGTCGGCGTCCCCGCAATGCGCCGGTACCCCCAATCGATGACGTAGTAATCCCACGGCCCGAGCGTGGGCATCAGCTGGACGTCGTCCCCCGGCTGTGCCACGTAGTTGTTGCGCGCGTAGTCCATGATGGAATACGACGTGCCGTTGCGTCGCGTGTAGGTGGGACTGCGCAGCGAGTCCACGGGATAGTAGCCCGACGACAGCTGGTTGTGCGGCAGGCCGAGCGTGTGGCCGACTTCGTGCGTCGCCACGTATGCCACCATCTGTCCCATCAGCGAGTCGGGAAGCGGCAGGTGGCGGGCACGCGGGTCCACGGCGCCGACCTGGACCCAGTACCAGGCCTCGAGCAGGCTGGTGATGTTCTGGAACCAGCCGATGTTCGATTGCAGGATCTCGCCGGTCCGCGGATCGCTCGTGTGCGGGCCGTAGGCGTTCTCGATCTGCGAGGGCAGCCAGCGGATGGTCGAATAGCGCGCATCGTCGAGATCGAACTCCGGGTCTTCCTGTGGCGTCGGCGCCCGCCGGGCCGTGATGGCGTTCGAGAACCCGGCGGCGCGGAATACCGGCTCCCACGCCTCCACCCCCTTGATGATCCAGGGCGCCCACTTCTCCGGCGTCGCGGGATCGAGGTAGAACACGATCGGTGTCGCGGGATCGCTGACCGCGGCCGTGGAGTCCTTGGGCTCGAGCCGCCAGCGCGTGATGTAGCAGCGTTGCGGGACCCGGTGACGGTCCAGACCGTAGTCGAGCTGCTGCACGGAAAAGAAGCCGATCCGGTTGTCGCACAGGCGCCGCGCCATCTGGCGCGCGGGGAGCAGCACCATCGAGTAGTGCATTTCGAACGACATCGTCCCCAGGCCGCGGTCGCCCCCGGGCACGGAGTCGTTTTCGAAGGTCTGCAGCGCCCGGACTTCGATATTGGTCGGGAACGAACGGGCCGACTCGACCAGCGACCGGCTGGAATCGAGCCGCCGCATCCGGTACACGCGGCGCGCGTTCAGCTCGGGCACGTCGGTGGTATAGAGTTTCGTCACCTCGATCACCAGGTTCGAGTCTCGGGGACTGAACGCGGCGACGTCGAAGCTCATCAACACCGGCTCGACCGTGGACAGGCGCACGGCCCGGGACACCGGCGTCGAGCTGTCGGCTACGATGTCGTAGCTCTTGCTGCGCAGCAGCACGCGATTCCCCATCCGTTCCCAGCGAACCACCCGGCTGTCGAGCTGCTCCCCGCCGTATCGCGTTCCCTCGGGCGTCGCGGCGTAGTCCACGACCAGCAGGAACTCCAGACCGAGCTGGGCGCGCGGGATTTCGTAGAACAGCTTCTCCCCGATCTGATGGATCAGGAAGACGCCGGAATAGGTGGTCGCCTGCCGGGTGATCACCTGGTCGTAGGGTTTGGGGCCCTCGCTTCCCGCCTGCCCGACGCGTCCACGGCTCGTATCCTGTCCGGCCGCCCGCTGCGAAGCGAGAGCCGGCGCCTGAGCGTTTGGGGCGGAAGCGGCGCCGGCGCATCCGGCCAGCGCCAGGATGAGAATGGCGGACGACGATCGAGTCATGGACGGCACCTCATCGGGTGATCAACCGGACGGCGCGGTCGTAGAAGAAATAGTCCCAGGCCCAATTGATCAAGACGAACAGTTTGTTGCGGAATCCGATCAGCTTGAGGATGTGCGCCCCCAGCCAGACCACCCATGCCGGAAACCCGGTGAACGAAATGCCCCAGATGCGCGCGACGGCCGAGTTGCGGCCGATCGTGGCGAGCGTGCCCGGGTTGCGATAGCGAAACGGCAGGCACGGTTTGCCCTCCAGGAGCCGGCGGACGTTGGCGGCGGCGGTCTCGCCCATCTGCATGGCCGGTGGGGCCATCATCGGCAGCGGCGCCTGCTCCGCTTCCAGATACGCCGCGTCACCGATGACGAACACCTCGGGATGGCCCGCGAGCTGGAGCGTCGGCTCGACCGGAACGCGGCCCAGCCGCGCCGTGGGCACGCCGAGCCGGCCCGCCAGATCCGCGGCCTGGACCCCGGCGGCCCATATCAGAGTGCGGGCGGGGATGACCTCTCCGCTCTTCAGCCGGGCGTTCGACCCATCGTATCCCGACACGGCGGCGCCGTGCCGGACCTCGACATGTTTCTTCCAGAGCGTCCGCGCCGCTGCTTCGGACAGACGCGGGGGCATCGCGGCGAGGAGCCGGTCGCCCGCTTCGAGCAACAGGATGCGCACATCCTTGAGGTTGAGTCGGGGATAGTCCTTCACCAGCACCAGCCGGATCAGCTCCGACAGCGCCCCGGCCATCTCCACACCGGTCGGGCCCCCGCCCACCACGACGAACGTCAGCAGGGCGCGCCGCCGCTCCGGGTCCTGCTCGAGCATCGCTCGCTCGAAGCACTCGAGCGTGTGGTTGCGCAGACGCACGGCATCCGGGATGTCCTTCAACCCGAGTCCCGCCCGTTCGACATCCGCGAGCCCGAAGTAATTCGTCTTTGCCCCGACAGAAAGGATCAGGAAGTCGTAGGGAATGGGATGGTCGCTGGTGAGCACCCGGCGTCCGGCGAAATCGATTCCGGTCACTTCCAGCAGTCGGAAATCGAGGTTCTTCTGACGACGCAGGATCGCCCGGACCGGCTTCGCGATTTCTTCCGGCTCGAGCCCGGCCGTGGCCACCTGGTAGAGCAGCGGCTGAAACAGATGATAGTTGTTGCGATCGACGAGAATGACGTTCACCGCGGCGCGCCGCAGTGCCCGCGCGGCCCACAGGCCACCAAACCCTGCGCCGACGACGACGACGGTGGGCTTCATGAAACTTTACGCGTCATGATCATCCTTGTATCATCCGGTCGCCCCGCACGCCAGATCGGAGTCGTGATGTCCCGCGTGGATGCCCTGACGCATTCGCTCGTCGGCAAGAAGGTGCTCATGGCCGTCACGGGCGCCATCCTCGTTGGATTTCTCATCGGGCACGTCTACGGCAACCTCAAGATCTTCCAGGGACCGGATCATTTCAACGCATACGCGGAGGGGCTCCGGACGCTGGGGATGCCGCTCTTCGGCCGCTCGCACCTGCTCTGGATCGTGCGCGTGGTGCTGCTGGCCTCGGTGGCCGGCCATGTCTGGGCCGCCTACGGCGTGACCCGGGCGAGCTGGCAGGCGCGGCCGGATCCCTACCGGCGTCTCGATCTCGTCGCGACCACGTATGCGGCGCGGACCATGCGCTGGGGCGGCGTGATCATCCTGTTGTTCGTCGTCTACCACCTGCTCGATTTCACCTTCGGCCGGGTCAATCCGGGCTTCGTGCCGGGAGACGTCTATCGCAATGTGGTGGCCAGCTTCTCCATCCCCGCCGTCGTGTTCTTCTACTTGGTCGCCCAGCTCGCCCTTGGCCTTCATCTCTATCATGGTCTCTGGAGCGCCTGCCAGACCCTGGGCCTGAACCATCCCCGCTACAACCATCTGCGACGGGGCGCCGCGGGCACAGTGACCGCATTGATCATCGCCGGGTTCATCTCGGTGCCGCTCGCCGTGCTGCTCGGCGTGGTGCGCTAATGGACCTCCGCTCCCGCGTTCCGGCCGGTCCGATCGAGCACAAGTGGGACAGTCACCGCTTCGAGCTGAAGCTCGTGAACCCGGCCAACAAACGGCGTTACCAGGTGATCGTCGTCGGCTCGGGTCTGGCCGGCGCTGCCGCGGCGGCGTCGCTCGCCGAGCTCGGCTATCAGGTCTCGTGCTTCTGCTTCCAGGATTCGCCCCGGCGCGCCCATTCCATCGCGGCGCAGGGCGGCATCAATGCGGCCAAGAACTACCAGAACGACGGCGATTCAATCTGGCGCCTGTTCTACGACACCGTGAAGGGCGGAGACTTCCGGGCGCGCGAAGCCAACGTGTACCGCCTCGCGCAAATCAGCAACACGATCATCGACCAGTGTGTGGCCCAGGGAGTCCCGTTCGCGCGCGAATACGGCGGCCTCCTGGCCAACCGGAGCTTCGGCGGCGCCCAGGTCTCGCGCACCTTCTACGCCCGCGGCCAGACCGGCCAGCAGCTGTTGCTCGGCGCCTATCAGGCCCTGGCGCGGCAGATCGGCCTGGGTCAAGTCACGATGTACCCGCGAACCGAGATGCTCGACGTGGTGCTGATCGACGGCCGGGCCCGCGGCATCGTGGTCCGCGATCTCGTGACGGGGGCGATCCGGTCGCATGCCGCCCACGACGTCGTGCTCGCCACCGGCGGCTACTCGAACGTCTACTTTCTCTCCACCAACGCGAAAGGCTGCAACGTCACGGCCACCTGGCGCGCGCACAAGCGCGGCGCCCTGTTCGCCAATCCGTGCTTCACGCAAATCCACCCGACCTGCATTCCGATGCACGGCCCTCACCAGTCGAAGCTGACGCTGATGAGCGAATCGCTCCGCAATGACGGCCGCATCTGGGTCCCCCGGACCAAGGGCGATACGCGCGCGCCGGGATCGATCTCCAAGGACGAACGCGACTACTACCTGGAGCGGCTGTACCCCAGCTTCGGCAACCTGGTGCCGCGCGACGTTGCCTCACGCCGCGCCAAGGAGATGTGCGATGCGGGCCACAGTGTGGTGCCGGGCGGGCACGGCGTCTATCTCGACTTCCAGGACGCGATTCAACGCCTGGGCCGCACCACCATCGCCGAGCGGTATGGAAACCTGTTCGAGATGTACGAGCGGATCACGGGGGACGATCCCTATCAGGTGCCGATGAAGATCTACCCCGCCCCGCACTACACCATGGGCGGGCTGTGGGTGGACTACAACCTGATGTCGAATCTCGAGGGGCTGCACGTGATCGGCGAAGCCAACTTTTCCGATCACGGCGCCAACCGGCTGGGCGCGTCGGCCCTGATGCAGGGTCTCGCGGACGGCTACTTCATCCTGCCGTACACGATCGGCGACTACCTGGCGCAGGCTCGACTGGGACCCGTCGATACGACGCACCCGGCGTTTGCCGATGTCGAGCGCCAGGTCCGCGAGCGGACGGATCGCCTGCTCGGCGTCCGCGGCTCCAAGAGCGTCGACGTGTTGCATCGAGAGCTCGGCGCTCTCATGTGGAACGGCTGTGGGATGTCCCGCACCAAAGCCGGGCTCGAGGAAACCATCGAGCAGATTCGCGCGCTGCGCGCGCGGTTCTGGAAGGAAGTCTCCGTCACCGGGAAGGGCGAGGACTTGAACCAGGAGCTCGAAAAGGCGGGCCGCGTGGCGGACTACATGGAGTTTGCGGAATTGATGTGCGTCGATGCGCTGCGGCGTGAAGAATCCTGCGGGGGCCACTTCCGCGAGGAGTACCAGACGCCCGATGGCGAGGCCCGGCGCGATGACGATCGCTTCTCCCATGTGGCCGCGTGGGAGTGGACCGGAGAAAACGCGGCGCCGAAGCTCCACCAGGAGCCGCTCGCGTTCGAGTACGTGCACCTCGCCCAGCGGAGCTACCGCTGATGCGACTCGTGCTTCACGTCTGGCGGCAGGCCGGCCCCGAGGGCGCTGGGGGCTTCGTGCGCTATGCCGTGGCCGACGCCTCTCCCGACATGTCGTTCCTCGAGCTGCTCGACCTGGTCAACGAGACGCTTGCCTCGCGATCCGAGGAGCCGATCGCCTTCGATCATGACTGCCGCGAGGGAATCTGCGGCTCCTGCGGCGTGGTCATCAACGGCCGGCCGCACGGCCCGCAGCGCGCCACCACCGCGTGCCAGCTGCACTTGCGTCAGTTCCGGGACGGCCAGGAGGTCTGGGTCGAGCCATGGCGTGCCCGGGCATTCCCCGTCATCAAGGATCTCGTGGTGAACCGGAGTGCCCTGGACCGCGTCATCCAGGCCGGGGGGTTCATCACGGCGCGCACCGGCAGCGCGCCGGAAGCGAATGCGATTCCGATTGCCAAGCGGGATACCGATCGCGCGATGGACGCCGCGGCCTGTATCGGGTGCGGCGCCTGTGTGGCTGCCTGCCCCAATGCCAGCGCCATGTTGTTCGTGGCAGCGAAGGTGTCGCACCTGGCCGCGGTGCCGCAGGGGCAGCCGGAGCGCTACGCGCGCGTGGTAAAGATGGTTGACGCGATGGACGCGGCCGGGTTCGGCGCCTGCACCAATCACGGCGAGTGCACGGCCGCCTGCCCCAAGGAGATCAGTCTCGATTGCATTGCGGAACTGAATCGAGATCTTATGAGGGCGACGCTGTTACCGCCACGCGAGGGAAAGACTTGGAGCGGGGCTGCATGAACCAATGTCATCGGTCATCGGTTGTCGGTCATCGGTAGAAATCATTCGACCGATTACCGACGACCGATAACCGATGACGTTTAGTTACAGCTTCACCGCCGCCATCGTCTCCTTCACCGCGTTCGCCGACTTGGTGAGCGCGGCTTTCTCATCCGCGGTCAGCTGAACCTCGAGAATTTTCTCCAGCCCGCCCTTGCCCAGCTTGCACGGCACCCCGCAATAGATTCCCGACAAGCCGTACTCCCCTTCCAGCCACGCGGCGCACGGCAGCACCCGTTTCTTGTCGAGCGCGATCGACTCCACCATCTGCACCGCGGCCGCTGACGGGGCGTAGTAGGCCGACCCGGTCTTCAGGAACGCGACGATCTCGGCGCCCCCGTTGCGCGTGCGGTCCACGATCTTGTCGAGCGTCGCCTTGTCCAGCAGCTGGCTGACGGGAATCCCTGACACGGTGGTGTAGCTGATCAGCGGCACCATCGTGTCGCCGTGTCCCCCCAGGACCATGGCCTGAATGTCTTCCACGGACACGTCGAGCGCCTGGGCCAGGAAACTGCGGTAGCGAGCGGTATCGAGCACGCCGGCCATCCCGAACACGCGCTCGCGCGGAAACCCGGTGACCTGCTTCGTCACCCAGCACATCACATCGAGCGGATTCGAAACGACGACCACGATGGCGTTGGGAGACGCCTGCTTGATCTGCTCGGAGACCTGCTTCACGATATCCGCGTTGGTGCGCACCAGGTCGTCGCGGCTCATGCCGGGCTTGCGCGCGATCCCCGCGGTGACGATGAAAACCTCGCTGCCCGCGGCGGGCCCGTAATCATTCGCGCCGATCACGCGCGTATCGAACCCCTCGATCGGGGCCGATTCCCACTGATCGAGGCCTTTTCCTTGCGGGATGCCGTCCACGACGTCCACCAGCACGACGCTGCGGGCCAGGTTCTTCTCGGCGAGGCGCTGCGCCGCGGTGGCGCCCACGTTCCCCGCTCCGACCACCGTGATCTTGTTGAACATAGGGGCGGAAAGCTAATGCACTTCGAGCGGCACCGTCACCGAGCGAACCATTTGCGACTCCGCAATCGCCGGGCGCCCTTTGGAAGCGGGACTCAGGCGCAGTGTGGTGTGGTTCTTGAACACACCGCGTTTCCACGAGGTAGTGACGAAGTAGACGCTGTCCGCCACAGCATCGAGGAGGATGGCCCCGCCGCTCGACGCCTCCACGCGACGACGGCCGGGGACTACCTCGATCATGAGAAACGTTCCCGGGTCGAGCTGGCCCGCGATCTGACTGTCGACCATGACCCGAGGGATGGTAGGCCAGGGCCGGAATGACGCGGGGCTGTAGACATAGACGCGGGCTTTGCCGGGCGTCGGCACAAACGTCAGCGCCGCGACCTGGAGGTCGCGACTCGCCACGGGCAGCCGACTCCGCCACATCGCATTCCAGCACCGTACCCCCGCCGTGTCACCGGGACTGAGGTGCAAGGTGCTGAGATCGAGCTCCCAGAGTGACGCGAGCCTCGAGTGGAACGGCCCGTCGGTATCCTTCCCGAACGCGACGATGGTGCCGGGTGATCCGTCACGCGAGCAGTCCGTGGCGAAGCCGTAGCCGCGCGGCGGTGCGGGGATCCCGAGTCGGTCGACGGGCAGCCAGGGGGTGTATTGAAAACTCGCGCCTGGCGGCACCGTGTCCACTTGCAGGACGTAGTGTCTCTTTCCTGTCGGGAAATGCAATGTCCAGGAGAGGGATTCGGCCGTCCAGCGCATCCACACCGCTCCGGCCGCCCCTTTGACGCTCCAGATCTCCGCCGGGGGATCGTCGGAGTTGATCGTCAAGCCCTTCGCCGCAGGTGAGTGCCCGCCGCAGGCGTCGCGGGCGCGCATGAGCTGCACGCCGAACAAGCGGCCGAGCTGCTCGGATTCCCCATGCGCGAACCGCTGGTTGATCTTGACGGTGCCCGTGACGAGGTACGTCAGCGATTCCCGCTGTACGACCTGGTCCAGGTCGAATCGCTTGATACAGCCCGAATCCACGGGCGCGATCAGCGGCAGCCTGGCGGTCAGAAAGAGAAAGTGATCGCATGCAGCCGCGCTGCCTGCCAGGCACAGCGTCGCGCACCAGACAAGCGGTCCGGCCTTCATCCCACGGAAGAGTTGGAGCGCGGCATTGGAGGTCTAGTACCCCTGGCTTCAGGGGGTGGGCCTAGCCTCCGCGCGTATGCATCTCCCGATGCGGATCGGCCCGCAGCCCGGCCACCTGATACAACGGTTGGCGTTGCGCGACGCCGAGCCGCTCCTCGGCCCCGCGATCGCGGCGACCGGTCCAGGCCTCGTGCACGAGACCCGCGATCTCGTCGTCCGAGGCGCCGGCGCGCAGCGGCTGGCGCAGGTCGAGCCCACGCTCGGCGTAGAGGCACAGCAGCCACTGCCCGTCGGCGGTCAGCCGGCTGCGATCGCAGGCGCCACAAAACGGCGCCGTGGTAGACGCGATGATCCCGAACGTCGCTCCGTCGGGCAGGGCGAACCGCTCGGCCGGAGCGTGCGGATCGTCGCCCACGACCGGGGTGATCGCGCCGTAGCGGTGACCGAGCAGATCCAGGATCTCGCGCTGTGGGACGACCCGGTCCAGTGACCATTGCGTGGCCCCGCCGACGTCCATGTACTCGATGAAGCGGACCTCCGCGTTTCGGGCGCGCGCGAACTCGATCAGGTCGACCAGCTCGTCCTCGTTGAATCCCCGGACCACGACACTGTTGATCTTGAGCCGCTCGAATCCGATCGCCTGGGCGGCCCCGATCCCCGCCAGGACGTCGGCGTGGCGCGAGCTGCGGGCGAATTGCTGCATGCGCTCCGGTCGCAGGGTATCGAGGCTGACCGTGACCCGGCGCAGGGCGGCCGCGTGCAGGGCGGCCGCCGAGCCGGCCAGGAGAATGCCATTGGTGGTGAGGGCAAGATCTCGAATGCGCGCCTCGCCACGAATCAACCGCACTAGCTCCGGTAGATCCTGGCGCAACAGAGGCTCGCCCCCGGTCAACCGCACCTTGTCGACGCCCAGCCCGGCGAACACTCTCACCAGCCGCGTGATTTCCTCGAAGGTGAGGATCTGGGCGCGCGGCAGCCACGTGTACTCCGCTTCGGGCATGCAGTAGCGACAGCGCATGTTACAGCGGTCCGTCACGGAAACGCGCAGGCTGCCGAGCGGCCGCTGGAATCGATCCGTCACACGGTGCGTCATTCGGGACCCACAACCGCCGGGCGGCCCTGAGGGTCCACCCACAACATCGTGCCGTCGGCGCGCAGCTCCTTTTTCCATACCGGAAGGCGCTGCTTCACGGCTTCGATCACGTAGCGGCAGGTGGCGAACGCGGCTTCGCGATGCGGCGCCGCCACCGCGATCCCGATGCTGGCGTC
>Ga0075423_10005944_pt1 | contig 11420 bp, 8 predicted proteins | sample SoiMethybrSBSTD2_FD_80114 | JGI IMG/M metagenome (GOLD analysis project Ga0075423, IMG submission 80114) | Bulk soil microbial communities from a Populus tree surrounding site in Tennessee, USA - Soil MetaG P. TD hybrid SBSTD2 | ecosystem: Environmental > Terrestrial > Soil > Tree plantation...
GTCTGCTCTGTGTGTTGCTCTGGAGGTCCCCCCTCCGGCGCGAGAGAGCAGCATCCATCGTGCCATGAAGTTGCAAAGCGCTCGGTTTTTCGCAGCTCTCGCGTAAGTGACGTTTCTCACGCGCGTTGGCGGAATCGTTTCCATCGGCGCGAAACCAGCGAGGGAGCGTCGCGAGAGCTCTCGGCGACCGAAAGAGAAAAGAGGATTTAGATCGGAGCCCGCTCTTCGGCGCTAAGTGCCTGCGGATGCGCGTGCTGCGGGCTGTAAAACGAATGAATAGTTGCCCGCGCCGATGAAGCGGTAATTGACAAGCAATCTTCGAAACGTCGAAGGCCGCCGGCGTCGCGCGCCGGCGGCCCTCGAAAAATCCTGTGCGTCGCGATCAGACGCCGAGCTTGCGCCGGCGATCGAGTCCCAGGAGGCGGATCTTGGAGAGCAGCGTCGGATAGGAGAGCCCGAGGCTCCGCGCCGCCTGCGACTTGTTCCACTGATAGGTCTCGAGCGCTTCGCGGATGACGCGCCGCTCGACGGTCTCGATGTGGGCGCGCAGGTCGAAGCCGTGCGGCGAATCGGCCGCCGCCTTGGTGCTCTCGCGCAGGTCGGAGGGCAGCAGTTCCACGCCCGCCGGGCCCTCGCCGTCCCACAGCACGATCAGGCGCTTGATCGTCTTCTCGAGCTCGCGGACGTTGCCCCGCCACTCGTGCTCCAGCATGGCGCGCCGCGCTCCCTGGGTCAGCTCCGGAAGCGGCTTGTCCATCTGGCGCGAGAACAGGCGCAGGAAGTGCTCGACGAGCTGCGGGATGTCCTCGCGGCGCTCGCGCAGGGGCGGCACCGTGATCGAGATGTCGTTGAGGCGGTAGTAGAGGTCCTCGAGGAACTTGCCGCTCTTGATGCGGTCCTTGAGATCGCAGTTCGTGGCGCACAGCACGCGCGCGTCGACGCGGATCGTCTTGGTCGAGCCCACCGGCCGCACCACGCCCTGATCGAGCACCTGGAGCAGCTTGGCCTGCACCGGCTCCGAGATCTTCTCCACCTCGTCGAGGAAGATCGTGCCGCCGTCGGCTTCCTGGAAGAGGCCGACCTTGTCGCGCGTCGCGCCGGTGAAAGCGCCCTGCATGTAACCGAAGAGCTCGCTCTCGAGCAGGTTCTCGGGCAGCGCCGCGCAATTGACGGCGACGAACGGCCGCTCCTTGCGGTCGGAGATCTCGTGCACCGAGTGGGCCAGGAGGCCCTTGCCGGTGCCGGTCTCTCCCATCAGAAGGATGGTCGCGGTCGAGTTCCCCACCTTGGCGAGCAAGTTGAGGATCTCGAGCATCTCGGCGTTCTGCGTCACCACCCGCTCGAGCCCCGGCGTCGGCTTGAGCTGCTGCTTGAGGACGATGTTCTCCTCGAGCAGCACCGAGCGCTGCAGCTCGACCATGGCCACGGCCGCCGACTGGGCGAGCACGGCGAGCAGGTTCAGGTCGCGCTGCTTGAAGGCGCCGTTCACGTTGTCGTTCAGGCGGTCGACGTAGACGATGCCGACGGCCTGCGACGGGAACGAGAGCGGCACCATGACGAGCGAGAACACGCCCGAGAGCGGTCCCGAGAGGTCGGCGTGGAAGCGCGGATCGGCGGCCACGCGGCTCGCGAACAGCGCCGAGCCGTTGGCCACGTCGCGACCGCCCACCTTCTCGAGCAGGCGCAGCACCTTGCGCGCGCGATCGGCGCCGAGGTTGTGCGCGGCCACCACGTCGAGGCGGCCGCCGCCCGAGGCGAAGGCCACGAAGCCGCGGTCGCCGCCGGCGTGCTCGACCGCCAGCTTGACCATGGAGGCGAGCACCGAGCGCACGTCCACGGCGTCGCGGAACAGACGGTTGGCCTCTTCCAGGGCGCGGAACTCGTTGGAGGCGGAGAGCGAGGACGCGACCGACTGGGCCTCGATCTCGCGCCGCACCTCGGCGACGCGCGTCTCGGCCTCGGGGTCGCCCGCCTCGCGCATCCACTGCAACCCGTGCTCGACATCGGAGAGCGCCACGTCCTGCTGGCCGCGCTGAGCGACCAGGCGGGCGCGCAGAAGCACGGCGTCGGCGGCCGACGACGGCACGCCCAGCTCGCGATAGAGCGCGGCGGCGCGCTTCAGCGTGTCGGGAGCCGCTTCCCACAGGGCGCCTTCGCTCTTGTCACGGCCGAGAAGGACACGCGCCGTCCACAGGAAGGTGCGGGCCAGCTCGTAGCGCTCACCCAGCTCTTCGAACGTGCGCTGCGACCAGGCCATGTGCTCGGCCGCCGCGGCATCTTCCTCGCGGGCGAGCGCGATCAGTCCGAGGAGACGGCCGGAGACCGCCTGCTCGCAGCGATCGCCCTGGCGCTGGCAGATCGCGTAGGCCTCCGAAGCCGTGGTGAAGGCGGCGTCGAGTCGGCCCGCCCACAGGTGCGCGAGCGCGAGCCGGTTCGAGACCTCCGCGACCAGATCGCCGGAGGGAGCGACCCGGCGCGCCTCGACCAGCGCGCGCTCGAGACGCATGGCGGCGGGCGCCAGCGCACCCTCGTCGATGTCGAGCTCGGCCTCGAACTCGTCGGCCAGGATCTGCTCGCGCTTGAGTCCCAGCTTCTCGGCCACGACGCGGGCGCGGCGGAAGCTCTCGCGCGCCGGCGCGTACTGGCGGCGGCGGCGGTGCAGGTTGCCGAGCGCGAGGCCGACCTGCACCTCGCCGCTCGCGTCTTCGGTCTCGGCCATCATCTGGCGGGCGCGCAGCAGGCTCTCCTCCGCCAGATCCCACTCCCCCCGCCGGTAACGGAGGATTCCGATGTTCAGGCACAGCGCGGCGACGACGGCGTAGTTGCCGATCTTCTCGTTGACGCGGAGGGCCTGCTCGAGACAGCGGGTCGCCTCGCTCCACTGGCCGAGATTCTTGTGGACGAGGCCGAGATTGTTGAAGCAGATCCCCATGCCTTCCGGCGAGTCGATGCGGCGGAAGGTGGCGAGCGCCGAGGTGAACGCCTCCTGGGCGGCCAGGTAGTTGCCCAGGCGCAGGCGCGCGATGCCGAGATAGACCTCGGCGCGCGCCAGGTCGGCGTGCTCGGAGGTGCGGCGCAGCAGCTCGTACGCCAGGTGGGCGTAGCGCGCGGCGCGCCGGTACTGGCCCCTCTCGGAGAGGAGGAAGGCGAAGCGGCCGGCGAGGCGGCCGGTCCACAACGGGTCGCGCAGCGGGCGGAGAGCCTCGTGCGCGGCCCGAAGGTGGAGCATGGCCCCGTCCAAGTCCCCCCGGCGACGCAAGCACTGCGCGATCTTGTAAAGAAGGCGGACGCGTCCCAGGGCCTCGGCGGGAGCAAGCTCCGCCAATGCCGAGCGGTAGTACTCCACCGCCTGACTGGAATTGTCAGCAGCCTGGCTTAGGTCTCCGAATTCCTCGAGTCGGCTGGGTGGCGCGGACGCCGTCCCAGCGTCTCCCGGGAATCCGGGGGGGATCGCCTTTTGCACCGTCTGCTCCTCAGCAGGTCCGGGACCCGCTACGTGAGCGAGTTACGTCTCGCCGACGTATCAGTAGCGGTAACCGTTACGCTGAAGTAGTCCGGCAAACCAATGCGACAGCGCCGACCACAGCGTCTCGGTCCCTCTCTCGCTGCTTCCCCCCACAACTCCAACCGCAGCCTCGCGGCCGGTTTTGGAAACTTGTGGCGGAGCACACCCCACCGGACGGTCCGGGTCACCTGTGGCCAGCAGGCCGTCGCGGGTGTTGCCAAAACCTGGCGCCAGCCAACGCGACTCGTTGTAGCGGTCGGCGTAAGCGGGTACCGAGGTAAGGCAGAGAGATAGAACGAAGACGAGGGCGGCGAGGCGCTTGTAAGTCCGAACGGACATTGCGCTGTTGCTCCCTCCGACAGAGACGTATCGGCCACCAACCAAGGAATCGGGCCTTGGCGGGTGACGGGTGCACGGGGTTGGGGGGACCTTCCCAGCGCACCAAAAGCGTAGGTCCGGCTTCCGGCGAAAGTCAATGCAATAAGCCGGGGGGCCCGGAGAAAGCGGGGTGCTCAGGCCGTGGGACGGTCGGCACTCGCCAGGCGGCGGGCCAGGGAGTAGCGCAGACCCTGGGTCGAGACCAGCAAGCCGGGGAGGCCGCTGCGCCGGATGACCTCCCGGACCACGGAACAGCCGGCGACGATGATGTCGGCCCGGCCGGCCCCGATGGCCGCCATCCCCTCGCGCTCGGCGCGGGGCATGCGGGCCAGCCGCTCGCTCCAGGAGTCGATGGCCTCGCGGGTGAGCGAGTAGCCCTCGACGCGCGACGCCTCGTAGCGCTCGAGACCCAGATCGAGCGCGGCCAGAGCGGTCAACGTGCCCCCCACCCCGGCCCCGCCGATCACCGCCCCGAAGAGATCGTCGTGGCCCCCGAGTGCCTCGCGGACGTGGGCGTCGAGCCGGGCCAGGTCCGAGGCTTCCGGCGGGTCGTCGGGCAGGAAGCGCTCGGTGAGCCGGACGCAGCCGACCTCGAGGCTCAGCCAGCGGGCGACGCGGCCTCCCTCGCCGCGCACGAGCTCGACGCTTCCCCCTCCGATGTCCATCACCAGGCAGGGCTCGGGCAGGCGCTCGGGTCCCAGGGCCTCCCGCGCGCTCTCGTAGACGAAATGCGCCTCGTCCTCGGCCGACAGGATCTCGACCGAGAGCCCGACCGAGCGTCCCAGGCGGTCGGCCACGTCCATGCCGTTGGTGGCGCTGCGCAGGGCGTGGGTGGCGGCGATGCCGATGCGGCGCGGCCCGAGCGAGCGGGCCCGCCGCACGAACCGCGACAGGGTCTGCGACGCGCGCTCCTCGGCGTCGCGCGAGATCACTCCCTGGGCCTCGAGGCCCTCGCCGAGCCGGCAGCTCTCGCCGAGCCGCAGCAAGGGCTCGAGCCTGCCGTCGCGCTGCTCGACCACGAGCAGGCGGATGGAGTTCGTGCCCACGTCGATGGCGGCGTAGCGCGGCTTCATGGACTGCATGCCTGCGGCCGGGATCGGCTTCCTCGACAGCACCGGTCCGTCAGAGGAGGTAGTCATCGAGGTCGCGTCGCGGAACCGACGGAGGGGGAGGAGGCGGAGGTGGAGGCGCGGCGTGTCTGGCGATACGGGCGGGCGCCGGACCTCGCCGGGCGGGCGCCGTCGCGGCCTCGCCGAAGGCGCGCGCCAGCCAGCGGCCGCCGTCCGTGTCGGTCGTGGAGAGCCGGCAATAGACGCTCTTGCCCTGGCGCTCGGCGGTGACGATGCCGGCGCGGCGCAGCTGCTGGAGGTGGCGCGAGGTCACGGGCATCGAGAGCCCGACCTCGCGCGCCACTTCCTGCACCGAGCGAGCGCGCGTGCGTAGCAGCCGCACCATCGCCCAGCGCGACGGCTCGGCCACGGCGATGAAGCGAGCCAGCTCGGGGTCGACGATGGGAGACTTCGGGCGTCGGCCCATCCGGGTGATCTCCCTTTCGCCGGCGGTCGCGCCGTTGACCCGTCGCGCGCCGCGTTGTTAGTGTCGAAACCGATGGAAACGATTGGCGAGACGCCACCTGGACCGCATGGGACAGCCGGCGAGCCAGCTTCCCGCGCGGTCGGGTCCGGGGCTGTCCATGCCCTGTCCGGCGCCGCTTCTCCGGGCTCCGTGAAGCCCGCGCGCGGGCGCCGGCCCGCCGGTCCTCCTCATCTTTACGGGCTCACGAGCGACGAGCTGGGCGACCTGCTCGTCGCGCATGGGCACGAGCGCTTCCGCGCCTTCCAGGTGCTCGACTGGGTCTACAAGAAGCGCGTTCTCGACCCCGACCAGATGCGCAACCTCTCGCGCTCCCTGCGCGAGACCCTGACACAAATCGTCCGTTTCGACCTACCCGCTCCCGAGGAAGTCCGGGTCTCCCCCGATCAGGACGCGGTCAAGTTCGCGCTGCGCCTGGACGACGGCACGCGCGTCGAGTCGGTGGCCATGCGCTCGCGGCGCGGGGTCACCCTGTGCCTCTCCTCGCAAGCCGGATGCGGCATGGGGTGCGTGTTCTGCGCCACGGGCCAGATGGGCCTGGTGCGAAATCTCGGTCCGGAGGAGATCGTCGGCCAGGTCGAGAGCATGCTCGACGCTACGGGTTGGCAGGATCCCGGCTTTCACCTCGTGTTCATGGGCATGGGCGAGCCGCTGGCGAACTACGCGTCGGTGCTGCACGCGATTCGGATCCTGCACGATCCCGCCGGACTCTCCATCGGCGCGCGCCGCATCACGGTGTCCACGGTGGGGCTCGTGCCGCAGATCCGACGTCTCGCCGGCGAAGGCTTGCCGCTCGGTCTCGCGATTTCGCTGCACGCTATCACCGACGAAAAACGTGGTCAAATCGTGCCGCTCGCCAAGCGCTACTCGCTCGCGGAGCTGCAGGAGGCGGCGCGCGAGTACGCCGAGAAGACGAGCCGCCGCGTGACCCTCGAGTACACCCTGCTCGCCGACGTCAACGACTCGCGCGACGACGCCATGGGCCTCGCAGCCTGGGCGCGCGCGCTTCCAGCCAAGATCAATCTTATTCCCTACAATCCCGTCCCGGGCCTCCCGTGGCGGCGCCCCGACGAGGAGACGATCCGCCGCTTCGTCGAGTGGCTGGCGCCGCGCGCCCCCGCGGTGACCGTGCGCTGGAGCCAGGGCGCCGACATCTGGGCGGCGTGTGGCCAGCTGGGAGCCCGCCCGTCGGCGTAGCTTCGTGAGCCTCGGCAAGCAGCTCGCTCTCGCGCTGCTCCTCCTGGCCGTGGTGCCCGGCACGGTGGTCTCGATCATCGCCCTCCGCCAGGTCATCCTCGTCAATCAGCTCTGGGAAAGCGCGGGCATGGAAGAGGCGCTCGCGAGCTCGGTCACCGTGGTGAAGCAGTCGCTACGCCGCATGGAAGTGGATCTCGCGGTGGCCACCGGACCCCTGGTCGAGCGCTGGCGCCATCGCGCCCCGGACTTCAATCACGACCCCGGCGAGCGCCGCTACGTGGCCGGCTTCCTCGACGATCTCGATTTCGCGTTCGTCCAGGTGTACGCGCCCGACTCGAGCGGGGCGTTCCACCTGGAGTCGGCGGTGTATCCCACCCAGAAGATCGTGCGCCACGTCGACCTCTCCGACGAGATCACGCGCTGGCGCCCCGGCTCGGGCGTGCTGCAATCGATGACCGGAGCCTTCGCCCGCGTCGAGGAGCTGGGCGACGGCAAGCGGGTCGCCGTCGGCCACCTGCTCGCCGCCGACTTCTTCGGCCGCCTGTCCGAGCTGCAGCTCGGGCTCGGCACCTACCGGGCGCTCGCCGTCTACGCGCGCGTCTTCCGCACGCACGTCATGGTGCTGATGGCGTCCATCCTCCTCTTGGTCGCCGCCCTCTCCATCACCTCGGCGTGGCTCCTGTCCAAGCGCCTCGCCGGGCCGGTCACCGACCTGGCGGGCCAGATCCAGAGCAATCCGCTCTCCGTGCGTTTCACCAAGCCGCCGGGCGCGACCTCGGAGGTGGTCGACCTCACGAACGCGCTCAACCGGCTCACCGAGGGCCTGCGGCGCGCCGAGCGCGCGGCGGGCTCGGCCCAGGTGGCGCGGCGGGTGGCACACGAGATCCGCAATCCGCTGTCGACGCTCGGGCTCGCCGTGGGCCGGCTCGAGCGGCGCTTCGACGCGCTGCCGGCCGACGACCGGCGCGTGGCCGGCGAGGTGATCGCCGCCATGCGCAAGGAGTTCGAGGTGCTCGACGAAATGGCCGAGAGCTTCTCCGTGCTCGGCAGCATGTCGGAGCCGCCGCTGCGCCGGCCGGTCGACTGGAACACGGTGGCCAGGAGCGTGCGCGCGCTCTACGACGAGAGCCCGGTGCAGTTCCAGCTGGATCTCGACGAAGGGCTCCCGCCGGTGGCCGGCGACGAGCGCTCGCTGCGCCGCGCGCTCACCAATCTGGTGAAGAACGCGATCGAGGCCCAGGACGGACACGGGACGGTCACCGTGCGCACCGCGCGACAAGGCGGGCAGGCTCTGGTAGAGGTGCGGGACCAGGGACCCGGCCTCTCCGCCGCGGCGCGCGAGCGGCTGTTCGTCCCCGGTTTCACCACCAAGGAGGGCGGCAGCGGATTGGGGCTGTTCCTGGCGCGGTCGATCGTCGAGCATCACGGCGGGCGCATCGAAGTCGATTCGAGTGCCGCCGGCACCGTCATCCGTCTCCGCTTCCCGGCCGCGGGCGCCGACGCGCCCGCCGCCTAGCAAGGAGCGCGCGTGGCATCGAGGAACAAGAAGGACGTTCGCGTGCTGGTGGTCGAGGACAATCCCCGCCATCGCACGCAGCTCGAGGGCGAGCTCGAGGATCGCGGCTACGACGTGGTCGCGGTCTCCACCGGCGAGCAGGCGCTGGAGAAGATCAAGACCGAGTCCGTGGAACTCGCCGTGCTCGATCTCAACCTGCCGGGCATGAGCGGGCTCGAGGTGCTCGAGGAGCTGGGCAAGGCCGCGCCCTCGATTCGCGCCATCATGTGGACGGCGGAGGGATCCGGGCAGGCGGCGTTCCAGGCCGGGCAGGCGCACGCCTTCGCCTACATCGAGAAGTCGGCGCGCAACGACCAGCTGTTCGCCGCCCTCGACCGCGCCGCCGAGACCGCCGATCTGCGCCGCCAGGTGAACGAGCTCGAGATGGGCGTGGGCCCGGACGCCATCGTCGGCGAGAGTCCGGCGCTGCGTAAAGTGCTCGAGACCGCCGCCCGCGTGGCCCCGTCCTCGGTCAAGGTGCTGCTCACCGGCGAGAACGGCACCGGCAAGGACCTGGTCGCGCGTTTCGTGCACGCGCGCTCGCGCCGCGCCGACCAGGCGTTCGTGAAGCTCAACTGCGCTGCCATCCCCAAGGATCTGGTGGAGAGCGAGCTGTTCGGCCACGAGAAGGGCTCGTTCACCGGTGCGGTGGCGTCGAAGAAGGGCAAGTTCGAGCTGGCCGACAACGGCACGCTGTTCCTCGACGAGATCGGCGACCTCGGCCCCGACGCCCAGGCCAAGCTCCTGCGCGCCATCGAGACGGGCGAGATCGAGCGCGTCGGCGGCCAGCGCCCGCTCACCGTGGACGTGCGGCTCATCGCCGCCACCCATCGCGATCTGCCGGTCGAGGTGCGCGAGGGCCGCTTCCGCGAGGACCTCTACTTCCGCCTCAACGTGGTGCCGGTGCAGGTGCCGCCGCTGCGCGAGCGCATCGAGGACGTGCCGCTGCTCGCCGAGCACTTCCTCGGCCGCTGCGTCGCCGCCGACGGCCTCCAGGCCAAGGAGCTCACGGCGGCGGCCATCGACGTCCTGCGCGGCTACTCGTGGCCGGGCAACGTGCGCGAGCTGCGCAATCTGATGGAGCGCGCCGCGGTGCTCGTCGAAGGGCCGCGCATCGACGCCGACGATCTCGAGCCGTGGCTCGAGCGCGACGTGACGGCCCACGAGGGAGCGCCCGCGGCCTCGGAGGGCGGCGCCGCCGGGCTGCGCGAGGAGCTGGATCGCTACGAGGCCAACGCCATCCGGCGCGAGCTCGAAGCCGCCAAGTGGAACGTCACACAGGCGGCCGCACGCCTCGGTCTCGATCGCACGAACCTGCACCGCAAGATGCGCAAGTACGGCATCGGCCGTCACGAAGAGGAGGCGGAGTGAGCGGTTGGCGCGCGCTGGGGAAGTCCATCGTGCTCGTGGCACTCCTCGCCGGCACGGCGTGGGCCCAGGAGGAGACGGGCGACGAGGTGTCGCCGATCGACTCCACCTCCGACTTCGGCTTCCAGGAGTTTCCCGACACGCAGACCTCGGAGGAGCCGCCGGCGCTCGAAGGCGCGATCCACTACGGCCCGTATCTCCATTACAACCGCGTCGACCAGTGGGCGCTCGGCATCGACATGGGATTTCGTCCGGCCGCGGGCTGGTATCCACGCTGGAACGTGCGCGTCGTGCACGCGTTCAACCGCGGCCATCGTGGTCTGTACGTCCTCGAGGGGGCGCAGCCTTTGCTGTCGCGCCGGCGCCTGCTCGTGGGCGCGCAGGTGCGCCGCTTCACCGATACCGAAGACGAGTGGCGCGCGCCCGGCTTCGAGAACTTCCTCTCGGCCTTCCTGTTCCACTTCGACAACCGCGACTACTTCGAGGCGCGCGGCACCACGATCTTCGCCGAGGGCCGTCCGGCGCCGTCGCTCGGCGCCTGGCTCGGCTACTCGGATCTCGAGATCGAATCGATCCCAAACCTCGCGCCCGGCAGCCGCTCGGCGTTCCGGCGCGACGAGCCGTGGCGCCCCAATCCGCCGGTCGAGGAAGGCGTCGAGCGCCTGGTGCGCGGCGAGATCACGGTCGAGGGGCGAGACAACCAGGCGGCGCCGCGGCGCGGCGGTTGGCTGCGGCTGGGCGTGCAGAGCACGGGGCCGAAGCTCAAGTCGGACTTCCTGTTCACGCGCTACGAGGCCGAGGCGCGCGGCTACGTGCCGCTCGGCCCCAGCATGCGGTTCAAGACGCGGGTGTGGGCGGGCACCACCGGCGCCGGCACGCTGCCCTCGCGCAAGGACTTCGCGGTCGGCGGCATCAGCACGCTGCGCGCGCATCCGTTCAAGGAGCGGCGCGGCGATCACGTGTTCCTCGTGAACTCCGAGTACGCGGTACAGGTGTGGCGCGGGCGGCAGCGCTCGGGCGTGAAGACCAATGTGTGGCTGCTGGCGTTCAGCGACCTCGGGCAGGCGTGGGACGCTCCCGCCTACGATCTCGCGCACCAGCGCTTGGCCTGGGACGGCGGGGTGGGCGTGGCGATCGCCGACGGACGCCTCTCGGTCTATGGCGCCCATGATCTCCACGACGGCGACGCCGGGATCGTGTGGTCGGTGCGCCTGGCGAGCCCGTTCTAGATGCCGCGAACGGCCGTGGCCGTGCTTCTTCTCGGCGCCACCCTGGCGTCCCCCGCGCTCGCGCAGCCACCCGCGACACTCGAGGTGCGCGATGCCCGCGCCGTGCTCTCCGGCAACGTCGTGGCGGCGCGCGTCGAGCTCGAAGGGCTCTTCAGCCCGCGCGTGCGCCGGAGCCTGGACCGCGCGCTGCCCGCCTCCCTCGTCGTCACCATCGACCTGTGGCGCGACCGCGCCGGCTGGTTCGATCAGCTGGTGGAGACCCGGTCGACGCTCTTCCGCATCCGCTACGACGCCTGGGGCGAGGACTTCGACGTCGGCCGCGACGTCGAGCCGGCGACGCACGTGGGCGGCCTCGACGAGGTGGCGGACTCGCTCGAGCGCCCCCTGCTCCTGCCGATCACGACGCGCGATCGCTTGACGCCCGGCCACCGCTACTACGTGGTGGTCACCGCCTCGCTGCGGCCGCTGACTCCCGAGGGGCTGCGCGAGATCGAGGCCTTCCTCGGCCGCCAGTCCGCGCACGGCTCCGCGACCGTGCCTCTGAACTCGATCGCCCGCCTCCCCCGCTCCCTGTTCTCCATCGTCGCCGCCTTGA
>Ga0075423_10005945_pt1 | contig 11419 bp, 9 predicted proteins | sample SoiMethybrSBSTD2_FD_80114 | JGI IMG/M metagenome (GOLD analysis project Ga0075423, IMG submission 80114) | Bulk soil microbial communities from a Populus tree surrounding site in Tennessee, USA - Soil MetaG P. TD hybrid SBSTD2 | ecosystem: Environmental > Terrestrial > Soil > Tree plantation...
ACAGAGCGCCAGGTAGAGATACTGAGTCATGAATGCTCCTGCAGCAATCGGAATTAGTGTTATTTGGCTGGACGCTCAGAGCCAGAACGCTTCTGTTCGAGTTCCTCCAGCGAGCGCGGCCAATCTTCTTTTAACAGTCGCGATAGCGCTCGATCGGCCAGCAGGCGCCCACCGGTCTGACACGACGGACAGTAGTTAGCCTCGTTTTGAGCGTATGCGATTCGTTGCACCGGCGTTCCGCACTTCGGGCAAGGCTTTCCATATCGGCCGTGCACCGACATCTCCGGTCGGAAGGCGGTCACTTTTTCGGGAAAGCTCTCACGTGCTTCCTTGCGTAATTTATCCGACCAAAACACAAGCGTGCTTCGCACCGAGTCGAACAGTCGCCCAGTCTCATCTTCATTGAGCCGGCTGGTGAGCTTTAGGGGAGACAGCCCCGCGGCATGCAGGATTTCATCCGAATAAGCGTTGCCGATGCCGCTGAATAAATGCGGATCAGTCAACGCACGCTTGAGCGTGTGATTCTCTGACATCAATCGGTCAGTGAATGTTGCGAAATCGGAGTTGAGAACTTCGAGCCCGCCCGGATCGTGCGCCGCGAGACCCGATTCTCCTCGCACAATATAAATCGATGCGCGTTTCTTCGAGCCAGCTTCGGTGAGCGTCAGCGTTCCGTTCTGAAAGACGAAGCTGGCAAGCGTCAGCTTGTTTGGTTTGACTCGAGTGTCCTTCCAATGAAAACGGCCGGCTATCATCAGATGGATGATTATGAAAAGGTCATCCTCGAGGCCGAAAACAATTCGTTTTCCCAGGCGTCGGAGATTAGTAACTTGTTTTCCAGAAGCCTCGGTGAGAGGCGGATCGACCGAACGAAGAACAAAGGGACTCGCGAGTCGAATTTCTTGAATTGGTCGGTGCAGAATTCTGGCTTCGAGGGCTTCGATGTAAGCTGAGATATCAGGTAGTTCAGGCACCAGTTTGATTCTATCCAGGGCCGCTTACTCGTTATGCGCCGGGGCGCTGCGCATTCGAGCGCGCGAGACTGGAGATTAGCAATATCAGTTGATAGGGATCGACAGGCTTAGCCAGATGAAGCTCATACCCTTCCGAAAGGGCGCGCTCACCGTCATCGACCCCGGCGTATCCCGTAAGCGCTATGGCCGGCACATGGAGTCCGTCGTTTGCTTCGCGCTTTCGAACCGCCCTTATGAGGTCGTAACCATCTTCTACCGGCATTCCGATGTCGGACACGAGCACGTCGGGGTTCCACTTATCCCAAACACTCAGCGCTTCCGTAACGCTGGCGGCCAGTTTCGTCTCTGCTCCGTGAAGTGACAACAGTGTGGCGAGCACTTCTCGGGAATCCCCATCGTCGTCAACGACGAGTATCCGTACGCCGGCCAACGGAGTGCTCGGGATACCGGACGATCTATCGCGCTGGTCAAAAGTCGAGGCGCTAATCGAGGCCGCGCACGGGAGGGTCACAACGAACCGGGCGCCGCGACCCTGGCCGTCGCTGAAAGCTTCAACGCACCCTCCATGCAGCTCCACAAGATGACGAACGATCGCGAGACCCAACCCGAGTCCTCCGTGGCGTCTCGTGCGCGAGCTGTCCGCTTGCTGAAATCGATCGAAGATATGCGGAAGGAATTCGGGCTCAATGCCCTCACCTGTGTCTGTGACCGTGATGCGGGCATTTGAGTCAATCTGATCGAGGCAGACTTCAACATCGCCGCCGGCGGGAGTGAACTTGATTGCGTTTGAAAGAAGGTTCCAAACAATCTGCTGCAGGCGTTGGGCGTCGCCTGACACCGGATCAGCATCGGTGTTCATCACGAGCCGCAGATTGAGGTGCTTCGCGTCGGCTGCCGGTTGAACCGCGTTTACGGCCGATTGAATGACGGAGGCCAGCTCGAGCGGGCGAACCTCGAGCTGCAACTTGCCGGCGACTATGCGCGAAACATCGAGGATGTCTTCGATGATTCGCACCTGAAGATCGGCATTACGCTTTATTACGTCCAATGCGTGTGCGGCGAAATCGCCGGCCGCTTCATTTCTCAGTAATATTTCTACCCAACCAACAATAGCGTTCAACGGGGTGCGAAGCTCGTGTGACACCAGCGCGAGGAACTCGTCCTTGGCGCGATTCGCGGTTTCGGCGTCCGCGCGAGCTGCCTTCTCACGGACTAGCAAGTCTTCAAGCTCCGCCTCCGCTTCTTTTCGAGCGGTGACGTCCCGGCATATGCCGGTCATGCGCAGGGGACGCCCGGACGCATCCGTTACTACGCGACCGGTTCCGTTGACCCAATGAATACTGCCGTCGGGCCAGACGATGCGATACTCGACGTCATGTTCGGCTGACTGAGCAAGCGACTGCATTATCGCCTGAGTTACTCGCTGGTAGTCATCGGGATGGACGTCGCGGAGATAATCATCAAACGTGCCGCCAAAAGTGCCGGGCTCGAGCCCGTGCATAAGCTCGAGGTTGGTTGACCACTGTACTTCTTGTTTTTCGATGTCGTAGTCCCATCGGCCCATCTTGCCGGCATCGAGGGCGAGTCTCAATCTCTCCTCGCTTTCCAGTATCTCCATCTGCGCGCGCTTTCGTTCGGTAATGTCGCGGGCGATTGTCGACGCGCCTATTACCTCGCCATTTCGGGTCTTGATCGGCGAGATAGTCAGCGAAACCTCGATCTGCTTGCCATCTTTTCTTCGTCGTTGCGTTTCAAAAAACTCTATGTGATTTCCTCGGCCCACTGTCTCCAGGATGTAAGAGAGCTCATCGATGCGATCGGGTGGAATCAGAACGGAAACGGAACGGCCGAGGATTTCGCCCGCCGAATATCCGAAGACCTGCCCGGCCCCCTTGTTCCAACTCACTATTGTGCCTTCGAGCGTTTTTCCGATCACCGCATCGTCGGTGGACTCGACGAGGGATGCCAGAAATGATACTTCGCTTTGCGCGCGTTTATGTTCGGTAACGACCGCGGCCAAAACGAGCGCGGTTATCGCAACGGCAACGACAAATACCTGGAGCAACAACAACGACTCATTCAAATCTCTTTCGGCAAAAGGACCGAACCCACGCGTGGTTCCCCAGGTCGCAATGCCCGACAAAAGCACGATTGCAGTCGCTGCGCCGCCTGTGTTGAAGCGATAGGCAGCCCAGAGCAGAAAAGGTAATGTGAGATGTCCGAGCGGGTAATGAGCGACCGTGTTCGGGAAGAACCCGCTGAATACCAACAGAGCTACTCCGCTGAGCAACACCAGCAGCAGGGCGGCTTCGCCCAATCGCGTGGCGGTCCAACGCTCCGATTGTGGATCGAGCCAGGTAAGCAGGAATGGCGTCAACACCAGCGCGCCGGACCCATCCCCCAACCACCAGGTCAACCAAAGCTTTCCGAAATTGGACCAGTCCGCGGCGCCACCCAAACACAGACTTGCGTCGCCTATCGTGGCGCTCAACGCGGGGCTGACAAGTCCCGCGATCAGCGCGAATTTCCAAACGTCTTGTGCGCGATTGAATAGGTTGCCGGCTCCGACATACTTTCGAAGCAGAAATGCCGCCGACACTGCCTCGAGCGTATTGCCCGCGGCAATCCCGCCGGCGGTCGCGACCGGAACTCCTGTCGCCAGGTTCGCCAGCAACGCGCCGATGAGAATTGCAGGCGAGATTCTGTAGCCCAACCACAACACGGCGGCGATCGCAACGCCGCTTGGCGGCCATACCGGTGACACGCTGGCATGCAGAAAAGCCAGTGATAGACCCAGTTTCGCCGCACCCAGGTAAATCAGCGTTACTACGATGAGCCAGACTTCGTTCTTGAACTTCATAGCGGCTCTGCCAAGCCTCGACGCAAGATTATGGGATCAGCTAAGGCGCAAAATATATCATAGGGTATTGTGTGAGGCTATTGTTGGCGATATGCCGCGGCAAGAGTTGTCGTCAGAAAATTTCAACGTCAGGCTACGATCTCAGAACCTCGATACATCCAAATCCAGGGACACGAGCAGCAGAGTGAGTTCGTCGCCGCTCGACCCTCCCAATTGTATTAGTTGAACCGATCCGCTTAGTATCAGAACAATATACGGAGTTCGACCAATGAAGCTCAGAGCTACGCGCGCAGTGCTTGGGGCCGTTCTAGTGGCTGCGCTCTTGATATCGCTGTTTCCTGCAGGGGGCTCACTGGCCAGCGCCGGTCAGTCCCAGCAGAGCGGGTCCGCATCGCGTCCGCGGCGCGGCAAGAATGGCGGATCGATTGCCGGAACCCCCGATAATCAAACAACGAGCCAGCCGGAACAAACACCATCTCAGGATCCAAAGCCGGCGCCGGTTCAAGCGTCCGCCGGTCCACCCGCAGCGTGGGCAAACAGCGAGCCCTCGGGCGCTGAACAACATCCGTCTGGTGAGCAAGACGCGCCGCCGTTTGACCGTCCGCCGATTCGCGGAAGCCGGCGGTCATCCGGGAACGCTTCGACGAATCCTCCGGCGAATCAACCCCCTGTCTACTCAGAGCCTTCGGCTGATCGCTACCCGAATCGAACCGACTCATCAAGGCCCGGGCGAGATCGGTCTTCTGACTCCAGCGGGGGAGTCGTTTCTCCTGAAAGGTCAGAGCGATCGGGCGGACCTCCTGTGTTGCGCCGCCCCGCTGATGCGCGCCCGAACGATGAAGAGCGGACCGGCGACGTAACGACCGGCAAGCCTTCGAATCAACCACCGGGCGAGGATGAAGTCATCAAGCTCGAATCAACGCTCGTGAACATTCCACTGCTCGTCAGCGATCGCTCGGGACGCTATGTGCCGCAATTGAGCGCAAGGGATTTCAATTTGCAAGAGGACGGCGTTCAACAAACCATCGCTTCATTCGGAAGCGAGGAAGTGCCTTTCAGTGTCGTCTTGTTGCTGGACGTCAGTCCCAGCGTGGCGGGCAGCATCGAGGACATCCAGGACGCCGCAATTGCATTCGTGCATCAGTTGCGGAACCAGGATCGTGTGATGGTTGTCGCATTTGATCGCGGCATACATTATCTGAGCGACTTCACCAGCGACCGGCGGCAGCTCGAATCCGCGATTCGGCGGACCAGCGTCGGATCAGGTACCAGCGTGTACGATGCGGTATATGAAACAGTCGACCGCAAGCTCCGCGGCATCGAGGGTAGAAAGGCGCTGATACTGTTTTCCGACGGCGAAGACACCACGAGCGGTCAGGCGAGCTACGATGACGCGGTGAATCTGGTCTCCGAAGCCGACGTTCTTGTTTATGGTCTGCGTTATCCGGGAGGAGGCGGCCGCGGAGGTATCCACGTAGATCCGTGGCCGCGAAACGTGCCTCGCATCCCGGTGCCTCTTCCATTTCCATGGCCCTGGCCCAACTCGCGCCGCCGCCGTGGTCCATTTACTTTTTTCAATTGGACCGCGGGTGCTAATCCTGTAGTCACACCTCAAACGGGCGGACAAAACGGCCGGCGCCGGAGAGGCGGGGACTTCATGGCTGACATCACGGCCGCCGGCGGAGGCCCGGTGTACGACGCGGAGAGGATCGGGGATATGAGCCGAGTCGCGTCGCGCATTGCGGAAGAGCTCCGTCACGTGTACGTCATCAGCTACTATCCCACAAATCCTTTGTCGCGTGGCGGCTATCGCTCCGTTCGCGTCAGCGTCCCAGGACGTTCGGATATCGCGGTGCGTCATCGCAAGGGGTACAACGCGCGGCAAGCGGGTAGCGGGAAGTCAACGATCTAGCAGGCTGCTGAAAAACCTCTTCTCTAGCCCAGGGCGTTTACGCCTGGGATGATCAGGGACCGAAGCATTCGAGCCTCCTTCAGGAGGCTTATCCAATGGGCTTGAGCCAATCCGCGCTTCCATCAAGGCCGCGAGAAGCACCATAAATGGGGCTAAACCCGGAAATCACCACGCTGTCATCCCAGGCGTAAACGCCCTGGGCTAGTGAAAAACAGAATCGTACTTGCCCACACTCGAAAGTTTCCGAATATCGTTCCCAGCAGCAGTCGCTTTCGTTTTTCCAGTAGCCTGCGAGATCTCTCAACCGATGCCGCTTTCAAGCTCGGGAACGTATTCGGCTGCACGCGGCTCGCCTGTAAACGCCAGCTTGATCAATGGAGGTGCTACCAGCGTGGTGATCACCGACATTGCAAGGACGACTCCGTAAATCGCCCCGCTCACCGCAGCCATCGCGACGCCGAGTTGTGCGACGACGATCCCGACTTCGCCGCGTGGGATCATCCCGACACCGACTTGAATTGCTTTTCGCCTTCCCATTCCCGCCGCCGCCAGTCCGCAACCCGCCAGCTTCGTCGTTATTGCAAGCGCAACCACCACAAGCGTCAGCAACACAACTTCAGACGAGCGGAAGATTGACAAGTCGAGTTTCATTCCAACCGTCACCAGAAAAAACGGCGTCGTGAACTCGGTGAGCGCTTGCGCTTGTTGATGCAATTTGGTTCCATCCGTCGCCTCCGAAAGCGCGACACCCGCCAGAAACGCGCCGACGATCCCCGCGATTCCAATGAAACTCGAGAGCGCTGCAAGCCCGAAACATAACACCAACGCAAAGACCAGCAGCGAGTGATCGATCTTCAGATTTCGCACGGGCCGCTTGATTCGATTGACGGCGCGCGTTCCGAATATGATCACGGCACTTGTGAAAGCGACTGCAAGCGCGGCGATGAATCCGAGATGAAAATAGTTAACTCCTCCCGTCGCGAGGCTGCTTACAATAGTGAGCACGAGCAGCCCGATTACGTCGTCAATGACGGCGGCCGCCAGAATCACGCGGCTCGATTCCGAGGATATCAATCCCATCCCTGAAAGCACGCGCGCGGTTATTCCCACGGACGTTGCGACCATCGCGGCCCCGAGGAACATCGCTTCGATCCACGAGTATCCCGGCCAAAGCGACAACAACCCCCAACCCGCGGCGAAAGGCAGCACTACTCCAAGCACCGCAACGAGCGCGGCAGTTTTTCCAACTTTGAATATGTCGCTTGGCCGAGTTTCGAGCCCTACGGTGAATAGCAGAAAGATCACGCCGATCTGCGCGAGAGCCTCAAGTATCTCAGTCGGCTGGAGGAGCTTTAGAACTGAAGGGCCTATCAAAATGCCCGCGAGTATTTCGCCCACAACGGCGGGCTGGCGTATGCGTTCGCACAACTCAGCAACGAGCTTGGCGGCCAGCAGGACAATAAACAGCGCGAGCAAAACAGCTCCATGATCCGGGCTTGATTGAGAAGTAACTTGAAGCAGCGTCATCATCGATTCACGCTCGGTAATGAAGTTCATGGTGTTATATCGAGCGTGGCGGCGCAAGGTGAAGCCTCCTGGTCAACTGCGCGGGCGAGTGTTCTGACTGTATAATCCAGGGCAGCGGACCAGGCTATGCGGTTGTGATCAATGCACTATCCGGCGCACTCAATTCTTGCGATGGATTTGTCCCCGTTTGGACGGTCGCTCAAACTTCTGCCTGCGATCAATGCGGTACGCGAGGCTTACCCCTCCGCTTTCATTGTGGTTGCCGCAAACACCGGCGCGTGCGACCTGATAACGGCTGATAACCTCGCGGATGAAACGATTGACCTCGGCGTCATCAAAGTGGCGGGCGCGAACACATCCGGACTCAAGAGGTCCCTGACGCTGGCGAAGCGCGCGCGCCGTCACAGCTTTGATCTTATTCTGGATTTCTCGCCGCGCCTTGAAACGCTGATTGTCTCGAATGTTTTGTTGCGAGCGCGAACAATAACGCCTTCGTCAATCCCGCGCGCCGTCGAATTCTTCCTGGCTTTTGGCGGCCGCCAGTTGAAGCCGGACGATTACACCAGCGTCCTCAAACAAATCAGCATCAAGCCCGACCCCAAGTTTCAAATAACCACTTCAGCAGCGGAGAATTCGCAATTCGAGCAGTTCCTTGCGCGCAACGGATCTCGAGGCGGGGAACTGATCGTGATGTTGTATGCATCGGGCGCCCGATCGAGCTTCGAGAGGCTCGCAGAAGCAGGTACGCGATTGGCGAATAATTTTGGCGCGCGAATAGTTGCGGCCGATCAGCCCGGTGATCGCGAGTTTACCGACGCCGTGGGGAAACGTTTTTCGGCGGGCAAGTCGTCGCTCGTCGAACCGCGAGCGCCGTTCTTGATTGCAGCCCTCGCGCGAGCAAGCATTGTAATCACCGACGACGGCGCCGTCGCCGGCGCGGCCGCAGCGTTAGGCACACCCGCGATCGAGATTGCAGATTCACGAACCGAACCGAGCCTGCCATCGAAGCGTCATCGCGTTGTGCGAGCGAATCGCGGCACAGCGGCGTCAACGGACGAGGTCTATGAGATCGCCTGTGAGATGATCCAGGAGAGCCGCAGCGCGTCGTTATTCGATCTGCCCTAGCCGGCGTTTTCTTCGATCATCGGCGCGCGGGGTTCTTGTCTCGAATGGATTTCGTGTATAATCGGAACCGCAGAGCGGCATAAATCCACACGTCCGCAGTTGAAAGCTATTAGTCGGGGCTTTATCTCTACAGGAGGGGCCATGAAGAATCTGCTTTTGCTTGTGGGAGTGATCGGCTTGGGAGCCGGGGCTGTTTTCCTCTACAAATACCTTTACCAGCCAACGAACACTCCCGAAAGAACGAATCTGGTTTTCGGCGGGGCCTTTTTTCTCGTAGCGTTAATCTGCTTCGCTGTCTTCTTCTTCATGAGGTTTAGAGAGGAAGGGGAGCAGGACATCAGCATCACGAAGTTCTGAATCTCCCGGGATGCGCGGCAGTAAAAGAAGTGCCCAGCGGCAGGCTTCTCGACGGTACGGAGCCTTGACGGCGATTTACTTGCCATCGGTTGCCGATGCCTGATTTTGTAAGAGACGTTTTGCAACTTCGCTTATACGGCGAACACCTTCCTTTATCGCTTCGAGCGAGTTGGCGTAGGAAATCCTCAAGTAACCCTCAATCCCAAACGCCGAACCGGCTGTCACAACCACGCGCTCTTCATCAAGCAGGAGCTTCGAGAGTTCGATTGAGCCGTGCACCCGTCCACCCAAAAGCCGCTTCACATCCGGCATCACATAGAACGCACCTTCCGGCATCGCGCACTTAATGCCGTCGATCGCATTGAGCGCGGGGACAATCCAGTCTCGCCGTCGTTTGTATTCGTCGATCATCGAATGTACGGATTCCTGCGGCCCGATTGCGGCTTCGATTGCAGCCTTCTGAGTCATCGAATTTGCGTTGGACGTGGAATGACTTTGAACCTTCAACATCGATTGAATCCACGGCTTCGGGCCCATCGCGAAGCCCAGCCGCCAGCCTGTCATCGCGTGAGTCTTGGAAAACGACCCGCAGATCAGGATTCGAGAGCGGATATCTTCAGCCAACTGACCGGCTGAGAAAGGCGCCGCGGGCGGATACGCGAAGTAGAGATAGCATTCATCGCTTATCACCCACACATCGCGAGCGACCGCGGCTTCGACGATCTTCTGAAAATCGGCGGGCGGAATCACGCGGCCAGTTGGATTGTTGGGCGAGTTGATGATGAGCAATCGCGTGCGCGGTGAGCACGCGTCGGCAACCGCGTCGGCATTAAGAAGGAAGCCCGAGGGCTCTGTGTCAATGATAACCGGACGCGCGCCGAGAAACTTTACGATTTCCGGAAACGTGACCCAGTACGGCGAGGGGATCAGCACTTCATCGCCGGGATTCAGGAGCGTCGCCATTGCGTTGAACAGCGCCTGCTTGCCGCCCATCGTGACCAGAACCTCGGATGGATCATACGATGCTCCGAAGTCACGGCGCATCATTTCAGTAATTGCTTTTCGAAGCGGCGCGATTCCACTGGTAGCGGTGTAGCGCGTGAAATTCTGTTCGATCGCTAATTCTGCCGCGTCTTTGACGTTGCGCGGGGTAGGGAAGTCGGGCTCGCCGGCGCCGAGATCGATCAGGTCCACGCCTTCGGAACGAAGCCTCTCGGCTTCCATCAACACCGCCAGCGTCGACGACACTTCCATGCCGGCTACATTCTCTGATTCTTTGAATGGAGACAATTGATCAACCATTGGAAATCTTAGCGTGCATGCGTTCTTCTATCAGCCTGGGCACAAGACCATCGATTGAACCACCAAGCTTGAACACTTCTTTGATCAGCCTCGAGCTGATATACGAATAAGCTTCACCGGCCATCAGGAAGACTGTCTCTACGCCAGGCTCGAGTCTCCGGTTCATTAAAGCCATCTGAAGCTCGTATTCATAATCCGATATCGCGCGAATGCCGCGAACTACAAACCGAGCCTCCTGCGCGACGGCGTAGTGAACGAGTAACCCCTCGAACGTGTCAACTCTCACGTTGCTGGCCGGCGCGACCGCGCGGATCATCTCGACACGCTCCTCGATTGTGAACATCGGCTGTTTGTCCAGATTCAACAGCAGCGCAACGATGACCTCATCGAACATGCGAGAAGATCGCTCGATGATGTCCAGGTGACCGTTGGTTATTGGATCGAATGAACCGGGGTAGATTGCGCGTCGCATCAGGTTTTATCTCCCAGAGATTCTGATCAGCACAATGCCTCGCAAGGCGAGCAGACTAGCATGGAAACGAGGCGCTGGCCAAACATTCACCGCTCGGCGAGTTGAAAAAACGCGAGCGACGACTCGCCCTGCTTGACGCTGCGGAATATCTCGAGCCCGCCATAGATTTGTTCCGGTGGCTGCTTGACTCGATGCTCCACCACGACGACCGCGTCCGAGGCCGGCAAATCACTCTCTCCAAGCTCTCGCAAGACACGATCATAGACATCCGATTCATAAGGCGGATCGAAGAAGATGACATCGAATGTGCCGGTGAGGTTCTTCAACGCGGAAACGGCGTCTTTGTTGATGATCGTCGCTTCGTTTGTGATGCCGATTGTGTCGAGGTTAACCTGAATCGCAGAGCAGGCGCGGCGCGACTGATCGATGAATGTCACGTGGCTTGCGCCGCGGCTGAGTGCTTCGATACCGATGGCGCCCGATCCGGCACAAAGATCCAGGAACCGACTGCCTTTGATTTGCGGCACAAGAATGTTGAATAGAGTCTCGCGCAATCGATCCGAGGTCGGTCGCACAGCCAGTCCCGCGACCGTCTTCAACCTTCGGCCTCGATATTTCCCGCCAATAACTCTCATAAAGGCTCCGATGCGATGATAGAGAAGTCAGGCCCGCAAGTGAAGAACCCGATTGCGAGCGGGCAATTCGACGCGTTGACATTTGGTTCTGCCCAAACGAGAATCAGATTCGCGATTGGGCGAACGTATCAACGGACGAATCATATGAAACGTGTTTTACAAACCTCATTTGTTGTTCTGTGCCTCCTGACCGTTGCTCTCTCCGCGACACAGAAGCTGGGCACGCTGAAAGGAAAGATCGAAAACGAAAAGGGC
>Ga0075423_10005946_pt1 | contig 11416 bp, 9 predicted proteins | sample SoiMethybrSBSTD2_FD_80114 | JGI IMG/M metagenome (GOLD analysis project Ga0075423, IMG submission 80114) | Bulk soil microbial communities from a Populus tree surrounding site in Tennessee, USA - Soil MetaG P. TD hybrid SBSTD2 | ecosystem: Environmental > Terrestrial > Soil > Tree plantation...
GAAACGTCCGGTAGCCGTCGGCAGTCCACGTGAGATCAATCGTGCTGGGGCCCGCAGGCGCGCACGTGAACTCGCCAGTCTCATCGTTGACGCGGCAGCGGGTGATGACGTAGGAGTCCGGCGTCGTCAGCGCGAGGCGCGCCGATCCTGCCGTCAGGGTAAAGGCGCTGTTCGCGATCTGTCCTTCCTCTCCGATGACGACGACAAACCAGTTCGCCTCGGTGGGGTCGGGAAATCGATACGCGAAGGAGAGTGAGGTCGCGTCGGCGATCTCGTCTCTGGTGACGGTCAGAAATGCATTCCGATCGCCCTCATCGATCAAGAGCAGCGCACTTCGGCCATCCACCCTGACCTGTGTTGGCTGGCCGGCGTCCTCCGCGCGCACGGGCGCTGCATTGGACGGCCAACCAAGAGCGAGAACAAGCGTCACGCCGATCAGGGAGCTCATGTTCATGACCTTCGTGTGGGCCCTTTATACCCTCGAGCTGTGCAGCGCGCAAGCCGGCGGCCGGGCTAGAATCGGCTACCTCTGTAAGCTGCCGGAGACGTAAATGGCTGATCGTCGCGACGCGGGTGACCTGCTCGAGCGGGCGGAGCACGCCGCAGCGGCCGGCGACTTTGCGTCCGCTGATGAGTTGTTGAGACACGCGACGCGCATCCAGGAAGACACGCTTGGTCCCCTCCATCCGGACCTGGCCAACACGTTCAACAACCTCGCCATCGTCGCCGAAAAGACAGGGAATCTTGGCGATGCCGAGACCTTCTATCGCCGGGCAGTCGCGATCTCGTCGGCGGCGCTTCCGCCCGGGCACCCGATGGTCGTCGCCAGTCGCGAGAACCTCGAGAGCTTTTGCCGCGCGCGTGGCGTGCCGATCGAGGCCCCTGCACCGCTCTCGCCGACGCGGGACACCGACGTCGGACCAGAAACGTCGATTGCCGAACCGCCACTGGCAGCGTCCGTCGAACCGCGGGGGAATCCCGGTCCATCGCTGCCGGTCGCCGCCACATCGATATCTGGCGCGGCAGTGAGATCGAGAGGTTCTCACCTGCTCGTGTGGGTGGCGATCGCAATTGTCGTTCTCCTGGCCGTGCTGCTCCTGTTGCGACCGTGGTCGTCTCGCAACACGTCCGCACCAGTCTCCGCTGACGTCGCGCCGCCGCGACAAGACGCACCGCCGCCCGGGCCCGCCGCGACCGAACCGCCGGCGCCGCCGCCGAAGACAACACCTCTTGGCGAGAATCGGCGCGCCGCTGACACGAACCCGGCAGCGCCAACGCCGGGAGCCGTCACTCTGGTCGCCGCTGAGTTGTGTCGGAGCTTCTCGACGAATGGGCGCAACTGGCGCTGCGAGCGGGTGGATGCCTCCGTCGCGCCTGGATCACTCGTGCTCTACACACGCGTCAGGTCCGCGCGACCTGACGCGGTGGTGCATCGCTGGTATCACGGAGGCGCGCTGCGGCAATCAGTCAGGCTCGCGATTGGCGCCAACACGAGTGAGGGGTATCGCACCTACAGCCGGCAGACCGTGAAGCCCGGCGACTGGCGAGTGGAAGTCAGGAGCGCTGACGGCAAGCTGCTGGACGAGCAGCGCTTCTCTGTGCGATGAGAACGTCCCGTCGTCGGCTATCATCAGCGCCGATCTGAACCGAAGATCCCGCTGCCCCGTGAACCAGAAGGAGGTCCTGTGCAGAACCCGTCTCGTCTGGCCGTGAACACTGCGCTCCTGGCGATTATGGGCGTTGCGCTGAGCGTCCTGCCCGGCATCGCCAGGCAACGGGCGGCGGCCGGAATGGCCAGGGCCGCGAACGAGTTCGTCTCGAGCCTCACGGCCGACCAGCGCGCGAAGGCCGTTCATCCCATCGCGTCGCCGGAGTGGACGCGCTGGAACTTCATTCCCGCCAGCATGTTTCCGCGCAACGGAATCTCCTTCAAAGAGATGAATCAGGCCCAGCGCCAGCGCGCGCACGATCTCATGAAAGCGGGTTTGAGCCAGACCGGCTACGCAACGGCGGCGTCCGTGATGCAGCTCGAGAACGTGCTCCGCGAGATCGAGGGACCCAGCGCGACGGCTGGCGCCCCATCCGCGCCAGCCGCCCCGGCGGCAGCGCCGGCGGCCACCGGGGAGCAGCCGGCAGGGACAGGCGCCGGTGCTCGCGGCGAGGGAGGGCAGCGTGGCGGTGGCCGGGGCGCGGGCCGGGGCGGAGACGGGGGCGGACCCGTTGTGCGGGATCCGGAGCTGTATTACCTCACGGTCTTCGGCGATCCGTCCGCAAAGGGCGCCTGGGGCTGGCGCCTCGAAGGGCACCATGTGTCACTGCGGTTCGCGATCGACAACGGCCGCATGCTCGTGTCGAGCACGCCGCAGTTCCTCGGCTCCAATCCTGCCGAAGTGCCGTACGGATACGGCCCCTACACCGGCCTGCGCGTCCTCGCCGCTCAGGAGGACGCCGCCCGCGCGCTCCTCCACGCGCTCGATGCGAAGGCGCAGGCGATCGCGATCGTCGCGCCCAAGCCGCGAGGGTTCGCGTCCGGCACGACGGTCAAATTCGAGGCGCAGGCTCCGATCGGGCTGGCGGCGTCGCAGATGTCCTCGAAGCATCGCGACATGCTGATGAAGCTGATCGACAGCTACGCCAGCATCATGCCGCCCGATATCGCGGCCGAGCGGATGGCGCGGATCAAGGCCGCTGGTGTCGACAAGATCATGTTCGCGTGGTCGGGAGCGCTCGAAAAGGGCCAGCAGTACCAGTATCAGGTCCAGGGTCCGACCTTCCTGATCGAACACAACAACACGCAGAACAACGGCAATCACATTCACGCCGTGTGGCGCGACTTCAACGGCGACTTCGGGCGGGACGTGCTGGCCGAGCACATGGCGGCGCTGCCGCATTAGCAGCGGGTAGTGAGTCAGTTTGAAAATGCGGCCCACACGACCTTCACGAGCTTCCAGAGGCCGAACACGACGCCGACCAGAATGGGGATGGCCACCCAAATTGACCCGACCTGAATTGCGAAGCTCTCAAAGTACGCGCCACCCTGCGGTTCCATAAGCGGCCCTATTCTGCGACGGCTAGCCTTAGCAGGGCGACGATTTCCTCAACGCTCCACACGCGATCCGAGACCGTCAGGACGAGGAAGCTGCGAGACGCGCCTGGTTCTCCTCACGACACCGCCGAAAGAGCTCGGCGATGGCTCCGACATGCGGTTCGAGGAGCATCTCTTCCGCCGGGCACCCGTCGGGCCCGATGTATTCCTCGAGGTCCCTCGCCAGCGGTCTCCATCGCCGCACCGCGGTTGCGGAACGCAGCCATCCACGATTCGGGAGAAACAGGCTCACCCGGCCGGCGAAGTATCGTGGCCGGTAGCGGCGGATCCCGATCATCGTGGCGTTCTGAACCTTGGCGCGGTAGACGAGGACCGGATCCGGCGCGCTGTCGTTGCTGGCCTCACCGGGTGCGGTGCTGCGGCGAAGCATCGCCGCCACGTATTCGCAGCGCCCGGCGTTCGACAACGCTGCCAGCGAGCGCGAATGCACCCGCACCCGCGCCAGCATGTCGATGACGCGCTGTCGTCGCTGCGACAGCGCGCCATACCAGGTTGGATACTGGCCGGCAAAGAGCGCGACGAACGGGATGGCGGCGCCTTGCCGCAGCAGTTGCCGCGCCAGTTCGAACGCGATGGTGCCGCCGGCGCAGTAGCCGGCAATGACACAGGGCGCCTGAGGCTGGAATTCGCGAATCTGCGCGGCGAAGTACCCCGCGAGATCTTCGACCGACGTCACCGGCGCGGCGCGGCCATCGACGCCCGGCGGCTGCAGGCCGAAGAACGGCTGATCGTCGCCCAGGCGCTGCGCGAGCGCGCGGTAGCAGAAGACGTCCCCATTGTGGCCGCCGATGGCAAACACCGGCAGCTGCGTCCCGCGGGGCTGCAGCGGCACGATCGCCCGTTGCTGCCGCGCCGCCGCATCGGCGGCACTGAGAAACTCCGCGATCTCGTTCTTGCGCTGCCGCAATTGCTCGCGGAGCTCAGGCGTCAGCGCACCCGCCGGAGCCGTACACCGCACCTGGTTCCCCTCGGACCAGATCCGGATGTCGCGGCTGCGTAACTCGACAAGGAACGCGGCCACGCTCACAACGTCGTCTCCTCTCGATCTCGCGATTCCGCCGCCGGCGCGTCGGCTGCCGATAGCCACGACAACCCGTCGATGATCTCAGCCAGTCCGGCGACCGTCGGACGCTCGAACAGGTGGCGCAACGACAGATCGACGGCGAACACGTCGCCCAGGCGCGACACGACCTTGATGGCCACCAGCGATTGCCCGCCCAGATCGAAGAAGTCGTCGTCGATCCCGATGTTCTCGATGCCCAGCAGCTCCGCCCAGATAGCCGCAACCGCCTTCTCGGTATCGGTCCGCGGCCCCCGGAGCTCGCGCGCCGGCGGCGCGCCGGTGATCGAGAAAGCCGGCAGCGCCGCGCGATCGATCTTGCCGTTTGCCGTCAAGGGGAATCTCTCCATCAGAACGTACGCTGAAGGAACCATGTACTGCGGCAGGCGCGCTTTCAGCGCTGTGCGCAATGTTGCCGGCGTGAGGACGTCCTTGCCGGCAGGCACCGCCCGCACGTGCGCGTTTGGAGCCTGGTCCCGAATGACGCCCGGCTGCTCCGCAGATGGCCGGATCGCGTAGACGTAATGCAGTTCGGTCCTGCTCAGTAGCGGATCCTGCTCGACGAGCACATCGTAGCCATGTCTCTCCAGCAGGCTGGTGATCGGCTCGAGGTTCACCAACCGATCGACTTCGATCACCAGCTGCCGGATTTTCAGCCAGTCGTCCGGATCGAGTCCGCGCAGCACGTCGAGCTCGCTCTTTTCAACGTTGATCTTGAGGAAATCGACACGGTCGAGGCCCTCTTCCGCGAGAACCGCCGACAGCCTGCGCAGCCGGGCCGAAACGGACGTGGCACGCAGCCGGTCGTCGATGAGCGCGCCGAGGTCCGCCGCGGAGTGGTCATCGTCGAGCAGGTCGGACTGCTGATTGAACACATACGTCCTGACCACTTCGCGTTCGGTCGCCGCATCGGCATGGAATCCCGACAACAGGGACAGGCCCTCGAAAAACGTCAGCTCCGCCATCCCCTCTGCGCGGGAGAGACCGAACGGAAGGCAGGTGACGTGGGCGCCCCATGCGTCGGCGTTGGCCTTCAGGCACGCAAACGCGGCAGGGTTCGGCTCGAAGGCAAGCACGCGGAGATCCCGGGCGAGACGGTTGGCGAACACCGTGAACAAGCCGATATTGGCGCCAGCGTCGACGATGCGATCGCCGTCCCGGATGGTGATTCCATGCCGGAGATAGCTCTGAAGGACGAAGATCTCGTTGTAGATATAGTGGGTCTCGTTCCTGTTCAGATGGCAGACCGAGGACCCATCGGGCAGCACGCAGACCGACGAGCTGTTCCAGAGCGGCTGGTCCCGCTCGGCGGGGACCACATAGGCAACCAGCTGCTTGCCACCGCTCCCATCATCTGCGGCGACCACCAGGGCATCGCGAACGCCGGACCGCTCGCGCAGCGCGGCCTCGATTTCGCCCGGTTCGATCCGGTTGCCGTGCAGCTTGATTTGATAGTCGATCCGGCCGCAGAACTCGACGCTCCCATCCGGCAGGTACCGGGCGCGATCGCCGGTGCGATACATTCGCGCGCCCGGTTCCGGGTTGAAGGGATCGGGAACGAACTTTTCAGCCGTCAGGTCGGAGCGGTTCAGATAGCCGCGCGCCACGCCGCGACCGCCGATGCACAGCTCGCCCACGGCTCCGGGCGGAACCGGCCGGCCGGCCTCGTCGAGCACATGAACGCAGCTGCCTGGCAACGGTGTGCCCAATGGAAGCGTTCCCGAATCGGTATGAGGCAGATCCGGACCGACGCGATACGTCAAGACACCGACTGTCGTTTCGGTTGGACCGTAATGATTGAAGATCTGGCATGCCGGCGCGAGATCTGTGAGCCGGTCGATCCAGTCCAGCCGCGAAGATTCGCCCCCGAGGATCAGGCGCCGGCGCGGCATGATCCGTTCCGGGTGCTTCCCCGACTGCAGTGCCGCGAGGTGCGACGGCACAATCTTGAGGACGTCGACAGGCTCGCGGCTGAAGTACTCCGAGAGCATCGCCTGGCTTGCCGCCCGTTCCCGCGAGATGACATGCAGCGTGCCGCCTGTCGCCAGCGCGGGGAAGATCACCGTGTTGCCGAGGTCGGCGGCGACAGTCGTGACCGTCGCGTAGCTCATGCCGCCTTCCAGGTGCAGCCGTTCCGAGACGCCACGCACGTAATTCACGATGTTCCGATGTTCGATGCAGACGCCCTTTGGCTGCCCGGTCGAACCGCTCGTGTAGATGACGTAGGCCAGGTTGTGCGGACGCACGATGGCGCCCTCGCCAGGCAGCGGTTCGGAGGCAGACCAGTCGAACGAATCGAGGCACACCGTCTGCTCGACGGTGTCCGGCAGGTTCGACAGCAGATGGCGTTCCGTCACCAGCAGCCTGACACCGGCATCTCCGATCAGGAATCCGATCCGCTCCCGCGGATACGCGGTATCGATCGGCACGTAGGCTGCGCCGGACCTCAGGATGCCGAGGATGGCGACTATCAATGCGACCGAGGGTTCGACGAACAGCCCGACCCGGACCTCCGGTCCTGCGCCCAGTCCCTGCAGGTGCGCCGCCAGCAGCCTGGCGCGGCGATCGAGCTCGCCATGCGTGAGCCGGTCCTCCTCGAACACCACAGCCGTTCGATCGAGCGAGCGACCGAGCCCTCGCCCGATCAACTCGTGCAGGCAGAGATCGTTCTCTCGATCCGCTCCCGGTTCCGTTGACTGCCGCTGCTGGTCCATCCGCGCCACCTCCATGTTTCACAACGACCCGGCGATGAGCTCCTTCATGATCTCGTTGCTTCCCGCGTAGATCCGGTGCACCCGGCTGTCGGTCCACATGCGGGCGATGGCGTACTCGGCCATGTAGCCATAGCCGCCGTGCAACTGCACGCACTCGTCGACGATGCGGCACTCGCAATCGGTGAGCCAGTACTTCGCCATCGCGCAGCTCACATCGTCGAGCTTCCCGGCAATGAATCGCTCGAGACAGTTGTCGAGGAACACGCGCCCCATGCGCGCTTCGGTCTGACATTCGGCCAGCTTGAAGCGGGTGTTCTGAAACTCGATCAGCGGCTTGCCGAATGCCGTGCGCTCCTTCACATGTCTGGCCGTGAGCGCCACCGCCTGTTCTGCCATCGCGACCGCCGTGACCGCGACCGTCAGACGCTCGTACGGCAGCTGCTCCATCATCTGCGCGAACCCTTTGCCCTCCGCCGCTCCCAGAAGGTTCGACGCCGGGACGCGCACGTTGTCGAAGAAGAGCTCGCAGGTGTCCTGTTCGTGCATGCCGACCTTCTCGAGCGAGCGGCCGACCTGGTACCCGGCCAGTCCCTGTGGCTCGACCATGACGAGCGAGATGCCTCTCATGCCGGCAACCGCGGCATCCGTCTTCGCGGCCAGGCACACGAGCCCGGCGTTCCAGCCGTTGGTGACGAACGTCTTCGAGCCGTTGATGACGTACTCGTCGCCTTCCCGCCGCGCCGTTGTCCTGATGCCCTGCAGGTCAGAGCCGGCGGCAGGCTCGCTCATGGCGATGGCTGCCACCAGCTCGCCGCGCGCCAGGCGGCGGAGCCACCGACATTTCTGATCCTCGCTCCCGTACGCAAGGACGTAATGCGCAACGATGCTCTGGATGCTCGACGCAAAGTGGATCCCTGCCCGGGCGAGCTCGTCGAGGACGACAGCTTCGTGGGCGAACGTTCCGCTCCCGCCGCCGTACTGTTCGGGGACGTCGGTCAGGAGCAGGCCGGTCGCGCCGGCCGCTGCCCACGCTTCGAGATCGGGGCGACGCTGCAGCCGCCACCGGGTCTGATGCGGGGCGAACTCGTTCTGTATGAACTGGCGCACCGTGGCGCGAAACATGCGGAGCTCATCGTTCATCCACGACGATTGGTAGGCCGTGCGCATCAGGGATTCGTCCGAGCTCGCTCCCGCGTCACGATTCAACGCACCGTTACAACTCGCGCCGTGGCTGTCACGGCACGGTCCACTCTAAGACCGCGGGGAGGGATCAGAAATCACCCGGAAGTGACCAGCCGCCATGGCCGCTTAGAGCTATGTCGCTGAAGGCCGACAGTTCCAGCCGCGTGCAGGATGCCGCGGCATTGCTGGCGTTCGCGGGAATGTCGGCAGCGGGGAGTCTGTAACTTACAGAATCGAAAGGGTTCGCCACCCACTCAACGTCAGGCCGATTCTCAGGGTTTGTCTCCGTCGACTGCCGCCGCAACAGCGGCGATGAAGGCCTGTCGTGCCTGCCCTGACGCGCGGCCGGTCGGCTGCTCGGTTGCGCTGTTGATCACGATGACGAGCCGGCGGGCGCGATCGATGTGGAGGGTCTGGCCGTAGATCCCGCGCCCCTCGAATGTGCCATCGGCGCGGGTCCACCACTGATAGCCGTAACCGGTGCCTGCGCCGGTCGAGACCTGGATGCGGGTGGCGTCGGCGAGCCAGTTCTCGGGGACGATCGGCTGACCGTCGACCCGAGCGCCGTCGAGGATGAACTGACCGAAGCGGCCGAAGTCGCCGAGCGTCATGGCGAGGCAGCAGCCGCCCTGTTCGTGGCCGACGTCGTCGATCATCCATTCGGCATCGCGCTCCATGCCGTATGCCCGCCAGATCTTCTCGGAGAGGTAGTCCGCAAGCTGCTTGCCGGTGGCCTCCGCCACCAGGACGCCGACGAGGTTGGTCTCCGACGTCTTGTACACCCACTTCGTTCCCGGCGCCGCCTCGCGCGGGAGCTTCCGCACGTAGCTCACGGTCATGTCGAATCCGGGATCGGGAGGCTGCGCATACATCCGCGCGACGTCCGAATTGACGTCGGTGTAGTCCTCATTCCACTTCACCCCGGATGTCATGGTCAGGAGCTGCCGCACGGTGACGTCGTCGTACGCGCTTCCGCGCAAGGCCTTGATGTAGCGGGTGACGGGGTGGTCGAGGCTCTGGATGTAACCGTCCTTCATTGCGGCGCCGACCAGCGTGGAGGTGATCGATTTGGCGATCGAAAAAGAGTTCCAGCGCGTGGCGGCACTGTGCGGAGCCACATAGCGCTCGAGGCGGACCTCGCCGTCCTGCACTACCAGGACGCCACGGACCCGCTCCGCGTTCAGGAACCGTTCGAAGTCCTCCGCGCGCCTGCCGTCGGTCTCGAACGCGGAGAGCGGCCGGCCGCGCTCGAGCACGAGTGCACGCGATCCCGCCTTCACGGTGCGCGTCAGGAAGAATGAGTCCAGCGCCGCGATGTATTGCTCGCGCTGCGCGGGCGGCCACGTGAGAATGGCCGCTGCCTTCGACGCCGGCTCGCGCGCTGGTGCTGCCTGGCGGGCCTCTGCAACGGCTGCCGCCACGGCGATGGTCACGGCCAGGATCCCGGGCCTGCGGATGTCTCGAATCATGCGCACGGTCGCCAGCATCTCATAAACGCCTCGGCGACACTGCAAGGGAGAGCAGCAAAAACTACTTCGCCTTCGACACCTCCGCGATGAACCCGGCAACGAGACGCTGGATCTGGTCGGGTGGCAGGTCGTAGCGGGCGCGGCCGTCCGGCTCGCCGAGATTGCCGCTGATCACGAAGGCGCGCAGCCCCGCGTTGGCGAGGCTCTTCGCCTGCGCGACGCTCAGTCCGCCGACCACCTGCACCGGCGCGGCGCCGCCAACTCGCTTGAAGATGGCGCGAGCCATGTCGCCGAGATAGTCGGTCTTGATGAGGGTCGGGTCGGCGCGCCGCGCGTCGGCCTGCAGATGAATGCCAACCGCGTCGACGCCGGCCTCGAGCATGCGAAGCGCGACGTCCCCGGCCTGCGCGGCCGGCCCCTGGTGCGGCACCATGATGTCGGCGAAGGCGAGCCGCGGCAGGTCGGGGTCCTTGCTCCTGAACTCGTCGCGCACGGCGCAGATCGCTTTCGCCGTGTCCACGCCGGCGAGCGCGAGGAAATCGACGATGTTGCCGCCGCCCGCATAGACGCCGCGCGCCTCGCCGCCGCCGCCGTCCATGGTCTTCATGTCGGCCAGCAGGACCGCCTCGGGAAACCGCTTGCGGAAGGCGGGCACCACGTTCGCGACGCCCTGGGTCTTGACCAGTGGCGTCCCCATTTCGACGATCGTGACCCCGCCTGCGAGCGCCGCTGCGGCGACCCCGATACCCTGCTCGAGGGTACCGACGTCGACCGAAATCTGGAACGTGAAACTGGTTCTGAGCCGATCGACAAGGCGACCCGATGCCGGGTGGGTCACCTTCGCGACCTGCTGCGCCCAGGCAACGGTGGGCCGCAGCATCTCGAAAGTGGCGCCGGCTGTCAGCGCACCGCCGGCGAACCGGCCCGCAGCGCTGAGGAACTTCCTACGGTCCATGTCGCAGCTCCTCGAGGATCGGGCCTCATAGTATCTTCGAATTCAGAGTCTCGAACTCCGAAGAACATTGGAGCGGCGCACCCTGACGCCTGGCAGCCCCCGCACTATCGGGCACGAGTGCCCATCATGCGGCTCCCTCTGCGACGGCTTCCGAACGAACCGCCAGACCGCGGCAGTTGTCGCAGGTGCCGCACTGCGACCACTCCACGGCTTCGCCGAGCGCCTCCAGCAGAACTCGCGTTCGGCACAGCGCCGTCTGAGCGTACACGACCATTTGTTCCAGCTTGCTGTGGTCTCGCTGCCGGCGTTCTTCGTAGGCGGCCACCAGCGGTTCAATGGACGCGGGCAACAGTTGTGGCCGCGCCTCGTACTTGCGGCCGCGCCGTTCGCGCATCAGGCCACCCTGCTTCAGCGCCGCCAGCATCACGCGAACCTTGCTGGCGGGAAGGGACACAGCGGTCTTGATCTCGTCGACGCTCATCGGGCTGCCGCCGGATGCGGTACGTAAACCCTGGATCAGGGTGATGAAGTCGTCGTGCGTCGGATACCGCCCGGCCATGAAGAATCGCTGCAGCCCACGATCGCGCCGTTGGAACAGCAGGATGCAGTCGGCGGGCTCGCCATCACGCCCGGCTCTCCCTGACTCCTGCGAGTACACGTCGAGTGAGGCCGGGAGGTCATAGTGGACGACGGTCCGGATGTCGGGTTTGTCGATGCCCAGACCGAACGCGTTGGTGGCGATGATGATCGGCACCGCGCCCGTCATGAAGGCGTCTTGAGCCTCGGCCCGGTCTCGAGCGCGCTGGCGGCCATGGTAAGACGTCGCCGGAATGCCTTCGCTTCGGAACAGCCCGTAAAGCGTGTCGACGTGTCGGATCGTCGCTGCGTACACGATCGTCGATCCGGTTTTTCTGCGCACGACATCGAGGA
>Ga0075423_10005947_pt1 | contig 11416 bp, 10 predicted proteins | sample SoiMethybrSBSTD2_FD_80114 | JGI IMG/M metagenome (GOLD analysis project Ga0075423, IMG submission 80114) | Bulk soil microbial communities from a Populus tree surrounding site in Tennessee, USA - Soil MetaG P. TD hybrid SBSTD2 | ecosystem: Environmental > Terrestrial > Soil > Tree plantation...
AAGTGCCTTTTGCCCGTGAACACCATGGCGATGCCGTGTTCGTCGGCGGCGGCGATCACCTCGGCGTCGCGCACCGAGCCGCCCGGCTGCGCGACGGCGGTGGCGCCGGCCGCGGCCAGCGCGTCGAGCCCGTCGCGGAACGGGAAGAACGCGTCGGAGGCGACGACCGATCCCGCGAGCGGCACTTCCGCCTTCATCACCGCGACCTTCACGGCATCGACCCGGCTCATCTGGCCGGCGCCGATCGCCAGCGTGCGATCCGCGCCGGTGAAGATCACCGTGTTCGATTTCACGTGCGCGCAGACGCGCCACGCGAAGCGCAGCGCGATCCACTCTTCCGGCGTCGGCTGCCGGGCCGTGACCACCTTCGGATAGCCGTCCTGCGGCCAGGGATCGCGGGCTTCGACCACACGATCGCGCTCCTGCTGCAGCATCCCGCCGAGGAACGATCGGGCCTCGAAGTCCCCGAACGGCATCGGCTCGGCCAGCTTCGTGAAATCCGCGGTCACGACCCTGAGGTTCGCCTTGCCCGCGAGCACGGCCCTGGCCGCGTCGGTGACCTCGGGCGCGATCACCGCCTCGATGAAGGTTGACGTCAGCGCGCGCGCAGTGTCCTCGTCCAGCGGACGGTTGACGGACACGATCCCGCCGAACGCGGACAGCGGATCCGCCTCGCGCGCCCGCACGTACGCTTCGGCGGCAGTCGCGCCCGTCGCCACGCCGCACGGGTTGGTGTGCTTGATCACCACCGCCGACGGCTCGGTGAACTCGAGCACGATGCGGGCGGCCGCGTCGAGGTCGAGCAGGTTCGTGTAGGACAATTCCTTACCCTGATGGACGCGCCACGCGCGCCCCATCGACTCGGGCATCACCTGCCAGAACGCCTTCTGATGGGGATTCTCGCCATAGCGAAGCGCTTTGCGCTCGCCGTGGGTCGACACCGGTTCCGCCCTCCGCGTCATCGCGCCGTCCGCCGGGTCGATCATGAGCATCGTCGTCGCGATGGTCATGTCGTAGGAGGCGGTGTGCTGAAACGCCTTGCGCATCAGGCCGAACCGGAACTCGATCGACGGCCCTTCGGGACGTCCGAGCTCTTCGATGAGGCGCGGATAGTCGGCCGGCTCGACGACAACGAGGACGTCGCGGAAGTTCTTGGCGGCTGCCCGGATGAGGCTGGGACCCCCGATGTCGATCTCTTCGACCAGCCCGTCGAACGGCGTCCCGGGATCGCTGGCGGCTCTCGCGAACGGGTAGAGGTTCACGACCACGATATCGACGGGCTTGATCCCCTGGGAGCTCAGCGCCGAGAGGTCGTCGGGGCGGTGCCGGCGTGCCAGAATCCCGGCGTGGACGGCCGGATGGAGGGTCTTGACGCGCCCGTCCATCATTTCCGGGAAGCCCGTGACGTCGGAGACGCTCGTCACCGCCAAGCCCTCTGCCTGCAAGGCTTTAGCGGTTCCACCGGTGGAGATGAGCTCGATGTGACGGGCCGTCAGGTCCCGTGCCAGGGAGACGAGGCCGGTCTTGTCGGAGACGCTCAGGATCGCTCGCATACTACTGACTTTGCTTGACATTTCGGGGTTTGAGGCCTAGTATTACCGGCGTCGCTGGGCGGGCCAGCGTCGTAAGCCGAGGCCGCGGGCTCGCGGTCTTTTTTTATGTCCGCCGTCATCTGTTCGTTTGAATGGATGGGGTGGGCGGGTCTCACGCGGTGGCAACACCGCGTTTGTTAAGCAGGACAAGTACGATGCGTATCACAGGCAAGGTCAAGTGGTTCAACAACGCAAAAGGTTACGGTTTCATCGAGCGCGACGGCGGCAGTGATGTCTTCGTGCACTTCTCGGCCGTCCAGGGCAATGGATTCCGGACGCTCGAGGAGGGCCAGGCGGTCGAATTCGAGATCGTTGACGGTCCGAAGGGCCCGCAGGCCGGCAACGTCACCAAGGTCAGCTAGTCTCCGAACGGGGCCGGGGGCGTCACTGCGAGGCGCCTCCGGTCTCCGGTCGTTCAGCTCTTCTCGCCTTTCAATCCCCTCACCGTAAAGTTCACCTTCCCGTCCTTCACCGCAACCCGGAACGCCACTTCGGACGTGCCCGTGTCGCGCAGCTTCGACACCTGATCCTTGACGAGCGCGGCGAAGCGATGGAACGGGACGACCTCCTCGCCGAGGCCGCGGCGCGCCTCCATCAGCGAATCGTAGAGCGCGTGGACCTTGTCCATCTCGCGCAATGGATCCTTCAGCGCGGTGACGTGCAGGATCTTGGCGTTGTCCGCATCCCGCCCGCCCGGCGTGCGGGGCCGCGGCGCGGCGAACGGTCCCGACCGCCCCTCTTCCCTGGCGCGCAGCCCGCGATCCCAGACTTCGATCATCTTCTGGAACCGCGACTGCAGCATCTCGAAGCGGAAGCGATCGGCGGTGCCCGTGATGGTACCGCGGCCGTGCCGCTTGATCATCGCTTCGACCCGCCCGCGCGTCTCCCAGGGGGGACGCGGCAGACGTCCGGCGAAGAACATGTTGTACTCGGCTTCGAGCCGCTTCAGGTCCGCGGCGAGCGTCGTCAGTTCCTTCTGGAGTTCGGTCTCTTCGGGCATGCGCCGCCGTCCGTCTCACCGGATCAGGAACCAGATCAGCGGCAGCCACAGCTCGCGCGCGTACGGCACCGGACGATCGTCGACGAGCACCTCGGTGCTGTCCAGGCGCCCGACCAGATCGAACAGATCCCGCAGCCGGATCGCGTGCTGGGGATAGAAGCGGGCCCGGTAGCGCAGCCCTGTCCCGGAACGGACCTCGAGGAGTTCCGCCGAGCCACGAGCGAGGTCGAGCGCCCGCTCGAAATCGGGACCGTCGAACGCGGGGAACTCGACCGATACGGAGAACGGCAGCGGCGGCCGGCCGAACAGGGCCTCTGCGAGCTCGGGATTGAGACGCGCCAGCTCCTCCTCGGTAGGCTGCTCCGGCAGATCGACGTAGGGCCAGAACCGCTCGACGGGACGGTAGTCGGGGACGGGGACAGGGGGTGAGTCGTTCTCCGACATGCGAATCGCCATAATATCCCGAGATCGCCGCCCGCGGCCCGCAGTCCGCGGCCGCGAGGTCCCGGATCACTGCCGTCGCATGAGACAAATCCCCTCAATCGAACAGCTGCGTCAGCGGCCTGCCATGCAGGCACTCGAAGCCGCATTCGGGCGCAGCGCTGTCGTGGACGGGCTGCGCGCTGAAGCGGAGGCGTTGCGGGCACGCGTCGCGGGAGGCGAACCGGCGCCGAGCGACGCGGCCGCGTGGATCGAGCAGGCGCTGCCGGCGCGTCTCGCGGCGCTGGCGCCGGCATCCCTGCGCCCGGTCATCAACGCCACCGGCGTCGTCCTCCATACCAATCTCGGTCGCGCGCCGCTCGCGGCCGTCGCACTCGAGCGCGTCGCCGCACTCGGCGGATACACGAACCTGGAATACGACCTGGGGAAAGGCGCGCGCGGCCGCCGCGACGTTCACGCGGAGACGCTCCTCTGCCGCCTGACCGGCGGCGCTGCGGCCGTCGTGGTCAACAACAACGCCGCCGCGACGCTGCTCACGCTCGCCGCCGTCGCGGCCGGCCGGGAAGTGATCGTGTCCAGAGGCGAGCTGGTCGAGATCGGCGGCGGGTTCCGCGTGCCGGATGTGATGTCGCAGTCCGGCGCGCTGCTGCGTGAGGTCGGGACGACCAACCGCACGCGCGCCGCCGATTACGCGGCGGCGATCTCCGATCGCACGGCCGCGCTGCTTCGGGTGCATCCGTCGAATTTCAGGATCGAAGGATTCACCGAACGGCCGCCTCTCGGCGACCTGGTGACGCTGGCGCGGCGATTCAAGATTCCGATCATCGAGGACATCGGCAGCGGCTGGCTGGGACCGGAGCCGCTTCCGGCGGCGCTGCGGGACGAGCCCACGCCCCGCTCCAGCCTGGCGGCCGGCGCTGACCTCGTGCTGTTCAGCGGCGACAAGCTGCTGGGCGGACCACAGTCGGGCATCATCGCGGGCAGCGCCGATCTGATCGGGATCATCCGGCGCCATCCGCTGATGCGTGCGCTCCGCGTCGACAAGATGACCTACGCCGCGCTCGAGGCCACGCTGCAGGAGTACGCCGCCGGACGGGCCGGCGAGACCGTGCCGGCCCTGCGGATGCTCTCGACCGACGCCGCGACGATTCGCGGCCGCGCGCAGATGATCGTCGATGGACTCAGTGGGAGCGTCGGCAGCGATCTGATCGATGGCGTCTCGACCCTCGGCGGCGGCAGCGTTCCGGGCTCTGCGCTACCGACGGTGCTCGTCGCTCTCACGCACCCGTCGCTGCCTGCGACTGGGATCGAAGAGCGTCTGCGCCGCTCCGATCCGCCAGTCATCGCCCGGATCCAGGATCAGCGTGTGGTCCTCGATCTCCGCACCGTGCCCCCCGAGCAGGACGCGCTGTTGCTGAGAATCCTCAGCGCGCTGTAGAGACGGACTGGATCACCGCGCCGATCGAGCGCGCGTGAGGCGCGGCCAGCTGCAGGGCGAACCCGGCCGCGAACGCGAAGACAAGAACGATGAGCGCCGGCGCCCATGTACGGCGGAGGACGGTGGACAACCAGTAGCCGCGCTGATCGGAGCGGAGATGCCGGTAGAGCGCCGAGATGATTGCCGCGTCGAGCGCGACTTCGGCGAGCAACACCGGCGCGCTGTAGATCACGTAGGCGATGGAGACCAACCCGAACGCGGCGCACGCTCCCGCCACGACAATCCAGACGAGTCCTTCGTCCAGGTCGAAATCAAGGCCCCAGAATCGCCCCGCACGACCGCTCGAGTGCGCGGCAGCCGATGACCACCCCTGAGATGCCCCCGCTCCGCCGGTGCGGCCGCCGCTGAACATCGGCGGCGCACTCTCTCGGGGAAGAGGCAGGTCCGTCACCGCATCGAGCACATCGATCGGGTCGGGGCCGTCGCCGGACACGTGTTCCCGCGGCGGCCGATGCAGCGCGATCCACGCACGAATCAGTACGAGGAACGCGGCGTAACCGCACACCGCCGCGACCGCATAACGCGGCGCCATCTGCTCGAACACCTCGGCGGGTGACCACAGCAGCAGGACGGACGCCAGAAACGCGGCGCCGCCCGCACCAACCATGATCAGGAACAACTGCAGCTGCGGCGCGCGGTCCCGGCTCAGTTCGCCGGCAAGCCGGTGAATCAACAGGTCCCGGTCCTCGGACCCTGGACTCCCGGGCTGCGGCCGCAGAGAGGGCATTTTCAGGAGCTACGGCGGAACGCCGGCGTTCGTTCCTGCCCTGCCGGAGCGTCAGAAAATCGTCGAGATCGACTCCAGGGCCAGCTGCAGGAGGCGGGTCGGCAGCACGCCCATGTAGAACACGGCGATGGTCGCCAGCGCCAGGCCGGCAATGGCGGTCGCGGGCACGCGCGGGCGATGGACCTCAGGTCCTTCGGTCATCCACATCATCACCACGATACGCAGATAGAAGAACACCGAGACGACGCTGGTGAGCACGCCGATGATGGCGAGCCAGTAGTGCCCTTCCTGGACCGCCGCGCTGAAGATGTACCACTTGCCGATGAAGCCCGCGAGCGGCGGGAAACCGCCAAGCGACAGCAGGAACACCGTCATCAGCGCCGCGAGCCCGGGACGGGAATCCTTCAGGCCGGCGAAGTCGCGCAGCTCGTCGTGCTCGTTCTCCGGCGTGCCAAGCAGCGCCACGATGCCGAGCGCGCCGAGGTTCGAGACCGCGTACGACAGCAGGTAGAACAGGATCGCGGCCTTGCCGGCGCTGTTGGCCGCAACGATGCCCAGCAGCAGGTAGCCGGCGTGCGCGATGCTGGAGTAGGCGAGCATCCGCTTGATGTTGGTCTGGACGACGCCGATCACCGTCCCCACGATCATCGTGAGCGCCGCGATCACCGCCAGCACCGGCACCCACTGCGCCTGCAGCGGCTCGAGCGGCGACAGGAACACGCGGACGAACGCCCCGAACGCCGCGGCCTTGACACCGGTCGACATGAACGCGGTGACGATCGTCGGCGCGCCCTCGTAGGCGTCCGGCGTCCACATGTGGAAGGGCACCGCGGACACCTTGAAGGCGAAGCCGACGGCGAGCAGCCCGACGCCCAGGATCGCCAGCGTCGGCGGCCCGGCGGCGCCCTGCGCCGACAGCGCGACGCTGATCTGCTCGAGCCGCGTCGACCCGGCCACCGCGAACAGGAACGCGACCCCGTAGAGGAAGAACGCGCTCGAGAACGATCCGAGCAGGAAGTACTTGAACGCCGCCTCGGCGCCGGTCACGCTGGCGCGGCGGACGCCGGTCAGCACGTACACCGCGAGCGACAGGATCTCCAGCGCGACGAAGACGACCAGGAGATCGGTCGCCGCCGCCATCATCATCATTCCGCAGATCGCGAACAGCGTCAGCGCGTAGTACTCGCCAGGAGGCAGGTGCTCGCGCTCCACCACCTCGTTCGAAAACAGCATCGTCAGCACGCCGATGACGCAGAGAGTGAGGTTGATGAAGAGCGAGAAGTTGTCGGCGCGGATCACCCCGAAGCTGCTGCGGTCGGTGTCCCAGAGGAACACCGACGCGATCGCGGCGCCGACCAGGCCGATCAGCCCGAGCCCGGCGATCGGCATGCGCTCGCCCGGCTGACGGAACGCTTCCGCGAGCATGGCGGACGCCCCGGCGAGGGCGACGATGAGGAGCGGAATGATGGCAGCGTACTCAGTCATGGGTCGCCTGGCGGCCGTGCGCGTCCGTCATTGGCTCCCTCCGACGGCGGCGGCCGCGCGCTCCGCCGGCGTCACCACCTGCACCTGGACCGGCCGGCGGTCCACGATGCGATCGATGATGCGGTCCACCGAGGCCTCCATCGGCTGCAGGAACACGTTCGGCAGCACGCCCATGAAGATCGACATGGCCACGATCGGCACGACCATCGCCCACTCGCGCGGCGTGAGATCCATCAGCCCGCGGTTGTGGGGGTTGCGGACCGGGCCGTAGTTGACGCGCTGGAACATCCACAGCATGTAGACCGCCGAGAGGATCACGCCGGTGGCGGCGAAGGCGGCGAACTTCGGATTCCAGCGGAACGCGCCAAGCAGGATCAGGAACTCGCCCACGAAGCCGTTGGTGAACGGCAGCGCGATCGAGGCGAGCGTGATGATCAGGAACGCGGCGACGAGCTTCGGGGTCACCGCCTTCAGGCCGCCATACTCCGAGATCAGGCGGGTGTGCCGCCGGTCGGACAGCATGCCGACGATCATGAAGAGCCCGCCGGTGCTGACCCCGTGGTTGAGCATCTGCATCACCGAGCCCTGGACGCCCTGCATGTTGAGCGCGCACAGGCCGAGGACCACGACGCCAAGGTGGCTGACGCTGGAGTACGCGACCAGCTTCTTCATGTCCGGCTGCACCATGGCGACCAGCGCACCGTAGATGATGCCGATGACCGCGAGCGTGGCCAGCCACGGCGCGAAGTAGAGCGCGGCATCGGGAAACAGCGGGAACGCGAAGCGCAGCAGCCCGTAGGTTCCCATCTTCAGCAGGACGCCGGCCAGGATGATCGACCCGGCCGTCGGGGCTTCGACGTGGGCGTCGGGCAGCCAGGTGTGGAACGGGAACAGCGGCACCTTGATCGCGAACGCCACGGCAAAGGCCAGGAATGCCCACCACTGGAAGGTGTGGCTCAGGTTCAGCCCGTAGAGATCGAGCAGATTGAAGCTCGGGCTGCCGTTGGTCGACGAATGCGCGACCGCGAGCGCGATGATGGCGATCAGCATCAGCACGCTGCCGGCCATCGTGTAGAGGATGAACTTGACCGCGGCGTAGATCCGCCGCTCGTAGCCCCAGATCCCGATGAGGAAGTACATCGGGATGAGCATCGCGTCCCAGAACACGTAGAACAGGAACAGATCCAGCGACACGAACACGCCGAGCATGGCCGACTCGAGCGCGAGGATGAAGAACGAGAACGCCTTCACGTTCTTCTCGACCGACTCCCACGACGACAGCAGCGCGATCGGCGTCAGGAAGCCGGTCAGGACGATCAGCAGCAGGCTGATGCCATCGACGCCGAGGTAGTACTGGATGCCGAAGTCGGGCATCCACGCATGCTTCTCTTCGAACTGGAACGCCGCGCTGGTCGAGTCGAACTGCCACCACAGGTAGAGGGTCGCCGCGAAGGTGGCCAGCGAGGTCAGCAGCGCGAGATTGCGGACGAGCGCCGCGCGCTCAGGCCGATCGCCGCGTCCCCCGGCACCGAGACACAGCAGCGCCCCGGCCAGCGGCAAAAAGATGATGAGAGAAAGCAGCATGTTAAATGAACAGGTAATACGCCAGAATTGCGACCGCGCCGGCGAACAGCGCGAACGCGTAGGTGCGGACCGAACCGGTCTGAGTGCGGCGCAGCGCGCCGCTGGCGCCGCTCACGGCGAGCCCCACACCGTTGACCGCGCCGTCGATCACGCCCGCGTCCATCCCCTTCCACAGCCCACCGGTCGACAGCACCTTCACCGGCTGCACGATGGCGGCGTCGTAGAGCTCGTCCACGTAGTACTTCCCGAGCAGCCATCGGTGCACCGGCGCGAGCGAGCGGGCGATGCCGTCCACGGTGCGGCGATCGCGCAGCCACAGGAACCAGGCGATGCCGATCCCCAGGAGCGCAATCACGCTCGAGAACACCATCAGGTTGAGCTCGGTGCCGGTATCGGCATGCGCCACCTCGCCGGCATGGCCCTCAGCCGCGGCCGCCGGTTCGGCCGCAGGCGCCGGGGCGCCGGTTTCGTGCGCCGCGGCGTGCGCCTCGAACGACGGCTCGAGGAACGCTTCGATCCGGTTGCTGCCCTTGAGCGCGTGCGGCACGCCGACGTAGCCCGCCACGACCGAACCGATGGCCAGCAGAATCAGCGGGATCGCCATCGACCAGGGGGCCTCGTGCGGCAGATGGTCGTGGCCGTGCCCGCCGTGGCCGTGGCCGTGATCGTCGTCTTTCCGGCTGAAGCCGGAAGCCACAACAGGGGCGGCGTGCGCCCCATGCGCAACCGGCTCCTCCTCTTCCGGATGCGTCGGCGAGGAGCCTGCCGCGCCGGAGCCGGAGGCGGAGGCGGGAGCGTCATGGCGCCGCTCGCCATGGAAGGTCAGGAACACGAGGCGGAACATGTAGGTGGCGGTCATCAGCGAGGTGATGACGGCCACGACCCACATCAGCGTGTGCCCGGGCGTCGATTCCGCCGTGTAGGTCTTGAACAGGATCTCGTCCTTGCTGAAGAACCCGGAGAGCAGCGGCACGCCGGCGATCGCGAGCGCGCCGATCAGGAACGTCCAGTAGGTGATCGGCAGGTACTTCTTCAGCCCGCCCATGTTCCGGATGTCCTGCTCGCCGGCCAGCGCGTGGATCACGGCGCCCGATCCGAGGAACAACAGCGCCTTGAAGAAGGCGTGGGTGTAGAGATGGAAGATGCCGGCGGAGAAAGCGCCGACGCCCATCGCCAGGAACATGAAGCCGAGCTGCGAGACCGTCGAATACGCCAGCACGCGCTTGATGTCGTTCTGCACCAGACCGATGGTGCCGGCCATCACCGCGGTCGCGACGCCGATCGTCGCGACGACCGCCATCGTCGTCGGCGCGTGGCTGAAGAGCTCTGCGTTGCGCCCGATCATGTAGACGCCCGCGGTCACCATCGTCGCCGCGTGGATCAGCGCGGAGACCGGCGTCGGGCCTTCCATCGCGTCCGGCAGCCAGACGTAGAGCGGAATCTGCGCGGACTTGCCGGTCGCGCCGACGAACAGCAGCAGCGTGGCGATCGTGATGGTGCCCCAGCCCGCCACTTCCGAGGCGCGCCCGGCCGCGGCGGCCGCCACTTCCTGGAAGTCGAACGAGCCGAACGTCGTGTAGACCAGCAGCATCCCGAGGATGAAGCCGAAATCGCCGATGCGGTTGACGACGAACGCCTTCTTGCCGGCGTCGGCGGCGGACTTCTTGGTGAACCAGAAGCCGATCAGCAGGTACGAGCACAGGCCGACCCCTTCCCAGCCGACGAACATCACCGGGAAGTTGGCGCCGAGCACCAGCACGAGCATGAAGGCGGCGAACAGGTTGAGATACGAAAAATAGCGCGCGTACTCGCCGTCGCTCTCCTCGTGCATGTAGCCGGTCGAATAGATGTGGATCAGCGAGCCGATCCCGGTGACGACCAGGATCATCAGCGACCCCAGGTGATCGAGCCGCAGCTGCAGCGGAATCCGCACGTCGCCCGCCGACATCCAGTTGAACGCGGTCGCCTCAGTAAAGCCCTCGGGGCTCGAGACGACGCCCATTACCGACAGCACCGAGACGACGAACGAGCCGATGATGGCCAGGCAGGCGATGCCGCCGGACACGGACTTCGGCAGCCGGCGTCCAAGGAACGCGTTGACGACGAATCCGAGGAACGGCAGCAGCGGAATGAGGAGCAGCATCACCATTTCAGCGAGGTGTACGCGTCAGGGCTCAGCGTCTCGCGATGCCGGAACAGCGCGATCACCAGCGCCAGGCCGACGGCGGCCTCCGCGGCCGCGACCGTCATCACGAAGAACGTGATGATCTGGCCGTCGACGCTCCCCAGATAGCGCCCGACTGCGACGAACGTCAGATTCACCGCGTTCAGCATGATCTCGATCGACAGCAGCACCGTGATCAGGTTGCGGCGCAGGAACACGCCGGCGGTGCCGATCGAAAAGAGGATCCCGGAGAGGATCAGGTAGTAGTTCAACGGCACCATCTCAGTGCTCCTTCCGCGCCAGCACCACCGCGCCGACCATGGCGACGAGGATGAGAATCGACGTGGCCTCGAACGCGAACGCGTGCTGGGTGAAGAGCGCATGGCCGATCCGCGACACCGAGCTGACGCCGGCCGCATCCGCATCCTGCCCGAACCAGGTCGGCCCGAGCCGCGACAACGCCCACACCACTTCGATGGCGAGCAGCACCGACAGCACCGCGCCGATCTTCAGGCCGGTCGGCCCGAGCACCCCGGCCGCGGTGATCGGCGCCGGCTCTTCGCGGGGCACGTTGAGCAGCATGACCACGAACAGGAAGAGCACCATGATCGCGCCGGCGTAGATGATGATCTGGGTGACCGCGCTGAACGGCGCCTGCAGCAGGATGTAGAGCCCGGCCAGCGCGCCGAACGACGTGATCAGCAGCATCACGCTGTGCATCGGGTTGCGCTGCCCGATCACGCCGAGCGAGGCCAGGATCGCGATGGCAGCGAAGACGTAAAACGCTATCGTGTCCATACCGTCTCAAATCCCAAGATCCAAGCTCCAAGCTCCAACCCATTCCCAACTGCCAACTTCCAAGCCAACGCCCAAACCAACTCTCAAGCAGCCCAAACCAAAGTCCGATGGGAACTTGGCTTGGGCG
>Ga0075423_10005949_pt1 | contig 11415 bp, 8 predicted proteins | sample SoiMethybrSBSTD2_FD_80114 | JGI IMG/M metagenome (GOLD analysis project Ga0075423, IMG submission 80114) | Bulk soil microbial communities from a Populus tree surrounding site in Tennessee, USA - Soil MetaG P. TD hybrid SBSTD2 | ecosystem: Environmental > Terrestrial > Soil > Tree plantation...
CCGTGGACCACCCTCTTCGAGTCGTACCGGAACGTGATCTTCTACGGCACGGCGCCGCTGTGGGGCTCCCTCCTCTTCGTCCTTGCCGCGTCGACGGTCCTCCTGGGCATCGCCGTCGTCTTCTTCAAGCGGCTCGAGCCGTCGTTCGCGAAGGTGCTGTGATGAGCGAAGAGGCGGCAGCGGCTCCGCACGCAATCGACGTTCGCCGGCTGGGCATCCAGTACAGCCTGCGGTTCACCCGCAAGACGACGTTCCGCGACACCTTCAAGAACCTCCGTACGCGATCCGACGGGCCGACCCACTTCTGGGCGCTCCGCGACGTGACCTTCCGCGTCGAGCACGGCGACTGCCTCGCGGTCATCGGGCCGAACGGTGCCGGCAAGAGCACGCTGCTCCAGACGCTCGCCGGGATCATCCAGCCGTCCGAGGGCTGGATCGACGTCCGGGGCCACATTTCCAGCCTGCTGACCCTCGGCGCGGGCTTCGACTCGGACCTGAGCGGCCGCGACAACATCCTCCTGGCGGGCGCGTTCCTGGGCATGGACCCGAAGGACATGGCGGCGCGACTGCCGGGGATCATCGAGTTCGCGGACATTGGGCGGTTCATCGACGCGCCGATCAAGACGTACTCATCCGGGATGCGGGCTCGGCTCGGCTTCAGCATCGCCACGGCGGTCGATCCGGACGTCCTCCTCCTGGACGAGGTCATCGGGACCGGGGACGAGGTGTTCCGCGCGAAGAGTCGGGCCCGCGTGCAGGAGCTGATGAAGGCCGCGCGCGGGATCGTCCTCGTGACCCACGACATGCACTGGGTCACGGAGTTCTGCAACCGGGCGATGCTGATCGAGAAGGGTCACGTGATCGCGCTCGGGAAGCCCGAGGACGTCGTCAAGCTCCACCAGGAGCGCTCGGCGGCGGCCCGCGAGGCCCGTGAGGCCGAGCTCGCCAGAATGCTCGCGGGGACGGCGCCGGGCCGATCGTGACGGAGGGCCCGCACCCACCGACCGACGTCCTGATCGTCGGCTGGTACCCGGCCGCGGACGCCATCACGTCGGGCCGCTTCATTGCTGACCAGGCTGCGGCCCTCGCCGCGACGGGCCGGGTCCGTCCGTCCGTGGTCGCGTTCGAGAACGCGACGATCCGTGGCCCGGGCTGGCTCCGGGAACGCCAGGCGGAGGCGGTCGGGAGCAACGTCGCCACGGGCCTTCGGGTCTTCCCGGCGTTCGCGGAAGAGGGTGCCGCGGGTTCGCCGTCGATCCCCGTGGCGCGCTTGGCTGTCGCCAATGGCCGGACGCCGCGGACCGGCCCCGAGCATCGCTACATCCACGAAACGACGGCGATCAAGGCGCTGCTCGAGGCCACGGCCGGACGCCGCTGGAACATCGTGCACGGCCACGTCGGATATCCGGAGGGCGCGGCCGCGGCGGCAGCCGCGGAACGTCTCGGCGCACCGCTGGTGATCACCGAGCACGCAAGCTTCCTCGGGCCGCTGCTGGCCGATCCGGTCGTTCGCGACCGCTATCGCCGGACGCTGCTGGCGGCTGATCGCGTCGTCGCGGTCAGCACGATGCTCGCCACCGAGGTGGCGGAGATCGTCCCCGAGCTGATCGGCCGCATCGTGGTGATCCCGAACGCTGTGGCGATCGACGAGTTCGCCGGCGAGCCGGCAGCGCCCCGAATCTCCGGCGAGCTGCTGTTCGTTGGTGGCCGCGTCGCGTCGAAGGGAATCGAGACACTGGTCCGCGCGTTTGCGATCGTTCACCGAGACCGGCCGGAAACGACGATTCGGCTCATCGGACCGCCCGCCCCTCGATCCGGCGATGGACCCTGGCGGGAGCTCGCCGCGGAGCTGGGCGCGGCCCACGCGGTCGTGTTCGAGGACGCCGCCGATCGACAGGCCGTAGCCGCGGCAATGGCTCGGGCGGACCTGTTCGTCCATCCGAGCCCGCGGGAGACGTTCGGAGTCGTGGCGGTCGAAGCGCTGGCGTCGGGCCTGCCGGTGGTCGCGACGGCCTCCGGAGGCGTCGAAGAGGTGCTCGGTGACGACCCGGGGCCGTTCGGGGCCATCGTCCCGCCGAACGACCCGGCGGCGCTCGCGGCGGCCATCGTGGCCACCCTCGATCGGCGGGCCTCCTTCAGCGCCCGGCAGATGCGAGCTCACGTGGCCGAGCGATTCGGTGCCGACCGCGTGGCCGGCCGGCTCGCGGCCCTGTACGACGAGGTGGGCGCGGACCGTCGCCATCGTCAGACCGCCGCCAGCCCGCACGCGTTGCCGCCGCTCGACGCTCGATCGAACCTCCCGTCGCGGACCATCGTCGTCGGGTTCCCGCGGCTGGAGCTCGATCGGGCGATCGCGCGCTTCCCGCCGGGCATGCTCGCCCGCGATACGCTCGTGACGAGTGGCGATGCGATGCCGGGTCGGCCCGACGTTCGCGCGGCGTCGCCGTCCATCGCCCGATCCCTCGACGAGCTCACCGGTTGGGGCACGCGCTCGACGGCCCTGCGGGCCCGGGTTGGTCGACGGCTCCGCCGGGCCGTTGGCCGGATCCTTACTCCTCTGGCCGATCCGTCCGTCCGCCTGGCGGACCGCGTGCTGGCGGACCTGTCCGTCACCTTGGAGGCGGAGCTGCAGGAGAACCCGAGCGAGGCGCCGCCACTCATCGTGTGCCTGACCGGCATTGATCACCTCGTCGCGGCTCCCTTCGTCGCGGCCGGCCGGGCGATGACCACGCCGGGCGGGCTGCGCTGGCTGGCGGATGTTCGCGCCCGTCCGGGGTCGTCGACGGCACCGCCCTCGGAGCCAGCCCCAGGCTAGCCTCCGGATCGCCGGGCGAGGTATGGAGCGAGCCGCTCGTGGACGGCCTCGTAGGTGAACTGCCGGGAGGCGTGCCAGCAGCGCTCCGCGGCGTCGCGATACAGCCGCTCGTCGGCCAGCACGCGACCGATCGTCGCTTCGGCCTCGCCGAACTCGTCGACGAACAACGGATAGTCGGCCCCGAGGATCGACTCCTGGGCAACGGTCCGCGTGAGCACGACCGGAAGCCCCGCGGAACAGTAGTCAAGCAACTTCGTCGAGACGACCAGGTCGTTCCAATGCGACCCGTAGCGGTAGTCCCAGATGCTCAGGCCGACGCCTCCACGGGCAAGGAGCTTCGCCACCGCCGCCCGACTGAGCCCACCGTGCCAGACGACGCCGGGAACGGTGGCGACCCGCGATCGGAGCGCGTCGGCGTATCCGTGGTCGTCGGCGGTCCGCCAGAGCTTGTCGCCAACCAGGTGGAACTCGAGATCTGGCCGGCCGGCCCGCAGGCGAGCGAAGGTGTCGATGAGATCGGGCACCGGGTAGAACGGGGCGAACTTGCCCGTGTAGATGAGCCGTTGGACGGGCCGGTCATCCGCACGCGGACCGGCTGACGGAATCGCCGGAGGCAGGAGGATCGTGCGACCGCGCGCGGCCGCAGCGCGTTCTTCCGTGGCCGCCCGCATCTGGTCCGTCTGGGCAACCACGTAGCGCGAGAACGCAGCAATGGCCTCCATCGCCGCGCCGTACTCCGGCGACTCGGCGTCGCGCTCCGGCTCGAGGATATAGGCGCTCCAGAGTCGCCCGGCGAAGCGTGGCCGGGCCAGGGCGGCGAGGCACATCTCGAACCCTCGCAGGATGAATGCGTCGAACGGCTCCTCGTCGTCCAGCCGTTCGATCCAGTCAAGGGCCGCGGCGGCGTCCAGCGGGGCTACGGTGCCCCGCCAGATCGTGGTCGAGGGAAGGACCTCGACGCGATCGAGGCGGCGGAGCGCGTTGGTGAGGAGCGTCCGCTTCTCCTGTACCCGGAGGGGGACGGTGACCCACACCTCAGGGCCGACGGCAAGGGTCGCCGCCACCGACTCCACCCAGATCGACGAGCCGTCGATCACGTTGAGGTCGGCCGGGGAGTAGAGCAACACCCGCGTGATTGCCGTGGAGCGTCGCGCGCTCGCTCGACGCCATCGGACCCGGGTGACGTGGGCGCGCGCCGCGATCGACTGTGCCAGCAGCGCGAGCGGCGACATCGCCCGCCGCCAGGTGCGCAGTCCGCGCCGAGCGATCCGGCGGAAGAGACTCAACCCACCATCCTCCCCCCGGGCCGCGCCTCGGCAGCGGTGGCCGGAGCCGCGAACAGGCGATCGGCCAGGGCGCGGTAGCGAGACGCCACCGCGCTCCAACTGAAGCGCTCCGCGGCGAGAGCCGCGATCCGCCGTCGCCGCTCGGCGGCGACTTCCGGTTCGATGTCGATGACGCGGCGGATCGCCGCGGCGAGGTCGGCCGGCCGCAATGACGCAGCGACCACGCCGAGATCGTCCGCGTCGATGATTCGAGCCATGACCGGCAGGCCGGGCCCGAGGACCACGGGCGTTCCGGCGGCAAGCGCCTCCCAGAACTTGTTCGGTGTCGAGGCGCGCTGGTTCGCCGAGACCGGGGGCAGCGGGACCAGCGCGACGTCAGCCGACGCTGTCCAGGCGACGATCTCGTCGGGGTGGACGGCCGGCAACGTCCGATGCCGGCCGGCGTAGCGCGGGTCGGCGTCCCGGGCCTGGCTCGCGGCGAAGCCCCGCCCGAACCCGATCACGCAAAGCACCGCGTCGGGAACGTCCCCGATCGCGGCGGCCGCCTCGTCGAGGCCGAGGTTCGGTCCGAGGCGCCCCTGGAACAGGACGATCCGCGTCGTCGCGGGCAGGTCGAGGGCGCGACGGATGCGGTCTCCCCCGTCGCCGGCCCTGCCGGGTCGCACATCGGGCCAGTTCGGAACGACGACCGGCGCCGGCGTTCCCCAGGCCGTCGCCAGCCGTGCGGCGAGCTCGTCGTTCACGGTGATCCTCGCATCGGCGGCACGGGCCCAGCCGCGCTCGCGCCGCCGGATCATCGCCCGAACGGGGCCGGGCACGGCGAGGACGTTGTTGCTGTTCGCGACGTCGTCGATCGCGTCGTATACGACCCGGCTCGTGCGCCCAGCCTCTCGATCCCGCTCGCGGGCGGCGAGCGCGGCAGCGATCGTCAGGCTCCCGCAGGCGTGATACAGGTCCGCTGGCTCGAGGTCCCGCGCGAGCGTCGCCCACCAGCCGCGGACCGTGTGCGGCCAGAACATCCACCGACGCACGGAGGCGGCGACGCGGATCGGGAGGGCCCGACGCTTCGCTGGAGAGGCTTGCCCAGCGGCCATCGACGCATACGGACCCGACGGGCGGTAGCGGCGGATGACGACCGAGCCATCGAGCTCTCGGTCGGGCACATCGGGCGCGGCGACCGCCGCGATCTCGACCGCGAACCCGCCATCGACCAGCGTCCGCGCGATCCGGAGCGCTCGCGAGTACGGCGCGGCCGGGTTGCCGACGAGGACGACCGCGCGTCGAGCCGGATCGCTCACCAGGGCCGCCCGGTCAGGCGGCCGTACTCGGCGAGGAGCACGTCGAGCTGGGCTTCCCAGTTGTACGTGTCGTCCGCCGCCCGCCGCGCGCGCTCGGCCATCGCCTCCCGATCTGCAGCGGGTGCCTCGACGATCGACCGGATCGCCGCGGCGATCGACGCCGGGTCGGTCGGGTCGCACAGGACGCCGCAGCCGGTCTCCGTCACGATCGTGGCCATCCCGGGCAGGTCCGACGCGACGACCGGAACGCCGGAGGCCATCGCCTCGAACAGCTTGTTCGGCGTCGTCAGCCGGTGGTTGAGGGTCGATGGCTGGATCGGCATCGCGACGACATCTGCCGCGGCCACCCAGTCGTGGAGCTCGTCCGGCGGAACCGCCGGCAGGAGGTGGATGCAATCGGCCGCGGGCGACGCGGCGATCAGCGCGGGGAGTGCCGCCCCCAGGACGCCGTAGCCCATCAGCACGAGATCCGCGCCGGGGATCTCGGGCATTGCCGCGATCAGCTGCTCGATCCCCCGCTCCGGGAACAGGCCACCGTGGTAGAGCACGACACGGCGATTGGCGTCGAGACCGAGGCGCTCATGGAAGCGTCGCTCCGGCGCGGCGGACCGCGCTTGCCGATACGAGCAGTTCATCACGATCAGGGGCATCGGGACCCGGAATCGCTCCGCCATGACCTCGGCGTAGGCCCGGTTCACCGTGACGACGCGCGACGCCTCGGTCGCCCAGCGCCGCTCGACCCACCCGACCAGCCAGCGCGCGGGCCCCGGCAGGCGGGCGAGATTGCGGGCCTCGAGATAGATGTCGCGCGCGTCGTAGACGACGGCCGCCGGCCTGCCGCCCCGCAGCGCGAGGGCGACGGGGATGCCCATGTACGCCATGCCGTGGTACAGGTCGGCGCCCGGATCGACCGGGCGTGTCGCTGCGATCTGGGCCCGCACCGTCAGCGCGATCGCGGCCACGCGCCAGGCGCCGCGGCCGGCTCCGCGGACGCGGCCGAGGAGCCCACGTCCTGCCGGTGAGGACACGGTGCCCTCGGCGCTCGTCGGCCGACCGCCCGTCGAGGGCGACCCGCGACGACGGGCCCGGCGGCGGTCCCGGACGCGTCGCCACAGACCGGAGAGCGGCAGCGCGTCGACCGGATCGACGGGCGCGCGCACGATCCGATACCCGGACGGGTGGCGATCCTCGCTCGATGCCATGCCGTCCGCGCGGGCGAGGACCGTCACGTCATGACCCCGCGCGACGCACGCGCTCGCGATGCGATACGTGCGCGAGTCGAACTCGCCGCTCGTCGGGAGGACGATGACGAGGCGCTGCGGGACGACTGCCCGGGCGTCGATCGGTGCGCCGGCAACGGGCGCGATCGCCGCCTCGGTCATCGGGAGGTGGCCAGTCCGCGGTAGACGTCGAGGAGCCGGGCGCTCTCCGTCTCCCAGTTCCATCGCTCCATCGCCGCTCGGAGGCAGCGGGCACGGAGATCGGCGCGGGCAGCCTGGGGCAGGTCGAGGATCGAGCGGATGGCAGCCGCGATCGAGGCCGGTCGCTCCGGGTCGCAGACGGCCCCAAGCGGGCCGTCCGGATCGTCGATGACGATCCGGTGCCGGACCGGCGCGTCGCTCGACACGACCGGGACCCCTGCCGCGAAGCTCTCGAACAGCTTGTTCGGGGTTGACAGGAGGTGGTTGAGCGAGCTCGGCTGGATCGGCATCGCCGCGACGTCGGCGCCCGCGATCCAGTCGACGACGTCGTCGGGCGGCACCGGCGGCAGGAGATGGACACGGTCGCGAAGCCCCGGCATCGCCAGGATCCTCTCAACGATCGGCGTCGCGCGACCGAGGAAGACTAGGTGCGCATCCTCGAGGCCCGGCTCGAGCATCGCTGCGGCCGTCTGCTCGATGCCGCGGTTGGCCCCGAACCCGCCGTGGCAGATGACGATCGGGACGTCCGGCCCGAGCCCGAGCGCCGACCGGAGGAGGTCGCGTGACGGGGTGTTCGTCGGCCGCGGCGGGCAGTTGTAGACCACGGTCGGCTGGGTGACGCCGTAGCGCGCCACCAGCTCGTCGGCGATCGCCGCATTCACCGTGATGACCGCCGCGGCCGCGCGCGCGAGCTGGGACTCCGTCCGCCGCAGGCCGGCCTTGCTCCAGGGTGGCTGCGTGGCGACCGTCCCGGCCTCCAGGAACAGCTCGTGGCTGTCATAGACGAAGGGAATGCCCGTTCGCCGATAGACGGCAGCTGCCGCGAGAAGCCCCGAGAGATCGTGACCATGGACGGCGTCGGCGGGCGGCGCGGCAGCCGCGGCGCTACGAGCCCATCCGCCGACCGCGAACCGCCAGATCACGAGCCAGTTGAGGGTCCGCCCGCCGTTCGCTCGACCGCGGAGGCGGCCCCATGCCCGCGCGATGAACCGGAACGGCGCTCCGCCCAATCGCCAGCGGCGCCGCCAGCCGCTCGGGATCGGGACGGAGAGGACGCGGATCCCATCGAGCTCGCTCTCGCCGGGAGTCGTGTCGAGCACGTCCGACGGACGTCCCACGATCGTGACCTCATGACCATCAGCCGCCAGTGCGCGCGCCTCGCGCCGGACGCGCGAGTCGTGGATGACGTCGTCGTAGACGAACATGACGACCCTCATCCGAGCGCCGCGGTGATCGCCTCGGCGGCGCCGGATGGCTCCAGGTCCAGCATCCGGGCGCGCCTCGCGGCATCGGCCGACGCCGACTGCACGGGCGCGAGACGCGCGAGCTCCGCCACCGCGCGGCGCTCATCCAGCCCGACGACGACCATCCGACCTTCGGATCCCTCGACCGCCTCCAGCCACTCCGTCCGGTCCCGGAGGACGAGGCACGGGACGCCGAGCCACGCCGCTTCGCGCTGGACGCCGCCCGAGTCGGTCAGGACGGCGGCTGCATGCAGCTGAAGGGCGAGCGCCGTCCGATACCCCTGCGGTTCCACGACCCGCACGGAGTCGCCGAGTCGGATCCCTTCCGCCTCGAGCGCTGCCCGCGTCCCCGGATGCAGTGGCAGGATCACCGGGCGGTCCCGCGACGCGACGGCGTCGAGCAGGAGCGTCCACGCGGCCATCGCGTCGGGGGCACGGTTCTCCGCTCGGTGGACCGTCGCGAACAAATACGCGCCGGGCTCGACCCCCAGCCCAGTCGCGGCGAGCGCCCGGGGATCGCGGACCTCGGCCGAGACTCGCGCGGCGAGGTCCTGCATCAGGTCGCCGACAAGGGTCACGCCGTCCGCGATCCCCTCGGCGGCCAGGTTGGCGACCGCGGTCGGCGTTGGGGCGAAGCGCCACCGCGAGACGTGATCGGCGACGACCCGGTTGACCTCCTCCGGCATGCGTCGGTCGAACGATCGAAGGCCGGCCTCGACATGCGCGACGGGCAGATCGAGCTTGGCCGCCGCCAGAGCCCCGGCCAGCGTCGAGTTCGTGTCGCCGTACACGAGAACCGCGTCCGGCCGCTCCGCGATCAGCACCGCCTCGATCGCCGGGAGCATCCGGCCGGCCTGCTCGGCCTGCGTCCCGCCGCCGATCCCCAGGGAGTGGTCGGGCCGAGGCAGCCCGAGCTCGCTGAAGAACGCGCCGGCCATCGCGTCGTCGTAGTGCTGGCCGGTGTCGACGAACACTTCGTCGTGATGCCGGCGGAGCGCCGGCGACAGCGCCGCCGCCTTGATCAGCTGAGGGCGCGTCCCGACGACGCTGACGATCCGCAAACGTCGTGCCGCGCGCGTCCCAGCCGGAGCCGGGCTACGCTGCGCCGTCCGCCACCGCCGTCGAGCGGGGGCGTGGCGGGACGCCGATCCCGCGGTAGGCGACGGTCGGCGGCAGCGCCAGGTCGCGGAGGCTGTCGCGGCCGTCGAACAGGACCTCGAGGTCGGCGAACCAGGCCGGATCCAGCTCCCGGAAGAGTGGATCGCCGGTCTGCGTGACGATCGCCCGGAAGGGACCCGGCTCGCCCCACGTCCACGGCGTCGCGCAGCAGCGGGCTGTCTCTTCGGGCGTGAGGAGCGGGTCATAGGCCGAGACGACCGCGCCCTGGTGGGTCAGACGCTCGATCAGCGGCAGCGCCCGCGAGTACGCCAGCTCGTGGACGCCGTGGCGGTACGTCAACCCCAGCACGAGGACCGGCACGCCCTTCAGACCGCCGAGCTCCCCCTGGAGCGCCTTGATCGCGATCCCGACCTGGCCATCGTTCGTCCGCCGCGACAGGTCGACCAGCTCGAGCTCCGGAGCCCGCGACAGGAGGAAGTGCGGATAAACGGGGATGCAGTGCCCGCCGACGCCCAGACCCGGCTGATGGATGTGCGAGTACGGCTGCGAGTTCGCGGCCGCGATCACCTCGTGGATGTCAACGCCGACGCGCTCCGCATAACGCGCGAACTCGTTGGCGAGGGCGATGTTCACGTCGCGGTACGTCGTGTCGGCGAGCTTGCTGAATTCGGCGGCCTCGGCGTTCGACATCGCCACGATCTCCGTGTCGAGGACCGCGTCGTAGAAGGCGGCCGCCCGCTGCGTCGACGCCGGCCCCACGCCGCCGACGAGCTTCGGGTACGTCGCGAGGTTTCGCAGCGCGGCCCCGCTGTACAGCCGTTCCGGCGAGAACGCGACGAACAGATCCACGTCGGGGGTCAGGCTGGACGCCTCGACGAGACGCGGCAGGAACCGGCCCCGCGTGTCGCCGACGGGGAGCGTCGTCTCGAAGATCACGAGCGATCCGGCGTGGACGCCCGGCGCGATCGACGCGACGGCGGCATCCATGTAGCGGTAGTCCGGCTGCTGCTCGTCGTCGAGCATCACGGGGACGATCAGGACGACGACGTCGGCGTCGCGCGCGGCGGCCGCGCCGTCGGTCGTTGCGCGCAGGCGGCCGCCGGCGTGGGCCCTGGCGACGAGCTCCGCGAGCCCCGGCTCCTCGCCCACGTGCGTGTGACCGGCGTTGATCGAGTCGACCACGCTCTGCTGGACGTCGACGGCAACGACGTGCCAGCCGTGGTCGGCGAACTGGGCGGCGAGCGGCAGGCCCATCTTGCCGGCGCCGACGACGGCCACGGTGCCTGCCGTGCCCGGCGCACCGACCCACGGCGACACTTGGACCGCCGGCTCGTGGCCGCAGGCGTGGACCGGCAGCTCGATCGAGCCGCCGAGGAGGCTCGCGACGGAGGATGGACGAGAGACGATCGTCATGCGGGAGCGAACCTCGAGGACAGGTCGGTCAGGTCGATCGCGCGGCCGTCGGCCGCGGCGGTCAGGAGCGACGTCGCGATCGCGACGGCCCACAGGCCGTCCTCCGCGTCCACGACCGGCCGGCCGCCGTGGCGGACGACGCCGAGGAACGCGTCGATCTCACCCGCAAGCGGCTCCGTCGACGCCACCGGCAGCTCGACGAGGTCGCCCTCGAAGGTCGGCGCGTAGCCGCCGATGAGCCGCGGGTTCGTCGTATCGGTCGCCCGGGTGAACGTCAGGCGCTGAGTCAGGTAGTCGAGCTCGAACATGCCCTCCTCGCCGACGACGAGGAGCTGCCGCCGCTTCGCCGGGGTCAGCCAGTTGACGTCGAGCATCCCCGTCGCACCGGACGGGAAGTGGAGGAGGCCAAAGAGGAGGTCCTCGTTCGTCGCGTGGATCCGCTGGGCGGTCTCCGCGTAGACCCGCGACGGCCGCTCCCCGGCGATCCAGCTCAGGATGTCGACGTCGTGGGTCGCCAGGTCGACGGTCACGCCGACGTCGCGGATCCGGGCCGGGAACGGGCCCGCGCGTCGGGAGGCGATCGAGTAGATCGATGACAGCCAGCCGTCGTCGATCAGGCGGCCGAGCTCCAGCACGGCCGGGTTGAACCGCTCGACATGGCCGACCTGCACCGGCACCCCGGCAGCGCGCGACGCGGCGACGATCTGCATCGCCTCATCGGTTGTGGCCGCGAGCGGCTTCTCGACGAGAACGGCCGTGCCGCGCGCGATGGCCGCGAGCGCCAAGGGCACGTGAGCGGTCGTGGGCGCGGCGATCACG
>Ga0075423_10005952_pt1 | contig 11414 bp, 8 predicted proteins | sample SoiMethybrSBSTD2_FD_80114 | JGI IMG/M metagenome (GOLD analysis project Ga0075423, IMG submission 80114) | Bulk soil microbial communities from a Populus tree surrounding site in Tennessee, USA - Soil MetaG P. TD hybrid SBSTD2 | ecosystem: Environmental > Terrestrial > Soil > Tree plantation...
CCGCATCTTGCCCGCCTCGATGTGCGGCGCGGCCAGCGCGGGCGGCGAGGCCCAGAGCTGCGCGTGGCCGCCCAGCACCGCGGTGGTGGCGGGCGCGCCGCCGGTGGTCGGCAGGTGGCGCATCTTGAGCCCCGCCGCCTGCAGGAACATCTCCAGCGGCAGATGCGACGCGCCGTACGGGCCCGACGAGGCGAAGGTGATCTCGCCCGGCCGCTTCTTCGCGTCGTCCACCAGCTCCTTGAGCGTCTTCCAGGGCCCGTTCACCGCCAGGATGGGCGGATCGGCGTTGAGCCGCGCGATGCCCACGAACTGATCGCGCGTGTACGTGGCCGGCCGGCTGAACAGCTTGTCCACCTCGGGGGTGGAGGAGATGCTCACCAGGGCGATCAGCAGCGTGTAGCCGTCCGGCTTGGCCACCGAGGCGAACTGCGCGCCCACCGCGCCGGCGGCGCCCGCCTTGTTCACGATCACCACGGGCTGCTTGAGCAGCTTCTCGAGCGTCGCCGCCAGGGGCCGGCCGGTCAGATCGGCGATGCCGCCCGGCGGGAAGGGGTTCACGATCGAGATGGGCCGCGTGGGATAGGGCTCCTGCGCGGCGGCGCTCGCGGCCAGCGAGACGAGCGAGGAAAGAGCCAGCGCAAGCACGATCAGGATGCGCACCATGTGAGACCTCCCGTGGGTGAGGTCCCGCAAAGGTACGCTAGAATGGCCGCGAAATGAAGCAGGAGCGCGAGTTCTTCGATCCGGCCGCCTTGCCCTGGCGCCCCGCGCCCGGCTACCCGAGCGGGGTGTGGGAGCAGATCATCGCCGGCGGGGAGGACGAGGGGGTGTCCACGCGCTTCCTCCGCTTCGAGCCCGGCGCGGGCAACGACGCCGTGGTCACCCACGACTTCTGGGAGGAGATTTACATCGTCTCCGGCTCGTGCGTGGTGGGCGGCACAACGTATCACGCGGGCATGGTGGCGGTGCGCCCGCCCGGCATGCCGCACGGCCCGTTTCGCTCGCCCACCGGCTGCGTGAACTTCGAGGTGCGCTACCGCGCGCGATGATCCGGATCGGCGTCTCCGCCTGTCTCCTCGGCGAGCCGGTGCGCTACGACGGCGGCCACAAGCGGAGCGCCGTGATCGTCGAGCTCCTCGGCTCGCGCTTCACTTGGGTGCCGGTCTGTCCCGAGATGGAGATCGGCCTCGGCGCGCCGCGTGAGCCGGTGCGGCTTACCGGCGACCCCCACGAGCCGCGTATGCTGGGCGTGTCGAGCAAGCGCGACCTCACGCGTGAGATGACCGCCTACGCGCAGCGCCGCGCGCGGGAGCTGGTCGCGCTCGACATCGCGGGCTACGTGCTCAAGAGCGCCTCGCCCTCCTGCGGGCTGCGGGACGTGCCTGTGTGGGAGGAGGACGGCGGCGCGAACGGCGCCCCGCGCCGCGGCCGCGGTCTCTTCGCGGCCGCCCTCTCGGCGGCCTGGCCGGGGCTGCCCATCGTGGAGGAGGGTGACCTCGCCGAGCCGGCAGGACGCGAGGATTTTGTCGCCCGCGTCCTCGCCTATGCGGAGCGGCCCCGAGTCGGATGACGGGCGGCTGAGCGCGCGCGGCTCCCTCGACACCGCCCCCCGCCTCGTCGCACAATGGGGCGCAATGTCCCCCACCGCGGCCCCCGACAAGCGCGCGACTGCGCCTCCGCGGGACCTCGCCCGCTGGCTCTATCCCCTCGCCTTCCTGGTGGGCACGGCCCTCGTCCTGGCCTTCATGTGGTACCACATCGCCAGCGAGCGGAGCGTGGTCATGGACCACTGGCACATACGCCTGACCACCTTCGCGGGCGACCGCGCGCGGCTGGTCTCGGACTGGCTCGGCTCGCGCAAGGCCGACGCCGAGGTGCTCGCCGGCACGCCCGCCGTGCACGCGCTGCTCGCCGGCCAGGGCGACAGGGGCGTCACCTCGCAGCTCGACCGCGTCGCCGCGGCCTACGGCTATCTCGGCATCGCGGTGGTGGACCCTGCGGGTCGCGTGGTCGCGCAGACGCGCGGCGCCGGCGCGCCCGAGCAGGTGGCGGCGGCGGCGCAGGCCGCGCTGACCGCGAGGGCGTTCCGCGTCGACATGACCGCGGACCCGGGCGGCGCGCGGCACCTGACCTTCGCCGCGCCGGTGAGCGCCGAGGGCCCGGGCGCGCGGGAGCCGCTCGGCGCGGTGGTGCTCACGATGGCGCCGGAACGCGGCCTCTATCCACTGCTTACCGAGGAGACGGTGCCCACGCGCACCGGCGAGGCGCTGCTCTTCCGGATCGAGGGCAATCAGCCCGCCTACCTCTCGCCGTTCCGCTCACCCGGCGCGGGGTGGCAGGCGGCGAGCCGCTCGCTCGGCGAGCTCGCCGCGCTGGTGCCCGGCGCCGTGGCGGGCAAGGATGCCTTCACCGAGACCACGGACTATCGCGGCGCGCCCGTGCTCGCCGCCGCCCGCTGGATTCCCGGCCCCGGCTGGGGCCTCGTGCTGAAGATCGATCGCGACGAGGCGCTCGAGGACTTCCGTCAGGCGCGCGATCTGACCGGCGCGGCCGCCATCTTCCTCATCCTCGCCGTGGGGCTGCTGCTGATCGGCCTCTGGCGCCAGCGGCAGCGCGCCCAGCTGCTGCGCGAGCAGATCCGGCAGGAGCGCGCGATCTTCAACCTCAAGAGCTACGCCGAGAAGATCGTGGCGAGCGTGCCGTCCGGGCTGCTCGTGCTCGCCGGCGATCTCCGCGTACTCTCCGCCAACCGGTCCTTCCTCGAGTCGTTCTCGCTGAGCAACGCGACGGTGGTAGGGCGGCGCCTCGACGAGGTGGCCAAGGCCGAGGGGCTGCTCGTGCGCATCCGCGAGGTCCTGCAGACCGGCCTGGCTCAGCACGACGTGCTGTTCGACCTGCACTTCGCCAACCGGCGCGAGAGCCGCCCGGTGCGCATCACCATCACCAGCATCCGCATCGCCGAGGAGGAGGAGGCGCGGCTGCTCCTCACCATCCAGGACCTCTCGGAAGAGGAGCGGCTGCACGCGGCGCGCCGCGCCTCCGAGCAGCGCTTCCGCGACCTCGTGCAGGGCCTGGACGCCATCGTGTGGGAGGCGGAGGCGGCGAGTCTCCGCTTCACGTTCGTGAGCCAGCGCGCGGAGGGCCTGCTCGGCTTCCCGTCCGACCACTGGCTGCGCGAGCCGGACTTCTTCGCCCTCCGCATCCACAAGGACGACCGCGAGCGCGCGGTCGTGCAATGCCGAGCCGCCCTCGCGACCGGCACCGATCACGAGTTCGAATACCGGGCCCAAGCGGCGGACGGCCGGATCCTCTGGCTGCGCGACATCATTCACGTGCTGCGCGACAGCGCGGGGCGGCCCCGCCAGCTCCGGGGCCTGACCGTGGACCTGACGGAGCGCAAGCGCTCCGAGGTGGCTCTGCGCGAGAGCGAGGAGCAGCTCCGTCAGGCGCAGAAGATGGAGGCGGTGGGCCAGCTCGCCGGCGGCATCGCCCACGACTTCAACAACCTCCTCATGGTGATCCAGGGCGACAGCGACCTGATCCGCCGCAAGGTCCCCGAGGATCACCCGCTCCGGCGCAACGTCGACGGCATCCGCGAGGCTTCGCAGCAGGCCGCCGCGCTCACGCGCCAGCTCCTCGCCTTCAGCCGCAAGCAGGTCCTTGCGCCGAAGGTGCTCGACCTCAACGGCATCGTCGGGGGCATGCAGGCCATGCTGCAGCGCCTGGTCGGCGAGACGATTCACCTCGTGTTCGTGCCCAAGCCCGACCTGGACTACGTGACGGCCGACCCGAGCCAGCTCGAGCAGGTGATCATGAACCTCACAGTGAACGCTCGCGACGCCATGCCAGACGGCGGGCGGCTCACCATGGAGACCGACCACCTCGAGCTCGACGCGGCCAGCGCGATGTCGCACGGCGCGGCGGCGCCCGGCCGCTACGTCGTGCTCGCGGTGAGCGACACCGGCACCGGGATGGACGAGGCGACCAAGGCGCGGCTCTTCGAGCCCTTCTTCACGACCAAGGAGCCGGGGCGTGGGACCGGGCTCGGGCTCTCCACCGTGTACGGGATCGTGCGCCAGAGCGGCGGGCATGTCTGGGTCTACTCGGAGCTGGGGCGGGGCACGACGCTCAAGGTCTGCCTGCCCGCGGTGGCCGAGGAGCCCGACCGCACCGCGCCCGCCGAGGCCCCGGGCGGAAAGACCCGGGGCGCCGAAACGGTGCTCCTCGTCGAGGACGCGCCCCGCGTGCGCGAGGTGGTGCGTGAGATCCTGGAAATGAGCGGCTACGTCGTGCTCGAAGCGCGGCACGGGCAGGAGGCGATCGATCTGGGCGAGCGACACCGCGGTCCCATCCAGTTGATGGTCACCGATGTGGTCATGCCCCAGATGAGCGGGCGCGAGCTCGCGCAGCATTTCGCGCGCACGCGGCCGGACATGCGCGTGCTGTTCATGTCGGGCTACACCGACACCGCCATCGTGCGCCACGGCGTGCTGGAGACAGGCACCGCCTTCATCTCCAAGCCGTTCACGCCCGACGCCCTCGCCGCCAAGGTGCGCGAGGTCCTCGACGGGCCGAACCCGGCGCGGGTGCCCGCCCCATGAAGCCCATTCGCGTGCTCGTCGCCAAGGTGGGGCTCGACGGCCACGACCGCGGCGCCAAGGTGGTGGCGCGCGCGCTGCGCGACGCCGGGATGGACGTCATCTACACCGGCCTCCACCGCTCGCCCGAGGAAGTCGTGGCCGCCGCGGTGCAGGAGGACGTGGACGTGCTGGGCATCAGCATCCTCTCCGGTGCGCACATGACCCTTCTCCCGAAGGTGCGCGAGCTGATGGTGGCGGCGGGGGCGGAGGACATCATCCTGGTGGGCGGCGGGGTCATTCCCGACGAGGACGTGGACGCCCTCAAGGCCATCGGCGTCGCCGACGTCATCCTGCAGGACACCCCGCCGGATGCCATCGTCGCGCGCATGCGCGAGCTGGTCGCCGGGCGCACGCCCCGCTGACGGTGAGCGGGTTGCCCTCTTCCGCCTGGCCGCCGCGCTACGATCCGGTCTACCGCCCGGCGCGGGACGCCGAGTACTGGTCCCCCGATCTCGAGTGCGCGGAGCCGAAGGACCGCGATCGGATCATCCTCGCCAAGCTCCAGCATCAGGTGCGCTATGCGTGGGAGAAGAGCCCGTTCTACCGGCGGCGCTGGGAAGCGGCCGGCGTGTCGCCCGAGAGCCTGAGGAGCCTGGCCGACCTCGCGCGATTCCCCGTCGTCCAGAAGGCGGATCTCCGCGCCGCGCAGGCCGCCCATCCGCCTTTCGGCGACTATCTCTGCATCGACCCCGCGGAGGTCGCGCGGGTGCACGGCACCAGTGGGACCACCGGCCGGCCCACGGTGTTCGGCATCGGCGCGGAGGACTGGGCGCGCATCGGGGAGGCGCACGCGCGTGTGCTGTGGGCCTCCGGGCTGCGCCCCGGCGACCGCGTCATGATCTGCTCGTTCTTCAGCCTCTACCTCGGCTCGTGGGGCGCGCTGGTGGGCGGCGAGCGCCTCGGCGCGACGGTATTCCCCTTCGGGGCGGGCGCGGCGGGGCAGACCCTTCTCGCCGTGCAGTGGGCGCGCGACCTGCGCCCCGCCGCGTTCTACGGTACGCCGTCTTATGCGCTTCACTTCGCGGAGACGGCGAGGCGGGAAGGCATCGACCCGCGCGCGCTCGGCCTCCGCATCCTCCTTTTCTCGGGCGAGCCCGGCGCGGGGATTCCCGCCACCAAGGCGCTCATCGAGTCCACCTTCGGCGGCATTTGCGTGGACATGGGCAGCATGGCCGAGATGACGCCGTGGATGACCAACGGAGAGTGCCGCCGGCGGACCGGCATGCATCTCTGGCAGGACCTGGTCTACACCGAGGTCTGCGACCCGGAGGGCTTCGAGCCTCTCCCCTACGGCGCCGAGGGCACGCCGGTGTACACCCACCTCGAGCGCACCTCGCAGCCCATGATCCGCCTCGTGTCGGGAGACCGCGCGCGCTGGACGGACGCGCCCTGCCCCTGCGGGCGCACCTATCCGCGGCTCCCCGCCGGGCTCTATGGGCGCTTCGACGACATGATCATCGTGCGCGGGGAGAACATCTACCCGAGCGCCATCGAGGACGTCCTCCGCGCGGTGGACGGCTTCGGCGGCGAGTTCCGCGTGATCGTGTCGCGGCGCGAGACCATGGACGAGCTGCTCGTGCGCGCGGAGTACACACCGAGCCACGCCGCGCCCGAGCGGCTCGATGAGCTGCGCGGCGAGATGCGGATGCGTCTGCGCGCGCGCATCGGCGTGCACCCCGTGCTCGAGCTGGTTCCCGAGGGGACGCTCCCCCGTACCGAGTTCAAGGCCCGCCGCGTGATCGACGACCGCGATCTCTATCGCCAGGCCCTGAGCGTCCAGACGGGGCGCACGGCATGAACGACCTCGAGACGCTCGCCCGGGACCTCGCCGCCGGCTCCGTGCGCGCGCTCGCGCGCGGGCTCACCTGGGTGGAGGCGGGCGGCGAGCGCGCCGCGGAGCTGTCCGAGCGGCTCTATCCCCAGACCGGACGGGCCCACGTGATCGGCATCACGGGGTCGCCCGGCAGCGGCAAGAGCACGCTGGTGCGCGCGCTCGCCCGCGTGGCCCGGCAGCGTGGGCGCACCGTGGGCATTCTCGCCGTCGATCCGTCCTCGCCCTACTCGGGCGGCGCCATCCTCGGCGACCGCATCCGCATGAACGACCTCGCCCTGGATCCCGGCGTCTTCATCCGCAGCATGGCCACCCGCGGCGCGCTGGGCGGGCTCGCGCGCGCCGCCGTCGACGCCATCGACCTCATGGACGCGGCGGGGCGGGATCCCATCTTCGTGGAGACGGTGGGCGTGGGCCAGGACGAGGTGGAGATCGCCGGCGCCGCCGACACCGTGGTGGTGGTGAGCGTGCCCGGCCTCGGGGACGACGTGCAGGCGATCAAGGCCGGCGTCCTCGAAATCGCGGACATCCACGTGGTGAACAAGGCCGACCGCGAGGGCGCCGACCGCACCATCGCGGAGCTGCGCGCGATGCTGACGTTGCTGCCCGCGCGCGAGGGCGTGCGGGTACCGCCGGTGATGGCGTGCGTCGCCGCGCGCGAGGAGGGCGTGGACGCACTCCTCGACGCCATCGGCGCGCACATGGACGAGCTCAAGGCCGGCGACGCGCTCGAGCCGCGACGGGCCAAGCGCGCGCAGCAGCGCGTGCTCCGCATCGCCCACGAGGCGCTGGCCCACGCGATGGGCGATCCCGCCCTGCACATGGCGCCGCTGGTGGCGCGGGTGGCGCGGCGCGAGCTGGGGCCCCATGCGGCGGCGCGGGCGCTGCTCGCCTCGCTCCACGACGCGAAGGCGTAGCCGGAAAGGCCAGGAGGACGACGATGTTCGACCGGAACGCGATCGAGCGGGCGCGGCAGCTGCAGGCGGCGTGGGAAGGCAACGAGCTGCGCGGCTTTCTCCAGCGCCAGCCGGAGACGGTGACGGAGGCGCGCACGCTCTCGGGCCTGCCCGTGCAGCGCGTGTACACGCCGGCCGACATCGCGGACACGCCCTTCGAGGAGATCGGCCTGCCCGGCCAGTATCCGTTCACGCGCGGGCCATACCCCACCATGTACCGCGGCCGGCTCTGGACCATGCGCCAGATCGCCGGCTTCGGGACCGGCGAGGACACCAACGGGCGCTTCCGCTACCTGATCGCACAGGGGCAGACGGGCCTCAGCGTGGACTTCGACATGCCCACGCTCATGGGGTACGACTCGGATGATCCGAAGTCCATCGGCGAGGTGGGGCGCGAGGGCGTGGCCATCGACACCCTCGACGACCTGGCGGCGCTCTTCGCGGACATCGACCTCGAGAAGATCTCCGTGTCCATGACCATCAACCCGTCGGCGTGGATCCTCCTGTCCATGTACGTGGCGCTGGCCCATAGCCGCGGCTTCGATCTCAACCGCCTCTCCGGCACCGTGCAGGCCGACATCCTCAAGGAGTACGTCGCCCAGAAGGAATGGATCTTCCCCATCCGTCCATCGATGCGGATCATGCGCGACATGATCGTGTACTCGGCGCGCAACCTCGCTCGCTACAACCCCATCAACATCAGCGGCTACCACATCAGCGAGGCGGGGGCGACGTCCGTGCAGGAGGTCGCCTTCACCATGGCCAACGGCATCGCCTACGTGGAGGAAGTCACGCGCGCCGGCGTGCCGGTGGACGAGTTCGCGCCGCGCCTGGCCTTCTACTTCGTGGCCCAGGCCGACTTCTTCGAGGAGGTCGCGAAGTACCGCGCGGCCCGGCGCATCTGGGCCAAGCTCATGAAGCAGCGGTTCGGCGCCACCAAGGCGGAGTCGATGCGGCTCCGCTTCCACTGCCAGACCGCCGCGGCGACCCTCACCAAGGCGCAGCCGATGAACAATGTGGTGCGGACCGCCTACCAGGCGCTCTCCGCCGTGCTGGGCGGCGCCCAGTCGCTGCACACCAACGGGCTCGACGAGGCGTACGCGATCCCCTCCGAGGAGGCGATGAAGCTCGCCCTGCGCACGCAGCAGGTGATCGCGCTCGAGACGCGGGTGCCGCAGGTCGTGGACCCGCTGGGCGGCTCGTGGTACGTGGAGGCTCTCACCAACCAGATCGAGGCCAAGGTGTTCGAGATCCTCGACAAGGTGGACGCGATGGGCGGCACCATCAAAGCGATCGAGGCCGGCTGGTTCCAGCGCGAGATCGCGGACTCCGCCTATGAGACGGCGCGGCGCCGCGCCTCCGGCGAGCAGCCCCTCATCGGCGTGAACATCTTCGCGGAGCCGCCCGCGCCGGTGCCGGTGCCCATCCACAAGGTGGCCGCCGACGTGGAGGCACGGCAGATCGCGCGGCTCGAGGCGGTGCGCACGCGCCGCGACAACGCCCGCGTGGGCGAGCTGCTCGAGCGCCTCGCCGCCGAGGCCAAGGACCCCGCCGTCAATCTGATGCCCCTCACCATCGAGGCGGTGAAGGCGCGCGCGTCCCTCGGTGAGATCGTGGCGCGGCTCCGCCAGGTGTGGGGCCACTACGTCGAGAACCCGGTGTTCTGAGGGCCTCCGCCATGCCTGCTCCCCGCCCCTTCACGGTCGCGGTGCCCGACTCGGTCCTCACCGATCTCCGCGAGCGGCTCGCCCGCGCGCGGTTCCCCGACGAGCCGCCGGGCGCGGGCTGGCAGTTCGGCTCCGATCTGGCCTATATGAAGACGCTGACGACGTACTGGCGCGAGCGCTACGACTGGCGGCGCTGGGAGGCCGAGCTGAACCGCTTCCGGCAGTTCACCGCGCCGGTGGCCGGGATCGACGTCCACTTCATCCATGAGGAGGGCCGCGGACCGAAGCCGATGCCCCTGCTGCTTTCCCATGGCTGGCCGGGCTCGGTGTGGGAGTTCCACACGATCCTGCCGATGCTCACCGATCCCGCGCGCTTCGGCGCCGACCCCAGGGATTCCTTCACCGTGGTGGCGCCGTCCCTGCCCGGCTACGGCTTCTCGTTCGCGCCGGGCCAGCCGCGCTTCGGCATCCCCGAGATCGCGGATGTGTTCGGCAGCCTGATGACCGACACCCTGGGCTACGCGCGCTACGGCGCCCAGGGAGGCGACTGGGGCGGCTTCATCACCGCGGTGCTGGGCTTCCGGCGTCCGAAGGAGCTGACCGGTATCCACATGAATCTCTTGCCGCTGCGCCGTGACGTGGCGCGGCCCGACGCGCCCACCGAGGAGGAGAAGAAGTACCTCGACGAGCTGGGGTATTTCCTCAAGGAGGAGACGGGCTACCAGATGATCCAGGGCACCAAGCCCCAGACGCTCGCCTACGGGCTCACGGACTCGCCGGTGGGCCTCGCCGCCTGGATCGTGGAGAAGTTCCGCACGTGGAGCGACTGCGGCGGCGACGTGGAGCGCCGCTTCACCAAGGACCAGCTCCTCACCAACATCACGATCTACTGGGTGACGGGCGCCATCGGCTCGTCGTTCTGGCCGTACTACGCCCGCCTGCACAGCAAGTGGCCGCTCCCCGACGGCGCGCGGACGGAGGTGCCCTCGGGCTACGCGGCGTTCCCCAAGGAGATCGTGAGGCCGCCGCGGCCGTGGGCCGAGAAGGTCTTCAACATCCGGCGCTGGACGGTGATGCCGTCAGGCGGCCACTTCGCCGCGATGGAGGAGCCGGAGGCGCTCGCGCGCGAGATCCGGGAGTTCTTCAGGCCGCTGCGCTGACGGGCGGGCAGGGGCTGCCCATGCTGTCACGTCGCGCCCGCCGTCGCCTGCTGGCCAATGGCCTCCTCGCCACCGTGGTGGCCGCGCTCTTCGGGGCGGCCACGCTGGCAGACGTGCTGGGTACCCTGCGCGCTCAGGCCACCGATCTCCTCTTCGCTGGGCGCCCCATGCGGCCGGCGGCATCCACCGTCATCGTTGGCATCGATCAGCGGAGCTATCAGTCCCTCCTGGGCACCTACGGCCCGCTCTCGGCGTGGCCGCGCAGTCTCTACGCGCATGCGGTGGACGCGCTCGCCGCCGCAGGGGCGCGGGTGATTGCCTTCGCGGTGTTCTTCGACGCGCCCCGCGCCGGCGACGACGAGCTCTCCGCGGCGATGCGCCGCGCAGGGAACGTCGTGGTGCCCGTGCTCGCGCAGGGAGCGCAAGCCTTCGACCCCCGTCCAGGCGTCGCGCAGCGGTTCGACACGCTCATCGGCGCCGCGCCGACCATCCGAGGCGCCGCGGCCGCAGAGGGCGCCGCCAACATCACCACCGCACGCGACAGCGTGGTGAGAAGCCTCCCGCTACTCCTCGAGGCCGGCGACACGATGGTGCCCAGCCTTTCCTTGACCATCGTCGCGCGGTACGCGCGCCGGGCCGCCGTGCTGGACGCGCCGCCCGCGGCGGGCGTGGTGTTCGGGGCCGGCCGGGCCATCCCGCTCGCCGAGCACGACACCTTGCTCATCAACTTCCTGGGCCCCCCGGCGGGGCCGCGGCGCCGCGGCCCCTTCCCCATCGTGTCCTTCGTCGATGTCCTCGAGGGCCGATTCGACCCCGCGCGGCTCCGAGACCGCATCGTGCTCCTGGGTCCGACGATCCGAGGCGTGGACGAGCATGCGGCGCCCACCACCCGTGACACGCGCATGTGGGGAATCGAGATTTTGGGGAACGCGGTGGAGACCATCCTGCACCAGCGCTATCTCGTCCCCGTGCCGCGCGGGATCGCCATCGCCGTCGTGGCGGCGCTCGCCCTTGCCGGCACGGCTCTCGCGACGGCGTGGCGGCCGCTTGCCGCGAGCGCGGGGGTGCTGGGACTGCTCGTGCTCTACGTCACGCTTGCCGCCCTGCTCTTCGAGACGGGCCGGATCCTCGACCTCGTCTTCGCGCCCGCCGCCCTGCTC
>Ga0075423_10005953_pt1 | contig 11413 bp, 7 predicted proteins | sample SoiMethybrSBSTD2_FD_80114 | JGI IMG/M metagenome (GOLD analysis project Ga0075423, IMG submission 80114) | Bulk soil microbial communities from a Populus tree surrounding site in Tennessee, USA - Soil MetaG P. TD hybrid SBSTD2 | ecosystem: Environmental > Terrestrial > Soil > Tree plantation...
AGTACAACGCGAAATCCGGATGCGGCGGCGACCTGGGCAATACCATGACCCATTGTTCCGGCGCCAATCACGGCGATCGCTTCAATCGTTTGGGAACCGCTGCCTCGGGTACTCATCTCTCAAAGAACCGCGACTCTTCGAATGTGCGCAAAGCCTCGGTTCGACTACCGTAAGTAAGCCTAGTTATACTATACGCTCAACCGAAAAGGCTATACTCTCTTGCTCGGAACACCAACATTCCTGACCAAATACGCTAACTCGCGCGAAGGAGAACTAACGTTTCAATGGACGAAACTCTGAAGAAAGATGTCGTAATCATCGGATCAGGTCCAGCAGGACTGACCGCGGCCATTTATGCAGCGCGAGCCAGTCTAAAGCCGCTTTTAATCGATGCTCCTGCAGACCATGTAAAACAAACCACGCCTGGGGGACAGTTGATGATTACGACGGATGTGGAGAACTACCCGGGCTTCGCGAAAGGCATTCAGGGCCCTGAGTTGATGGAGGAGTTTCGAAAGCAGGCCGAACGATTCGGAGCTGAGTTTTTGGAAACCTGGATTACGGAAGTCGATTTGAGTGAGCGTCCGTTTGTTCTTTACACAAACGGTACGACAATCTTTACCCAAACGCTGATAATCGCCTCTGGAGCGTCCGCGAAATGGTTAGGTATTCCTGGCGAATCGAAAGTGCCTGACGGTTTTGGCGGCAACGGAGTGTCTGCCTGCGCAACGTGTGACGGCCCGTTGCCGGCATTCAGGAATAAAACTCTGGTGGTCGTTGGCGGAGGTGATACGGCGATGGAGGAAGCGACATTTCTGACGCGGTACGCTGCCAAAGTCTATGTCGTACATCGTCGCGATAAACTTCGCGCGTCGAAGATCATGCAGGAAAAAGCGTTTCGAAATGAAAAGATCAGTTTCATTTGGAATACCGCCGTCGAAGAGATACTCGGCACTCACGAAGAAGGCGTGACCGGCGTACGTCTTCGGGATTTGGTAACCAAAGAGGAACGTATCTTTCCATGTTCCGGGGTATTCGTCGCGATTGGACACAAACCAAACACGGAACTTTTCAAGGGCCAGCTTGACATGGATGCTGTCGGATATCTCAAGACATCTGGTCACTCAACGGCGACGAACGTGCCTGGAGTATTTGCGGCTGGCGACGTGCAGGATTCAGTTTATCGACAAGCTGTCACTGCAGCAGGAACTGGCTGTATGTCGGCGATTGATGCGGAACGCTTTTTAGATCACATGCCAGTCGAGATGCCTAGTGGCGAGGAAGTCACCATGGACGGTGAACACATCACGCCCGATCACAAAGCGATTATCACGGCGGATGGACACATGGTTCCAAATCAGGAATAGGTCCTATTAACTCTTCACAACAACACTATCGAATCGTCTTCCTGGTGACGTGAGGGTCTTGGTGGTGGTTCGAGATCGCCACGATGTCGATTCTTCGGGCAGGGCAAACAATAAGCTCCTAAACGTTCCAATCGATCGTCACACTCGTTACATTCCAAATCCAGTCCAAGTTGTCTCAGTGACTCCAATAACGGTAAGAGCAGGCGACCTTTTTCCGTCAGCGCGTATTGGATATGCCGCGAATTCCCTCCGTACACCGAACGATCGATCAATCCATCCTTCTCCATATCGCGAACGCGGCCGAGCAAAGTTCGACTGCTTATCGGATATAAGTCGGTAAGCAACTCCATCGTTCGTTTCGGACCTGCGACCAATTCACGGACAACCAGCATTGTCCATTTATCACCCAGCATCTGGAGCGCCGCGGTAATCGGACAGCCATCGAGATCGCGTCTAATCATTTCTCTTTGGGCTTTGGACTTTGGACTTTATGCCTATGGTCTCAAGTTGATGTTGTATGTTTTGATTTTTGAGTTCAGTGTAGTCGCGTTCATCCCGAGCAGACGCGCCGCTCGTGATTGATGCCCGCCTGTTTGTTCTAACGCGCGTCTGATTAAATCTATCTCGAAGCGGCGTACTTCCTCATAGAAATTGATACCCCTGCCGATCTCGCCAACTGCTCCAGAGCTTGCGCCATCATGCGAAGTGGATCCAGCGGATTTGGGATCGCTAATCTCAGGACGCAAACACTCCTTGGTAATTTCATTTCCCGGAGCAATCACAACTGCACGCTCGACCGTGTTCTCTAATTCGCGAACATTGCCCGGCCACGAGTACGCTTCAAGCAACGCGAGCACTTCCGGACCTAGTTGATCGGACACCTCTCGAGCGTTTTCATCATTGTATTTCTGAATGAAGTGCTGTGACAGTGGCAGAATATCTTCACGCCGATCTCGCAACGGCGGCAGTTCAATGGGCACTACTGCGAGCCGGTAGTAAAGATCCTCTCGAAAGCTTCCTTGCCGCACCGCTTCCTTCAAATCAATGTTGGTGGCAGCAATTATTCGCACATCAACGCGACGCGGAGAAGTGTCGCCCAACGGCGTGAACTCTCGCTCCTGAATCACACGGAGCAAGCGAACCTGCGTTTCCGGAGGTATATCACCAATTTCATCGAGGAAGATTGACCCGCCATCGGCTACTTCGAACAAACCTTTCTTGGCGGCAATCGCACCAGTGAAGGCGCCGCGAGTATGGCCAAACAACTCTGACTCGAGTAGTTCAGAAGGAATATTTGAGCTATTAACTGTGACGAAGGGACGACCCGCGCGCGTACTCGCTTCGTGAATAGCTTTAGCGATCAGTTCTTTTCCAGTTCCACTTTCACCCGTAATCAAGACGGTTGATCGAGCAGGCGCGACTTGTTCGACCAATCGAAAAACTTCCTGCATGAGATCGGAGCGACCGATGATCTCTCCGCGATCGACGGCCTTGCTCATGGCGCGTCGCAACGTGCGCCGCTCTTCTTCTTTGCGACGTCGCTTAATTCCAGCGGCGATGGTGGCGGTGATTTGTTCGTTCTGGAATGGTTTGCGAATGCAACCGAAGGCGCCCCGTTCCCAGGCGGCAATGGCGGTATCAAAAGTCGCGTAGGCAGTGATCATCGCGATCACCGCTTCCGAATCCATTTTCAAAAACTCTTCGAGAGCACGCAGCCCGCCGATTCCCGGCATCGAAACGTCCAAGAGCACTACGTCGAAAGCGCGGCGTCCGTATGCTTCCAGACCTTCTTCGCCAGTCTTTGCGAGATCGACACGATAACCTTCCGAAGTGAGAAGTGTTTCTAACACCTCCCGCATGATCTCTTCGTCGTCAACAACCAGAACTGAGCCTTTTTTTGCGTTTCGTCTTTCGGTCTTCATCTAATAAGAGCTACTTGGAGTGCGACGGCCTGCCGTCGCTTTGTTACAGCGGATTCTGGCAAATGCAAGGTTTACTAAAGTGACGGCAGGCCGTCGCACTCCAAAGACGCGTGATCTTCAAAACGGATTAGTTTAGGCGACTTCTTCATCTAAAACAAAAGGCCTGGCCAACAACCAGACCCGAAAAAATTTAAGATTTCAGATTTCAGATTGGCCGCCCTTATAGGTCCTATAGGTCAAATAGGTCCGATGGATGACGCGCAAATCTTCAATCTTAAATCTGAAATCTTAAATCCACCGTCAGTCGCCAACAGCTTGCAAGCGCGCTCGTGTGCGAACGCTGGGGAGAGTTATATGGAACGTCGTCCCCTGACCAGGCGTGCTCTCGACGCTGATCCGGCCGGTATGCTCTTGAACGATTCCGTACGTAACAGCAAGACCCAAACCAGTGCCCTGTCCAACTCCCTTAGTTGTGTAGAACGGATCGTAAATCTTTGCAACGTTCTCAGGAGCGATCCCGATGCCGGTGTCAGAAATCTCTACAAGCAATGATCCGTCGTCTGAAAGACTCGTTGAAATCTGTATTCGTCCTCCGTCAAGAATCGCATCGCGAGCATTCAGAATCAGATTTGTGAACACCTGTTGAAGCTTACCCGCATTTCCAAAAACCAACGGGGCTTCTTCGTCATACAAGCGGACGATCTGGATTTGGCTACGACGCAGTTGAGGCTCGAGGAGCTGCAGAGTGTCGTCGAGCACTCGTGAAATATCGAGTTCTGCGAATTCGGTTGCACTGCCCGTGCGCGAGAAATTCAGAAGATTGTTGACAATGTTGGTTGCTCGTTCGGCTTGTGTTCGGACTTTTTGTAGCAGGGCGTGTTTCGGATCATTCTCGCCTAACATACCCAGAAGCATCTGAGTGTAGGACGAAACGCCGGTTAAGGGCGTGTTGACTTCGTGAGCTACTCCCGCAGCGAGCAATCCGATCGACGACAGTTTTTCACGTTGCTGCAGTTGTTCTTCGAGACTGATGCGAGTCGTGACGTCTTCAAGAACAACCAGCGCACCGGTCTGACCTTGAGCATCTTGCAACGGCGCCAAAGCGATATTGAGCACCAGCGAACGATTACCGCGCGTCGCCGTGTGGAGCTTATAGATATTGCGAATCTCTTTGAGTCGCCAACCGTCCTTGCCAAGGACCTGAGTCAGAGTTTCCGCGAAGTCTTCACTAAACAAGTCCTCGACGTGTTTGCCGACAGCGGCGTCGCGTCGAAGATCCAGTATGTGTTCCAGCGCCGAATTGAGCCGCGTCACTCGTCCATCAAGGTCCACCGCAAGCAATCCAACGTTAATTGACTCGATGATCGATTCGTTGAATTCCTTGAGAAGCTTCAACTCACTTGCGCGTTCCTGCTGGTCCGTGTAAAGCAAACTGTTTTCGATCGCGACGGCAACATATCCGGAAACAGTCCTTAGAATCTCGACGTCTTCCGATGAGAGCAGAGCACCGTCAACCGAACGTCCCAATCCAATAACAGCGACCATTCGTCCTCGCACAACGCACGGAACGAAATAGTGAAGCGCTCGTTTGACCGTGCCGGAGATTTCGGCGGTAGGATCCAAATCGTCAACCCGAACGATACCCATCTCAGCAGATTTGACGCGTATCATTTCCCGGAAGTCAGGCGGGACAATCACCTCATTCTCGAGATCTGCGGCACGAACGACGGAATAACCTGACTCGGTGTGCTTGTCTTCGACGAAGATCGCTATGCGGCCCACGTTCATCACTTCCTGAAGCCGTTTGATTAAAGAATCGAGAAGCGGGTCCAGAGCAGTCGTTGCCGAAAGCGTGCGGCCAAAATCAAGCAAGCTGTTTCGCAGGTCGTATCGTTCACCATAAAACAATCGATCGACATGTTCCTGTAGAAAGTTCTTTACAGGAGCCGCCACCATCACGATCACCGCCATGGCGAGCACTGCAATAACAACTCGCAAAGTGATCTGGCCGAAAGTAAATCCCGCATCGGTTCCAAAGGCGTACAAGCCACCAGTATAAACAACGACGCCGATCAGCAATGAAATTCCGAGTGTCGTTAACGCATAGACGAAGACACGGCGCACCACCAGCTCCACGTCCATGAGCCGATAGCGGAGAACTGAATACCCGAAGGCAAATGGAATTAACGCGAGCGGAAGGATTGCGATGTCCGTCAGCCACCGATCAGTGGGGAGACCGAAGAGGTACACCAGCGCGTAAAGGAAAGTGAATGGTGCAACAGCGAGAGCAGTTCCCCACACGACCCACTTCACTTGTTGCCTGACTATCGTCGCTCTCGCAGTCAGATAGGTTCGAATCAGCAATAGCGCGCTAACCAGCAGTGCAATTACGAAATGCACCATGCTGATGCCATAGAAAAATCCGAGGACACCCTCGGTTACCGGCATTTGATGTAACGGCGCAAAACCTTTGGCGATCTGATCGCGGAAGAAAATTGGGACCGAAAGAACGATCAATAAGAGTCCCGGAATGTACAACCCCAAAACACGCCAGCGCCGGCTGGCAAACAGCTGCTGCTTCGTCGGGTAAAGCAAACAGAAGTGAAGGAACAACGGCGGAAACAGGAGAAAGGCCGCATTCCTCAGAAAAGCGATGCCTAAATCCAGGTCTCGATAGGTTCCGGTTGGCGTGTAGAAATGGAAAACAAATGCAGCTAAACACAGCGTTGCAAAATGCAATGCGTAAGGAGCGCGGCCACCCTGTTTGAACAGAACAAAGAAACCGACGAACAGGTACACCAACCCGAGCAAGTTGATGTAAATGACTCGCGGTGTCCACTTGTGAACAGCGCCGAGGTCATCCAGGTCGGCGTAGTAGAAACGAGTTTCTTCCGGATAAGAAGGTCGCTCCATTAAGTAGTGAAGCTGACCTCCCACTCGCGCCTGATCCAGATAAATCTGGACATCTCGCGCACGAACGATCTCTTCCTGCCTGCTGTTTACATCCAAACTAATTCCCAACAGTCGATCGCCGGCAAGTAGCCACGCTCTATCGCCGGCAGAATTCCGTTCGATAGATTTCGCTATTACGCCGTCCTTCGTATCGATCCACTCAACACCGTCGGACGCCGGTGTTTCGTGTCTGATCCTTTGCCCGAAGTTAAGGACACCAGCGCTAATCAGGAGCACCGCTCCGATTAGCAACAGCCACGTCCTGTTTGTTAGTACCGATCCCTTCACTTCGCTGGTTTCCTCTGGGCCTAATAAACGGCCAACTTACTGATTAGGCAAGGTATGTTCCCGTCAGCCAATGTGCTTAGCCATCAGGCTTGATGTTTGTCGCGCTCAAAAAGCTGCAAAGAAATCATGAGCTCTGTCGAGAGCACATAAAGGACGACCAAAGTTCAATCCGACATTTCGGATTTTCCGAGAATTTGGACGGTATTTTCTTGAAGGTCGGGTCGAAGTGAGCAGATGGACTTTTGTAGACGTTTCGGTTAACTGCTCGCTCCAGGTTGCCATCAAAACCTGACCGAGATACCGCCTCTAACAGAACGTCGATTGTTACCGACTATCGTTAGGACCTCTCCATTGTCCGAACTCGCTTGAACGTCCAGAAGATTGCGTGCATCGAGAATCGCTGCGGCACGAAGAGGCAGCCCAAAGGTCGGGAGCTCTTGTGTCACCTGAATGCTCAATGACGGATCGTACACACCCAATCTTCCCGCGAACGGATCGATTGCAAAGACCGTAGCCTCGGGAGAAAAACGAAGCACGGTTCGAATTTGTGTTCCGGTTTGAAATCCTGCTGCCATCTGCAATGCTGCAGTTTGGAAGAGTGCGCCTGCAAACATATCGGCCGGATTCGTAAATCCTTCCGGTGACAGCCGCTGGCCATGTCCGAAAGCATAACCGGCTGATGCGGTCCAAACTCGATTCAGACGACGGGTATAAACTACGCGCATTCCGCGAGCTGAACCCTGTTGATTAGCAACTCCAAGAAAGGGCTCACCAGCAGCGCCGGCGAACGCGGTCGACGGCGTGCTTAGAAAACCAACTCCTCGTCCGGAGGTTGTGTCGAAGAAGGCGGTAGCTTCGACGTTGGAGCTATTGTCGATCACCCTCTCTACACCAAACTCAAGGCGATGACTTCTTTCGAGTACTGCTTGTCCGTCAACATACGCAACGGGGCGAATCGATTGTTGCCGGAAGACGACCTGATCATCTTCAAATGATGCAACACTCTGAATGCCGTCTTCGTCGCCACCAGACGCGAACGCAGCTTTTACTCTCGTGCGAGCATTAGCATCGAATTGCACTCCGATCCGGGGTGTTAAGGCATGCGCACCACCGTTTCCAATGAATCGCGAGTAATCAAGTCCCATCACAATGACGATGCCGTCTCGGACGATCCATTCATCAACAGCTCGCATCGACATCTGACCTAACAGATCAGATTGCTTACTCTGATGATTTACCCAAATGGGAGTTCCAAACTTCAGTCCAGCTGCGGTGACTCCAACTTTATGCCGCTCACCAACGCGAACCCGTGTTGATGCTTCAAACCGCTGCGGAGCTTCAGGTCCAACTCCAGTTTGACCAGAGAAAATAAGTTCTACTCCATCTGAAACAGGCGTTGAGATAGCAAAGTTGAGTCCTGTATACGGAGCTGAGTAAGCACCGCTTGAAAAGTAGGTCTCAAGAACGCCGTGTGTTTTGGATCGCGAGTTATCTTCTGTTGTTTGGGTCGCTGATTCGGGTGCAGTTTCCTGCGGACCGGCTTCAGCGGTTTCAGCGGTTGCCGCCTTGATAGCGGAGTCTTCACCTTCTTGAATCTGGAATATTGAACGGCGATTCTGCGCTGACCGTAACGTCCACTTGACGTCGTCTCTGTCGCGCCGGCGTTCGGGCAACGTGTTGCCCGCGCCAACGGGCTCGAGGTTGAATCTATAGACGAGTTCCTGTGAAGCCCTTACTTCCACCGAAGCAAAGATGACAGCGTTGAACCCGGTCGCAATTGCCTTAATACCATAGCGCCCCGGCAACACACGGGCGATGAAGTTTCCGCCGGCGTCTGTCATTGCCTCTTTCGTAGTCTGCCTGCGACCTTCTCGTACTAACGAAACCAGCGCACCAGCCAACGGATTGCCTTTGTTATCTCTTACGGAGCCAGTGATCGTCGCGAGGCTTGAGGCCTTTGGAGTACCGGCCCGGGCGTCGAGCGCCAAAGCAGTAAAGGCGATCAGAGATAAACTCAGGCTGATAGCTCTTCTCATGTTGCTGGATCCTCCGGGAGTTGACTCCCTATTGGAAGCGATTGGTACTGGGGAGCACTACGCAATGCTGGACACTTCTTAAAATGATTTCCGATTGCCGATTGTCAAATTCGTCAGTTATCAGTTGTCAATGCCATAGGTCCGATAGGTCGCATAGGTCCTATACTACTGCCACTGTACTGATCACCCCGCAAAATCAGAAGTTTATTGTCGGCCAGCCTCGGATTTGCTGTCAAGATTGGGCGGGTGTTTTGGGTCTCTTTGCCCAGTCTTTTAGGGCGTGCTAGGATTCAGTTCCCCTAATCCCACTGACCGGTTTTCGGGCTCAAGGTTTCCATCGGATGATAGACGAAGTTCAATCTACCAGACTCCCTAACGGGATTGCGGTTCTGACCGAGCATATGCCCGGACTCCGATCCGTGACTGTCGGAATTTGGGTTAAACGCGGTTCCCGTCACGAAAGCCCCGAGCTCAATGGCATCTGTCACTTTATCGAACACGCCGTATTTAAAGGAACTCAAAAGCGATCCGCTCGTGATATCGCCACTGAGACCGATCGCCTGGGTGGCCATTTTGACGCCTACACAACCCATGAGATGACGGGTTTCGCTATAAAGGTTGCGGACACGTCCCTCGCAGAGGCCATGGATTTATTAGGGGATCTCGTCGCCCATCCACGCTTCAACCAGGAAGACCTCGAACGTGAGCAACGGGTGATTCTCGAAGAGATGAAGATGGTCGAGGATACTCCGGACGAGCTGCTGGGTGAGCTCTTCAATGCAGCTTACTTCCCGAATCAGCCGCTGGGACGCCCGATCGAAGGAACAAAGGAAACAGTCCCCACTTTCGATCACAAAACAACGGTTGCGTTTCATGCACGCGAGTTTTCTTACACCAACCTCGTCATAGCTGCCGCTGGCAACGTGCATCACGAGCGTTTGCTTGATCTCATTGGAAGATCTCTCAACGGCTGTGCAGGCGGCACCAGTGCTCGACCAACTCCAATGACGAGTGGCCGGCCGCGCCCAGCGTCGCCAATTCTGATCGAACAAAAAAGCGAACTGGAGCAAGCTCATTTGGTTATTGCCACACCCTGGCCGGATGCTCTGAGTGATGAACGATATGCGGCAAGTCTCCTGGCTTCTGTGATTGGCGGTGGCACATCAAGTCGGTTGTGGCAGAAGGTTCGCGAAGAACGGGGGCTCGCATATTCAGTCGGAGCGGGGGGCAGCGGATTTTCAGACGTCGGTGTTTTCAACATCTACGCCGGTACGTCACCGGAACAGCTCGATGAGGTCGTCGATCTATCAATTGAAGCTTTGCGTGACGCTGTCAGGGAAGATGTCTCGAGCGATGAGTTACGGATCGCGAAGGAGCAGGCCATTTCCTCAATCCTGTTAGGCCTGGAATCATCGAGTGCACGCGCCAGCACACTCGCAAGACAAGAGATCATTCACGGCAGACGTATCTCACCCGATGAAGTTGTGGAAAAGATTCGCGCGATCACTCCTGACCAATTGAGAGAAGTGGCGCAGAAATATTTCCGTTCAGAACTGCTGGCACTTGGCGCGCTGGGAAACCTCAACGGTTTCAAAGTGGATCGCTCCCGCCTCGAGATTTGATCGCTAACAATAGGTCCAATACGTCCCATAGGTCCTAGTTTCCCAGCACACAAACCTCCCAATTCCGTTATAGCCGTTTCTCTCGTTAAATGCTAAATTCACGTTGCCCCTTTTTGATGCAAGAGCACGCTTCATGAAACTAACCGTTCTCGGTAGCGGATCAACTGGCAATGCCGTCCTGATCGTTGCAGGCAACACACGCGTACTCGTCGATGCCGGTTTAAGTGCAAAAGAAATAACGCGTCGTTTCGCAATGATGGGCGAAGATGTTCAGCGCCTCGACGCAATCCTCGTAACACATGAACACGGAGATCACGCTGGCGGCTTGCGCGTCTTGTTGGGAACGATTGATTGCCCGGTCTATATCTCAGCCAAAACCTGCGACGCGTACATCAGCGAGCGTTTCAATGTAGCGAACGACGAACCCAGACGTCGTTCAAAAGCGTTGCGCGATCGTGTGGAACCCATAGAGTCGAGTCGTGATTTTCGCATCGGCGAAATTGATTTTCATCCCTTCACTGTTCCTCATGATGCCGTAGACAATTTTGGCTTCACCGCAACTCATCAGGGAGTGAAGATCGCTACGTTGATGGACTTCGGTCATATCACCACGCTGGTAACTGAACGCCTTCGTGGATGTGCCGCAATAGTTATCGAATCCAATCACAGCCGCGACATGCTGAAGGCTTGCGACGATTACCCGTGGGATCTAAAGCAACGGATCTTGTCGCGCCTCGGACACCTTTCGAACGAGGATCTCGCTGATTGGCTGAAAGGTGGTTTCGATGGCTGCGCAAGGTACATCGTGCTCGCACACCTCTCTCAACGTGCAAACAACCCGTATCTCGCGAAGATCAATGCCGAGGTGGCTCTTTATGAAAGAGCGCCGTTGTTTCCGACTGAAACGCAAATCAGTTTGTCATATCCAAAGGAGCCAACCCCCTGGATAGAAGTGTAATAGACACGGCCGATCGCAGGGGCAGGGGCAGGAGCAGGACCAGAATGTTAACCCTTGCGCTGGTATTGCTAATAACCACGAGTTGCGGTTTAAAGAATGCCTCAGCTGGAATTCCGCCGGAAGTTGAATCAGTGATTGGCACTGTAACAGACGACATTGCTCAAGAACGATACGACAAGGTTTACAGTGAGTCATCAGAGTTGTGGAAACACGACGCTTCGCAGGAACAATCCGCCGAAGTACTTAAAACTCTTCACTCCAAACTCGG
>Ga0075423_10005956_pt1 | contig 11409 bp, 19 predicted proteins | sample SoiMethybrSBSTD2_FD_80114 | JGI IMG/M metagenome (GOLD analysis project Ga0075423, IMG submission 80114) | Bulk soil microbial communities from a Populus tree surrounding site in Tennessee, USA - Soil MetaG P. TD hybrid SBSTD2 | ecosystem: Environmental > Terrestrial > Soil > Tree plantation...
GTGCTCCCTACGAACGCGCCCCTGACCCGCCCCCTTAGAGAAATTTCCGGCGCCCGGGACATAAGTTCATTGTGATCGCTGACCGGCTGTCTATGATTATTGGTAGAAAGGACACATCATGCCCGGACTCCTCCAGAACCATATTGCGGTCATTACCGGCGCAGGCTCCGGCATCGGTCGCGCCATCGCCCTCGGCTACGCCCGCGAGGGCGCGAGCGTGGCTACGCTTGACATTAACGGCGAGCCGGCGGCCGAGACTGCCAAGATGATCCGCGACGCCGGCGGCAAGGCGCAGGCCTTAACGCTCGACGTCAGCGACCGTGCCGCCTGCCGTACGGTGGCGGCGGAGGTTGCCAAGCAGCTCGGCCAGGTATCCATTCTCGTGAACAATGCCGGCATCACCCGCCGCAATCCTTTCACGGCTGACGCGGACACCGTGGCCGCCGACTGGAAGGCGGTGATCGCAACCAATCTCGACGGGGTCTTTAACGTGACACAGGCGTTCACCGCGCCGCTGCGCGCCAGCAAGGGTCGCATCATCAATATCGGCTCGATCCAGTCGCTCATGCATGTGCGCACACCGTCATCGGCCGCCTATACGGCCTCGAAGCATGGCGTGCTCGGCTTCACCCGCGCGCTCGCGGCCGAGCTCGGCAAGGATGGCGTACGCGTCAACGCCATCGGCCCCGGCTTCATTGAGACACCGTTCAATGCAAAGATGCGGGCCGAAAATCCGGAGCGTGTGAAGATCTTCGTCGAGCACACCCCGCTCGGCCGTCCGGGCACGCCGGACGACATCGTGGGCCCGGCAATTTTCCTTGCTTCCGACCTGTCGGCTTTTGTGACCGGCTCGATCATCCTGGCGGACGGCGGTTACCGAACGGTCTGAGCCCACCTTTGCATCGCGGGCGAATCGGCTAATTTGCCGGCGGGGGCGGGTAGCGGCTGGCCGCGACCCAACAGGCGCATGACTGCGAACAATTCCGGCACCGCCGATGCGCGGTATTCGAAACGGCTTGCCATCGTCGTGCCCTATCGCGACCGGACCGATCACCTTGCCAGGTTCGTCCCGCACATCGCCGCCTATTTCGAGCGCGATAAGCTCGACAAGCAAATCGCTGTCACCATCAACATCATCGAACAGTGGGGCAACGCGCCGTTCAGCCGCGGCCGGCTGGCAAATTGCGGATTTCTCCTCACGCAGGACACATCGGACTACGTCTGCATCCATGACGTCGACTATCTGCCGATGTGGGCCGACTATTCGTGGACCAGCAATCCAGCGCGGTTGATCTGGCACGGGCTGTCGATGCGCGAGAACTGGGAGACGTTCTTCGGCGCGGTCAGCCTGCTCGACAAGTCGGTGTTCACCGCAGTCAACGGCTTTCCCAACTGCTACTGGGGCTGGGGTCCGGAGGATCTGGAGATGAGTAACCGGTTGCGGCTGCGCGGCTACAAGCTCGAGCGCCGCGATGGCACTTTCATCCCGTTGCCCCATAAGCATGCCGGGTACTCCGCGCCGCACGAATTTAACGATGTCGGGCGCCGCACCAACGCATTGTTCGCGAAGCGCGAGCCGGATTTCGAGAAGCTCATCGCACAGGACGGGGTCGGCACGCTGAAATTCCGCCTGGTCGAGAAGAAGCTGCTGGCACTGCCGAGCACGCCGGCCTTGCCAAACGTCTTCCACTACATTGTCGATCTCGGCGAGCCGGAACCGGGCGCCGTCTGAGACGTATCCTTCCGGCACGCAACAAGGCGAGGCCGCAATGTCCCCTGACGAACGCGCCATCCGCGAGCTGGTCGACACCTGGATGAAAGCAAGTCGCGCCGGCGACACCGAGACGGTGCTCAGCCTGATGTCCGACGACGTGATCTTCATGGTTCCCGGCCGTGAGCCATTCGGCAAGCAAGCCTTTGCCGCCAATTCGCGCAGCATGGACGGCGTGCGGCTGGAAGGCTCGGCCGACATCCGCGAGCTCAAGGTGCTTGGCGACTGGGCCTAACTGCGTAATTTCATCGAGATCACCATCACGCCGGCCGGCGGCACGCCGGTACGCCGCTCCGGTTTTACGTTGACAATCTTGCGCAAGGAGCCGGACGGTCGCTGGCTGCTGGCAAGGGACGCGAATCTGGTGACGTGAGCCTGCCGGCGCGCCGAAATGTCCCGGCCGGCGGACATTTTCCAGGCCGGGCTTCGAAGGCAATATGGCGCACAGACACGCGGGGGCGCCATGAAGCAATCGCATACAGGGACCTGTTTCTGCGGCGCGGTCACCGTCGAGGTCCGCGGCGCACCTCTCGAGATGGGCTACTGCCATTGCAGCTCCTGCCGATCTCATTCGGGCGCACCCGTCAGTGCCTACGTCCTGTGGAAGCAGGACGACGTAAGGATCACGAAGGGAACGGAGTTTGTCGGTCGATTCAAGAGGACCGAAATGAGCGACCGCCACTTCTGCAAGAAGTGCGGCGGCCACGTCCTGGTTACTCATCCGGGACTTGGCTTGACGCACGTTTACCCAGCCAGCTTCCCCACGCTGACATTCGAGCCGACGGTGCATCTGAATTATGCGGAAACTGTGCTGCCGATGAAGGACGGGCTTTCCAAGTTGGGGGATTTTCCTGCCGCGGCCGGTGGCTCCAGCCAAACGATGCCGGAATAAAGGTTACTCAACCCGGCATGCATTATAGGTTTTGACGACGACGCCGTGGCTCTTGCGGGTCAGCGTGATGAAGGTCTTCAGCGCATAGAATTCATAATCCTTGTTCGTGAAACTGTCCGCGTCGGGCACATCGGGATCGGCGATGAGGGTCTGCGGCGGCTCGCTGTCGATCTGCAGAACGACGGGCTCCGCCTTACTCCAGCGCCCGGACGCCTCGACGGCCGCAGTAACCGTGAACGCTCCGCCTTTGCAGTTGTAGCGATACGTTTTCTTATCGGCAGCAAAAGCCACGGTCAGCATTGCCATCGACAGAACGGCAACGCGTTTCATCGTGGCGCGTCACTTTCCCGCGGCCTTGCGCAGCGCCGCATTGATGCGATCCTGCCAGCCGGGGCCGCCTTCCTGGAAAAAGTCGAGCACGTCACGGTCGATGCGCAGCGAGACCGTTTCCTTGGCGCCGGGAATTGCCGGTGTCTTTGGCGGCAGCTCAACGGGTTTCGTGGTCGCGGCCTTGAAGGCCTTCTCGGCGGCACTACGCATGTCGGGTGGGTTCTTGGCCATGCCGTTCTTTTACCATGCCGCGTTTCGGGTCTGTAGCCACCCCCTACGCGATCCACTTAATCAAATCGCAATGCTGATGCGGTAACATCATTACCATTGCAGATGCGAGGTTGCCCCAAGGATGCAATATATGGGCGAGCCAACGCCAGCAACACCGGCCAGCAAATACTTCGCCGCCACCGTCGCGATGATCGCGGGTGCGTTTTTCTTCGCGGTCGGCGCCGGACTGCTGCCGATCCCTGGCGGACCATCCAACCTGCACGGGCCGCTTTGGCTGCTGCTGTGCGTCGGGCTCGCTTTCTTCCTTGCCGGACTAGCCATCCTCATCCCGATGCTCGGCCACGCCAATGACAGCGGCGACCTGCCGGCGGGCGCTCCGTTCTGGTTGCGCGCCATGCAATATCTGATCGGACTGTGCATATTCGCCTGTTTCGGCGCGATCAGCAGCTGGATCGCATTCGGACCGGGCGAACGGCAATTCAGCGGGACGTTCATGTTCGGCGACGTGGCGACGAATGCAACGATCGGACGGATCGTTTTCGGCACCGGCGCGATCTTCATCTGGCTGTGCACGGCGGCCTTCGCCGCTTTCGGCTTTCGCAAGTTGTTCGATCACGACACATCGCGCGCCAGCTAATTTTCTGTATTTATTGGATGCGACACCCTCACCGCTTGAACAGGCCCATGATCTCGGCCTTGGCGAGCGTGTTGAAATGAAGGTTGAAGCCGACAACGGCGGCCGAGGTGTCGGCTTTCACGTCGATCTTGTCGGTCTTCACCGCAAACACAGTGAACAGATAGCGATGCGGATGGTCGCCCTCGGGCGAGCATGGCCCACCATAGCCGGGCGCGCCGAAATCGGTACGTGTCTGCAGCGCGCCGGCTGGCATTTTTCCGCCGGCGCTGCCGGCGCCGGCCTCGAGCTCGGTCACGTTCGGCGGGATATTGACGATCAGCCAGTGCCAGAATCCCGAGCCGGTCGGCGCGTCAGGGTCGTAGCAGGTGATGGCGAAGCTTTTCGTGCCGGCAGGCGCTCCCGACCACCTGAGATGCGGCGACGTGTTGCCGCCGGCGCAGCCGAAGCCGAAGTCGGCCGACAAGACAAAATCTTTCGAAAGGTAGTCGCCGTCCTTGAAGCTGTTGCTCGTGACAGTGAACGCCATGTACCGTCTCCTTGAACTGATTCTTTCGGATCGTCAGACGTCCGCAGCCTAGTCCCGCCCGGACAAATCGCAATGACCTCATTTTTCTCGACCAATTGGTTCGACCTTGCGATCTACGTCTGCCTGTTCGTCGCCGTTGTCATGGGCTTCATGACCGGGCTCCTGCGCAGCCTGGCAACGATCTTCGGATACATCGCCGGAATGGGCGTCGCCGTGTTCGCTGCGCCGCGCGTCACACCGCTGCTCACGAGCTATCTGAAAATGCCGACGCTGCAGAGCTGGATCGTTATCGTGGCGATCTTCGTCGCTGCAGGCGCCGCGCTCAGTGCGTTGCTGCGGCTGGCCCTCAACGAAATGGTCGGACCCAATATCAGCGTTCCCGATCGAGTCGCAGGCGCCGCGCTCGGCGCGCTCCGCATCGCGCTGCTCGCGATCATGCTCGTCGTCATATTCGATCGCGCTATCCCGCCGGGCCAGGAGCCCGCATTCCTGAAAGGCTCGCAATGGCGGCCGGTGCTGTCCTCGGTTGCGCAACGCGGCCTGCAGCACCTGCCGCCGGAAATCGAAGCCTATATCGACCACCTGAAGCGCTACCGCCGCCTGTAACGCCGATGTCTGCGTAGCGGCAAGGACATTCTGCCCAGTTCCTTTGAACTTTTTCGTGTCCTGGCACGACCCATTCCCGGACCAGCGTGTTTACTTTCACGGCTGGTGGAAAGGGCGTGCGATGCCGTCCAAAGGGCTAAGAACCGCAAAGGGGTTCGCAGCGATTCTGAACGCCGCGCGAGCGGCTGGCCTCACCGGATCGCCATCTGGCACCGGAACGCCGGGCCATGCCGCGCTCTTCTACCTCGCCCTCAACGACCCCGTCATGTCGGCGGCAATGCAGAGCGCGCGTGAATCCCTGCCCGGTTTCCTTGCGCTTGCCCGGCATCCGGGGCCGACCATGGAGCGGTTCGCGGTCAAGATCGCCTTGCTCGGCGACGCCGGTCCGGAATTCTTCTGGATTTATCCGTTCGCATACGTCGGAGACCGGTTCATCGGGCAGATCGGCAATACGCCACTCACGCTCGCCGCCCTGAAAAAGGGCGGCACCATCACCTTCGGCAAACGGGACATTGTCGACTGGATGTACACGGACGCCGGCGTGACGAAGGGCAACTATTCCGCGCGCGCCATCCTCAAGGCAGCCCTGCCGCGAGATCGCGCCGCATTCAAGCGCCGCTTTGGCCTCGAATTCGATTTTTGACGGCCCTCACGTCGGTTGCATGGCTGGCATGGCGGTAATTATTGCGGCCCATGCGGCGTTGTGACTGGCGCAACCAACCCCATGGCGCTACTTTATCTATGACAGGTTCCGCGTATCCAGGGTCGCGTCCATGGTAGAAGTCACCTACGAGATCGTCGAGCACGACGGCGGCTGGGCTTACAAAGTCGACGGCGTGTTCTCGGAGCCCTATCCGTCGCACGCGGCGGCGCTTGCCGCGGCGCGGCGGGCCGCTGCGGAGCAGACCGTTCCGGGTCACACGGAGACCATCGAGTACGAAGACGAAAAAGGCCACTGGCACACAGAGACCGCCCGCGGCTCCGATCGTCCACAAACACAGATCAAGGACAGGACCTGACGCGCCGCGCGCGCAATATTCGGGGGAATTGAAAATGCTTCGATTGCGGGTTTTCGCGCTCGCGATATTGCTGGCGCCGGCTGTACCGGCCTATTCGCAGACCTTGCTGCCATCGTCGGTAGAAACCATGCGGGACGTCGATCCGGGCGTCGACGACACCGGGCGCATTGCCGAAATGTCCCCGGAGTTTCGCCGCAAGTCGGTGCTCTACCGCACCGAACAGCCGGCCGGCACGATCATCGTCAACACCGCCGACCGCTACCTTTATCTGATCATGGGGAATGGCACTGCGCTGCGTTATGGCATCGGAGTTGGCCGCGACGGATTCCAGTGGGGTGGCATCCAGAAGATCACGCTCAAGCGTGAATGGCCGGACTGGGTGCCGCCGCCGGAAATGATCCAGCGGCAGCCGTACCTTCCGCGCTGGATGGCCGGCGGGCCGGGCAATCCGTTAGGCGCACGCGCGATGAATCTCGGCGCAACAGTCTATCGCATCCACGGAACCAACGCGCCGCAAACCATCGGCCAGGCGGTGTCGTCAGGCTGCTTCCGGCTGGTCAATGATGACGTGGCGGACCTCTACGATCGCGTGCCGCTCGGGACCAAGGTGGTTGTGCAGCATCATTAGAGACTGCGTCAGTCCCACAGGCCGTAGGCCGACCACTTCGCCTGGGGAATTTCGTCACCGACCGTGAAATGAAATGCCACCACGCTCATGCGGTCGGGCGTCGACGTGCATCGATAGGACAGCGCGTACCATTTCTTGCGGCTGCGGAACGCACCGCCGGTCACTTCGAGCGTATCGCCGGAAGCTTTCGGCTCGGCCATCGCATTCGCCACAGCGCGATCCGGGCGATATTGCTTCTGTTCGGTGCGGATGCGCGTCATCGCGGTATAGTCGCAGAGCTGTTCGAGCCGCTCTTCCGGGGCCAACATCTTTAGGCTGCGCTCGAACCGCCCGTCAGCGGCCACTGCGGTTGCCCCGAAGATTGTCGCGGCAACCACCGCCAGCCCAAACGCACGCATTCGCAATGTTCCCCTTTGCCGCGTCGCCCCGCGCCATTTAGGCGAGGCGGCAGGCGAAGGGCAACCCATTCTTCCGTTTTTCCCGCAGCGCTTTGTTCCGCTTCTATCGAGACGCCTTACATGGCCCGTTTATAGAAATTGCTGGCCCGGCCCCTGCCACCCGCCACGTTCGGGTTGGTGTTGACGAACTCGTCGGCAGTCAGCTTGTCGATCGTGCGTACCTGCGCCTCGCCGGCAAAATTCGGATAGCTGCTCGACACGATATTGTACGTCACCGTTTTCTTTTCCTCGTCCACGTTATAGGTGCCGAACAGCGAGATGCTCCGTCGCATGATCGTCGAATATTCCTCCGGAGTACCGGTCAGGCGGTTATTGCTGGCGATTTTCGGGACGTCGCTGGCGACATGAATCTGCGCGAATTGCCCTCCGGCCGTAAAGATCAGGATGCCCTTCGGGGTTTCACCGAAAGGAAAGGACTTTTTACCGTCGGGCGCGACCACTTCGGCAACCACGAAATTCCAGGTTCCCACGATCTGGTCGCGCAGGCTCTTTTGCTGCGCGGCAGCCGGCGACACAACGAGCGTCAAGGCGATGAGGCCGCCAAGTCCAATGATTTTCATGTCGTCCCCCGAGGTGTTGCGCGGCCATGCGCCGCATCAGGAATATTTCGGATCGCGGTCGAGCAGCTCGATCGAGATGCCCTGCGGCCCGCGCAGAAAACAGATCTTTATCCCGGGCCGGGGCGAATGCGGCTCCTTGGTGAACTCGACACCCTTCTTCCTGAGATCGGCCGCAATTGCATCGATGCCCGAAACCGCAAGGCCAAAATGGTCGAGGCCCTGATACGGCGTGACCGGTGCCGGATTGACACCGTCACCGGCATTGACCTGGGCCAGGAAGATCATGGCGCCGCCGAGCCTGATGTCCACGCGCGGCTTGCCCTGCTGCGTCGAGCGGATCACCTCGGCGCCGAACATGCGTTCGAACCATTGCGCGGTGGCCTCCGGATCGGGCGTGCGCAGATGAACGTGATCCCACTTATAGTCTGGCATCGATCTTTCTCCGTTATTGCGATGCGAGCCTAGGCGTGGTCAACCGGCCGGTGCAACAGCCTTGTACCGTGAAGGCTCGCCCGGCGGCGAAAGACGGTGCTAGAGTTTGTTCAGGGGCGCCGTCATCTGGGGAGTTTCGCCATGCGGAAATCTTGTGCCGGCTTTATCATTGCGTTGGCCGCAGTGCTTGCGGTTGCGTCGCAGCCCGTGCTTGCGAAGAGCGGTGGGTCCTCATCGCATCATACGGTCAAGGGAGAGCACATCAAGGAGGGCACGATCACCGTACGGAAGAAGTCGCAGACCAAGCCGAAGCTCAACGACATCACGGTAACCAAGCCCGTGGACAAAGCCTCGCCAAAATAAAGCTGGTCGCGCACATGAATGGGGGAAGCGCATGAAAGAACATAACCGACGCAAATTTCTCAAGCTTTCCGCTGGTGCACTGGCCGCACCGATGCTGACGCGGCCGGTCATCGCGCAAACAGCCTGGCCGGCGGCGCGCCCGATCCGCGCCATTGTGCCGTTCTCGGCCGGCAGCACCATCGACATTCTTGGGCGCATCGTGCTCGACCCGCTCTCGAAGCAGCTCGGCCAGACTTTCGTGGTCGAAAATCGCGGCGGCGCGGGCGGCAGCCTTGGCTCGGCAGCGGTCGCGAAGGCGGATCCCGATGGTTACACCGTCCTGATCAACGCGGCCGCGCATTCCGGCGCACCCGCCGCTTATCCGAACCTGCCTTATGACGCGGCCAACGATTTCTCCGCGGTCGCAAGCTTCGGCAACGTGCCGAACGTGCTGCTGGTTGCGCCGTCAAAGGATATCAAGACCGTGCAGGAGCTGGTGGCGAAGGCAAAGAGTGGCAGCCTCAGCTTTGCGTCAGCCGGCGTCGGCAGCGCGACCCATTGGGCCGCGGAGCGTTTCAACGTCAGCGCCGGGCTCAAGGTCACGCACGTGCCGTTCCGCGGCGGCCCGGAAGCGCTTACCGAAGTGATGACGGGCCGCGTCGACTACATCTTTATCGGCATTTCGTCGGGCCTGCCTTTCATCCAGAACAAGCAGCTGGTGTCCCTCGCCGTCAGCTCGGCCAAGCGCTCGCCCACGCTGTCGGATGTGCCGACCACGCTAGAGGCCGGCTACAAGGACTCCGACTTCAATTACTGGAACGGCATGCTGGTCCCTGCAAAGACGCCGCGGCCGATAGTCGACCGTCTCTATGCGGAGACCACAAAGGTGCTGGCGCTTCCGGACGTACAACAAAAGCTCAAGGTGCAGGGCGTCGAGCCAGCACCGCTGACGCCGAGCGAGATGGATGCGATGATCCGCCGCGAGATCACGCTCAACCTCAAGATCGCCAAGGAAGCCGGACTGAAATTCAACTGACGCAAGACGGCCCTGGGGCGATTCCACGCGACGGGATTGTGACGACCCACCGCCGCATGAGAGTTGCCCACAGGCCTGCCCGCGCCTGCGCATTTCGATGCGTATGTCGCCGCATTATTTGCTACACGTCGAACTGCTATGGCGGGCAAAACCATTCACGCTGCCGGCGGCATTGTGGTGCGCAACGGCGCGCGCCCGCTCATCGCTATCGTGCAGCGCGCGAAGGATGAACTCTGGGTATTACCGCGCGGCAAACTCAAGCGCGACGAGAGCCCGCTCGCCGGCGCGCGCCGGGAAGTCATCGAGGAAACCGGACACCGCGTTCGCGTGCGCGAATTCGTCGGTGCCATCACATACCGCGCGCGCGGTCGCCCGAAGGTCGTGCAGTTCTGGCGCATGCAGGCTGAAGCCAACCCAAGCCGTGACCTCATGGAGGACATCATGGCGGTCGAATGGCTGCCACTGTCCGCGGCCATTCGGAAGTTGAGCTATCCCCTCGAGAGGCTGTTCCTGAGCAATGTCGGCCGCAACATCTTGCGTTCGCGCCGAAAGAGCCGCGGCTCAAACGGAAAATCGAAGTTGCACAATCTGGTCCCGAAGGCGCGTCGGCATCCCGCCGTATCGCGAGCGCGCAAGTCCGCAAGGGCTTCGACTGGCCGCTCGACTACTACGATCTTGCAGCGCGTTCTCGGACTGTCGAACTGAACCGATCGCGGTCAAAAGTAAGGCGTTTCTGCCCGGAACCCGCCGCAAATCTTGCGAAAATTTAATCTGCGCAATGGGGTTGCGAATTCAATTCCAAACGACGTGTTCATGGCCCATTCACAGGCAAAACGGGAACCTCCCCTTCACGCTATTTGTTGATGTTCTGCGAAGGAACGCAGGAACCTAAGACAGAGACCGTTGAATCGGTATGAAGCGAATTCGGAGGATGTGCGCCATGACAAAGACGAAAACACTGACTGCTTTGGCGGCCGCCGCGACACTTGGAATCGCAGCTGTCGCCGCTCCCCAACCGGCCGAAGCCCGTTATTGGGGTGGCGGCTGGGGCGGTGGTGCTGTCGCTGCCGGCGTGATCGGCGGCCTAGCTGCCGGCGCGATCATCGGCTCGGCTGCCGGATACGGGCCGTATTATGGTGGTTATGGTCCCGGCTACTACGCTTATGCTCCTGGCCCGGCCTATTACGGCGGCTGCTACTTGACCCGCCAGCGAATCTGGGACGGTTGGGGTTGGCGTGTAAGGCGTGTGCGTGTCTGTAACTAGCTCTAGTCAAAGCCCGCGAAGTCGCGCAATAAGGTAAAGAAAATGCCCGGATTCGGTAACGCGTCCGGGCTTTTTCGAAAGAGGGGGTGACCCGGCGTTCAACAAAATTCCGACATTTTGGGACGGTCACTATCCTCTGCACGGGGGACGCGTTTAGTTTTATTCATCATCGCACCTGGTCGGCAGATTTGCCCGACCTGACCTGGAGGGAATTCCCATGAAGAAGACGATGCTCGCGCTCGCGACTGTCGCCACCATGGCGGTCGGTACCCTGAGCGCCCCGACCACCGCCGACGCCCGCTGCTACGGCTGCGCAGTCGGCGCGGGAGTGGCAGCCGGCGTTATCGGCGGCGCCATCATCGGCGGCGCGATCGCCAACAGCCAGCCGCGGTACTATGCGCCAGCTCCCGGCTACGTGGTCTATGAAGGCTACGGCGCCCCCTACCCGGCAGGTTGCCCGGGTGGTTACTGGGCCCGCCGGCCGCTCCGCGATGCCTACGGCAATTTCATCGGCTGGAGCAAGCCGCGGTTCATCTGCCCTTAAAGATCGCGTAACGAATTTGGGTGGATGATCCGGGCCAAATGAGCAATCGGCCCGAGAGGGCACCCATGAAGCATACGATTATTGCGTTCGCCGCGGCCGCCACATTGGCCGCGGCGTTGCCGTCTTCGGCACA
>Ga0075423_10005959_pt1 | contig 11408 bp, 8 predicted proteins | sample SoiMethybrSBSTD2_FD_80114 | JGI IMG/M metagenome (GOLD analysis project Ga0075423, IMG submission 80114) | Bulk soil microbial communities from a Populus tree surrounding site in Tennessee, USA - Soil MetaG P. TD hybrid SBSTD2 | ecosystem: Environmental > Terrestrial > Soil > Tree plantation...
CGCTGCGTGATCGAGCGGTTTGTGTGACGCGAGCAGATCGCGCACTCGTTTCGAGGATCGCTGCATAGCCGCGATGATTTCCGGTTCGCGGCCAAGCACAGTTTTGGCTTTACGCTGTTGGTATTCGAGTTGACGTTCGAGTGCGCGCCTGGCTCGTTTGTGACGATTGGAAAAAGACATGAGGTAAATATGGAATGCGGTGGCCTGCCACCGCCTTGTTAAAGCGGACCTCAAAATCCATGATCTTATTGAAACGTTGGAAGTCTGTTGCGCTGTTACAAAGCGGTGGCAGGCCACCGCACTCCAAAGTTCATCAGTACGGCTGGAGATTGAAGCTAATCTTCTTTGATGGCGCGGAACTCGTTAACGCATCGATGCGAATCAAGTTCACACCAGCCTCAGCATAATCTCGGACATCCTCGAGAGAGACTGCTCCCGAATACTCGATTGCAACCGCCGCAGAGAGCTCTCTCGCAGCCTTTACTCGCTGTGAAACCTCCCCAACGGTCAAGCCATCAATAATCAACACGTCAGCCCCTGATGCGGTCGCCGCCTTCACATCATCTTCACTGCTGACGTAAACATTGATCTTGTGAAGGTAACCAAGTTTCTCCTTCGCATCTCGTACCGCGCGTGCTAAATCGCCGATCATCGCAATATGGTTAGGAGTAATCACTACTCCATCATCGAGCCCAAACCTGCTGTTTCTTCCTCCACCAAGTTCAACCGCGTACTTCTCAAGTAAGCGTAGCCCCGGTGTCGTGGCCCGACCGTCGACAATTTGCGCGCCAGTTCCCTCAACTGCTTTTACAAACTGATTAGTCAACGTCGCAATCCCTGAAAGGCGCTGCAGCAGATTCAATGCAACCTGCTCGGCGGTTAACAAAACATCCGCAAAGCCTACTGTGCGCGCTATCACTTTACCTGCTTCGACTTGTTCTCCATCTGAGACAAAAGCTTCCAATTGTTGCTGCGCATCGAGAGTCAAAAATACTTCTTCGACACCCTCCAATCCGGCAACAACCATCGTCTCGTTAGCTACGAAGCGACCACGTGCGCGTGTGTTCCTGGTAATGATCGATTGCGTGGTGATGTCGCCACGACCCATGTCTTCACGAAGGAAGACACCGATCTGGGAATAGAGTGCGCCTTCGTCGAACCAGTTCATTGCAGGTTCTCGATTGTTTGTTGGAGTTGAGCTGTTCGCTGAGCGATATCTGCGATCCGATCGCGCACTTCAGCTACTCTGTCGGCAGGAGCGCGCTCTACAAAACTTGGGTTTTGCAACTGCGTTTCAAGCTTCGTCGCCTCCGCATTGAGTTTCTCCCGTTCTCGACGAAGTCGCTGTCGCTCCTGCTCGAAGTCAATCAGTCCTTCCAGGGGCACAGCTAGCTCCGCACCACCGACGAGTATGGCTCTTGCTGACGCTCGCGGTGCCTCGAGACGATCATGTATGGAAACTTCAGAAGCTCGGACCAATCGTGAGATCTGCGGAGTCGCAGCTTCGTATACGTTACGGAGTCGTTCGTCCGGTGCGCCGATCAGCACTCGAACGCGCTCGCTTGGCTTGACATTCATCTCCGAGCGTATGTTTCGTACTCGTGAGATCAGGTCGATCGTGGCCTGCATTTCCCACTCGGCCTGCTCATCAATCAATGACGAATCTCCGGCCGGGTAAGCTGCGAGCATTATCGTCGGTTCCGCATGCTCGTATGCAGGATGCAAGGATTGCTTCCCAACGCCCGGCAAACGTAGCCAGAGTTCTTCGGTGATGTAGGGCATGAACGGATGAAGAAGGCGCAAAGCTTGCTCGAGCACCGTTATCAATCTCGAACGAGCAATGGCTCGCCGCTCAGAAGTCTCCTCTTCAGTCACATCGCTCTTGCTAAGTTCGATATACCAGTCGCAGAAGTCATCCCAAAAGAAGTGATACAGCGTTTGCACGGCTTCGTGAAATTGATAACCAACCAACGATTGGTTCACATCAACTGCGGTTCGATTTAGGCGTGAGACGATCCAACGATCGTGAATGCTGTGGCACAGACTTAAGGCTGTGCCACTATAATCGAGCAGGTTCGAATTAACAGACGCGCCTTCTGAGTTAAGTAAACAGAATCGCGCAGCGTTCCAAATCTTGTTGGCAAAATTTCGATACGACTCAACCTGCTTTTCATTCCAGCGAATATCCGTAGTGCCAACCTGAGCGAGCGTCAGACGCGTCGCATCGACGCCATACTTGTCGAACACGTCGATCGGATCAACACCATTCATCTTCGTCTTGGACATGCGCTGACCCTGACTGTCGAGGATGGTGCCCGTGATGAAGACATCATCGAATGGCTCGGTGCCCATGAACTTCGCTCCCATCATCACCATTCGAGAAACCCAGAGAAAGATTATGTCGCGTGCAGTAACGAGGACTGACGACGGGTAGTAGGTCTTCAAATCTTCTGTTTCATTCGGCCATCCTAACGTCGAAAATGGCCAAAGCGCCGAAGAGAACCACGTGTCGAGCACGTCTTGATCCTGCGTGAGCTCGCTTGTACCAGCCTTTTCACGGGCCTCTGCTTCACTTTTAGCAACCACTACCTCGCCATCTTTCGTGTACCACGCCGGAATCTGATGTCCCCACCAAAGCTGACGCGAGATAGTCCAGTCGCGCAGGTTCTCAAGCCAGTTTGTATAAATGCGCTCGTAAGGAACCTCGGGAACAAACTGCGGTTTGTGTTTTTGCGACATGAGGTCGAGCGCCAGATCTCGAAGTTGATCCATCCGCATGAACCACTGAGTGGAAATCAAAGGCTCAATAACAGTCTTGCAGCGTTCGCAGCGAGAGATCGAAAACTCGTAGTCAACCACTCTCTCCAGGAGTTCCAGCTGTTCAAATTCTTCTATGACTTTTTCCCGCGCCTTGTAGCGATCAAGACCTGCAAACCGTTCACCCGCGTCAGCAGTCATCTTTGCAAACTGATCGATAACGACAACCTGAGGCAAGTTGTGACGCAGACCCATCTCGTAGTCATTTGGATCGTGCGCGGGTGTTATCTTTACGGCGCCGGTACCGAATTCCATATCGACATATTCGTCTGCAATGACTGGTATTTCACGATGCGTCAAAGGCAACTCAACTGTTGCTCCGACTAAATCGCGGAAGCGTTCGTCATTAGGATTAACTGCGACCGCAGTGTCACCTAACATCGTTTCTGGTCTAGTGGTGGCAACAGTCACGCGCCGATCACTGCCCTTGACCGGATATTGAAGGTAGTAAAGCTTGCCTGCCTGAGGCGCCTTATCAACCTCCAAGTCTGACAACACTGTCTGGTCCTGAGGACACCAATTAACGATCCGATTGCCGCGATAGATCATCCGGTCGTCGTAAAGTCGAACAAAAACTTCTCGCACCACGCGAGAGAGGTCTTCATTCATCGTGAACTTCTCGCGTGACCAGTCGACAGACGCACCCTCACGACGCATTTGGACGGTGATTTGACCTCCAGAGTCGGCCTTCCATTGCCAAACTCGCTCCACAAACTTTTCTCTACCGAGGTCCTGCCGTGTCTTCCCTTCTTTTTTAAGCTCACGAGTGACCATCAACTGCGTGGAGATGCCTGCGTGATCCATACCCGGCAACCACAACGTGCGATAGCCACTCATGCGTTTGTGACGAGTCATCACGTCCATGATCGTATGTTGCAGTGCATGGCCCATGTGCAGCGAGCCGGTGACGTTTGGAGGTGGAATTACAATGGTGAAGACGGGCGCTTTTGGATCTTTGTTGATTTCAGGGGCGAAATACCCGGCAGCTTCCCAGCGTTCGTAGTGGTGTAGTTCTGCTTGTTTCGGGTCGTATTGTTTAGGAATGTCCATCTCTTTGGGCTTGGTGCTTTGTGCTTTGTCAGCGTGCGAAATTTAAAGCGTAGAGTCTACGTCACCGAAAGCAAAAACCTCAAAAGGTGTCAGCATCAACCGAAAGAACCGGTAAGGAGCTGCGGCCCCTATCGAACCGAAGTTCAAACCCCTAACACACGAAAGCTCTTTTGCCGGAGCGCGTCCGTCCTCGGCCGCCCTCGTCGCAAAAAAAGCAGGCGACCCAACGATCGCCTGCTCTGTTCATTCAATCTGTTCGAACCGTTATTTCAGTTGTGATTCTTCCAGCTTCCTCTTAATCAACAGCTCGGCAAGATCCGGAACCACTTCCCACGCAATCTCCCGAATCACTTTGTCGGACATCATTTCCACCGCGCGTCGAGCAATTGCGTCGATCATCTCCTGCGATAGTTGTTCAGGCGCAACAGTGCTCGACTGAGCTACGATTGGTTGCGTAGCGACACTTGTTGCCGTTTGGAACGTCTCTATCGGCTCGCTCGTGATCTCATGTACTTGATCCTCATACGCGATTACTTCTGTTTCAGAATACGAGGGAGCCTGGAGCTCGGGTTGATAAGAAAAGCCATGCGATCCCACTGCACTGGCAACAGTCTCCGTAACCTCCGGTTCGACAAAAGCGCGCATCGGTTCTGGTTCAGGCGTGACACGGACCGTGTCATCAAATTCCGGCTCGTCTAGTTCGAGTACAAATTCATCGTCTGCAAATTCAACAGTGGATTCTAATTCACCAAGATCCAGGAGAGCGTCCGCGGGTTCAGTCGCGCTCGCCTCGAGCGGTTCAGCTACGCGTGTTTCCATGTGAGTACCTGTGTTCTCGCGAGGTTGGGTCGAAACGGTTGGTTGTGGGATTTCCAAAGTTGCCTGTAGTTCTTCAGGTAGCGGCATCGTATCGGCCGTTGTAATCTCTAACTCTTCAGTATCCAGCCTGCCGTTTTCTTCATCATGATCTTGCTTCTTTGGCAATTCGGCAGTTGGAATTTCAGGCTCCACAGGAGGCGGGCTACTAACAAGTCCACCTACTCTTTCGATCAAGCGTCGAATTGATTGAAAAGGTTTCGTCAATATATCGTCCGCGCCAACTCTGCGCGCCTCCGCTTCGTCGAATGGCTCAAATGAGCCAACGAGGAGCATCACCGGAATATGCTTGAGCTTCTCGTTATGTTTGACGTACTCGCAAACTTCATATCCGCTCTTTGACGGCATAAAAACGTCGGCGAGCACTATGTCAGGGGCTTCCTCCTCCAGCCTCTCAATGGCCTCCGCACCGTCGCCAAAAGCCACGACCCGCACGCCTTCGTCGGCAAATGTAAGTTCGATGACTTTCTGGATGGTTACCGAATCGTCGGCGAGTAGGAGTTTGCGTCCAGCTAGCAAAACTAAATCCCTTAGCTGAGTTGCACCATCGGCGGGGCCTAGTGCGATAGCACGGATGGCGCTGGCATGGTCTTCACGGTCGGGCCCAGGAAGAGGCCACTAAACAGAACCTAACACCCGCGGTAACAGGCAGTCAAGAGTTTAGTTTTGGGGCAGTAGCCCGACTGTTAAGGAGGGCTCGGGCGTTGATAGAGAGTGTGGATGGAGTTGAGCCCTCCTTAACTGTCGGGCTACTACCCGTGGAGTCACTGATAGCAGATCACCTACTGACCACGATGTCATCAGCCGTGTTTTCTTTGCCATCCGGACCCAAAGAACGAATTGTGAAGTGATCGGTCGAGCCCTGGTACTGGAACGGATGATGCCATGAATCAAGTCGAATGACCCTGTGTAGAAAATGCGGAGTCAGATTGTCCATTAACACGGAATGCTTTTCCGCCACGACAAAAGACCCGCGAACACGCCGATAGGCTTCCAGGGCCGCCGCGATAGTGTTCATATCTTCGTTTGTGCTCGCACGCTTCAGAGCGTCAACCTCATCCCGTACTGATTCCATTTTGATCCACGAACGATTACCTGAATGGAATTCACTGACATGCCAGCCCTGAGAGTCCCTGATGAAGCGAAAATCGGCTCGTACGAGACTCACTGCAATGGCGGAAGGCAACGAGCCCAAGCCAAGATCTGATATATCTTTGATTCGAACAGCGTCGGAAGGCACTACAACGTCGAAGAGACTTGCGATGAGGCATCTTGCGTTCTTCGCCGTCAGGTCTGATTGGGGTTTGACCAGGCCAAGCGTATCTCTGGTTCCGCACTTATCTTCGGGGAAATCTATCTTGGCTGCCTGAACTAAAAATTTGACATCCTCCCAATGTCCGTCGCCCGTTCTAACCTCCTTCACTTGCCACTGCCCGGCATCATTACGGGAAAAACGAAACACCAACTCTAATTCAGTTGACACTTCGGCCGTCGATTCATTTGTCGAATTGATACTCTCGATTCGAACGGCACTGGAGGGTAATGACATCCCGGCCGCTTTGCTGATGAGTTGCCTGGCCTGTTTCTGACTCAGCTCCGCATGAACATTTACTACACAGAGAACTGAGACAAAGAGCATCATGCTCAATCGAGTTGTGAAAAGTGTACGCACGGTGGGTTAGTTTTCCGGTTTGCCTATCAGCATCTGCAGCATGATTTGCAGTTGGGCAGTTGTGAATGGCTTCGGCAAGAATACAACTGCGCCGGCCGAGAAGCTGTCTGAAGACAATTTAGGATCTTGCTCAGCGGTCATCATCATTACCGGAATCTTCATGAGCCGGTTTTCGCTTTTCATGTACCTGACCAGTTCAAACCCGGAGATGTGAGGCATCACAACGTCGAGTATTGCTGCCGTGAAGTTCGCGTCTGACTGCAGAATCTTGTAAGCCTCCCTGCCATCCCGAGCAGTAACAACACTAAAGCTTTCTTTTTCAAGAATGGTTGTTATCAACCTAAGGATAGCGGGATCGTCATCCGCGACGAGAATGCGCCCTCTCGGAGTCTCTTCACCGTTCGACATAATCTCTTTACATCAAACTTCGACTGCCCTGCAGCTTTCTCCGGCCTGTGTAGACAGGTCCGCAGCTAGCTTAATGGCCGCAATCATGCTCGAGTGTTCGGCGAGGCCTTTACCTGCTATGTCGAAAGCTGTGCCGTGATCGACGGAGGTTCGGATGAAAGGCAACCCAAGCGTTACGTTGACAGCCTCGCCAAACGACAAACACTTTACCGGAATCATTGCCTGATCGTGATAACAGGCAATGACCGCGTCAAATTCGCCTCGCGACGCTCGCAGAAAAACTGTGTCGGCGGAAAACGGACCGTGTACATTGATATCATCCATTCGCTGACACGCTTCGATGGCAGGCACCATCTCCGAGGCTTCTTCCATTCCAAACAAACCGCCTTCAGCACCGTGTGGATTGAGTGCTGCCACGGCGAGGCGTGGTCGTTCGATACCCCAACGTTGAAGTTCGCGGTTCGCGAGGTTAATTACACCAACGAGACGATCACGCTCCACCATTCTAATCGCTTGTGAGAGTGGGACGTGCGTCGAGAGCAAAACTATTCGCAGGTTTGCCGCGACGAACGCCATCGCGTATTCCTCGGCGCCTGTCAGATGCGCTAGAAATTCAGTATGTCCCGGAAAACTGTAGCCGCCGAGGAACAAGGCGCGTTTGTTGATCGGAGCTGTTGCGATTGCATCGATGTTGCCTGCCGCGCACAACTCAACCGCAGCTTCAATGTAAGCAGCCGCAGCCTTCCCCGCAGCACCTGATTCGATGCCAGGTTCGATGAAGCCACTGATGTTATCCAGGTGATAGATTACCGGCTCTGAAGGTTGATCGGGGAAATCTTCACCCTTGCGGATGATGTCGTAGCCACTTTGAAGATCCAGTGTACGAGCAGTGTGGGCCAATAACTGTGCGTCGCCGATTATTACCGGCACGCAGACTTTTCTGACTTCTTCTTCCGCTACGGCTTTCAGCACAACCTCGGGACCGATACCGGCGGGGTCACCCATCGTAATACCGATACGTGGCAAAACTCGTCGGGATCGAGATCCCGAGTTCACAGAAGATTGGTCTGACTGTCGCATTTCTTGAGGCGACGCACTATTTTGGTCAGCACGGTGCTAGGGGCGAGGCGTTAGCTGTTTACTCCGTGGCGGGTTCAACCCGTTCGTCTGCCTTGTACATGTATTTGATATTACGCTTGAGAAGCAGAAGGTTCGGAGCGGACCTGCGATTAACTTTGAGCGCTCCGCGGTCGTACCACTCAATCGTTCCTTCAATCTCCTCACCATCGAGCAACACGATAACCATGACGGTGTGGGCGTCGATCTGCTTCTTGTAGTAAAAAATTTCGGCGTTCGTTTCCATGGGAGGTGGAACGCGTTTCTTTACCTGTACTGAGGTTGGCTGCTGTTGAACTGCGCGTTGTTCTCCCCTTTCGCTCGAGCCACGAGATCCATTCGAACGTTCTCTGGGCTGGGGAACTTCTCGAGCTTTTCCCTTCACTTCTGCGAGTGTGGTTCTGATGAGTTTACGATTCACTGATAATTACCTCCATAAATCATGTGGCGGTCGCCCCGCTCGTTCATGATAATTAAGACAGGACATTTGCTTTGATGGATCAGCACCAAAGCTCTCGCAGGCTGCGGCCACCCGAGGAGAGGAACGATCAATACCCGTAATGGAAAATCCTGCAAGGAATGAGCGACATGCTACACAACAAGGATGCAAAAAGCAAAGGAGAGCCGCGACTGTTTTCTTCGCGAATGATTGCAGAATTCACGAAGCATGGCACTTGCTAATTGGTGGCTTACTATCTACTTTTCCATTCGACAGGAAACAATTCCCCAGCCTTCTTTGCTCTCTTCACTGCCATGTCGAAATCAGTCACGGAACGATCTGGATGATCGCCGGATTGCTCGTTTGTCCTCGACAGCTAACCCTTACCGTTACTTGATTGAGGTTTGCCGCTTGATCGGGCAGTCGGACAATCACCTGGGTAAGCCAATAGAAATCCCGCACCTTTAATACGGCTTCCACCGGCAGAGAGAAACTGTTGCCTTGAAGGTCCTGGCCCTGCGCCGTCACTATCGAAGAATCGTCTCCGGGAAGTAAATCGATATTTGCCACAAGCAGTAAGAGACGCGTCCGTTGATCTGTGCTGAGGTTGTTTGGGTTCGCGAAATGGAATGGATGATACGTGAAGGTTGTTGAATCTACGGCCATCGCGCGATTCGATTCCGCCTCACTGATAATGACAGGCGTTGCTGATGGCGTCGTTCGTTGATAGACCCGCACATAGTCTACTGACATCGTTTGCGGAAACACGGTTGTCGCGTCTGGACTGCCAGGCCAGATGCCACCGACCGCTACGTTCAAAATGATAAAGAAGGAGTGATCGAAGGCCCAGGTAGTCCCGTTCGGCAGATCCGCAGGGGTTCTGGTCTTATAAAGAATGCCATCGCAAGAGAAGCGAACGACCCCAGGCTCCCATTCAATTGCAAACACGTGAAAGTCATTCGCGAATTGCGCGTTATTACTGAGCGAGTATGACGAGCTCAGTCCATTGCCGCCGGAATATCCTGGTCCATGGAGAGTGCCGTGAATTATCGAGGGCTCGCGGCCGATGTTCTCCATGATGTCGAGTTCGCCACAGCTTGGCCAGCCAACCGAGTCGATGTTATCGCCTAACATCCAAAAGGCGGGCCACAGACCCTGACCAAAAGGAACCTTAATTCGCGCCTCCACCCGTCCGTACTTAACTGCGAACTTGTTCTTGGTAATCAAACGTGCCGAGGTGTAATTGCGAGTTACATTGTCCGAACCAGTGTAAGTCTCTTTATTGGCTTTGATGACCAGCAAGCTATTTGATTGATAAGCATTATCAATGCGATTCGTGTAGTACTCCAACTCCTGATTTCCCCAACCGTTGCCACCTACTTCCGCGGTCCATCTCGTCGAATCGATCGGTGAGTTGACTGGCCCATCGAATTCATCACTCCAAAGCAGGTTCCAAACAGTAGGGTCAGCGGCGGCGGGTGTCGGTGTGGGTGTAGGCGCCGGCTGGGATAGAGCGGTCACCGGTAGAGGAATGCTTTTCGTCGCGTAAAAGCGAGTTTCAAACGCGATTAGCAGGCTTAAAGCACCTACAATTATCCAAGGCACTTTCATCACTCTGAATCCGTGGAGACTGGAGAGGGCCTTCTGCCCGGTTCCACAACAAAGTACTACAGCCGAACTGCCGCAGCAAGAAATTTGTCGTGTTGTTCATTGACAGAAACTTTGGCCGCGGCGGATGGGCGGTAGTTTTCTGGAAGGCTTTTGCCGCAAGTGTGTGGCACCGCGGGCTACCACGACGTATCGGATTCAGTCGAAGCAGAGCCTTATCGAGGTTCTTAAGGGCGACTAACGGAGTCCGTGGTCGGAATTTGGTGAAGGTTAAACGCCCCGTCAGGTGACGAGGCGTTCCGTAGCTAATCGGCTTTCTTCCGAATAAACGTCGGCACGTCCAGATCATCGGCACGTGCATTGATGATCGGTCGCGGTAACTCATCCGGTGGCCGTGGAATGTAACGCGGCGGTGGGACCGGCATGGCCGTTGAAGAGGCAGCGGACGCTACCGCAACTGTCTCCTTGTCAAAGCCAGTTGCGATGACGGTGATCCGCATCTCGTCTGTCAAATTGTCATCGATGACAGCTCCAAAGATGATGTTCGCGTCATCGTCTGCAGACTCACGAATGATTGAAGATGCTGCGTTCACTTCAAACAAGGTCAGATCAGGACCGCCGGTGATGTTGATCAGAACACCTTTGGCGCCTTGAATAGTTGCCTCTTCCAGTAACGGAGAAGAGATCGCCTGCTGGGTCGCTTCGATTGCTCGATTCTCTCCAGTTGCTCTTCCGGCTCCCATCAGGGCCATTCCCATTCCCTGCATGATCGACTTGACGTCGGCAAAGTCGAGATTGATCAGACCGGGAACGGTTATCAAGTCACTGATGCCCTGCACTGCCTGACGCAGAACATCGTCAGCAACTCTGAACGAGTCGGACAAAGACACACCACGATCGACTGTGTGCAGCAGACGCTCATTCGGAATCGTGATGACCGTGTCAACACACTCGCGCAGTTCACGCAGACCTTGATCGGCCTGCTGCATCCTGCGCCGACCTTCGAAGTGAAACGGTTTGGTAACGACTGCAACTGTCAACGCATCCAGCTCAGTTGCCAGCGAAGCCACGATCGGCGCAGCGCCTGTACCTGTTCCACCACCAAGACCAGTTGTGACAAACACCATATCAGCGCCTTCAAGCACTTCGATGATCTTGTCAGTGTCTTCCAGTGCGGCTTCGCGACCTACGCCAGGGTCGGCGCCGGCGCCGAGACCTTTTGTAAGTCGACTACCAAGTTGAATTTTGATTGGAGCATGAGAACGTTTTAAAGCCTGTAGGTCGGTATTTGCTACTAAGAACTCAATGCCTTCAATGCCCGACTCGATCATTCGGTTGACGGCGTTACCACCTCCACCACCGATGCCGATGACCTTTATCCGCGCTCCGGTGAGCGGCGGATCATCATCAATGAAAATATTA
>Ga0075423_10005961_pt1 | contig 11405 bp, 11 predicted proteins | sample SoiMethybrSBSTD2_FD_80114 | JGI IMG/M metagenome (GOLD analysis project Ga0075423, IMG submission 80114) | Bulk soil microbial communities from a Populus tree surrounding site in Tennessee, USA - Soil MetaG P. TD hybrid SBSTD2 | ecosystem: Environmental > Terrestrial > Soil > Tree plantation...
GCGAGGGGCCGAACACGCCCAGCTCGAACCGCACCGCGTCGGAGCCGTGGTGACGGAGGCCGCCGTCCTTCGCCCGGTAGGCGAGGAGACCGTCACGGCCCGCCCGCGACCGGTCCATCACGCTGCTCTTGATGCCGAGGTTGAGGAGCAGCAGCTGGACGCCGCGCAGCAGGTCGCGGCTCTCGGAGGTCAGCGCGATCCAGGAGCTGTTCGCCCCGGGGTTCTCGCGCACGGTGCCGTCGGCGGAGAACAGCGCGCGAATGAACGCGGTCACCGTCGGGTGCGGGGCGCCGAACAGGCTCTCCGGCACCGTCCTCTCACCGGCCCGGACCGGCCGCACCCCGAGCGCCTCGAAGAAGGCGGCGAAGAACCTCCCCGGGTACATCAGCTTGCGGACTCCGCGGGCCCGCGTCCACACCCGGCCCCGCCGCCCGTGCCAGGCGTCCATGGCCGCGGCGATCCGCTCCAGCGCCGCGGTGTCGTCGGCCCCGAACGAGAAGCCGACCTGCGGGTAGCGCGCGTCGCCGCCCCGCAGCCACCCGGCGCCCACCAGCCAGCCCAGGACGAACCCCAGGTCGTCGCTCCACTCCGTCGGCAGGGCGTGGCGATAGCGGCGGCCGTTCCGGCCGAGGAGCTCGGCCGGCGGCGGCTCGACCGGCAGCGCCGCATCCCGGCCGAAGGCTCCGGAGTCGCTCTGGATCCACACCCGGTCGGCGCCGACGCGAAGCTCGCCCGCCGCGATGAAGCCGCGGTCGGTCATGAGCCGATGGTCCGGCGTGCAGGTGAGCTCGTAGCCGGCCGCGCTACGGACCGTCACCGTCTCGCGCTCACCCGAGCAGAAGGCCCGGCTGATCGGCAGACACCCGTCGCCGTACGAGGCCAGCGGGACGTCGTACGTGCCCTCGCACACCAGGAACCGCTCCGGCAGCAGGCGCGGGTCCACCTTGGCCGCGATGCCGCCGGCCGCGAAGCGGGCGGCGAGGCGCTCCATCCGCACGAGCCCGCGGTCGCTCGCGACCAGAGAGTCCCCCGCGATGCACGGGTTGGTCGCCTCGATCAGCCCCACGTCCGGCGTGGGGTTCGCCGGGCTGCGGTTGATGCGGTCGATGAACACCATGCCCGGGTCGCCGGTGCGCCACGCGGCGCGGACGACACGGGAGAAGACGTCGCGCGCCCGCAGCCGGCCGGTCACCTGTCCGGTGCGGGGGTTGATCAGGTCGTACTCCCCGTCCGCGGCGAGAGCCTCCATGAAGGCGTCGGTCGCGGACACCGAGATGTTGAAGTTGGTGATGCCGCCGTCGAGCTTGCACTCGATGAACTCGAGCACGTCGGGATGGTCGACGCGCAGGATGCCCATGTTGGCCCCGCGACGGGTGCCGCCCTGCTTGACCGCCTCGGTGGCCGCGTTGAACACGCGGAGGAAGGAGACCGGGCCTGAGGCGCGGCCTCCCGTCGAGTGCACCACGTCGTCCTTCGGCCGCAGGCGGGAGAACGCGAAGCCGGTGCCGCCGCCCGACTGCTGGATGATGGCGGCCGCCTTCACCGACTCGAAGATCTCCTCCATCGAGTCGCCCACCGGCAGGACGTAGCAGGCGGAGTACTGCAGCGCGTTGTCCTTGCCCGCGTTCATCAGCGTGGGGGAATTGGGGAGGAAGTAGCCCTCGACCATCATGTCGTAGAAGGCCGCCGCCACCTCGGACACCGCGGCCGGCGTCCGTCCGAAGCGGGTCTCGGCCCCCGCGATGGCCATCGCCACCCGCCAGCACATCTCCTCCGGGCTCTCGCGCACCTGCCCCTGTTCGCGGGCGAGGTAGCGCTCGCGCAGGACCCGCAGCGCGGGCTCGGACCAGCGGCCGACCCTGGGCGGTCGGGTGATGGACGCCATGGCTTCTCTGCCCCCTCCCCTGGTATCCTTCCGCGGTGAACCCTCCCGCGCGTGGGGTACCCACCGAACTATCTCACAAACTTGACTACGGTCCAAAGGTCCCTACAATTGGGCGGAATTGACTTCGCCACGCAGATTTCCGCCATGCGCCCCCGCGCGTCCGGAACCCGCCCCGAATACGCGGCTCCATGCGACGTCTCTTATGGGCAGCGCTGCGGCCCACGCTTCACGAGATGCGCGAGGTGCGCGCGGATCCCGGATCCCCGGGTCGGCGATCGTCCCCGTGCGGCAGGGAGATCCGTAATGATGCGGGAGCGACTCGCTCTGTCCCTGGTGCTGGCCCTGACCCTGGGCATGCTGCCGTCCACGGTCGGGGCGCAGACCCCCCCGCCGGTGACCCCGCTGCCCCCGGCCACCCCCGCGCCGACCACCATGCCGACGCCGCCGTCCATGCCTCCGCGCGAGCCCCTGCCGCCGCCGCCCGGGGTCCGGCCGTTCGCCGTCCCGCAGGAGCTGGTCGGGCGCGAGCTCGGCCTCGACGAGGCGGTCAACATCGGGCTCGAGAACGCGCCGCTGATCGTGGCCCGCATCGGTGACTACATCGCCTCCCAGCAGCGCGTCAATCAGGCCCTCGCGCCGCTGCTGCCCCAGCTGAGCGCCTCCGGCAACTACGGCCGCCTGCACTCGATCAGCTCGGTCACCGGCGACGCGTTCACCAGCGACTTCGGCTCCGCGAGCGTCACCGCCTCGCAGCTGCTGTTCGATTTCGGGCGCACGTGGGCGGCCAAGGACGTGGCCAAGTCGAGCGCGGTCGCGCTCAAGGAAGTGCTGGAGTCGCAGAAGCTCGACATCTCCCAGCTCGTGAAGACGCAGTATTTCACCCTCCTGCTCTCCAAGCGCCTCGTCCAGGTGAACCTGGCCGCGCTCGACCGCGCCGAGGTCAACCTGCGCAGCGCCCAGGGCTTCTTCCAGGTCGGCACCCAGCCCAAGAGCTTCGTGACCCGGGCCGAGGTGGACGTGGCCAACGCGCGCGTGAACGTGATCCGGGCCCAGAACGCGGTGAACCTGGCGCGGGTCGCCCTCAACGCGGCCATGGGCATCGCGGTCAACGCGCCCACCGAGGTGAAGGACCTCCTGTCGTACACCCAGTTCCCGCTCAACCGGGACGAGCTGCTGGCCGAGGCGATGCGCAACCGTCCCGAGTACCGGCAGGTGAAGGCCCAGGCCGAAGCCTCGGACGCCTTCGTGCGTCAGACCTTCCGCGACTTCTTCCCCAATCTCTTCGGCAGCGGCACCTACGGCGTGACCGGCGTGACCGGCGGCCCTGCCCTCGATTCCCGCGCCACCAGCGGCTTCACCGGCTCCGGCACCGAGTGGAACGTGGGCCTGACCCTCAGCTGGTCGATCTTCGACGGGGGCGGCAAGATCGCCCGCTACAAGGAGGCGAAGGCCAATCTGGAGGCGGCGCGGGCGCGGGTGCGCGACATCGAGCTCCAGGTCTGGCAGAACGTCGAGCAGTCGTACCTGAACCTGGGTGAGGCCGAGGAGCGCATCGGGGCGGCCCAGAAGGCGGTGGAGTCCGCGGACGAGAACTACCAGCTCGCCCGGGGGCGCTTCGACGCCGGGGTGGCCAACATCATCGAGCTGACCGACGCCCAGCTGGCCCTGACCCAGGCCCAGTCCGACGAGGCCCAGGCCCTCTCCGACTACCGCATCGCGATCGCACGGCTGGAGCGCGCGCTCGGACGGCGCTAAACATCGCCGGCCCGGCCCACGTCATATCGTCATGAAGCGGCGTCTCCTCTGGATCGTGGCGATCGTGGTGATCGCGGGCGGCATCGTGGGGGGCTACCTCTACACCCAGGGCATCGGGGCCCGCCCCGCCTTCCGCACCGTGGCGGTCACCCGCGGCCCCCTCACCGCCGCGGTCTCGGCCACCGGCACCCTCAACGCGGTGATCACGGTGCAGGTGGGCTCCCAGGTCTCGGGGCAGATCAAGGAGCTCTTCGCCGACTTCAACTCGGCGGTGAAGAAGGACCAGGTCATCGCCCGCATCGATCCCGACACCTTCGAGGCCAAGGTCAACCAGGCGAAGGCGCAGGTCGACGCCGCGCGCGCCTCGGTGCTGAACCAGACCGCCGCGGTCGAGAAGGCCCGGGCGGACCTGGAGAACGCGCGCGCGGCCCTCGCCGCCGCCCGCGCCCAGACCGCCAAGTCCAAGGTGGCGGTGGTGGACAGCAACCGCACCCTCGGCCGCAACCGCGACCTGCGCGAGCGCGGGCTCATCGCCCAGGCCGACGAGGACACCGCCCAGGCCGCCTACGACTCCGCGGTCGCTCAGTTCGAGGCCTCCGGGGCGCAGGAGCAGTCGCAGACCTCGGCGGTGCGGGCGGCGGAGGCCCAGCTCCGGGTGACCGAGGCCATGCTGAAGAACGCGATGGCGACGGTGGCCCAGAGCGAGGCCGCCCAGCGCCAGGCCCAGGTCGACCTCGATCACACCTACATCCGGGCCCCAGTGGACGGAACGGTGGTGGGCCGCACGGTCGACGTGGGGCAGACGGTGGCCGCGAGCCTCCAGGCCCCCACCCTCTTCACCATCGCCCAGGACCTGCGCAACATGCAGGTCGACACCAACGTGGACGAGGCCGACGTGGGCCGCGTCAAGGTCGGCCAGACCACCACCTTCACGGTGGACTCCTTTCCGGGCCGCACCTTCAACGGCGAGGTGGTGCAGATCCGCAAGGCGCCCCTGGTGGTGCAGAACGTGGTCACCTACGACGTGGTGGTGACGGCGAAGAATCCGGACCAGCGCCTGCTGCCCGGCATGACCGCCAACGTGCGCATCATCATCGACCAGAAGGAGTCGGTGCTGCAGGTGCCGAACGCGGCGCTCCGCTTCCGTCCCGCCGGGGGGGAGGCGCCGGAGCGCGAGCGCCCCGGTCGTCCCGCCGGCGGCGGCCGCGGCGGGGGCCCGCCGTCCGGGCGCGTGTACGTGCTGGGACCCGACGGCAAGCCGGCCCCGCTCTCGCTCCAGCTCGGCATCGGCGACGGCACCTTCACCGAGGTGGTGCGCGGCGACGTCAAGGAAGGCCAGATGGTGATCGTCGGCGCCGCGCTTCCCGGTGATCGCGCGCCGAGCCAGACCGGGACCGCGCCCCGCCTGCGGCTCTGACATGGCCGAGCCCCTGATCGAGACGGTGGGGCTGGTCAAGGACTACCACCTGGGAGCCCGCCGCATCCACGCCCTGCGCGGGGTGTCGATGAGCATCCAGCCCGGCGAGTTCGTGGCGGTGATGGGGCCCTCCGGCTCGGGCAAGTCGACCTTCATGAACCTCCTCGGCTGCCTCGACACTCCGAGCGCGGGCGTCTACCGTCTGGACGGCCTCGACGTCTCGCACATGGGACGCGACGCGCTGGCCAAGGTGCGGAACGAGAAGATCGGCTTCGTGTTCCAGACCTTCAACCTGCTGCCGCGCACGAGCGCGCTCGAGAACGTGGAGCTGCCCCTGCTCTACTGCGCCACCCTGCCGCGCGACCGTCAGGCCCGCGCCCGCGCCAAGCTGGCCTCGGTGGGCCTCTCGGACCGCGAGCACCACCACCCGGCGCAGCTCTCCGGGGGCCAGCAGCAGCGCGTGGCCATCGCGCGCGCCCTCATCAACGAGCCGGTGCTGATCCTGGCCGACGAGCCCACCGGCGCGCTCGACTCCCGGACCAGCGTCGAGATCATGGCGCTCTTCCAGGACCTCAATCGCGAGGGCATCACCATCGTGGTGGTGACCCACGAGCCGGACATCGCGCGCTACGCGCACCGCATCCTCAGCTTCCGCGACGGTCACCTCACCCGCGACGAGCCGGTGGCCGAGCGCCTGATCGCCCGCGAGCTGCTCGCGACCCTGCCCGGCGGCGCGGAGCCGGCCGAGGAGGAGGACGCGGAGACCGAGGTCACCCCGTCGTGAACGTCCTGGCCAGCGCGCGCATCGCGGTGCGGGCCCTCCGGGTCAACAAGCTGCGCAGCGCGCTGACGATGCTGGGCATCGTGATCGGCGTGGGGGCGGTCATCACCATGGTCGCGGTGGGCGCGGGGGCGCAGGCTCGGGTCGCGGAGCAGATCCAGAGCCTCGGGGCCAACGTGATCGTGATCTGGCCCGGCACCGTGACCATGTCCGGGGTGCGGCTCGGCGCCGGGGCCCAGGCCACCCTCTCCGAGGACGACGCGTGGGCGGTCCAGCGCGACATCCCCCTGGTCGAGGTGGTGGCGCCCTACGTCCGCGGCAACGCCCAGGTGGTCTATTCCAACCTCAACTGGGCGACCGGCATCCTGGGAGTGACCCCCGAGTACTTCCCGGCGCGCGACTGGGAGGTCATCGAGGGCCGGATGCTCACCCAGGAAGAGGTCGACGGCGCTTCCAAGGTCGCCCTGATCGGGCAGACCGTGTCCCGGAACCTCTTCGGGGACGAGGACCCGCTGGGTCAGGTGATCCGCATCAAGAAGGTCCCGTTCACGATCATCGGGGTCATGGACCGCAAGGGGCAGACCACGTGGGGTCAGGACCAGGACGACCAGATCCTGATCCCGATCAGCACCGCCAAGACCAAGGTCCTGGGCGGCAACCAGGCCAAGGGCCGCGCGGTGGGCGCCATCACCATCAAGGTCCGCGAGGCCGGCCTCATGAAGGCGGCGGAGAACGAGATTCGGGAGCTGCTGCGCCAGCGGCACAAGCTGCAGACGTTCCAGGAGGACGACTTCAACCTCCGGAACCTGGCCGAGGTGCTCCAGTCCCAGGAGGCGGCCTCCAGGGTCCTCACCCTCCTGCTGGCCGCCATCGCGTCAGTTTCGCTCCTGGTGGGCGGCATCGGTATCATGAACATCATGCTGGTGTCGGTGACCGAGCGGACGCGGGAGATCGGGCTACGCATGGCGGTGGGGGCGCGGGGCCGCGACATCCTGGCCCAGTTCCTGGTCGAGGCGGTGACCCTCTCGCTGATCGGCGGCGCCATCGGGATCGGCGCCGGCCTCCTGGGCTCATCCGCCATCGCGTACTTCGCGGAGTGGCACACCGTGCTGCAGGTGCAGGCGGTCCTGGTCGCGTTCGGCTTCGCGGCCAGCGTCGGCATCTTCTTCGGCTTCTACCCCGCGCGCAAGGCGGCGGGGCTCAACCCCATCGACGCGCTCCGGTACGAATGATCGCCCGGCGATGGCTGGTGGCGGCGCTCGTCTGGGCCGCCCTCGACTCGACGGTCGAGGCGCAGATCTACACCCCGCAGTCGGGCGCGCGCCTCACCGTGAGCTTCACCACCGAGCGGGTGGGCAGCGGCCGCGTGCTCGTGTACGGCGAGGTGCGCAACGGGGCCACCACCGCCTGCGAGCGCGTGGTGGTGAGCGTGGAGGGGCTCGACGACGCCGGCCGGGTGATCAGCCGGGGGCGGGCCTACGTCTTCGGCGTCGTCCCCTCGCGCGGCTCGAGCCCGTTCGAGGTGCGCGTGTCCTCGCCCGGCTCCGAGAAGCGGTGGCGCGTGGAGATCGAGTCGTTCCAGTACGCCGCGTCCTCGGGGAACTGATCCCGCGGGTGTGAAGAAGCGCAAGAAGCCGACGCCGTCCCGTCGCCGTCGGGCCCGCCGGCGGCGCGATCGCGCGGTGCGGGCCCGCTCCGGGCGCACCGCCGCGCCCCGCTCCTCCGCCCCGGTCCGCGCGGCCGCGGCCGCTCTCGCGCCGCCGCCCGCTCCCCCGTCGACGCCCGCGCCCGCATCCGCGGCCCCCATCCCGCCGCCGCTCCCCGCCCCGACGCAGGTGGAAGCGCGCGGGCGGCCGGTGGTCACCGCGCTGGCCCGGATCGCGCGCTCGTCCGACCCGCCGCGGGGGCGGCTCGAGCGGGCGGTCCGGCAGCTCCTGGGCGCCTACGGGGAGAGCGACCCCGAGTTCTCCGCCCTCCTCCTCACCGGCTGGGCGCAGGCCCGGCGCGACAAGCAGTTCCGCCTCACCCTCGCCTGGCAGCGCGAGCAGATCCGCCTGTCGCTGGAGGAGATCCTGATCGACGGGGTGAAGACCGGCGCCTTCCGCGCCGGGCTCGACCCGGGGGCGATCGCGGCCGTGATCGTCGGCACTGCAGAAGGCTGCCTCCTGCAGGCGGTCACCGAGGGCGGCAGCGTGCCCGCCGACCGGCTGGCCGCGACGCTGCTGGGGCTCGCGGTCAGCGGGGCTTGAGCTCGATCCGGTAGCCGTCCGGATCCTGCACGTAGAGCGACGGGCCGGTCCCGAAGGCTCCGCGCCGCTGCACCACGTCGCCGTCGACCGTGACCCCGCGGGCCCGCAGACCGTCGCGGACCGCGCCCAGGTCCGCGCAGCGGATCGAGAGGCAGAAGTGGTCGAGGCCCCCGCCCTCCGCCCGCTCGCCGGGGAGCAGATCGATCAGCTGCTCGCCGAAGCGAAGCTGCACCAGCGAGATGGGGACGTTGACGTGGTCCAGCGTGCAGCCCAGCAGGTCGATGTAGAAGCGCTGGGAGGCGGCCTGGTCGCGCACCCGCAGCACCAGGTGGTCGAGGCCGAGCGGCTCGAAGCCCCGGCTCATCGCCGCCACCCCACCGCGACGAGCCCGAGCACCCCCGCCACGAGGCTCACCCCGTTGAGCACGCTCGAGAGCCGGTGCAGGCGCGCGAAGGCCAGCGACTCGCTCGAGACCGCGCCGGCCGCGGGTGCGGCCTGGCGGAGGGCCTCGCGGGCGGCGTGGGCCGAGGGCAGCACCACGAGCCACGCGTAGAGCGTGCTGCCGAGCATCACCGCGACCAGCCCGAGCCCGACCCACCCGCCGCCCGCCCCGCGGCCGACCCGGGCCAGCAGGGCCACGAGCGCGATCGCGCCCAGGAGCGCGCCGACCGCGTAGTAGCGCGGGAACATTGCGCTCACGAAGCGGCCCGCCGCCTCGCGGTCGAGGGTGGTGAACGCGGCGGGCGCCACCACCGCCCCGAAGAAGCCCATCACCCCGATCCAGAGCAGGATCGTCGCGCCGGCGAGCAGTCTCATCGCGCCCGAGCATACCGGTGCCGCGCCGGCGCCGCAAGGCGCGCGCCGCCCCGATTCATCCTTGATTGACACGCCCCGGCGCCGCCCCTAGCATCGAGCGCGATGCGCGCGGACCGATGCACGGCGTGGGCGCTGCTCCTGCTCTGCTGCGGTCCGGCCGCCGCGGGGGCGCAGTCTCCCCTCGCGGCCGAGATCCGGGCCCTCGGCAGCCGCTACCACGAGGATCCGGCGCGCATCGACACCCTGCGCGAGAGCATGGCCCGCGCCGCGGCGAGCGACCCGCAAGTCGAGAACCTCCTGGCCCTCGCCCAGATCGCGTTCCTGTTCGGCGACGTGCGGGCGCGCACCCCCGAGGACAAGCTCGCGGCCTACGAGCAGGGGCGCCAGGCCGCGCGCCGGGCCGCGGAGCTCGACCCCCGGAGCGCGCGCGCCCACTTCTGGTACGCGACCAACGCGGGCCGCTGGGGCCAGACCAAGGGCGTGCTGCGCTCACTCTTCCTCCTGCCGGAGGTGAAGCGGGGCATGGAGACCGCGCTCGATCTGGACCCGCGCTTCGCGCCCGCCTACGTGCTGGCCGGCACCGTCTACTACGAGGTGCCCGGCCTCTTCGGGGGCGATCTCGAGAAGTCGGAGGCCCTCTTCCGCCGCGGCCTCGCGGTGGACGCGCACCACACCGGCCTCCGGGTCGGCCTGGCCCGCACCCTGATCAAGCGCGGGCGGCCCGCGGAGGCCCGGCGGGAGCTGCAGGCGGTGCTCGACGAGAGGGCGCCGTCCAACCTGGCGGACTGGACCGTGAAGGACGTGAGCGAGGCGCGCGCGCTGCTCGCCACCCTGCCCGCCGGCTCGTGAAGATCGGCCACGCCATCCGCCGCCTCCGCCGCGAGGCGCCCTCCTGGAAGGTGACCGCCCTGGCCCAGGTCGCCGCGCAGTGGCACGACCCGTTCCGGGTCCTGATCGCCTGCCTGCTCTCGCTGCGCACCAAGGACGAGACCACCGGTCCCGCCGCGGCGCGGCTCTTCGCGCTCGCCGACACCCCCGAGGCGCTCCGCGGCCTCCGGCCGCGGGCCATCGAGCGGGCCATCTACCCGGTGGGCTTTTACCGCACCAAGGCGCGCGTGCTGCGCGAGGTGAGCCGTGACCTGGTCGAGCGGTTCGGCGGCCGGGTGCCCGACGACATCGACGCCCTGCTGACGCTCAAGGGCGTCGGGCGCAAGACCGCAAACCTCGTGGTGACCCAGGGCTTCAACAAGCCCGGCATCTGCGTGGACGTCCACGTGCACCGCATCTCGAACCGCTGGGGCTACGTCACCACCCGCACCCCCGAGGAGACCGAGACCGCGCTGCGCGCGCGCCTGCCGCGCCGCTACTGGATCGGCTACAACGACCTGCTGGTCTCCTTCGGGCAGAACATCTGCCTGCCGGTGTCGCCCCACTGCACCCGCTGCCCGCTCCGCCCGGGCTGCCCGCGGCACGGCGTGCGCCATTCCCGCTAGGCGTCGGCGCCAGGTCGGCGCTGGACGCGCGGGAGCCGCGGGCGACGAAGCCGGCGCAGGAGAGCCAGCGCCACGCGGTCCGCGCGCGGCTCCGGGTCCTTGGGGGTCTCGAGCGCCATCGGTACCCGCGCGAAGCGCCGGTCGTTCATCAGCCGGCGGAAGGTGGCCACGCCCAGGTGGCCGCGCCCGATCTTCTCGTGACGGTCGAGCCCAGAGCCGAGGGGCTGCTTGGCGTCGTTGAGGTGGAAGGCGAGCACGCGGCCGAGCCCGAGGCGCCGCCCGCACTCGGCCATGGCGGTCCGGTAGCCCTCGGGCGAGCGGATGTCGTAGCCCGCCGCGAAGAGGTGGCACGTGTCGAGACACACCCCCACCCGCTCGGGCTCCCGCACCGCGCCGATCACCGCGGCCAGCTCCTCGAAGCTGCGCCCGATGCTGGCCCCGCCGCCCGCGGTGTTCTCCAGCACGATCCGCACCCGGTAGCCGCGGGTGCGCGCGTGAAGGGTATCGATGGCGCGGGCGATCCGACGCACGCCCTCCGGCACCCCGGCGCCGCGATGCGAGCCGGGGTGGATCACCACGAACGGCAGGCCCAGGGCCTCGGCCCGCTCGAGCTCGTCGTGGAAGACGTCGACCGCCCGCGCCCACTCCGCGTCCACCGGAGTGCCGAGGTTGATGAGGTAGTTGGCGTGGGCGAACACGGTCCGGATGCCGCTCGCCTTCCACGCGTCCCGGAACTCCCGGACCTCGGCCTCGGTGTAGGCCCGCGCGACCCACTGGCGCTGGTTCTTGAGGAAGATCTGCACCACCGAGCAGCCCACCTCGAGCCCGCGCTCGAGGGCCAGCGGCAGCCCGCCCGCGATCGACATGTGGGCCCCGAGCCAGTCCCGCGCCGGCGCGGGCCCGGGGCGGCGGACGCGCTCACGCGTCGAGCTGACGGGCGACCTCGTGCAGCTCGCGCTCCAGCCGGCGCAGCCGTCCGCTCAGGGCCGCGCCGCGGGGCTTCCGCCGC
>Ga0075423_10005964_pt1 | contig 11402 bp, 12 predicted proteins | sample SoiMethybrSBSTD2_FD_80114 | JGI IMG/M metagenome (GOLD analysis project Ga0075423, IMG submission 80114) | Bulk soil microbial communities from a Populus tree surrounding site in Tennessee, USA - Soil MetaG P. TD hybrid SBSTD2 | ecosystem: Environmental > Terrestrial > Soil > Tree plantation...
CGATGTTATAGTCCGCGCGCAATGGCCCAAGAACAGTCTGCCCGAGCTTTGGTGATCGCGCTGACGGATGATCCGGCGGCTGCGGTGTTTTCGATCAATCGGCTGCGTCCGGAGGTGCTTTGCTTCGTCCTCCCAGAGTCCGCGAAGGCGCTGGTCGAATCATCCGTTCAACCCAAAATCGAACAAATGCCGCGCCGGTGGGATTGGGTCCTGCTGCCTGACGTGGACCATTTTCCTTCCTGCTACCAGACCATGGCCCGGTCGCTGCCCGGGATGCTTCGTAATTGGGAGATTGAACCGGGATCCTTGGTCGTCGACGTAACCGGTGCCAACCCCGCCATGGCGAGCGCGCTCGCGCTGGTCACGCTGCCCTTTACCTCCCGTATCGTGTCACTCATCGCGTCCCGGGAGGGACGAGAAGGCGACGTGGTGGCCATCGCCACCAACGGTGAGCGTCTCTGGATTACGATCAATCCCTGGGATGAAGCAGCCGAGGTCGCGCGTCGAGAGGGATGCGATCTGTTTAACAGGGGCGCCTACGTCGCTGCCGGATCGGTGTTTCGTCAGATCGAAGCGCGCGTCAGCGGTGGACAGAAACCGCTCTATCGCGCCTTCGTGGATCTCGCAGACGGCTACGACCTCTGGGAACGGTTTCACTATCGTCAGGCCTGGGAGAAATTGAAAACGTCGGTGAAAGCAATGGAGATGGCCACGCTGTTTGGCGGACCGACGGGACTGAAGATCGCGTTGCCATCCATCAAGGCCAACGCCGGATTCTTGGAAAAAATCGTCCTCGACCCGGCTGAAGCAAAAGAATTTCTCGCACTCGACTTGTTGGCACATGCAAGCCGGAGACTTCGAATGGCCAATGATGCGGAAGCGGCCATGCAGTCATTAGTCCGAACGCTCGAAGCCTTCGCACAGCGGCAACTGTTCAAGCAATACAACATCAGGAGCTGGGACGTACGGCCGGAACAGCTGCCACAAGCGCTCCAAGAAATTTGCCGCACCTGTTATTTGGAAGACATCGACGGAAAGTACAAACTACCGCTACAGCCGCAGTTCCGTGTGCTGGCGGGGTTGGGCGATCCGATGGGCCAAGCGTTCCTTCGGGAATGGCCGGCGATGAAACCGTTGCTGGATGCAGCCAATCATGCTGTGCTGGGTCACGGGTTCGACACGGTCAAGAGCGAACGGGTACAGCAACTATACGATGTCGTCGTCAAACTGGCCGGTATTCAAGACGGCTCGTTGCCGAAATTTCCGATTCTCAACCTATAGAGTGACATGTTGTGTGCCCTCCCACCTTTTGTGCAGACCGTTCAGGTAGATCATAATTTCCATGGCCTTATGAGCAGGACCAGGTCTCTGATTATAAAAGGATTCGGGTATGTCCTGATCGCGGGCATTCTGTACATATCGCTGTGTCCCGGCATCTACGTTCTCAGTTCTTGGTTGCTCACCGAGGGTGTCGTGCTGCGACACCGGCTCCTACGGGATTTCCAAATGGATTTCTATAATGATCGGGGGTATAGAAAAATTTGGCAAACGCAGAAGGACTGCATCGAACTCGACGAACGATTAATTTATGTACCGCGAATTGGGAGTTGTAGATTTACGAATGCTGAATTCGATACGACCTTAAACTTTGACGAGAGCGGTCGTGTGAGAAACAGCATGGCCCAAATAAGATCTGAGATCGGCATTGCGGTCCTTGGAGATTCTTATGCCATGGGATGGGGGGTCAACGATCGCGAAACCTTTGCGAACATTCTTCAGGACGAATTAAAAAGACCCGTCTACAACCTGGCTGTATCAAGCTATGGAACAGTGAGAGAGTTGTTGCGTTTGCAACAATCGGCATTAATCGACAAGGTAGATACGATTCTCATTCAATATGCTGCAAATGACCTCATGGAGAATGCGGCCCTCGATCAAGAGGAAAAGTTCCTTCAAGCCAAAGCGCTTTTCCAGGAAATGTTCGGCAGAGAGAGAAGTTCGAGCGATCGAACCATTCCTGAATCGATCGGGCGGGCGGTCTCATTTGCGATTGAGAAGCCAATTAGAAATCTCAGAGATATGTGGGTCAAAGCACCGAAGCCCAATCGGTTTGGACCCCATTACGAAAACCTCATGCCTGTATTGAAGCGATTTGCTCCGCTTGTGAACAAAAAAAGGATCATCGTCTTCTGTGTAGATGACGGTGGTTTCGAGGACTTCCCGAACGGTAAAGACAAAATCCTCAGGAACGTCGAATTTGTAGATCTGAAACTGAAAGCCGAAGACTTTTACGTCATCGATAGTCACCTGAATACTTTAGGGCACGCGAAGGTCGGCCGCATGCTGGCACGCTATCTATTAGAGCCAGTCTTCAGTGAATTTAGCGTGTCCCGCGAAAACGGTGACCGGTTAGAAGAATCGCATGGCGCAAAATGTTGTTAAGCAAGGCACAATCGCTCACTCTATCTTGATCTAACGTGCAAGTCAGAATTTTTTACGAGGACACCGATTGTGGCGGAGTGGTCTATTACGCCAACTACCTCAAATACTTCGAGCGGGCCAGGACACACTATCTTGAAACGCGCGGACTCTCCGTTGCTGAATTGATAAAGCAGGGCAGGGTGTTCGTCGTCGTTCATGCCGAGCTGGAATATCGTGCGCCGGCTCGCTATGGAGAAACTCTGGACATCGAAACCATCATTTCCGAGATGAGCCCGGCATCCATCACGTTCTCCCATGTCGTGCGAGAACGCGAAACTCGGCGTGTGGTGGTTGAGGGATCGGCGAGACTGGCGGTGACGGATGGAAACGGTAAAGTGAAGCGCCTCGACAAAGCGACTGTCGCCGCGTTACAGTCCGAACCAACACGAGGGGATTAAATGGATAAACTCGGAACGTGGCTCGCCATCACCGGCGTCGCCATCGGATTCATCGTGCTAGGCTGGTTGTTGTTTTCAGAAGGGCCGAAGGATAAGAAGAAGAAGCCATAGGTCTTTCACGCGGTCTCACTCCTGTCGTTGATATTCCCCTTCATCCAGCTTGCGACGAGGTAATGGATTCCTGAAGCCTCGCTTCGACGAGAGGCCTTTCGCTTTCTTGTGGGCGTGCAGGTCCTGATCAATATGACGGCGATGAAGTTTGAGGTCGCTGCCAGGTCGTCCTTCAAGATTTCGACACAGTTCGCACGAGGCAATCCCGTCTTGAGCGCTCTTGCTCGGCGACAGCGGCGTCGTGGACAATGAGGAGGGTGGGACTGTCGATTGTTGCGAATGCGCTGGCGTGGTCACATCGAGGATGGTGAACATCACAATGGACAACCCGGTGCTCGCAAGGAGACATCCCATCATCTCCACTGTGCCACGCATGCTTCGTGCCAGCGTGCCACGCCAAGTTGACATTCGAGAAAACCGCATGCTGGAATACCGTGCAGTCGAGACACACGGAGGTTATGACCATGGAAATGTTTGGCCGAGTCGGTTTGGTCGAGATCCCGATTCTCATCGCCCCTGATCAGAAAGTCTGGATGGATAAGATGATCAAGGAAGGCAAGATCGCCATTCCTCCGGGAGGCACGTTGGAAAAAGGCTCGCTCTATTCGATGTTTATCCGCATGCTCCTGCACAATGCCATGGAGGAGCAGAAGAGGCAGGAGGCGCTCGAAGCAGACGACGAAGACGACGAGTAGCGGGGTGCTGAAAACCGTCGATCTTACCCGCCCCATCCCGGTGCGCCAAGACGCGCCGTGGCTCAGGCGGCATTCTCACATCACGCAAATCCTCGGCGTACAGTATCGGATGTGATTCGACGAATATCGCTCTGGATACAGCCGCAACAGCCGGCGGCTGCTAGAGTGATTTAAATGCCGCGTGTGCGGCACGAACGGTTTTTTCGATGTCGGCAGGAGTATGTGCAGTCGAGAGAAAGGTGGCTTCGAATTGGGACGGAGCCAGATAGACGCCCTGTTCAAGCATCTTATGGAAGAACACACCGTATCTTTTTGTGTCAGAAAGCTTCGCGCTGTTCCAGTCGACTACAGGCCCAGGTGTAAAAAATGACGTCAGCATCGATCCCAGCCTGGTTTGCGTGATCGTGATGCCTGCTTTTTTTGCTGCCTCACCGATGCCTTTGGCCAGCGCCGCTGAGCGCTCCTCGAGTTTTTGATAGGTACCTTTGACCCGCAACTGCTTGAGCGTGGCGAGTCCCGCCGTCACCGCCAGAGGATTTCCTGATAAGGTTCCGGCTTGATACACAGGTCCCGAAGGGGCGATCAGTTCCATAATCTCTTTCCTTCCGCCGTAGGCCCCGACCGGCAGGCCTCCGCCTATGATTTTCCCTAAGACGGTGAGATCTGGTGTGAGGCCGAACAGGGCCTGTGCGCCACCGTAGTGCACGCGAAAACCCGAGATGACTTCGTCGAAAATCAGGAGGATGTCGTGCTCAATGGTCAATTGACGGAGGACCTGCAAGAATCCAGGTGCGGGAGGGACCACTCCCATGTTGCCGGCAATCGGCTCCAGGATGATGCAAGCCAACTGCTGCCCTCGTTCCTTGACGATCTGCTGAACAGCACGAATGTCATTATAAGGAGCTGTCAGGGTGTGTTTGGCAAAGTCTGCCGGGACGCCCAGCGAATCGGGAATGCCGAGTGTGGCCAGCCCTGATCCGGCTTTCGCGAGCAGGTAGTCGCTGTGGCCGTGGTAACAACCCTCAAATTTCAAGACACTATCTCGTCCGGTGAATCCGCGCGCTACGCGAATCGCGCTCATCACCGCTTCGGTCCCTGAGCTGACGAGCCGGATCTTTTCCATAGACGGGAATGCGTTTCGGATCTCGCGAGCCAGTTCGACTTCCAACTCCGTCGGCGCTCCGTAACTGGTGCCCTGCCCGGCGGCTTTTTTGATGGCATTGATGACGGGCGCTGAGGCATGGCCCAGGATCATCGGACCCCACGAGAGCACGTAGTCAATATACGTATTTCCATCCAAATCGTAGAGACGAGCGCCTTTCGCTCGCTTGATGAATCGAGGCTGTCCGCCGACGGAACGGAAGGCACGAACGGGGCTGTTCACGCCACCAGGAATGAGTTGTTGGGCTTCGGCAAAGAGCTTGATAGATCGTGAAATTTTCATAGCGGGGGCGCAACCTATCATGCTGAAGTGACGCGGTCAAGAAAACGAAGGGCGAAAAACGTCTGCCGCGAAATGCCTCAAATGAGGTCAAAAAGTGTCATAATAGATACGCGATCCAGTAGATTAAGATACAGTTTCACGAAGCCTACAAAGGCATTACCTTTTGAATCCTCTGCAAATAGGTAACTCCCCGGTTCTCTCTGCAGGCGGCGTGACAATTGCGTAGAAGCAGGTTAGGATTCGTCAGAATGAACGTTTATCCACAGGTTGACGCTAATCAAATATGAAAATCGTCTGTTCTTGGTGCCGGAAAGAAGGAAAAGCCGAGTTCGTCGGCGAAAAAGCTCCATTAGATGATGCGAGGGAGACCCACGGTATTTGTATGCAGCACCGCGATCAGGTTCAGGCTCATTGGCGGGCTTCCGTTCAGGCAGCGACAGGGATGGGAATCATGGCCGGATCGGCTGCCGCCCTCTTTCGCTGGAGCGGGCTACTTAATCTCACCAAGAAAATGCGCTCGTAACCTGAGCGTACCCACCGTGGGCGCAATGCGCCTTCTTTACCGTTTAGTTTTCCGAGGAGGAGGAGTCTCGCGGGGCAACCGCTTGGTTTCCGACTCCCGACAGGGTTGTGCCACGATTTCTTCAAGGCCCCAGTGGGCGCGCTTGGATTTGTCTCCCTCGGCAACGGCCAACACCACGTGAAAGGGCTTCGCTCGCTTGGCTCCCATGCCGGCCTGCCCCGATCCCCAGGCCTCTCCGGCATCGCTCATGACCTCGAGGAACGTGGCATAGTCTTCTTCATCCTCAGGAAGAACCAGCTCAGCGCTGGTGAGAAGAAGGGCATATCCCTTGGCCGGTAACCATTCGAGATCGGCCAAACATTCTTCGAGGGCGTCCCAGTTCTGGCCGAAATAGTCCGGAAAATCCAATGCCTGCGCGAATTCGGCAAAGAGACCAGCGGTCGTTCGACATTTGCCGCCGCGCAAGATTTTGAGGACAAACCCGCCAGGAACCTCGACCAGCGACTCGGCACGTTGTCCGGTCTTCAACACCAACAACGATGTCCAGGGCGCTTTCGTGGACTGGAGGTGCGTCGCCAGGGAAAGCTGTGGTGTGTGAGCAGCCATGAATGGTCAATTTAATGGGAGGAAGCTGCGGTAATGATCATTTGTGTAATAGGCTTTGCCGGTATTCTGCTCGATGACGAGACGTTCGGCGCCGCGAGATCGGCCCGGGATCTTCCGATTAACGTCATACTCGTAATAGCGACCGCTCGGCAACCGTCGTTCGCGATTTTCAAAGTGTCGTCTTCCGACATAACCGGGAAGTGGTTTTCCGTCCCGTTCCTGTATTTTTGCCAGCAGGTCATACGCTTTTTGCGGCGCCGTTCCTTCGATCGGTTTCCGTGATGCGGAGGCACCGCGTTCAGTAATCGCCGGTGCGGAGACGTGGCTCTCTGCCGCAGCCAGTTCAACGGCATGCGTCCACGCTCGCTCGCAGGAAGGTCCGAACAGACACGCCGTCCACAATGAACACAGAGCCAGGAGCCCGATCGTCGAGCGACGTGGCTGTCGTCGATCCACATTCATGAGAGGCTAAGTCAACGAAGCACAGAGAACGGCGAAGAAAACCCTAACACGCGGTTTCGAAACAGGTCAATGTCGAGTCGGAGGCTCTTCGTTGGTGTGCATGAAAACAACCATCGGCTTTGATAGAATACATTGGCGGTTTGGTTGAGCTGTTGGGGATGTTGTCCAATCGCGCCCGACACCTTCTTCCGACGAATCCACTCTCAAGACAACAGGTGACGATGTTGCATCCCTATCGGTTAGTAGCCATCGGTTCTTTTGCACTCCACCGAGTTGGCTTTCTCATGCTCTGCCTGTTGTGCTTGAGTGCCGACGGGGTAGTCGCTCAAACGGGTGGACTCAACCATTCTCCCACTGAAATAGTGAAGAAGTATTTTGAGCTCGATCAAAAAGGGGCTAAGCTCGATTCACTGTCCTACGAGACATTGGCCCCCTACAGGGACTGGCAGGAGGAGCCCGCCTGGGGGCGAATCGTGGTGATTCGAAGGTTTTCCATCGCAGAACATTACGGTCAGTGGGAAGTCGTGAATCGGTTGGAAGTCGTCATCCCTGTGACATTTGAAGTGATCGGCCACGTCTATCTTGAAACGCCCGGGTTCGTTCCTGAATCGTCGGTTGAGGAAATCCGCGTCCGCGTCAAATCCGTACGGAATCGATGGAGAATCATCGAACCGATGCTACCTCCGCACGTCGGCCAAAAACGGATGATCAACTTCGTGCGAGAAGCATTGGTGAAGGAAACCGAGCCTACGAAACGAGAAACCCTGTCCGCACTGCAAGACGAGTTGCAGAAGGCGAAGTAGAAAGGTTCCATGGGAAAAACGGCGGTCGACCTGTTGATTTTCGATTTGGATGGTACGCTCATCGAATCGAAGTGGGACATTGCCGAATCGGTCAATTTGACGCTTGCCGAGTTGGGGCTGCCGCAACGGGCTCTCGACGAAATCTTCGGGTTCGTGGGAGATGGGGTCAAGAAGCTGCTTCGCCTGTCGGTGGGAGAAGAAAGTCCTGTCCGCTTCGAAGACGCGCTGCGCGTGTTTCGAAAACACTATCTGGCCCATTGTTTGGATCGGACCACGTTTTATCCCGGCGTGGAGAAAGCCCTCGTGCATTTTGGGGAGAAGCAGAAGGCGGTGGCGACCAACAAGTCGATCGAATATACACAGGTCATTCTCAAGGGGCTGGGCTCGCAGCACTTTCAATGCGTCGTGGGCGGGGACAACGGATTCGGGTTGAAACCGGAGCCCGGCATGTTGCTGCACGTGATCGAACGGTTGAACATCCCCAAGGAACGGACTGTGTTGGTAGGGGATAGCACGAACGACATCAACGGCGGACACAATGCCGGCATTCGCGTCTGTGCGGTCGGCTATGGCATGGGGAATCGAGAAAAGATGGCCGCCTGTCGGCCTGAATGGTTCATTGAACGACCGGAAGAACTGATGGAGATTTTTGAATGAAGACTACATCGACGTTTGACTCTGGTGCAGCGGAACTTATAAAAATGAAAATTGGAACTCTGCTCCGGGCCTCACGTGTCACGACTTTCCTGCTCGCGCTTGCCTTCAGCCTCGACCTGAGTCTGGTTCTTGCCGGTCCCTCCGGCTTGGCCGACCGTGTCATCGAACACAAGTTGGCGAACGGCATGACTGTCCTGATGGTCGAGCGGCATCAGGCACCGGTCGTCTCGATCAACATGACGTTCGGCGTCGGAGGTGTGAACGAACAGGTGGGCCAAACCGGACTCGCTCACTTGTACGAGCACATGGCATTCAAAGGGACAAGAACCGTCGGAACAAAAAATTATGAGAAAGAAAAACCCATCTTGGACGAACTGCATCGTGTCGGGACCGAGCTCGAACAACGGCAGCGAGAGTTCGCCAAACGCAGTGAGGATATGCCGGTCGATGCGAACGAAAAGACGGCGATCGAGAAACTGCAGAAGCGATTCAAGGAACTTCAGGACCAAGCCCTTCAGTATGTGGCTGGTAATGAAATGGCCTTGCTCTACCAGCGCCACGGGGGCGTCGGTCTGAATGCCTCGACAGGAAAGGACCTCACGCGCTATGTGATCAGCCTCCCTTCCAACCGCCTGCCTCTCTGGGCAGCCATTGAATCTGATCGGATGGCCAACCCTGTCCTGCGGGAGTTCTACAAGGAACGGGGTGTGGTGATGGAAGAGCGCCGCTTGCGGAACGACGACAGCGCCAATGGACTGCTCTTCGAGACGTTCACCTCCGCGGCGTTCCGCGCCCATCAGTACGGCGTTCCGACGATCGGCTGGGAATCGGATATCCTGTCTCTGACGCCGGCGGCGACAGAAGCCTTTTTCAAAACCTATTATGGACCGGGGAGAGCGACTATCGGCATCGTTGGTGACATCGATCCGAAACAGGTCATCACGTTGATCGAAAACACCTTTGGAAAAATCCCAGCTGCGCCGCCTCCACCGCAGATCGTCACCGTGGAGCCGCCTCAACGGGGCGAGCGGCGCGTCGAGGTCGAATTCGATGCCGAACACTCACTGGCGATCGGTTTTCACAAGCCGGCCCTGGGCCATCCCGACGATTATGTGTTCGACGTGATCGACGAGTTGCTCACAGACGGACCAACCTCGCGGTTGTACAGCAAGCTGGTGCGGGACGGCCGGCTGGCCGCCTCGGTGCATTCCGACGCGAGTTATCCCGGAGTTCGCTCCGCAAATTTGTTCGTCCTCAGCGCGACGCCGTTGGCCCCTCACACTACCGCAGAGGTGGAGGCGGCGATACTTGCGGAGCTCGAACGGCTCAAGATGGAACCGGTGTCGCCCAAGGAGCTTGAACGGATCGTGAACAACCTGGATGCCGACATGGTCCGCGCATTGCGGTCCAACAGCGGGCTGGCCTCGCAGCTGGCGCTCTACCAAACCGTGGCGGGCGATTGGCGCTATGTGCTGAAATCGCGCGACAAGATTGCTGCCGTCTCGCCAGCCGACATCCAGCGCGTGGCGACACAGTACTTTACAAAGTCCAATCGCACCGTGGCGACGTTGATCAAAAAACCTGCAGAGAAACAGCTTGCCACAGCGGCTCCACGCGAGGTGATCCGATGAAGCAGGGATGTGTATTTGCCATCGCCCTCGTGCTCCTATTCGCGACGGTCGCGTCGGCCGGTGATGCTGCCCTGAGCGATCCGAGAACGATGAAGTTTAGCCCGGTGGAATTTTCTCCGCCGGAGCCGGCGCGGCTCGTCCTTGAGAATGGCCTGGTGGTCTATCTGCTTGAAGACCATGAACTGCCGCTCGTCAGTCTGTCGGCGACGATACGGACGGGAGGCTGGCTTGACCCGCAAGACAAGATTGGGCTGGCAGGACTGACTGGGTCGGTCATGCGGACTGGCGGCGGCGGCGGACTGACGGCGGCGCAGGTCGACGACGAACTTGAACAGTTCGCGATCGATATCAACATGTCGATGGGGCGGCAGTCCGGTGCCTCCTCGCTCGATGTCCTGAGCAAGGATTTCGCACGCGGCTTGCGAATCTTCGCCGGGCTACTGCGGCAGCCGGCGTTTGAGTCGGCGCGTGTCGAGTTGGCCAAACTGCAGACGATCGAAGGGATCCGGCGACGCCAGGACAATCCGGGGTCGATCGTCAGCCGTGAATTCGTGAAGCAACTCTACGGACCGGAACATCCCACCGCGCGCGAAAGCACGATCGAATCGGTCAAGGGGATCACTCGCGACGATCTGATCGCCTTCCATCAGCGCACGGTTTATCCCAACGGGATCATTCTCGGCGTGACGGGGGACTTCAAGACGGAGGAGATGTTGGCATTGTTGCGCGCGACGTTTGGGGACTGGAAGAAAGGCGAGGTGCCGGAGTTGAAAATTGCCGATGCACCTGAAACAGCTGGACGATCGATCGTCCGCTTCGTCAACAAGGAGACGTCGCAGACCCATCTGCGGGTGGGACACTTAAGCATCAAGGAGCAGGATCCGGATTATGTCCCGCTCGCGATCGCCAACGACATTCTCGGCGGGAGTTCGTTTCGCAGTCGCCTGTTCAACGACGTACGCACGAAACGAGGCCTGGCCTATTCTGTCGGCAGCCGGTTGAATGTCGGGGTGCACGATCAGGGAGTCTGGTTAATGCGGGCGGAAACGAAGCTGCCCTCCACTCAGGAGGTCATCAGCCGATTCGTCGTCAACATGGAGCGGATGCGAACTGAGTTAGTGACGGACGAAGAACTGGCGGAAGCCAAGGAGGCGTACGTGAACTCGTTCGTCTTTTCTTTCGCGAGTCCTTCCGCGATCGTCGGTCGCTTCATCGAGCTGGAATACGACGGCCTTCCCAAAGACTTCCTGCAGCAGCTGCGCGCCCGCGTCATCGCCTTGACGAAAGAAGATATTTTGGCGGCGGCGAAAAAACACTTTCATTCAGATCGCCTCACGATCGTGGCGGTCGGGCCCGGTGAGGCCCTGCCTAAACTGTTGTCAGGTTTTGGGGATGTGAAAGAAATAAAATTGGCTCCCGAAGGATGAAGAAACACCCCGCCCGGTGTGGGGACCCCGCTCCGGGCGGGCGGACTCCCAAGGCGGCACCACCCGTTAGAGAAAACTAACTCCTTAGGAGCCTGAGAAGGCATGACATGCCTCTGGAAGACGACTTCTGCGACATCATCAAGAAGGCTCGCACCGGACTGAAA
>Ga0075423_10005965_pt1 | contig 11402 bp, 10 predicted proteins | sample SoiMethybrSBSTD2_FD_80114 | JGI IMG/M metagenome (GOLD analysis project Ga0075423, IMG submission 80114) | Bulk soil microbial communities from a Populus tree surrounding site in Tennessee, USA - Soil MetaG P. TD hybrid SBSTD2 | ecosystem: Environmental > Terrestrial > Soil > Tree plantation...
CTTCGTGCCGGGATCCACGATGAAACCGCCGCCACCACCATGAACAGCATGGCGATGGCAATGAACGTCAGAGGATCCGTGGGTCTGACGCCGACGAGCATGGTCTTCATGCCGCGTGTCAGCGCCAGCGCGCCGGCCACGCCTAACGCGATGCCGACGGCGCTCAGGCGGAGGCCCTGGCCGATCACGAGCTGGAAGATGCTCGACGTGTTCGCGCCGAACGCCATCCGCACCCCGATCTCCGCCGTTCGCTGCCTGACGACTGTCGACAGCACGCCGTAGAGACCCACCGCCGCGAGCATCACCGCGATCGCGGCGAACGTCGCGATCAGCGCCAGCGCGAACCGCGTCGACGCCATCGCCCGATTCACGAACGCCGTCATCGGTTGCACCTCCGCCACCGGCAGCTGGCGATCGACCTCCCTGACCGCCGCACGAATCGCCGGCACGAGCACGTTCGGATCGCGGTTCGTGCGCACTACCCACCGCGCGACGGCGCCATGGCCGAAGAGACCATCCGTCAGGAACATCGCCTCCCGGCTATCTGCGGACAGCGTCTCGTGCCGCTCCCGGTCCACCACGCCAATCACCTCGAACCACTCGGGCTCGTTCGATCGAACGCGCACGTAGAGCCGCTTGCCTACCGCGGACTGACCGGGAAACGCCTTCGCCGCGAAGTTGCGGTCGATGATCGCCAGGACCGCGTTAGGGTTGTTGTCGGCCTCCGTGAAGTCGCGGCCTTCGATGAATTTCGACCGCATCACCTTGAAATAGCCTGGCAGCACGATGTGCACGTTGGCCTGCTGGAACTTGCTCGCGTCCGTGACCGCCGCTTCGGTGCCCCAGCGCGCGTTCACGATTCCGCCGTCCAGCGGCAACGGGTTCGCGGCCGTCACTCCGGTCACGCCGGGCACCGACCGCAGACGTTCCTCCAGTTGACGGACGATCCCGGCCTGCACGTCCGGGCCTCCGGGCCGACCACTCACGGCGAAAAAGGTGAGCAAGCCTCGCGGATCATAGCCGGGGTCCACGTGCTGCAGCGCGATGAAGCTTCGCAGCATGAGGCCGCACCCGATCAGGAGCACGAACGAGAGCGCCACCTCGGCCGTCACCACCGCGTTGCGGATTCTGCGCCCGCGCGCGAGGCCGCCGGTTCGGCCGGTCGAACGAAGAATGTCGGCGAGGTCAGGACGCGACGCACGCAGGGCCGGCAGGATGCCGAACGCCGCCGCGGACACGATCCCGGCGACGACGGTGAACACGAGCACGATCGGATCGGCCGACACCGAGTCCATTCGCGGCAGATTTTCCGGGGCGAGCACGAGGAGCAGTTTGATCCCGGCCTCCGCCAGACCGAAGCCAACGAGCGCGCCAAGCGTGGCGACGAGCATGCTCTCGGTCAGCATCTGCCGGATGAGGCCCCACCGCGTCCCGCCTAACGCCGATCGCACGGCGAGCTCCCGTTCGCGCGCCGCCGCGCGCACGAGCATCAGGTTGGCGACGTTCGCGCAGGCGATGAGGAGCACGAAGCTCACGGCGCCCATGAGCGCGATGATCGCCGGACGCACGTGGGCTACCAGGTCGTCACGCATCCACTCGGCGCGGATGCGCAGTCCCGCCGCTTCCTTGATCGGGAACCGCCGGCGGAGGTCCGCGGCAGTATTGTCGAGCTGCTGCTGCGCCTGCGGCAGCGTCACGCCAGGCTTGAGTCGTCCCACGAGCCGGAGAAACACGTTCGTTCGCGAGGCCGTTGCGTAGTTGATCCTGAGGGCCGTGTAGATCTCCGGATTGCGCTCGACGTCGGTGCTCGGCGGGAAGAGCAGCTCGAACTCGGGCGCCAACACCCCGATGATTTCGGCTCGGCCGTTCCCGGTGTCCACGATCTTGCCGATGACGTTGCGGTCGCCCCCGTAGCGGCGCTGCCAGAAGGCGTAGCTCAGAATCCAGCTCGCGACGATCGGCGGCTGCCCATCGGGGCCGACGGCCGGCGGCGGTGGCGGCGCACCAGGAGCTGCCTGCGGCGGCTGCGGGAGCGGCGTGGCGTCGGCCTCGTTGAAATTGCGGCCGAGCAGGATGCGGGCACGCAGGACGGTAAAGACGTTTTCGGTGACGCCGGCGACGTTCACTTGCTCGGGCTCGCCGCCGTCACCGACCAGCGGCTGGCGAAAGGTCGACACGCCGGCGATCTCCTCGAATAGCGTGCCCTGTTGGCGCACGTCCGGAAGGTCGCCGGGAGGGAATGGAAAGTCGTTCACGTTCCGCTTCACCATGTCGCCCCAGATGAGTGTGAGGCGTTCTGCGTCGCCGTACGGCAGCGGGCGAAGGAGCACGGCATTGACAACGCTGAAGATGGCCGTGCTGGCACCGATGCCTAACGCGAGCGTGATGATGGCCGTGAGCGAGAACGCGGGGCTCGAGCGCAGCGTGCGCCACGCGTAGGTGATGTCCTTGAGAAAGGATTGCATCGATCGACTCGGTCGACGGGTGGAAGCCGGGCGGGACGAATTGACGAGCCGATGGATCGTGCAGCCGGTCGTAGCGCCGCGCCAGCCCAGCAGGGCCGGGCCGCTGTTCCAACGTCGTGAGCCGCTCCTGGGCTGTGATCAGCCGAGCCCCAGTTCCAGGTTGGCATCGGCGTGCGGCTCCGGGCTCTCGCTGTCGTCCCACTCGACGGCATCGCCGACGCGGATTTCGCCGCCCGTCAACACCTTCGCGAAGGCGCCACCGCGCCAGTTGTCGTACATCGCCGCGCGCAGTCCGGGCACCGCCTCCTCCATGCGCTCGCACGGCTTCGTCTCGCCAGCGATCTCGAGGCGAGTGCCGCCGATTCGCAGCACGCGCTTTCGCGAACCGGCCAGGGAGATCCCGCTGACCATCAGATTGGCGCGACGAGTCGAGTACGGCGCATCGCTCGCGGTCTCACGCATGAGCGCGTCCCACACTTCCCGCTCGATAAGTGTGACCTGCCGGCGGCTGCTGCGACCGACGCTGCCCTCGACGCCTCTTCCTTCCACCAGCGTCGCCGATTGCCGAGCGTCCATAGGTCCGCGGTGCGCCCGCTTCAACCAGATGGCTTCGAGTCGGCCAGGCGCCCGCTGCAATGGGCGAGGGGATTCAGCAGGAGGTTCTGACGATCCGGACCCGCTTGCTCCGGCTGACGTGTTCACGGTTCGCCATCGATGGCTGCGAAGAGCGGGTAGTGGTCGGACGCGCTTCCCGCGTCAGGCCCGTCCTTCACGACCACGCACTCCGTGACGCGTGAGGCGTAGCGTTCAGGCGTGAAGATGTAGTCCAGCCTAACGTGCGGCCCCCACGTCGGGAAGGTGTAACCGTCGCCCGTCGGGTTGAGCTTCCGCCAGACGTCGGCGTAGTTCGCGGTGAGCATCACCTGAATCGTGTCCCGTGCGATGTCGCGGCCGCTCACCCAGACCATCGCCCGAATCCATCGCGGCATTTCCGCGACGTGGAGCCGCTCCCCCGGCGCCATCGCGTTGAAGTCGCCGGCGATGATGTGAAAGCCGTGCTGATACTCCCGGATGCCCTCGAGCAACATGCGAATCTCGCGTTCGCGCCGGCGTTCGCTCCACTTCGAGAACCAGGCACTGAGGTGCAGCCCGTAGATGCGCGGTAGCTGATCGTCCAGCACGAGTTCGAGGAACGCGTGCTTGGCACCGCGCGCATGGTGCCACGCGTGGTGCGCGACCGGAATTCGGCTCAGAAAACCCGTCGAATGTCCCGGTCGCGAGCCCCAGTGTGGAAACCCGGCCTTCTCGGCCACACGGGCCACGACGCCTGGATCCGTCGCCTCCTGCAGCATCACGACATCCGGCTCGCACACGCGAATCGTGGACGCGAGTTGTGCTTCGCGTCCGGTTCCGCCGTATCGAATGTTGTAACTGATGAGGCGAAGGCGAGAGGCGCTCACGAGCGCGCGCCGTTCGCCGGCTCAGGCTGATCTGCGTCGTCCTTCGTCCCTTCGATCAGCGTGAAAAACGGCTGGTCCATCAGCACGTCGCGCGCGTACTGCAGAAAGCTCGACGTCGCCTGAAGATTCACCGCGCGACCGGCGATCCTGCATAACGCGCGACGCAGTGGCACGAGTGACGGACAGTGGTTCGGCGTTTCGTCGTTCAGCGGAGCCGTATGGAACTTTGGGATATAGAACGCGTCGTCGCTCCACAGCTTGAGCATGTCCCCGCCCACGAGCGTGAGGTCGATGTCGCTCGTGCCGGGCCCATCGGCGTCGAACGGCGCGCCGTCTTCCCACCTGACGCCAATGACCGCGCTTCCGCGAAGCACGACGGTGACATCCGCCGGCAGCGCCTCGCGGAGCGCGCTGACGAACATGTCGAATCGCTCACGATCGCCGCCGAAGGCGAGCTGGATAACTCGCTCGCGGACTTCCTCGTCCGTGAGCTCGCGGGTTTGCTCGGTGGCCGTCTTTACCTGCTCATTCATTCCGGCGCAGAGTAGCAATGTCTGCACCGGTCGCCGCGACGCCGAAGTTGGCTACGCCTCTTCGTCCTCGTCCGCCTCTTCCTCGGAGCCTCCGCTGGCCATCCGCTCGCACGAGTCGGCGCAGGCCGCGCAGATCTCAGCGCAGTGCACCAAGCGCTCGTCCCCAGAGATGGCACGGCAGGCTTCTTCGCAGGCCCGGCAGAGCTCGGCGCACCCGGCACATGTCACCACGTGGTGCGGAGAGCCGCGCAACATGAAGTTCGCGCTCACCTGACACAGCTCGGCACAATCGAGCAGCACGCCTATCAGGTTCACGTCCGCGTGCTCACCGCCTTCGGTGAGACAGAACTGGACGGTCATGGTGCACACGGCGTGGCAATTCAGACACTCCTCGATGCAGTGCTGAAGCTCATCGTGCTCCTCATCGTGCTCGTGATCGGGCTCGTACTCATGCCCGTGCGAGTGGCCGTGGCTGTGAGCCATTGCGCCTCCGCGACTGGACGAACTGGTGATGTCCGCTGCACCTGATCGGGCACACGCCGGCACGATGCGTACCCGGCGCGCCCCCGACCTCCTTGAACTAATCACCTCACACGTTCGCCCAGGGCAAGGGCAACCTTGGTGCTCAGAGGTAGCTCAGCCAGCGGTCCGCGCGACGAGCCTTGAGTGCCGCGAACCAGCGACAGGGGAAATACAGCAGCGTTACGACCAGCGCCGTGATCGCATAGAGCGCGGGCAGACTGTAGGTGTAGCCGAGCGGCGGAGGTGGCACGAACATCGGATGATTCGTCGTCATCCACGGGATGATCGCTCCGAAGCGTGCGATCGAAAGCGCCACGAAGATCAAATGGATGAGCGGGATGTGGAGCGCGTAGTAGAAGAACGGTACTCGGCCGAAAACTGCCAGGATGCGGCCGAACGAGCCGCGTGAGCGCTCGAGCAGCGGAACGAGCAGGATCGTGGGACCGAGGGTCATCAGAAGGAACAGCAGCGAGGCCGGGTACTTGTTGGTTCCGAGGAACTGGAGCAGCGCCGGCGCCCGACGCGCTGCATCACCCCACGGCCGCGGGTCGCCGTACAGGTTGAATCCGCGAAGGACGAGAAATGCCGCGACGGCGCCGCCGCCTAACGCGAGACAGGCGCGGCGGCGTCTCGCGGCGTCGAGACGCATCACCCGACCGAAGGCGTAACCGGCCGCCATGACGCCGATCCACGGGATGATCGAGTACAGGACGGCGAGCTGCGGGCCGTCTTCCCCGCGCGACGACAGCGCGATGTTTCCGCCGAAGTAGAGAATCTGCCACAGCCAGGCCAGGCTGCTGGCGCTCGCCGCGCGGCCGAGCTCGGATGCGTACAGGTCGGTGACATTGTGAAGCGCGATGATCCCCACCCCGATGCCGCCGATCGCGGGGAGCGGCAGGTATACCAGCGCCGCCATGAGGATCATGCACCACCCGATCATCCAGATGACGCCCGCCAGCGCATAGTGCGCGTAGTCGAAGTTGAACGTCCACGCGAGGCGAAGCACTGTGAGCTCGAGCAGGACGAGCCACGCGCCGCGCGTCAGCAGAAAGCGAGCGAGCGTGCCGCGATCCCTGACCTTCTCGCCGTAGAGGAACGCCGACGTGCCGGCGAGGAAGACAAACGCCGGCGCGCAGAAGTGCGTCACCCACCGCGTGAAGAACACAGCGGGCGTTGGTCCGCCGGCGGGAACGCCGGAGAACACGCGAACGTGGTCGATCGCCATGAGCACCATCACCGCGCCGCGGATGATGTCGATGGAGGCGATGCGCGAGCTGCCCGCCGCGGCGGGCCTGGTCGATGAACGCGGAGCGGCGTCGGGCAGTGTGTACGGACCGACGGGCGTGCGTGCGCCGGTCGGCGTGACGACGGTGCTCATCCTCGGTCCTCGGTCGGTGGGTTGGATTTCCGACTGATGAACCACGCGGATTGAGCCCGCAACCGCAACTCAGGGAGCGGTGCTGCCCGATGGCGAACGGACGTTCTGCTGCAGCCGGGGGCGAGTTGTCATCCCGAGCGGAAGCGAGGGATCGCGCTCGTCCCGAGAGAGGGGCCTATCCCTCTACCGGGAGAATCGCGATCCCTCGCCTGGCGGCTCGGGATGACAGCCGGCCTGGCGGCTCGGGATGACAGCCGGCCTGGCGGCTCGGGATGACAGCCAGCCTGGCGGCTCGGGATGACAACACTTCAACTATCGCGTCAGGCGATGGATCAACTCCGTCACCTGTTCGCGGCGCCGACGGCTGATCGGGACGCGTGTTCCGTCACGCAGGATCAGCACCGACTCGCCGGGCGCGGCCGACCGGACCTCGCGTACGCGGTCGAGCCTAACGATCGCCGACCGGTGCACCCGGACGAATCGGTCAGGGTCGAGCCGCTGTTCGAGCGAGGCGAGCGACTCGCGGATGAGATGCCGTCGCCCCCGCGCATGCACGGCGGCGTAGTAGTCCTCGGCCTGAATCCAGTCGATCTCGTCGACATCGAGCACGAGCTCCCCCGTGGCGGTCGGCACGATGAGGCGCCGTGCGGGCAAGAGCGTTGAGCTCCTGGCTACCGCGTCGTCACCTCCCCCGCGGGCGTCTCCGCGACGGTCGTGCACCGCGAGCAGGTCTCCGATGCGGCGCGTCAGCTCGAGGGCCTCGGCGAACCGCATGCGCTCACGGGCCCGGTCCAGCGCGGCCGCAAAGCGCGCCTCGTTCACGGGCTTCACGAGGTAGTCCAGCGCGTGCGTCTCGAACGCCTGCACCGCGAACTCGTCGTAGGCCGTCACGAAGATCACGTACGGCATGCGCGCTGCGCCTCGCGCGCGCATCACTTCGAACCCATCGAGCTCCGGCATCTGCACGTCGAGGAACACGAGGTCCGGAGCAAGCGTGTCGAGCGCGGCGAGCGCCTCGCGTCCGTTGCGACACTCGCCCACGATCTCGACGTCGTCGTTAGGCTCGAGGAGCTGCCGGATTCCGCGTCGAGCGAGCGGCTCGTCGTCGACTATCAGGGCTCGGATCACGTGTTGCCGACCTGGGAACCGGGAACGGGGAATCGGGAACTGGGAACGGCGCCGCCGACGTCGGCTTGGCCGCTCGTCAATCGGCGATATGGAATAGTTACCGTCGCGATCGTACCGCCGCCCGGCCCCGGGCGCGCGCGGAGGTCGAGCTGCGCTCTCAAGCCGTACAGAGTCGTTAGGCGCTCCCGCATGTTCGCGAGGCCGAGGCCGTTGCCGCCGTCGTCGTGCCGAGCGGCGTTAGGGCCCGGGCCGTTGTCGATCACGGACAGGATGAGCGTGTCCTCGGCTCGCCGTGCCGACACCTCGACCGTGCCACCGTCCGCCCGGTGGGCGATCCCGTGACGAAGTGCGTTCTCGACGAGCGGCTGCAGCAGAAACTCCGGCACAGCGGCGTCCAGCTGCGCGTCATCGATATCGAAGCGCACCGCGAGGCGGTCGGAAAAACGCACCTGCTCGATGGCGAGATAGCGCTCGAGGAACCGCAGCTCGTCCGCCAGCGACACCTCGTGCGCCTGGTCGCTGCGGAGCACCTGACGCAGCACGTCGCTCAGAAGGTCGAGCATGCGCCCGGCGGCGACCGTATCCCGGTCGCGAACGAGCACCGTGATCGCGTTGAGGCTGTTGAACAGGAAGTGCGGATGCAGCTGCATCCTGAGCGCGCCCAGCCGTGCCTCGGCCACCTGTGCCGCGAGGCGGGCGGTCTGCGCCTCCCGTTCCTTCGCTTCGACGAAGTACACGAAGGCGTGCACGCAGCCCAGGGTGGTGAAATACATGAACGTGCCCCAGGGAATCGTCGTGAGGAGCCAGCTAGTACTCAGTCACGGTGAATGTGATAGTAGTGGCATCCCGCATGCAGATGGCATGTAGCATCTTCCGCGAGCGAGGATGCCATGGCGCCACCGAAGTACACGGTCAACCTGAGCGTGGCGGAGCGGGACGCCCTTACCCAGTTAGTCCGGGCCGGAACGCGCGGGGCCCGCAGCCTAACGCGGGCCCGGGTGCTCCTGAAGGCGGACGAGGGCCTCTCCGATCCTGAAGTCGCGGCGGCGCTCGATGTCGGCGTCGCGACCGTGCACCGCATCCGCCAGCGCTGCGTCGAGGAGGGGCCCGAGGCGGCCCTTCGCGACCGGCCGCGCCCGGGGGCCGCGCCCAAGTTCGACACGAAACAGCATGCCCACGTCGTCGCGCTCGCCTGCAGCGCCCCGCCGGCGGGCCACACGCGCTGGACGCTGCGCCTCCTCGCCGATCGCGTCGTCGAGCTCGGGCTCGCCGAGGCGTGTTCGTACGAGACCATCCGGCGGGCGCTAAAAAAAACGCCACCGGGGTCGTCAAGCCGTGGCAGAAGAAACAGTGGTGCATCCCGGCGGTCGGCGCGGCGTTCGTAGCGCGCATGGAGGACGTGCTCGACCTGTACGCCGAGCCCTACGACCGCCGGCGGCCGGTGGTGTGCTTCGACGAGTTGCCGGTCCAACTCGTCGCCGAGGTGCGGGCCCCGCTCCCGGCCGCGCCCGGCCGCGGCGCGCGCGAGGACTACGAGTACAAGCGCGAGGGGGTGGTGAACGCCTTCGTGCTGTGCGAGCCGCGCCGGGGCTGGCGCCATCTGACCGTCACGGCCCAGCGGTGTAAGACCGACTTCGCGCGGCAGATGCAGTGGCTGATCGACGTCGGCTTCCCGCGGGCGGTGCTGATCCGGCTGGTGCTCGACAACCTGAGCACCCACACGCCCGAAGCGCTCTACGAGACGTTCCCCCCGGCCGAGGCGCGGCGGATCCTGCGGCGGCTGGCGTTCCACTACACGCCGAAGCACGGGAGCTGGCTGAACATGGCGGAGATCGAGTGGAGCATCCTAACGCGGGAGTGCCTCGGCCGCCGCATTCCGACCGCCGCCGGACTCGCCACTGAACTGGCCGCGTACGAGCGCCGTCGCAACCGCGCCGCGGAGCCGATCCGCTGGCAGTTCACGAACGAGAAGGCTCGCGTCAAGCTGCACCGCCTCTACCCATCAAATCCCTCGTGACTGAGTATTAGCGAGGCTTCGCCTCAGACCGACAAGGCGTGGGGTTGCTGGGACAGCATGGTGGTGGGAGGACGAGCTCCGGCCTGGGATCTTGCGGGTGAGGCCAGGCCTCCCCGTACGTTAGGCCGGTAAGCGGCAGTGGTCGCGAGACCGTCCCAGACCGGAGCCCTCTGATGAGCATCCCGCGGAGCGTGCGTGAGATCCTACAGGGCCATGTCACGTTGGAGGTCGAATCCATCGACCGGATGTACCTTAACCTCTACGTTCCGCAGCTGCAAAGAGAGTTAGGTGTGGTCGGCTTCTTCCGCGCGCACCGCGGCGAGCGGATCGTCTCCTCGATCCTGATGGGGCGCATTACCGACGCCTTCGTGACCGCCATTCGGGCCTTCGTGCAGGCCCACCAGATCCCGATGGTCCCGTTCGCGCGGGGGCAGCGGAAGGATGACATCGCCGCGACTTTCTTGGCGGGATATCAGGCGCGTGAGGGCGTGCTCTTCGTGGGCCGCGCGCAGGAGAAGATTTCCGTCTTCCGCACCGAGCAGCGGCGAGACCGCGAAGGAAAGACCTATCCGTGGCTCGTGCGCACCAGCGCCGTCGTCAATCAGTACTACTTCTATTGCCGGGACGACGAGTTCGGCCCGTTCTTCCTCAAGTTCTCCTCCTACTTTCCCTACGCGGCCAAGCTCTGTCTGAATGGTCATGAGTATCTGAAGCGGCAGCTGGAGCGTGAGAGCATCCCGTACCGCGCGCTCGATAACGGGGTGCTCTCGTGTGCCGATCCGCAGCGGCTGCAGGCCATCGCCGCCGCGCTCTCGGCCGAGCGGATCGAGGCGCTGGCGCGCAAATGGCTGGCCCGGCTGCCCCACCCCTTCACCGCGGCCGATCAGGCGGCGGGCTATCGGTACGAGCTCTCCGTCCTGCAGTGCGAGTTCAGCCTGACCCAGGTTCTTGATCGCCCGCAGACCGGCCGGCTGTTTTTCGAGGACGTGATCCGGGAGAATCTCGATCTCGGGCGGCCCGAGCACGTGCAGCTCATCTTCGGCCGGCGCGTTACGCGCCAGACGCCCGGGCGCTTTCGCACCCGCGTGATTACGGAGGACGTGACGCCCTCGCTCCATCTCGACTACAAGCACACGCGCATCAAGCAGTACCACAAGGAAGGGCGAGCACTGCGGACCGAGACGACGATCAACGACACCCGGGATTTCCGCATCGGCAAGCGGCTCAAGAATCTCCCCGCGCTGAAGGAGATCGGCTACGCCGCCAACCGACGTCTGTTGGACGTCCAACGACTGACCGCTGATTGCCGAGATGGCGCGGAGGTGCTGGCCACGTTGGGCCGGCCGCACGAGCAGGCCGGCCGCCGCGTGCCCGCGCTGCGCTTCGAGGACCCGCGGGTCCAGGCGCTCTGCGGGGCGCTGGTGCTCTTCCGCCTGCTGCCGCATGGGTTCTCGCAGCGCGAATTGCGGGCGCAGCTGGCACCCTTGTTAGGCCTAACGAGCGATCGGCTCTCACCGGGCCGGATGACGTACGACCTCCGTCGCCTCCGTCAGCACGGGATGATCGAGCGCGTGCCGCGGACGCATCGCTATCGCGTCACCGACTTCGGCCTGCGCGCGGCACTCTTTTACACCCGCGCGTATGCCCGCGTTGTGCGCCGGGGCTTGAGCGAGGTAGTCCCACGCCATCCCGGCACCTCAACCCGGCTCGCCAGCGCCTTCCGACGTCTGGAGACCGCGATGGACGCGTTCTGCGCAACCGCCGATGTCGCCGCCTAAAACTTGACTCAACTACACCAACTTCTCCTTCCCAAGGCGTCTAGTAAGCCGTGCCGAGATGTCATGGCGGCCCAGGACAGAAACACCAATTGGACCGCAAAGACGCCGAGGTCGCGGAGGA
>Ga0075423_10005967_pt1 | contig 11401 bp, 7 predicted proteins | sample SoiMethybrSBSTD2_FD_80114 | JGI IMG/M metagenome (GOLD analysis project Ga0075423, IMG submission 80114) | Bulk soil microbial communities from a Populus tree surrounding site in Tennessee, USA - Soil MetaG P. TD hybrid SBSTD2 | ecosystem: Environmental > Terrestrial > Soil > Tree plantation...
GCGAGCGCCCATCCCGGCAGGAACGCCGACGCGAGACGATCGGGCTGTCGATCCGCCAGCGACTTCGACAGGATCGCGAACAGCGTCGTCGTCGCGCCCTGGAGCACCGCCGTCCCGAAGCCGCGCACGAACCACAGCGCGAAGCTCGTATCGGTCAGCGATCGCAGGTACCAGATGTTCTCCACGACCGCGAAGCCGGTGCCGATCGCGAAGGCCTGAACCGCGCCGTCGACGAGAAAGCCGACACGTCCGCTCCAGATCAGCGCCGCGATCAACGCGGCCTTCGCCGTTTCCTCCAGCGTGGGCGCGATGTACCGCCGGACGATCCAGGTCGGCACGTGCACCGTGTGCTGCAGCCATTCGTTGAGCCACAGCGACGCGGCCGCGGCAATCGCGCCGTACACGAGCGCCCGCGCGATCGCGTTCGGCCGCACGAGCCGGAACGTGTCCATGAAGGTCAGGGCCGCCAGGAACAGGAGCACCGGGACGAGCGCGGCGAGCGTGTTGAACACCGTGATCGGCATGACGCTACTTCAGGATCTTCAGGGACACCATCGCCTCGTGCCGCGCGGGCTCGCCGCGCTCGAATGCCACCGCCCCGCCGACCGACAGCGTCAGCTCCAGCGCCGACAGCGCGCCGAACCTCACGTCAAGCTGGCCGCCGACGTCGCTCACGACGCGACGAACCGAAGCCCGATCGACATCCGTCGTCAGGACGGACGCGAACGCCGCAGGCCTCGCCCACGAGGCGAAGAACGCGGGGATCCCGGCACGGCGAAACCGCCACGGCGGCGCGTTCCACTCGAGTGCCGACTTCAGGAAGTTGCGGCCGCCGATCTCGTTGAGCTGCGCGCCGGGAAAACTGTACCACTCCCGGTATCGCTTCTCCTCGAGGTGATCGACCCAGTTGTTGCCGAAGCCGCCGAAGTAGAAGTTGTCGAACGGCGTGTCGTTCGACCGCAGCGACAGGCCGGCGGCGCTGCGAGACCAGACCGACGAGTGGCCGAGCGGCAGCGCCGCGCCGCGGTCGTACGTCCCGAACACCTTCGGGAGCACGGCTCCATCGACGTATTCGGTGCGCGCGACGATGCCCCACCGCTGCCCCTGCTCGTCGTCGACGTAGCCGAGCGATCGGCGGACGTCGGTGTATGTCAGCTTCGCCTGTGCCGAGGCGAAGCGGCCGACCGTGACCGCGACGTTCTGAAACTCGGGCAGCGCATCGAGCCGTCCGGCGACCGTGCCGCTGACGTCCAGTTCCATCCGGCGCGGCTCGTCGAACACGAGCGTACTGATGCGGCCGAGGTCGGCGCGGTACCCTTTCCGGCCCGTCTTCGTCGGCCCGAACAGATCGTAGAAGTCGGCCCCATTCCAGCGCATCCGCGCTCTCCAGTCGTAGCGCCGGTATTCGGCGTCGACGTGAAGACGTTCGTCTCCGTCGACGCCTGCGCCAGGCGTGACGGCCGCCGTCACGGCGAGATGGTTCAACTGGAGCGGGTCCGAGAAGTTGAGACGATAACCGACGGCCGCCGAGTCCTTGTAGCCCTGCACGACCGGATACATCGACTCGCGCATCAGTCCGCCGGCGAGCCGATACACCCGCCGGGCCGCCGAATCGTCGAACGGCACGGCGGCCGGCGAGCCGACGATCCAGTTCTTGACGACCGGATGCTCCTCCGCGAGCCGCTCGCCGAGAAACGTGATGGGGCTGACGTCCTCGAGCGGCTTCGCCTCGAGGCGGGCGGGCACGAAGCCCTGACCCGAGTATCGAAACACGATCAGCGAATCGCCGCCGATCGGAATCGGCCGGAAGAAGCCGGTCTCCGCGTTCGTCAGCGCGTCGAGCTTCCGTGTGTCGAGGTCGTAGCGAAAAATGTTCGACGTGCCCGTGTAGTACGAGCTGCCGTACAGATAGCGCCCATCCGGCGAGAACACGAAGCCGTTCGGCACCGAGTTGCCGAAATCGAACTGCGCGATCGGCGTCGTGTCGCCCGCGAGCAGCGCGTCGGTCGCCAGCACGCGCACTTCCTGCTTTCCGCTCACCTCGCCGAACGACGCCGACAGACGCGATCCGTCAGGCGAGACGTCGATGTCGTACACGACGGTGCCGTACGGCCACGAGATGACGCGCTGCCATTCGGTGTACGGCGGCTGCACGCGAACCAGCGAGCAGATGCCGTTCAAATGGCGAATGCCCCAGATCGATCGGTCCGCGCGGTTGAACGCCAGGTCGCCGATGCGCGCGTCTCGCTGCAGCATGCGCGTGCGGCGCGTCGTGGTGTCCACGCTCATCAGATCGCGATAGGCGCCGTTGTCGGCGGTGTAGAAGATCGTGTGCGCCGCGGGATCGTAAGCGGTCGACGTGACCGTGTAGATGGACGGTCCCTTGATGTCGACGATCCTTTCCACCTCACCGGATGCCGTCGAAATGGCGCCGACATGTGAAACGACGCCCGGGTAGTTGAAGGCGGCGTAGATTTTTCCGTCGGCGGCGTCGTAGTGGGCGCGCGAGACCGATCCGAGCGCGCGCGACGTGAGGTCGCGGACCGTCGTCACCGGATACGTTCGAATCGCGGCGAGATTGCGGCGCTGGAACTCCTGCTCATCGTTGACCCAGGACCTCCACGCCTCGTCGAGCCGCATCCCGAACGCGCGCGCGAAATCGGCGGAGTAATAGCCGCGGCTCCCCTCCCGCCGCGTCACCCAGTCGACGAGACGCTCCGGCCCGTACCGGCGCGCGAGCCACGTCATGAAGCGCGTACCGTAGAGATACGAATTCACCTCGACCTGAAAATCGATCTTCGTGCCTTCCGAAACGAGCCCGAGCGGATCGTAGAACGGTGTGCCGTCGCGGACCATCGAGCGAAACACCATCTCGTCGTAGCCGCCCTGCGCGCGGCCGAGGCCGCCGGCCATCCACGTGTCGACGAATACCGCGATCCCTTCGTGATACCAGCGCGGCGCCGCCACGCGCGGCGTCGTCAGGAAGAAGTACAGGATCGATTCCGGCTGTTCGGCAACCGGAGTCACCTTGCCGCCGAACAGGCGGCGGAATGTGCGATCGCGCGGCGCCGCCTGGTCCATCGTCGCGATGTGGACCAGCTCGTGGTTCATGATGATGTTCATGCGGTCGTTGCCGGCGATCGTCTCGAACGCGAAGCTCAGCGGCGCGATCTGCACGGTGACCGCGTCGTAGGGCACGACGGTCGCGCCGGCGTTGCCCGCGTCCTGAAAATCGACCAGCAGGACCGTGACCGGCTTGTCGCTGTCGAATCCGAAGAGCCGCCGCTGAAACGCGTAGGAGTTCAGGAACGTGCGGACCGCGTGCGGAACGAGAAACGATTCGCCGGGCTCCAGGTAGACGAGGCGGAGCTCGGGCGTCTCGACCGCCCGGAGTTGCGCATCGAGCCGCGTGGAGGCGCACGCGAGACCGAGGACTACCAGGAGAAGGCGACAGCGCATGTACACAACTGAGGCCCAACGGTTGTACCCAACCGCTGGGCCTCGCGTTGCGATGATCGATCTACCTGTTCGCCAGCGCGGCGTCGACTCGCGTCGAACGAATCGCTGAAGAGAATCCGCGGCTGCTCAGCGCGGCGGCCATCGCCGTGGAATTCAGCGCGGCGGCGACGTCGGCGCGGCCAAACGCATTGCGGACTTCGGCTTTGGCCATCTGCGACCGGATCGCCGAGCTCTCGACCGCCTTCCGCATCGCCGCATCGTCGAGGACTCGCGCAACCGCCGCCCGCGCGGCCGTCGCACGCATCGCCGCTTCGGCGTTGGCCTTGATGGCCGCATCGCCTTTCGCCGCGCGCACCGCCGCTTCCGCGTTCGCCGAACGGACCGCCGCGGCCGACAGGTTCATCCGGATGGCATCCTCGAGCTGCGTCCGCGCCTCGGCGTCGCCGAAGACCTTCATCAGCGCGTCGCTGTGGAGCGTGGCGCGGATGCTCTCATCCTGGATGGACTTCACGAACTCGCGGTCCATGAGCGCGCCGCGGACGTTCGCATCCGACAGCAGCGACAGCGCCTGCGGATCCTTGATCAGCCGATCGAACGTCTCGCTCTGCAGGAACTCCTGCGCCTCGGGATCCGCGAGGACGACGTCCTTGTCCGTGATTTGCGGCGCCTGATACTTCTTCGCGGCGCCGATCGCGCCCTCCGTGCCGCGGCCCACCGGCGGGAAGCCACGCGCGACGAACACAACCAGGACCACTGCCGCCGCCGCCGCGAGCGCCCACATCGCTTTTCTGGTCATCGCCAAGCCTCCGTGCGTGAACCGAAAAATCTGCCCGGTTGCGCCGATGCGCGTCCCGTGAATTCGCGACATCACCTGTCGTGAGAAGCCGGCCGGCGGATCCGCCGGTCCGAGCTCGTCGATCAGTTTGTCGAGTGGGTCGTGTGCGTCAGTCACGTTCGTTTGTCCAGTTTGAGGCTGCGGGCCAGCCGCTGCTTCGCGGTGTGCAGCCGCGATTTGACGATGGCGGGCGCGATGCCGAGCGTCTCGCCAATCTCTTCGTACGAGAGCTCGGCGAAGTGCCGCAGGACGACGACCTCGCGATACTCGGGAGGGAGTGCGACGATCGCGGCCTGCACGCGCTGACGGCGCTCGCGGGTTTCGAGCCGATCGACCGGACTGAGGTCGTGAGCCGCGAGGTCCGGCGAGATCGGCTCGAACGGGCGGCGCTCGCGCCGCTGATTGAGGCACTCGTTGACCAGGATCCGGTAAATCCAGCTGAAAAATCGCCGCGCAGGATCGAAGGTGCCGAGTTTCTGGTAGGCCTTGACGAAGGCGTTCTGCGCCGCGTCGTTCGCCCGATCTTCGTCCCCGAGCATCCGAAGGGCAACAGTGTAGAGAACCCGCTGGTACCGTTCGACGATGGGCGTGAATGCGACGGAATCGCCGTCAAGACAACGTCGAACCGCGGCGAGATCGTCTGCATCCTGCGCTACATACACACCAGATCCCGAAAAGTTGGCGGCCGTATCCCGGATTTGGGACATTCGAGCGGATGATATAGTTCCCGTTCCCGGGACCGCCACTGGATTCCACGCCGCGACACCTGAAATGGCCACTACGAATTACTGTGGACGTGCGCGACGACGTCCACGTCCTGGTGCTGGCCGGACGGGTCGGCCACAGCTCCGCGTTGGAGCTCGCCGCCGCGCTCGATACCGCGCTGGCTCGCCCTAAACCGCTGACCGTCCTCGATTTCGAGCTGGTCGACTACGTGTCGGGCGCCGCCCTCGGCGTCATGGAGGCGGCGCTGGATCGCGCGACGCGGGCAGGGGGTCGGCTCGTCCTGACCGGGGTCTGCGAGCCGGTCCGAGTGGTCCTCGAGCTCGGGGGCCTCCTGGCGCGGGTCGCGATCGAACCCTCGCGCGACGCGGCGGTCCTGACGGTCCGCCTAAACGCGGACGCTACGTACGACTAACAACACCACACCATGGCTCGGCACCGACGTCGAGAACGTCGCACCGAGCGGACCCAGATCCTTTGCCGCCCACACGTCGCGCATCGTGTAGCCGCCGCACAGCTGGAGATCGTCGCAGCGCAGCGACACCGGCGCGGCCGCGCCGCCGCGATTGAAGACGCCGATCGCGCGCGCGCCGCCGCTCAGCGGCTTCACCCAGATCTCGACGTCGCCGTCCTTCTTCATCCGGCGGCCCTGCTGTCCGAGCGCGTCCTGATCGATGGCGATGACGTCGCGGTTCGTGAGGATCGCGAGAATCTCCGGCGACACGGTGCGCAGATCGTTTCCCGCGAGCAGCGGCGCGGCGAGAATCGCCCACAGGCTCATGTGCGTCCGGTACTCGGCCTCCGTCATCCCGCCGTTGCCGATCTCGAGCATGTCCGGATCGTTCCAGTGGCCCGGCTTCGCGTAGGGCGCGATCTCGTCCTGATTGAATCCGATTCGCGACATCGATTCCCACGTGTCCGAGATGTCGCCGGTGGTGCGCCACAAGTTGCCGCCGACATCCGCGCCCCATTTCCAGACGTCCTGCCGTCCGTACTGGCAGAGGCTGAAGACGATCGGCCGGCCCGTCGCGCGCAGCGCGTCGCCCATCTTCTGGTAGACCGCCTGCATCTCGTGATCGCGGTAGATTCGCGCGGCGCTGCACCAGTCGTACTTCAGATAGTCGATGCCCCACGCGGCGTACGTGCGCGCATCGTCGACTTCGTGGCCGTAGCTGCCCTCGTAGCCGGCGCACGTGAACGGTCCGGGCGACGAGTAGATCCCGAGCTTGAGGCCTTTCGCGTGCACGTAATCGGCGAGCGCCTTCATGTCGGGAAATTTCCGGTTCGTCAGAATCCGCCCGGACGAGTCGCGGCCCGCCTCCCACGTGTCGTCGATGTTGACGTAGACGTAGCCCGCCTGCTTCATCCCGTTCGCCGCCATCGCGTCCGCGATCGCCCGCACCGTCGCACCATCGACGGCGCCTCTGAACTTGTTCCAGCTGTTCCAGCCCATCGGCGGCGTGCGCGCGAGTCCGTTGTCGGGGACGGGATGAGGCTCCGGCGGCGGAATGCGATCGGGCAGGCGCCCCGCGCTGTCCGGACCACGTGACGCCGTCAGCGTCTGATCGGGACGCCCTGGCCGAACGATCGTGATCCTCAGCTCATCGCCTGCGCGCGCGCCGCGGTAGACGACGCGCCGCGGATTCGTCGCCGGCGCCGACGCGAACGAAAAGGTGTCGCCGTCGATCGCGCCGTCGGCAATCGGCTGCTCCGACGTCGGACTGATGACGCTCCCGGTCAGGGTCGTGCCCTGCTGGTTCAGGACGAACACCGTCTCGCGGAACGTCCCGTCGCCATTCGGCACGCGAGAAACCCAGCGCCCGGTGAGGTCGCCAGCCGCGCCGGCGACGACGCCGATCGCAACTACTACTGCGGCGAACCCCGAAAACCTCGAGAACCCTTTCATTTTTTCCTCTGGTGCAGGTAGACAACGTCGTACATCGTGCGTTCGGCGGAACCAGCGAGGACGGCCGTACGCGTGTGGAGCGTCGGCAGCCCGACCGAATCGGCGGCCTCGACGAGCCCGGCGCGCGCTTCATTGTGCAGCAGATATCCGCCGGGGCGCAGCATCGCGCCGATGTTCGCGAGCGCGAGCGCAAGCTCACGATCGTCGAAGTACGTCAACACGTTCGTCGCGACGACGACGTCGAACGCCATCTCGAGCCGTTCGATGACGACGTTCAGACGCTCGGCGCCGATCGCCCGCGCAATCGCGGGCCGAACCGAGATCGAGTGCTGATAGCGCGGCGCCGATCGCACCGCCGCCGACGCCGCCGCAGCCGTTCCAATCGCGCGGCCGAGATTCCGGACGTACGTTCGGTACTCCGGCGAAAACGGACGATCGGATGTCTCGCTGATCCCCGTGAAGAATTGCAGCGTCACGCCGTCGCGCGAGACCTCCTGCAGCCAGCCGACGACGCGCGGGTTGACGTCAATCGATTGAACGTGAAGGCCCGCCTCCGAGGCGAGCGACAGCGACAGCATCGCATCGGCGACGGCGAACGGCTGGTAGCTTTGCGGCTCGACGGCGTCGATCAGATCGGTGCGCGGGGCGAGATTGAGACCCGGCCCGACGACGAGCACGTTCGTCGCGCGAAACGCCGGATCGAGCCCGTGAAGCGTGCCCAGGCCCAGATAGACCCCGAAGCCGGCTTCGATCTGCGTGTCGGAGCTGTGAGGCCGGAGCTGATAGAGGCGCGCCATATCGGCGACACCCGCCGCTGCCGCACCGGGCGCCCCGAATTCCTTCTGGTACAGGAACCGCGCGACGCGGACGTAGTCCGGATAGAGCGCGTCTGGCGTCGTGTCGACGCGGCTGGATCGAAGCAGCTCACCGAAGTACGTCAACCTCGGATCCTTCGGCGAGCCGCGCACGGCGCCAAGCAGCTCGACGACGCGCGCGCGTTCCGGCGGCGGCCATCCTGACGGCGGGACGTATGCCGGATCGGCAAGGATGCGCTCTCGCTCGCCGGGCGGCAAGCCGTCGATGAACCGTTGCGCGCTGCGCGCCGGCTCGATCGGCCGCCGGCTCGTGAATCGCGTCGACTGAAGGGCGTAGTAAATCACGTGCTCGCGCTCGCCCTCGGCCACGCGGCGCGCCGTTTCGTCCTCGACGCGCGCGATGAACGCGGGAAAAGCGGCTGCGTCGATGCCCACCGCGGATAAGCTCCGCTGAACCGCGGACGGCAGATCATCAAACGCGATGCGACGGCTGAGTGCCGCGTCGGCGGCGGCCACCAGCGCGCCGGCCGCCAGCGCGACCAGCGCGCCGTTCCTCATTCGCAATCTGAAATCTGAAATCTGAAATCTGCAATCAAAACAGGAGCTTGATCCCGAGTTGTCCGTACCGCGGGAAGTTCGACTGGCGCACCACGGTACGGTCGATCGTGCCGAACAGCGCGTTGTTCGGATTGTTCTCGTAGTTGCTCTGGTCGTAGTTGACCTGGTTGAGCACGTTGTACAGCTCGAACCGGAGCTGCAGCCGGGCGTTGCCTCGAAGCTGCGTCGTCTTCGCGAAGTTCAGGTCGAACTGGTAGAACGGCGGCCGCCGGATGCCGTCCTCGCGGAAGTTCACGTAGGTGCCGGTGTAATTCGGCTTGATGATGAAGTTCGGCTCGGTGCAGCCGGCAGCCACGGAGTACCCGAGCATCGTGACGACGCCGTTGTCGTTCATCTGCGCCACGCAGTTGCGGACCGCGCGGATGACCGGCGCGTTGAAGTCGACGCCGTCGATTCGGGCGTCCTTCACGTAGATCACGTTCTGGGGCAGCCCCCACGGCCGGCCGCTGTTGAACAGCCACATGCCCGCCACTTCCCAGCCGCCCAGGAGGCCGTTCGCCATCGAGCCGGCGTTCGACAGGAAGCGGCGATCGCGTCCGAACGGCAGCCGGTACACGCCGGAAATGGTCACGCGATGACGGCGGTCGCTCTCATAGCCCGATTTCTGAACGACGCGGTCGACGTCGTTGATCGTGGGGTTCGTCGTACCGGTGCTGCCGATCTGATTGCCGCCACCGTTCTCCTCGATCATCTTCGACAGCGTGTAGTTGCCCGAGAGCGTGATGCCTTTGGACACGCGCTTGTTGACGACGAATTGCGCGGAGTTGTACCAGATGCGCCCGTCGTTTCGATCGAGCTCGGTAATCGTCCCGAACTCCGGGAACGGCCGGTTCAGATCGTACCGTGAGATCGTGGGGCTCGTGAAGCGCGTCGTGCCTTCGAATCCCGGCACCTGGAAGAACGGATTCGGCAGGAGCTCGTTGCAGAGCGCCACGCGCCCGCCCTTGGTCGGGTCGCATTGATCGCGCAGCGAGAGCGGCGGCTGGTTGAAGCCCGCCCACCGGTTCTGCTCCTGCATTGTCCGGCTGCCCACGTACGACGCCTCGATCGTCGTCCTCCACGGCAGCTCGCGCTGGACGCCCGGCGAGAACTGATGCACGTACGGATTCACGAAGTTGAGATTCGAGAAGCTGATATCCCGCCCGAGGAACGTCTCGAGTCCGGCGGCGGATCCGCGCGCCTGCGCGATCCCCTGAGAGAACGGGGACGACAGCGGATATGTCGACGTCCGGTTGTCGTCGAGCGACGTGATGAGCGGCGTGGTGATGCCGAAGCCGTTCGAGTCCGAGATGCCGACGACGTTGACGTAGTAGAGGCCGTAGCCGCCGCGCAGGACCGTCTTGTCATCGATCAGGTGCGCGAAGCCGATCCGCGGCTGGATGTTGTTCTTGTCGTATCGATACGGATACCTCGGGTTCCCGTTCACGTTGACGAACCCGAGGCCGCCGCGTACCTGATAGCCCGGGAACTGCTGCTTGTTGATCTTTGCCGATACCGGGTTGATGACCTGAGTATCGAAGCCGTAGTTGACGCGATCCTCGATCTCGAAGACGGGCGAGTTCAGGTCCCATCTGACGCCCAGGTTCAGCGTCAGCCGGTCTGTCACTTTCCAGTCGTCCTGGAACCAGGGCGCGTAGTAGTTCCAGCGGAACGTCGGATAGAAGTTGTTGTCAACGGAGCCGCCGTTCGCCGCGCCGAGCAGGAACGAGGCGATCGAATTCCCGCTCAGGTTGTCGCCCTGGTTGTAGACGCGCTGCGTGAACCGACGATCGAAGCTGAGGACGAACAGGTTGCCGTTGATCTCGCGGGTGTACCACGTCAGGCGCATGTCGAGGCCGCCGCGCGCGCTGTGCTCGCCCTTCACCCACGAGAAATTCGGCTGCACGCTCAGCCCGGTCGTCGTCTCGCTGTTGCGCGTGTTGCGACCGAGCGGCTGGTAATCGGTCACGTTGATGCGCGGGAACACCTTGTTCGGCAGCTGATTCACGAGCGACTGCGGGAAGCCGAGCTCGGACGGGTTGAAGTTCAGGCCCGGATCGGATCGCGCCAGCTCGAGGTACTGGTTCAGACCGGCGCGGACGTTGACGATGAGCGACGGGCTCATCGTCCGAACCCAGTCGAAGACGCCCGTGTGGTTCTTGCGCTCGAGCGGCAGCTGGCCGTCCTGGGCCGGACCGCTCGTGATGCCGTTGGTGTTGCGCTGCTCGGTCCGCTTGTTGTAGGCATAGCGGACGAACATCCGGGTCTTGTCGCTGATGTTCTGATCGACCTTCGACGCGATGTTGCGAAACGTGTCGAAGGCGAGGTTCGGCGCGAAGACGAAGTTGTTGCGCCACGGATCGGTGCCGGCCGGCGCCGTGCTGTTGGGCCGCAGGAAGTACTGCACGAAGCGCTGCGCCATCGGATCGATCCGCTGCGCCGGAATGCGATTGTCCGGAAACGGATCCCGCACCCACTGGCCGTTCTCCAGGCGCCCCGTCGCCGGATCGTAGATCGTGATCAGCCGGCCTGCGCGTCGCGCAGATTGCTGAAGTCGCCGCGCAGCTGCGCCTCGTCCGGAACCGTGTAGGTGGCCGGGTTCGGCGTCGCCTCTTTGTACCCCTCGTAGTTGAACATGAAGAACGTCTTGTTGCGTCCGTCGTAACCGGGAAGGGTGACCGGGCCGTCCACCTGGAAGCCGTACTGATCGAGCTTGTGATTCGGCTTCTCCCGGTTGTTCACCTTGAAGAAGTACTCGTTCGAGTCGAGCTCCTTGCGGCGAGCGAACTCGTACACGGACCCGTGGAAGTTGTTGGTGCCCGACTTGAGCGACACATTGACGACGCCGCCGGCCGTGCGGCCGTACTGGGCATCGTAGCTGTTGGTCACGATCTTGAACTCCTGCACGGAGTCGACCGGCGGGACGTAGGCGATGTTGTTGCCGCCCTGGATCGAGTTGTTCGGCGCTCCGTCGAGGAGGAACTCGTTGTTGCGGTTCTGACCGCCGTTGATCGACCAGTCGGCGATGGCGCCGTTGTCGAAGGGCCGCTGGTAGATCGCCGGCCC
>Ga0075423_10005968_pt1 | contig 11401 bp, 12 predicted proteins | sample SoiMethybrSBSTD2_FD_80114 | JGI IMG/M metagenome (GOLD analysis project Ga0075423, IMG submission 80114) | Bulk soil microbial communities from a Populus tree surrounding site in Tennessee, USA - Soil MetaG P. TD hybrid SBSTD2 | ecosystem: Environmental > Terrestrial > Soil > Tree plantation...
AGACGTGTCCATGAGCTGCGCGCGCAGGTCGACGCGGTCGCCGTCGGGATGGGGACCGTGCGGGCCGACGACCCGCAGCTGACCGCGCGCGACGTCGGCGCCGTGCGCCAGCCGCGGCGGCTCGTCTTCGGCAGCGGCCCCTCCGACCTCGAGGTTCGCAGCGGCCCGCTCGGGGTCGAGCTCGGCGCGCTCGCCGAAGAAGGCGTGCAGTCGCTGCTGCTCGAAGGGGGGCCCACGCTGGCCGCGTCCTTTCTGCGCGAGGGCTATGTCGACAAGCTGATGCTGTTCGTCGCGCCATTCGTTGCCGGCGCCGGAATGCAGCTCGCGCTCGAGCTCGAGGAACCCGTCCGGCTCACCCGCATGACCTCCGAGCGTGTCGGCGACGACGTCCTGCTGACCGGCTACGTGCGCGAGCCGAGCTGAAGCGTCCGGGTCGCGAAGCGCGCGAGCTCCTCGAGCCGCGGCGCGCCGTCGCGAGCGACTGCGAGGATCAGCATCGGCATCACCGCGACCTCGGAGGCGACGAACTCGAGCAGGAGGAGCGAGTCCTCGTCGGCCGCCTGCAGGTCGTCCAGGACGAGCATCAGCGGTTGCTTTGCAGCCTCGGCACGCAGCAGCTCGGCGACGGTCGCGAAGTACTGGAAGCGCTCCGCACCGTCATGGTCGGGCAGTTCGCGGATCGCCTGGCGCCACGGCCAGTACGGGGGAGCGTCGCCGCCGTCCCAGCCGCGGCCCCAGCGCACGGCGGCGCCGCGTCCCTTCGCACGGCTCGCCACCTCGTCGGCCAGGTGCGTCTTGCCGGCGCCCGGCGGACCGACGACGACGAAGAGCCGCCCCCGGCCGGCCAGCGCGTCGTCCAGCCCCGCGTCGAAGACGGCAAGCTCGTCTTCGCGGCCGACCACCGGCGTCGCGGCATGTCTCCCCGGCGCCGCAGCGCGCGCCGGCCGGCGCCGCTCGACGTCGAGGGAAGGATCCTGCGCCAGAATCGCCTTCTCGAGGTCCTGTAACGCGCGCGTCGGCTCGATCCCGAGCTCCCCGAGCAGCGTCCGCCTGGCGTCGCGATACGCAGCGAGGGCTTCGGCCTGTCGTCCCGTGCGGTAGAGCGCGAGCATCAGCTGCCGCCGCAGCCGCTCGCGGAGGGGATGCCTCGCGACGAGCGCCTCGAGCTCCGCGACGAGCTCGTCCGCGCGACCGCAGGCGAGGTCGGCGTCGATCCGGTCCTCGAGTGCCTCTATGTGCAGCTCGTCGAGACGGACGATCTCGTCCTGGGCGAAGCGGTCGTACGCGAAGTCGGAGAGCGGCCCGCCCCGCCAGAGCGAAAGCGCCGAACGCAGCTGCTCCGCCGCCTCCTCGTTCTCGCCCGCCGCCAGCGCCGCGCGGCCGTTGGCGAGGCCTTGCTCGAAGCGCTCCCGGTCGAGCTCGCCGGCGGCGACGCCGAGCGCGTAGGCGCCGCCGACGGTCCGCAGCGCCGCGCCGCCGTCCGGGAGCTCTTTTCGGAGGGCCGAGATGCAGTTCTGCAGCACCTTCGCCGCGGTTGGCGGCGGGCTCTCGCCCCAGAGCTCGTCGATGATCGTGTCCCGCGTCAGGGCTTCGTTCGAGCGGAGCAGGAGCAGGGCGAGGACGGAGCGCTGGCGTGTTCCTCCCAGCGAGAGCGCACGCTCGCCGTCGAATGCCTCCAGCGGCCCGAGTATGCGGTAGTCCATCGCGGCTCCGCGCCTGAACCTACACCCTCGCCAGGCGATTACCGAACGGTGGGCGGCGATGGGCGGTCCGTGGCTCCGGCGTTACCACCGCCTTCGATCCTGGGCGAGTCGTGGGATTCGGAGGGAGGAACAAAATGTTTCGGAAGCACTTGAGGATTCGGCGAATGGTTCTGGGGCTCGCGTTCGCGGCGATCGTGGTGCCCGTGGCACCCGCCGGCGCAGTGTCGCTCTCGACCTTCATCGACAACGGGCGGGTTGCTCCCCAGAGCAACACCATCGTGCTGAGCACCCCGCCGGCGTACCTGAAGTACCACGAGGTCGGCGCCCCCGTCGCCTCGGGGCCGATCGCGAGGTCCGAGCGGTCGTACGTCGCCGGCACGCAGCTGACGGCGGAGACGAAGCGCTTCCTGGCCATGGCGCGCGCGACGAAGGTTCAGCCGTCGATCACGCCGCTTCAGGCCGACGGGATGCGCTGGGAGGCCATGGCGAAGTTCTACGCGCAGAATCAGCCGAGCGTCGCCATCTCCGAGCGGAGCAACGGCGTCAAGGGCCCGGATCCGTCGCTCGTCCCGCAGGTCGTGCTCTCGACCTCGAGCGGGTTCGACTGGACGGACGCAGGGGTCGGCGCCTCGACGGTCTTCGCAGCGGCGCTGCTGCTGGGGATCGCGCTCTACCTCACGCGCCGGAACCAGCACTCAGGCCTGACCAGCGCGTAAACCGCATTGCCGGGGTCTGACCCGCCAAGGGTCAGACCCCGTACCTTTTCAGCATGTTCACCGGAATCGTCCAGGAGCGTGGACGTGTTTTGTCGTTCGAGGGCGGGCGGCTCGTCGTCGCGAGCGGCGTGCGCGCTGCGATCGGCGACTCGGTCGCGGTGAACGGCGTCTGTCTGACGGTCGTCGACGCGCCCGACGGGCGGCTGGCGTTCGACGTCGTCCGGGAGACGCTCGACCGCGCGAAGCCGTTCGGCGACGAGGTGAATCTCGAAGGCGCGCTCCGCGCGGGCGAGCCGCTCGGCGGCCACTACGTGCAGGGGCACGTCGACGGCGTCGGCACGATTCGTTCCACCGGCGAGGACGTCTGGATCGACGCGCCCCCCGAGCTCCTGCAGTACGTCGTCGAGAAGGGATCGATCGCGGTCGACGGCGTCTCGCTCACGGTGGCGAAGGTGGACGAGCGCGGCTTTGCCGTCGCACTCGTGCCGCACACGCTCGAGGTGACGACGCTCGGCCAGGTGGCGGCGGGCGACACGGTCAACCTCGAGGTGGACATTCTCGCGAAGTACGTCGAGCGGCTACTACGATCAGAACGGTGAAAGTCGAGGAAAAGAGCGCCTTCGCGACGATCGAGGAGGCGATCGAGGACATCCGTCAGGGCAAGATCGTGGTCGTCGTCGACGCGGCCGACCGCGAAAACGAGGGGGACCTCACGATCGCCGCGCAGTTCGCGACGCCGGAGGCCGTCAACTTCATGACGAAGCAGGGGCGCGGCCTGATCTGCCTCTGCCTGACGGAGGAGCGCTGCGACGAGCTCGGCCTGCGTCAGATGACTGAGCGGAACGAGACGCCGTACGGCACGGCGTTCACCGTGTCGGTGGAGGCCCGCGAAGGTGTCACGACCGGCATCTCGGCGCCCGACCGCTCGCGCACGATCCAGGTCGCCGTCGATCCGAGGTCGAAGGCCGACGACCTCGTCCAGCCGGGGCACGTCTTCCCGCTGCGCGCGCGCGAAGGCGGCGTGCTGATGCGCGCGGGGCAGACGGAGGCGGCGGTCGATCTCGCGCGCCTCGCCGGCCTGATCCCGGCCGGCGTCGTCTGCGAGATCATGAACGAGGACGGGACGATGGCCCGCGTTCCGGACCTGATTCCCTACTGCGAGCGGCACGGCCTCAAGCTGGTCACGGTCGCCGACCTGATCGAGTACCGCCGGAGGCACGAGCAGCTCGTCGAGCGGATGACGACCGTGCAGATGCCGACCGCCTTCGGCGACTTCACGGCGGTCGCCTTTCGCGAGACGCTGACCGGGAAGCACCACATCGCCCTCGTCAAAGGGGACGTGGACGGAGCGGACAACGTGCTCGTGCGCGTGCACTCGGAGTGCCTGACAGGGGACGTGTTCCATTCGCTCAGGTGCGACTGCGGGGAACAGCTCGAGCAGGCGCTCGCGCAGATCGCCTCCGAGCAGCGCGGCGTCCTCCTGTACATGGCGCAGGAGGGGCGCGGAATCGGCCTCCTGAACAAGCTTCGTGCGTACGAGCTGCAGGAGAACGGCTTCGACACGGTCGAGGCGAACCTCGAGCTCGGCTTCCAGCCCGACATGCGCGATTACGGCATCGGCAACCAGATCCTGGCCGACCTCGGCCTGAGCACCATCCGGATCCTCACGAACAATCCGAAGAAGATCACCGGCATCGAGGGCTACGGCCTGACCGTTGTGGAGCAGGTGCCGATCGAGACGGCTCCGACGCCGCAGAACGCGAGGTATCTCGCGACCAAACGTGACAAGCTCGGCCACAAGCTTCACCATCAGGACCTGAAGTACGAGTCGCTGGAGGGCAACGAGTGAGCGACGTCGAAGAGCTCGAGGGGCCGCGCGAGCTACGCGAAGAGCCCGAGGAGCAGCGCGAGAGCGAGAACGGCGAGCCTCGGCAGCATGCCTACGGCGAGCTCGACATCCCCGACGACGTCACCGTCCTCGAAGGAATGCCGGACGGGACGCGGCGGGGAGTTGCGATCGTCGCCTCGCGATTCAACGGCGAGATCACGAACCAGCTGCTCGAGGCCGCGCTCGAGGAGCTGGACGAAGCAGGCGTAAGCCGCGACGCCGTCACGGTCATGCCCGTTCCGGGTGCGTTCGAGCTGCCGCTCGCGGCAATGGCCCTGGCCAAGACGCGCCGCTACGCGTGTGTCGTCGCGCTCGGCTGCGTCGTGCGCGGGGAGACGCCGCACTTCGACTTCATCGCCTCCGAAGCCGCGAGCGGGCTGCAGCTGGCGGCGCTCGAGACCGGCGTGCCGGTCGCCTTCGGCGTCCTCACCGTGGACGTGAAGGAGCAGGCTTTGGCGCGGATCAGCAAGGGCTCCGAGGCCGTCCGCACCGCACTCGAGATGGCCGACGCGTTCGCGCAGCTTCGCGCGTCCGCGCGTTAGCTACACTGGCGCGCCGATGTCCAAGGTCTGCGCCGTTTGCGGGAAGAAACCCGGCTTCGGTCACAACCGGAGCCACTCCATGGTGGCGACGAAGCGCCGCTTCAACCCGAACCTCCAGCGGGTTCGTGTCCTGCTGCGCGGCAAGCCGACCCGGGCGTACGTCTGCACCCGCTGCCTGAAGGGCGGCAAGGTGCAGAAGGCAATCTGACCGGGCCGCGGCTCCACGAGCAGGCCTTGACGCTGTTCGCGGTGCGGCGCGATGATGATCACATCCGCGTCCGTTCGCTGATCATTCCGCTCGTGCTCGTCGGCATCGCCGTGAAGCTCGTCCAGCTTGCCGCGACCCGGAACGGCGTGGGGCCGATGGAGTACCTGACACTCGCTGCTCTCGTTCTCTTCTTGCTCCTGACGGCTTTCCGTCTCTCGCGTCGCGCTCTCGGGCGGGCATAAGGCAATCTGACCCGGCCGACGCTCTACGAGCTCGCCGGCGGCGACGCAGCCTTCCTCGCACTGGCACGGGCGCATCACGCGCGCTGCCTTGCGGACCCGGAGCTGAACCATCCCTTCTCGCACGCCGACCAGCATCCGGAGCACGTCGAGCGGCTCGGGGCCTACTGGGCTGAGGTGCTCGGCGGTCCGGCGACGTTCTCGTCGACGTGCGGCGACGAGTCGCACGTCCTGGCGCTCCACTGCGGCAACGGCGAGATGGGCGATCTCCCCGAGCGCTTCTACAAGTGCTTCGTCGCCGCACTGGACGACGCGCAGCTGCCGGACGAGCCGGAGTTTCGCGCCGCGATGAAGGCGTACATGCGCTGGGCGGTCGACAACGTGATGGCCTACTCGGCCGTCGGCACGGTCGTGCCGACCGGCCTGCCGATGCCGCGCTGGGATTGGGACGGGCTCAAGACGTAGACCGGCACGCAACCGCCGTCGCCGGCAGGTGGTCTAATCCGGGCGTGGAGGCGGCTCCCGCTCCTACGCTGGCCTCGCCCCTGGGCCGCATCTCGATCTCGCACGACGCCGTCGCGCACATCGTCGGCCGCGTCGCGACGGAGGCGTACGGCGTCGTCGGCATGGCGTCGCGCAAACGGCTGCTGACGCGCGACCCTCTGCGGCAGGGGATCACCGTCGGCGGGAGCGGCGAGGACGGCGTGACGATCGAGCTGAACGTGATCGTGGAGTACGGCCTCAACCTCGCCGAGGTGGCGTCGACGCTGCGCAATCGCGTGCAGTACGAGGTGGAGCGCCTCACGGGCCTGAGGGTGGTGAGCGTCGAGGTGCGCATCCGGGACGTCCGCCGCTCGAGCGCATGAGCGACCTCACCCTCGCGCGGGAGCTCGCGCACGCAGCGCTCGCCTCGCTCGAGCGCAGCCGGGAGCGGATCGACGACCTCAACGTCTATCCGGTCCCGGACGGCGACACTGGGACGAACATGACCCTCACGGCCCGTGCGGTCGTCGAGGAGCTCGACCAGACCGAGACGGACGAGCGCCTCGCGCTGGTCAAGGAAGTGACGCGCGCGGCGCTGATGGGTGCGCGGGGGAACTCCGGCGTCATCCTCTCCCAGATCGTGCGTGGTGCAGCCGAGCCGCTCGCCGCGAACGGACATGTCGACTCCGAGACGCTCGCGCGCTCTTTCCGTTCGGCGAGCGACGCGGCCTATCGCGCGGTGCGAAAGCCGGTCGAGGGGACGATCCTCTCCGTCATCCGCGAGCTCGCCGAAGAGGCGGAGCAGCAGACGTCCGCAACGAACGCGGAGCTCCTCGCGGCCCTCGTGCGCCGCGGCGAGGAAGCCGTCGCGCGCACGCCCGAGCAGCTGGCGGTGCTGCGTGAGGCGGGCGTCGTCGACGCCGGCGGAGCCGGCCTGCTCGAGCTCGTCCGCGGGCTGGCTGCCGCCGTGTCCGGCGAGCCGCTTCCGGAGATGCCGGTTGCTCGCGAGGAGCTCGGCGTGGAGGCGATCCACCAGGAGCTGTCGCGCTACCGCTACTGCACGACCTTCCTGATCGAAGGGGAGGGCCTCGACGCCGATGCGATCGAGGCGGAGCTCGAGCAGCTCGGCGACTCGCTGCTCGTCGTCGGCGACCGCGAGGCGCTCAAGGTGCACGTGCACACCGACGAGCCGGGCAGGGCGCTCGCGCTCGGCACGGCGGTCGGGGTGATCGACGGCGTCGAGATCGCGAACATGCACGAGCAGACGGTGCGGCGCGAGGAACGGCTGCTGGAGGCGGTCCCCGACGCGCCGCCGGCGCTGACGGCCGTCGTCGCGGTCGTCGCAGGCGACGGCAATCGCATGCTGTTCGAGAGCCTCGGTGCGGCGAGGATCGTCGAGGGTGGCCAGACGATGAACCCGTCGACCGCTGAGCTCGTCCGGGCGGTCGACGGCGTCGACGCGGATGAGGCGCTCCTCCTCCCGAACAACTCCAACGTGATCCTCTCGGCACAGCAGGCGGCGGAGCTGGCGACCAAGCCCGTCATGGTCGTCCCGACCGAGTCGATCCAGGCCGGCCTCGCCGCGATGGTCTCGTTCCTGTCGGAGCGTTCCGCGGCGGACAACGCGGCCGAGATGGCGCAGGTTCTCGACGGCGTCGTGACCGGCGAGGTGACCCTCGCCTCGCGGGACGCCGAGCTGAACGGCGTCTCGGTGACGAAGGGGCGGTGGCTCGGGCTCGCCGGCGGCGAGGCCGTGGCGGTCGGCGACGAGTTCGACGAGGTGGCCGAGCAAGTCACCGAGTCGCTGCTCGCCGAGCCGCGCATGCTGCTGACGCTCCTGACCGGAGCCGGCGCTCCGGACCTCGACGCCCTGCTCGATCGGATCCGCGAGCGCCATCCCGAGCTGGAGCTCGACGTTCAGGCCGGCGGGCAGCCGCACTACCCACTCCTCCTCTCCGCGGAATAGGCTCCCGCGGGTGTCCGAGCCGATCCGCCTTCTGCTCGTCGAGGACAACGAGGTTTTTCGCGAGGCGCTGGAGCTGTTGCTCGCGCTCCGCTCGGACATCGAGGTCGTCGCCTCCGTCAGCGACGGCTCCGCTGCCGCCGAGGCTGCGCGCGCGCACCAGCCGGACGTCGTCCTGATGGACTACCGCCTGCCCGGCATCGACGGCGTGCAGGCGACGCGGGCCGTGCGCGAGGCTGCGCCCGACGTCGCGGTCGTCTGCCTGACGGCCTCGGCGAACCTGCGCGAGGTCGATGCGCTGTTCGAGGCCGGCGTGGTCGCGTGCCTCTCGAAGGACCAGGAGCTCGACGAGATCGTCGCGGCGATCCGGCGCGCCGCCTAGTGGAGCTGTCCGCAGAGAACACTGCGATCGTCCTCGACTCGACCGCCGACTTCCCCGAGGCGCCGACGCGCTTTCCGAACTGGCGCGTCGTCCCGCTCTACGTCCTCTTCGGCGACGAGAGCTACCGCGACTACGTCGAGCTCGCGCCGCCCGAGTTCTACGCGCGGCTGCGCACGTCCGAGCAGCTGCCGACGACCTCGCAGCCGACGCCCGGCGACTTCCTGGAGACATACGAGCAGCTCGCGGCCTATGACCGCATCTACTCCTTGCACATCTCCGCCGCGCTGTCCGGCACGTACCAGAGCGCGACGACCGCAGCGGCCGAGATCGGCGACGACAAGGTGCGGACGGTCGATTCGGAGAGCGCCTCGGCGGCGATCGCAATGCTCGGACTGGCGATCCAGACACGGCTCGTGACTGGCACCACGGACGAGGAGGTGGAGGAGTTGATCGATCGCTACCGAGAGCAGGCGCACCTGATCTTCACGGTCGACACGCTGGAGTTCCTCCGCCGCGGCGGCCGCATCGGGCGTGCGAGCGCGTGGGCCGGGCAGCTGCTGCACGTGAAGCCGATCCTCACCATCGAGAGCGAGGTCGTGCCGCTCAAGCGCGTGCGCGGAAACCGCAAGGCGATGCAGGAGTTCGTCTCGGCGTTCACGTCGACGACCCACGACACCCCGACGCTGAAGGTGGGCGTCGCGCACGCGGACGCGCCCGAGCGCGCGCGGCAGCTGGAGAAGATGGTGCGGGCCGAGCGGCCGCAGGCCGAGATCGAGGTCGTGACGACGCTGGGCGCGGTGGTCGGCACGCATGCCGGCCCCGGTACCGTCGGCTTCTTCTGGTTCGATGACGCGGAGTGATTGTCGGGTTCGCGGGCGAGAACGTCGGCGCGTGGCGGCGGCCGCGGCTGTTCCCGCGGCCTGAGGCGCTCGCGCGCTCGGTCGAGACGCTCCCGGGCGTCGGGCCGGCGGTGAAGAAGAAGCTGGAGCGGCTCGGGCTCGCAACGGTTGGCGACCTCCTGCTCCACACGCCTTTTCGCTACGAGCAGCCGGTGGACGAGCTGCGCATCGCCGAGCTCGGCGGCGAGGACGAGGTGGCGATCCGCGGCGAGGTGCTGTCGGTGTCGAAGCGGCGGCGGGGGAGGCTGCAGATGCTCACGGCCCGCGTCTCCGACGGCAGCGCGACCATCTCCGCGACGTGGTTCAACCAGCCGTGGCTCGAGCGCCAGCTGCAGCCGGGAACCGCGGTCCGCCTCCGCGGGCGGCAGGGGAGGTACGGCTTCGACGTGCGGAGCTTCGACATCGGCAACGGCCAGGCGACCGCCGACTTCGCGCCGGTCTATCCGGCGAGCGAGGAGCTCACTCCGAAGAAGCTGCGCGAGCTCGTCGGCGCGGCGCTGCCGCGCTCGCTGGCCGATCCCCTGCCCGCCGCACTGAAGCAGCTCGAGTCGCTCCCGCCGCGGGCCGACGCGCTGTGGGCGCTGCACCGGCCGCGCTCGCCCGAGGAGGCCGAGACCGGCCGTCGCCGGCTCGCCTTCGACGAGCTTCTGCTCCTGCAGGTCGGGCTCGCGCTGCAGCGGCGCGAGCGCGAGCAGGAGGTCGCTCCCGACCTCTCGCCGCCCGGCGAGCTCGTCGCGCGCTACCGCGATGTCCTCCCGTTCGCGTTGACGGAGCACCAGGAGCGCGCGATCGCCGAGATCGACGCCGACCTCGAGCGGACGGTGCCGATGCAGCGCCTCCTCCAGGGCGACGTCGGCTCGGGGAAGACCGTCGTGGCGCTCTACGCGCTGTTGCGGGCAGTCGAGTCCGGCCGGCAGGGCGCGCTGATGGCGCCGACGGAGACGCTCGCCGAGCAGCACTTCCTCACACTCGACGAGCCGTGCCGCGAGCTCGGCGTGACATGCGCCCTCCTGACGGGCTCGGTCAAGCACGACGTCAACTCGGACATCGTCGTCGGCACGCACGCTCTGATCCAGAAAGGGGTCGAGCTGCCGAATCTCGCCGTGGCCGTGGTGGACGAGCAGCACCGCTTCGGCGTCGAGCAGCGGCGCGCGCTCACCGAGGGGCGCTCGCCGCACGTGCTGCACATGACCGCGACGCCGATCCCGCGCACCCTTGCGCTGACCGTGTACGGCACTCTGGCTGTGTCCGAGATCGCCAAGCCGCCGGCGAACCGCAAGCCGATCATCACCGCGTGGGTGACGGAGGAGAAGAGCGCCGACGCGTACTCGCGCCTGCGGAAGCATCTCGACGCAGGCCGGCAGGCCTACGTGGTCTGTCCGTTGATCGAGGAGTCGGAGACGAGCCAGGCGCGCGCCGCAGAGGCCGAGGCGGAGCGCCTGCAGCGCGCGGAGCTGCGCGGGTACCGGGTGGGCCTGCTCCACGGGCGCCTGCGCCCGGCGGAGCGGCGCGACCTCATGGCGCGCTTCAAGGCGCACGAGCTGGACGTGCTCGTCGCCACGACGGTGATCGAGGTCGGCGTCGACGTCCCGAACGCGACGATCATGATCATCCAGGAGGCCGACCGCTTCGGGCTGGCTCAGCTGCACCAGCTGCGCGGGCGCGTCGGACGGGGCGCGGAGCAGTCGTACTGTCTCCTGGTCTCTCGCGCGCGCGAGGAACTGACCGACACGGCGGCGGCGCGTCTGGAGGCGCTCGTGGGGACGACGGACGGCTTCGAGCTCGCCGAGGTCGACCTCGACCTGCGCGGCGGCGGCCAGCTGCTCGGCACGCGCCAGTCGGGGCTGACGGACCTGAAGTTCGCACACCTCCGGAAGGACCGGCCGCTGCTCGAGCGGGCACGCGCGCTTGCCGACGACCTCGTCGACGTCGGCGGCCCGCTGCGCGACGAGGTCGAGCGCGTCTTCGCCGGGCGGGACCTGTCCGCGGGCTAGCAGCGTAGGAAAAGAGGTGAACAGGCGGGAGTTCCTCGCCGCGGCCGCCGCGGTGCCGTTCACGCTGCGCGAGCGGACGCCGCTCGCGCTCGTGACGGCCGACCTGGAGTCGGCGGTCGTCGTCGTCGACCCGTACGCCGGGCGTGTGTTGCGCCGCATCGCGACACGGCCGGACCCGCGGAGCATCGAACGCGTGGGGGAGACCTCGGTCGTGGCGCACACCGCGACGGGCGAGGTGTCGCTGGTGCGCAGGTTCGCAGTCCGCCATGTCCTGCGCGGCTTCGGCGAGCCGCGCTACACCGCCGGCTCGCCGGACGGCCGCTACGCATACGTGACCGACTCGGGCCGTGCCGACCTGGCCGTGGTCGACGTCGTGCGCGCGCG
>Ga0075423_10005969_pt1 | contig 11400 bp, 9 predicted proteins | sample SoiMethybrSBSTD2_FD_80114 | JGI IMG/M metagenome (GOLD analysis project Ga0075423, IMG submission 80114) | Bulk soil microbial communities from a Populus tree surrounding site in Tennessee, USA - Soil MetaG P. TD hybrid SBSTD2 | ecosystem: Environmental > Terrestrial > Soil > Tree plantation...
ACGCCCCGCCTACTTGGGAGGCGTGAAGACGAACGGCGCCTGGAAGGTGGTCAGGCCGCCCGAGATGGGCGGGAACTTCCAGCTTCGGATCTGCGAGAGGGCGCACGACTCGAGACGATTCGACCCCACCGTGTTTCGGACCACGGTGGCCTCGGCCACGTTTCCGGCAGCGGTCACGGTCATCGCCACCACCAGCTTCCCGCGCAGGCTCTGGTCCCGCTTGAGCTCCGACTCGTAGCAGTACTGGATGCCCGCGGCGTACTTCTGAATCACGGCCAGGAGTGAGGCGTTGGTGCGGCCGGTGCCCGGCCGCGGGCCGCTCGCGGTGCCCTCCGCCGTCCCCGCCCGTTCCTGGGACGCCGGTGCCGGGGCCAGCGAGCCGATCGAAACCAGGGAGCCTTCCACCGCCGAGCCAGCCAGATCGGCTGCCGCGCCGCTGCCCGCCGAACCGTTCCCCACTGCTCCCAGCTGGCCGTCAGAGCGCCCAGATCGCACGTTGCGATCGCGGACCCGACGCGCGGGCTGGTAGCTCCCGGTGCTCGAGGAGCCCAGCGCGGACGCCAGGTCGCCCAGGGCCTTGTCGAGCGACGCGGTCGCCTGCGTGAGCGCGGCGGTCGCCTCCCGCGCCCGCACGCGCCCCGAGCGCTCGGCGACCGGATCGATGGGTCGCGTGGGCTCGATCCGCGGGGGGAGCGGGGGCGGCACGACGGCCTCCGACACCGGCGGGTCGTTCACCTTCTGGACGTTGAGCTGCTTCAAGGCCGGCTTCTCCGCCTGGGCCGGAGGCAGAGGCTCGGGCTCGAGCTCTTTGAGAATGACCGTGCGGGTGGGGGGCAGGACGACGCGAACCACCTCGAGGTTCCGGAGCGGCTTGAGCACGAAGGCCACCACGAACAGCACGCAGAACAGCGCCGAGGCGAGGATCACCGCGCCCAGGTACACGCGGCGGCCGAACGCCAGCAGCTCGCGACGATCGGAGGAGAACACCAGCGCCGCCATGCGCAGTCGCGCCGCGTTCCAGCGCGTCGTGCCCGGGAGGACGTCGGCCCGCACCGTCACCAGGCCGGCGTCTCCCGAGGTCATGCTTCGTTCCGTGGCCATGAGATGTCACCCCCGGAGGTGAGGGTCATGGGGCGGCTGCGGGACTCGCAGGGGCGCGCGTCGTGGCGATCTTGGTCGGGAGCGGCGTCTCCTCGCCCACCTGGAGCGCCGTCTTCATGTAGCGTTGATGCTGGAACCGGGTGAAGCGGCGCTGATCTCGTGCGGTGACGAACAGCACCTGAGGCGCCGGGATCTCACCTTCGATGTGGATGTCCTCGAGCTTGCGCGGCGCCGCGCCCGGTCGCGTGGGTGCGGCGGCCTCCGGCGCATCGTCGACTCGGCGCACGGGAACGGTTCCTTTGTTCGCCACGCTCCGCACCGACGCCGCGCGGTGCGCCGCGGCCCTCGAACGGGCGGGAGCGACGCGCGTCGCGGGGCTCGCGGGAGCGACGCCGAGCACCATCAAGGCGATGACGATCCAGGAACGAAGCGTCATGATCAGCGTCCCTCCTTGGCGATCGGTCTGGGCTCGCGCTTCTGGATGTCGCCGAACAGTCCGTCGGGATCCTGGCCGGCGCGCGCCCGATACGCCTCGAGCCACCGCGCCGCGGCCGCGTCGTCGAACCGGTAGTAGCGCTCGAGGATCGCGAGGTTGTAGTAGGGGCCCGGCAGCTTGGGATCGAGCTCGATGGCCCGCAGGAACGCCTTTCGCGCCGCCTCCGGATCGCCGGCCCTGAGCTTGGTGATGCCGAAGTTGTTCTGGTTGGCGGCGCTCTTGGGATTCTCCTCCACCGCCGCGGCCGCCAGCTCGGATGCCGACCCGGGCGCCTCCCCGCGCAGGGTCACGTACACCGCCGCCGAGCGTGTGCCGCCGGCTCGCGACTTCGAGGCGTCGGCCATGAGCGAGGCGGCGAGGTCGTGACGGCCAAGCGCCTCGTAGTGGAGAGCCAGCCCGGCCAGGATCTCCTGCGGGAAGCCGTCCGGGAACGCTCCCGGGCGGGTGCGCGCGAATTCCAGCAGTGCCACGGCCTCGGCGTGGCGGCCAGCGTCGTAGTAGAGCTTCGAGAGCAGCGAGAGAGACGGCGCGTACGATGGATCGCGCTGCAGGGACGCCTTGAGCGCCGCTTCCGCCGCGGCGAGCGAGTCGGACTCCAGGTGGATCTGAGCCAGCCGGTAGGGCCCGTTCGGCTCCCGCGGGTCGAGGGCCATCTGCTCCCGGACCTCGAGGATCCGCTCCTCGCGCGCGCCGAGCTTCGCGGTCGGGCGTCGCTCGGTCGGCTCGCTCCGATGCGCTGGGGCATGGGCTCCGCAGCCGGACGCGGCGCTCGCGAGCAGGAGCACGAGGCTCAATGCCCTCGCGGCCGGGCGTCGCCCGACGTCGACGCCGGGGGTGCACCGGGATGTCATGGCTGCGTTTCCTCCCCTCGCGAACGATGGTGTGTCTCGTCGGCATCCGCCCGCGCCGTGCCGGATCGGGAATCCGGCCCCTCGTGCTCGGCCCGTTTGCGCCCAGCGGCCTCCGCCGCAACCAGCGGATAGTCGACCTCGGGTCGGAAGCGGAAACGGCCTCCGAGCCGCTGCCAGAGGGCTTCCCGGGCCCGTGCGATCCAGGGATCGTCCCGGGTCTCGGTGGCCTTCTTCCGCAACAGCTCGGACCACACGTCCTCGCCGCGAGCCGAGAACTCCGAGCCCCGATCGTGCAAAACGCCCTCGTAGGCCCGCAGGGCGTCCCCCGTGAGATCGGCCGGCCGCTCGCTCCGCTCCAGCGCCTCACCGAAAGTCACGAGCGCCTCACCGATCCGAAACGTCGCCGCGTGCGTCCATTCGGGCACGCCCAGGTCCACGCACTGGCGGTAGAGCCCCATCAGGTGATCCAGGCTCTTCTGCTTGGCGGCGATGGACTGCGGCAGGGGCAGACGCAGGGCGATGGCTTGGTACGCCGGTCGCGCCTCTTCGCCCTGGAGGAAGCGCACCTGCGCCATGAGGGCGCGCGAGGCGAGATCCGGGCGCGCCTGCGCGCGCCGCAGGTACTCCGCCAGGCGCGACGGGGCCGTCCGGGCCTTCGCGCCTTCGGGCGCACGGCCCGAGGCTCGGGAGCGTTTCGCGGAGCCCGCGCGCGCGGGCTCCTGCGGGGTCGGGAGCAAGCTCGAGATTCGGCCGCCCTCACCCAGGCTGGCCAGCTCCCGCCGCGCCAGGCCTTCGTAGACCTCCATCGCCGTCTCGACGTCGTTGGGATAGCGTTTGACATAGGCCAGCCGCAGCTGTTCGGCCCGCGAGTCCTTGCCGGAGGCAGCGTAGAGGTCGGCCGCCTTGAGCCAGGCGTCGGCGGCGCTGGGATCGTCGGGGAATCGCTGGGCGAATCGTGCATGGGCCTCGGCGCTCTTCTCACGGTCCCCCGACGCCTCCCAGGCCTTCGCGATCTGGAGGTGGGCGTCGCGCACATACTCGCTACGCGGGAAGCTGTCGATCACCGTCTGCATCGCGCGGGCACTTTCACGCAGCTTGCCGGCCTTCATGTAGGCCAGGCCCGCCCGATACTGGGCGAGGTGCGCGTGCTCGTACTTGGGCCAGCGCGTGGCCACCCGCTCGAACAGCTCGGCATGCCGCTCGAAGCGCGTGGAGTCCTCGGCCACGGCGGCCTCGGCCTGGCGGTAGTAGGCCACCGGGATGGCGGCCGCCGCGCGTCGCCTCAGGGAGTCGGCGCCCGCGGGCGGCGCGGCAGCCAGCGCCGCCTCGTAGGCGCGGCCGGCGTCCTCGAATCGTCCGGCCCGGAACCAGGCGTCGCCCCTGAGGACCGCGGCGCGCAGAGCCCGCGGGTCGCCGGGATAGCGCTCCGCCAGCACCCCGAACCGTTGGGCCGAGCGATCGAGCCACCCGTGCGCGAACGCCAGGTTCCCCTGCCGCCACATCAGGTCGGCTCCTCTGGGGTGGTCGGGAAAGCGCTTCAACAGCTCGTCCGAGGCCGCGAAGACGGCCAGCGCGAGCGAGTCGCGCCCCAATCCGGCTCGCTCGCCCCTGGCCGCGGACGTGGCAGGGGCTCGCGTGCTCTCGTACCAGGCGTCGGTCACCGCCACGCGCTGCCAGAGCGCCGTGCTGGCGATGCTGTCGGGGCCCGAGGCGGCGGTGGCATAGTGCGCGAGCGCGGTCGCGTGGTGACCGAGCTGAGCGGCCGCCTCGCCGGCCTTGAGCGATAGCGAGGGAACGTCCGGATCCTTGGGCCAGGTCGCGAGCACCCGCTCGTACATCTCCAGGGCGGCGCGCCAGTCCTCGGGGGACTTGCTCTGTCGCGCTCGCTGATGGTGGTCCTGTGCCACATCCCTCATGGACGTGCGTGCGAACTCGGAACCCGCCGCGCGTACGGAATCCGACGCCTGCGCCACGAACCAGGGGCTGCCGGGAGCGAAGCGCGCCGCATTCGTCAGGCGCGCCTCTCGGACCCGCGCCGGGAGGTTCTCGCGCCCGCGCGTGTCCACCAGACGCTGGGCGCTCAGCAGCGCGTCCGCGTGTGTGGGGTAGCGCTCGATGAACAGCTCGTCGGCCTCGGCAGCCTGCGAGAAGAGACCGAAGCGGCGGAAGTGCTGGCCCAGGGCCAAGAGAGTGCCCGTCTCGTAGGGACGCGACCCGACGCGCCCGAAGTGCTCGCGGAACGCGCGGGCTCCGCCCGCGCCGGCCAGCGAGTGCACCAGGTAGGTCTCCGCCTCGCCCTCGATGTCGGCCTGGATCTCGATCCGGCGGCCGGACCCGTAGAGATCGAGCACCGCGCCAAAGGCATCGGCCGCCTCCAGGTAGCGATCGGCGTTGTAGTGCGCCCAGCCCAGCTTGTAGAGCGCGATGGCCTGCAGGCTGGGATCGGCGCCCCCGGCCGCGTGCCGGTAGAGTGGGACGGACTCCGCGTAGCGCTTGCGATTGAACTGCATGTCGCCCATCCGCACGTACGCCTCTTGGCAGTAGGACGAGCTCGGATGGGACTGCACGAGCCGGGTGAAGAACGATTCGGCCTCGGGGTTTCCTTCGTCGGCCAGGATCATCCCGGCGTTGAAGAGCACGGCGTCTCGGTGCTCGAACCCCGGGTCCTCGGCCAGGATCGCCCGGTAGAGCGCGAGCGCCGGCGCATGGCTCAGGACCGGAAGCGGAACCCCTTGCGCGCCTCCCGCGGCCTGGTCGCTCATGTAGCGTTCCATGCGCTGGCGGAACTCGGCGCGCGCATCCACCAGCAGGAGGTCGGCGAGCCGGAACCGCGTCTCGCCGCGCGCGGGGGAGTTGGGGTGGCGCGCGAGGAACTCCTGATGGAGCGCGATGGCCCGGGCTCGCCAGCGGACGGCTTCCGGATCGTCCAGCTCGTCGCTCGCTTCGAGGTTCGCGAGGTTCCGCCCGTCCGCGCGTGCGCTGTCATGAGCAGTGGCGCTAGCGCTCGCGCTCGCGCTGTCGGGCGCGTCGGGAGCGCCCAGACGCACGCCCAGCCCGTAGGCCGAGGCGGCCAGGCCGTAGTCGATGGCCTCGCGCTCGGCCTCGAGTCCGGTGAGGGCGCGCTCGAGCGACGCGCGTGCGGCATCGTCGCGCTGTCCTCGGCGAGCGTTTCGCAGCGAGTCGCGCCGCTGCTCGAGCGAAGCTTCGCGGGCCATGAGGCGGCGTAGCGCATCGCTGGTGGACGACGCGGCGATGGCGGAGTCGATCGACGTCGCCAGCCCGCGCGCCCAGGCCAGGCTCGAGTGGGCGATGGAATCCTGCGCGACGGCGCGCTCGATCAGCCCGGGACGCCAGGCCCGATCGTAGGAGCGCGCGATCAGCCCCGGCGCCTCGTCGGCCATGCGCCGGACCATGGCCTCGAGGGCGCGGGCCAGCGACTCGTCGGCCGCCAGGACGGAATCGGGGGCCGGATAGCCGGCGGGGGGCGGCAGCGCCGCCAGTCGGTTGGGGCCGTCGAGATGGAAGTGCCGCATGGCCAGCATCCAGGTCAGGCTCTTGGCGCATCCGGACAACAAGTCTGACGTGCGCCGGAGGATGCGGCGCGTCGCCTCGTCGCGGACGCCTTTGAGCCGCGCATCCAGGGCCGCCAGAGTGTTCTGCAGGGAGTCGAGGAGCGAGACGTGCGCGGCCAGATTCCGCGCCTCCCCTTGCGCGCGCTCCAGGCCGCCCCCGAGGTAACGGCGACGCGCCTCCAGGGTCTCCCGCTCGCCGGCGGCCGCCCAGCGGGCTCGCTCGAGCGCATGCTCGGCCTCGCCCAGGTCGCGCGTCGTGGCGGCGACCGCCTTCCATACCTCCGGCGAAGGTGGCGGGACGCTCCACGGGCTCTCCGGGCCTCGGGCCGGCAAGTCCAGCGGGGGGATCTCCACCTCCGCTCGCTGTCCCAGATCCTGTGCCGCCTCGGCCTGGCGATCGGCGGACGCACCCGGAGCGAGGGCATCGACGATGAGCGCGGGCGAGACCGGGGAGTTGGATTCCCACGCGCTCCACAGCGAGTCGAACGGGGCGCCCTCACGCAGTCGCTCGAGCTCTCGCCGGTGCCGATCCCGGTCCCGCTCGATGGCCTGGTAGATCTGGTTTGCGTCCTGCCAGCGACCCTGACCCAGAGCCAGCCCGGCCAGTGCCAGGCGTACCTCGCGCCGGGCGCCGTAGGTGGAATCGGAATCGGCGAGCCCGGTCAGGATCTCGCGACCGCGTGCGGTGTCCCCGCGCTCGAGAGCGGCGAGCCCCATCATGTGCCGGGCGCGCGAGGCGTATCGGCCATGCTCCGGCACGCGCAAGAGCAGGGTCGTGGGATCGTCCCCGCGCGCGAGCGCTCGGGTGGCGAGCCGGATGAGCGCGGAGCCCGCCAGCTCCCGCCCGAGCAGGGTGGTCGTGTCGGAGCCGGCGAGCCGGGTCCAGGCCGGGGTGTCGTCGGCCCCGGTCTGGCCCAGAGCGAGGGCTTGGAGAAAGACCGTGACGGGCGTCCCTTGACCGCGGCCCTCGATCTCGGCGAGCAGCCGCAGGGCGGAGCCGGGGTCCCCGTCTCGGAGCAGGAGGGCCGCCGCCAGCACGTCGGCCTGGGCGATGCCCGCCTGAGGACCGGGCGCCGCCGGCGAGGCGCTCAGGGTCGACGAGCGGTCACCGCGCGGCTCGTGAGCCAGGTCGCTCTCCACCAGAGCGAGCTGGACCGTCAGCCAGCGAGTGAATTGACTCTTCTTCCGCCAGCCGGCGACGCTGTGCGCCAGCTCCACGAAGCGCTCCCGCGCACCCAGCTCGAGATACGCCTGCCCGAGCAGGAACGCCGCACGATCGGCCTCCGCGAACGAGGGTTCGGTCGCGAAGTCGATCCCCGCGAGGTTCTCGACCACGCCGCGCAGGTTCCCGATCCTGCGCTCGAAGACCGCGCGCCCCAAGCGCAGGCCGGCGTCGTCTGGCGCTCCGGCGGTGATGCGCAGCGCCCGACTGGAGTCGACGACGGAGCCGGCCGCCGGCGCGGGCGCGCCGTCGACGTGGCCGGGTGCCACGGCCGGGGCCAGGGTCGCGAGACCCACGACGACCAGGAATCTCAAGGCTCCGGCTCTCAACCGTCGCCGGGTGGGAGCCTCGTGTCATGGAGCCAGGTGGTGGCCTCGATGCTCGTGGCTCCGCGGTCGGGCTGGACTGGGGAGAGATCCAGGCGCAGGAGAGTCACCCGGTCGCGCGCCGGAGCGAGCCGAACGAAACCTTGGTCCCCCGCGGGCCAACGCTCACCCCGGATCGCGATCTCGACCACCTGCTCGCGCGGCTCGACGAAGCCGTGGAAGATCTAGACGATTCCGCCCCTCTCGAGTGCCGCCCGGTGGGCCTGCGTGAGGGGCACCGTGAGCGTGTCCCCGTCCTCCAAGGTGATCGAGACCGCCGCGACCGGGGCACGCGCCGGGAAACCTTTCAGGACCACGATCAGGGCGGTCTGCTGCCGCCCGGTGAAGTCCTCTTGCAGGACGCTCAGCCGAGACCGCTGTCCCGCGAGCAGGCGGTCCATGACGTCGAGCTGCTCCTCGAGGCGGGCCAGATCGCCGATGCTCGCGAGCAGGGCGCGGCGCTTGAGGCTGTCGTCCGCCGCCGCCACCGTGTCGCGGGCCGCGAGCGCCTCTCGGAGCATCTTCTGATAGGCGAGGAAACGAGGATCGATCTCAGCGGCATCGCCCAGGTCGCCGCCCCGTTTCTGTCGAAGCAGGTCGTACTGGGCGCGGATGAAGTCGCGGTTCTCCTTCAGGAACCGTAGCGTCGGAAGCTTCTCCTTCTTGGGACGCACGCGCTCCACCCGAACGACGGTCGCCTCCTGCGCGCGCGCACCCGGCTCCAGGCATGCCATCAGGGCGGCCGCCAGGACCGCGGTCAGGACGCGCGCGGCGACCTGGCTCGGACCCATGCCGAGTGCCCGGACGATCCCTCGTCTCGCGTCTCCGGCCGGCGCCACGCTCATCCCCTCCACAGCCGCAGCACCTTGCCGTCGGCGGCATCCAGGATCACGAACAGCGCCGGCACATTGGGGGCGGTGTAGACCAGCATCCACGTCGTCCGGTCGGGACGATTCTCCTCGACTGCGCCGCGCAGGAGCATCATGGTGTCGAGCCGCCCGTCGTGTTCCAGGCGGAACGGATGGGCCACCCCTCCGTCGGCGATCCGGAGCACGGCGTCGCTGTCGATCCACTCGCCGGCGATCGGGGGCGCCTCGAACTTCATCCCCAGCTCTTCCGCCACCACGATCTGCCCTTCGCGAACCGAATAGACGCGGGACTTGTTGAGGCCCGGTGAGTGGAAGAGATACCCCCACCGGGGCGCGGTCCCGTGCGAATCGATCGGCTCGTCGTTCTCCACGTAGATGAGGTATGCGTCGGGCGACCACAGATGGGCGGCGGCGGTCGCGATGTCCAGCCCCGCGCGCGCCGCCATCGGTGCTCGATCGGCGGCGCCGGCGGCGCTCGGGATCAGCACCACCAGGAGCAGTGCCCACGCGGGGCGCAATCCCACGCCTCTGCCGTGCCGTCGTCCATGCCGGGTGCGGTCGCTCACGTTCGCCTCGCTAGAACAGGTACGCGGTTCCGAGGGTGAACTCGATGTTGTCGTTGGTCACGCGCGAGGCTCCGGCCCCGGTGCGGAAGCGGTAGTCGCGCACTTCCCAGCGTGTGGCCAGGCGCTTCGAGAGGAACAGAGTGGTCCCGGCGCCGAAGTTGACGCTGGCCTCGGTCTCGCCCTGCATGATCGAGGAGCCCACGCCTCCGGTGACGAACGGCACCATCTGGCGTCCAGGGAGCACTTCCCAGCTCAGGTTCAGGTGGTAGAAGAGCATGTGGAACTTTTCGGCCTCGAGCGTGAGGCCGAAGAGGGTTTCGACGATCTCCGCCGGCCGGTTGATGTGCGTCCACGCGAGGCCTGCCTCCGCCTGTACCCGGTCGAAGATGTAGTAGCCGAGCCGGGTTCCCAGCACGAGGGAGTTGGACTTCCGGTCGAAGGCGTAGGCCCCGGTGTACCCGCTGAGGACGTAGCTCCCGGTGCGCGTGTAGAGCTTGGGGTTGGGCTTGAAGTCGAAGTCGGCCATGTCGTCCAGCTCCTGGCACAGGTAGGAGTGGACCCAGCCGGTCTCGGTATCGGAGAGCCGGACGTTGTACCAGAGGCCGCTCTTGGCGATGACCGGGAAGACGGCGCCCTTGTCGAAGACGGCCGCGATCGAATAACGCTCGCCGGGACCGGATCGGACGACGTTGCGGCCCTCGGCGATCAGGCGCACGCGCCGCGTGACGGCGGCGAGTGGGCGGTTGGGAGCCGCGACCGTGCGCTCCGGCGATGGGGAGGAAGCGGCGGTGGCCGCCGAATCGCTCGCGCCTGCCACCTGGGAGGGAGCCGGGTCGGACACCGCCGCCGGGGGCGGGGCGGAGGCGATCGAGTCCGGCGTCTGGGCGGCCGCGGGAGACACGACCCCCAGGGTGGCGATCAGGGCGAGCAGCCGCCACCAATGCCGCGCGCACGGGCGAGCCGGCGTCAGAGCGGATCGGTTCATGGTCGCATCCCCCTCACCGGCGCCGATAGAGCCGCGCGAGCTCGACCCGCGCGCTCCAGTTCGAGAACGACTCTCTCCGCACCACCACCGCTTGGCCGTCACTCAACGCCGACTCCAACCCAAACACGCTGGCCTCGACGCCGACGCCCATCGACCAGTCGCCGTGCAACGATCTTCTGAGGCCCAGACCCCCACCCGCGATCCACTCGTCGACCGGGGCGAGTTCGACCACGATCGGAGGTCCCCCACCGGACGGCTGAAACGTGACCTGGTCCGGGTGATAACCGACGTGGAGCCAGCCTGCCGCCGCGCTGGCCAGCAGCTCGGTCCCCCACGCCTCCCCGAGGCGGTACTCACCGACCAGCTCGGAGCTGGTGGCCCGCACGGAGGATGCCGGCGCCAGATCCCCCATCCCTTGAGTGGTGTGCGTCCTCCATAACCGCACGCCACCGGAAACTCGGCGACCCCCGACCCGGGCCTCGGCACCCCAGGAGGGCCGCGGGGCCGTGTTCCACTGATAATCGGCCAGACCACGGCTCAATTGAGTGATTCCCCCGAGCAGCCCGACCGAGAGCCAGAGTCCCGGGCCCCCCTCCATGCGTTGGGCGTCGGTGGCGGGACCGGGCGACTCCTCGGGCCCTGCCGAGGCGCCGGCCGTCACGAGCATCATGGCCGCGCACCCGAGGGCCCAGACACGCCGCCATCCCGCCACCCCGTCGCCCCGATGTGACATCGCGGGCTACGGCCCCAGGGTCAAGCCCATCCCGACCGGGAGGACCTGGTACTGGTCGGACCCGAACGGGGTGACGACCAGCGAGTCGGTCCCATCGGAGAGCCGGATCTCGGTCCCCGATCCCAGATAGCAGAGCAGGAAGAGACCGGCCGTTGAGTCCGTGGGCACCGTCGCCCTGAAGGTGAAGTCGATGGGCTGGATCAGGTGGTCCCATCCGGTGACGGGGCGCGCCTCACGTCCCAACGGGACCGAGTTCTGCAGGACCCGTTCGATGTCGTACGCCATGGGGACCCGCTCGGCCTCGGGATGGACGACGACACTCCCGGGGGAGAGGGTGCTGCTGGCTCTCAGCTCCGCCACCGCCACGCCGGTCAGGATGGCGCGGTAGGTCACGGTCATGCGCCCGGTGACGGTCTGTGTCGAGCCGGCGGGGAGTGACTGATACGGAATCAGGTTCGTGCTGACGATGTCGACACGCGTCCAACGATCCTCGATCTTGGGGGCGCCCAGACACCCGCCCAGCGCCGTGGAGGCGAGCAGGACGGCAGCGACGCGCGACCCGCAACGCGGCCTTCGAGCCTCTCGTCGACGGAGCTCAGCGGACAAGGATGATGCTCCTCGTGAAGCGCCGACCGGCCAG